>Ga0209290_1000256_pt1 | contig 46673 bp, 41 predicted proteins | sample EN1Hudsemesocosm_2_FD_184632 | JGI IMG/M metagenome (GOLD analysis project Ga0209290, IMG submission 184632) | Methane-oxidizing microbial communities from mesocosms in the Hudson Canyon - EN10B Hudson Canyon (SPAdes) (version 2) | ecosystem: Environmental > Aquatic > Marine > Cold seeps... | reverse complement strand
TGCGTGGCCAAATTGATTAATAGACATTTTGCAGTGCAGGGTATTAATGCCTTTGGCAAATTCCTTGGCCTGCTTCATGTAAGTGATCGCATTATTTTCAGCAATTTGAAAAATAAGAGAGTCGCCGGGTAATCGAGCCGCTTTTAGCGCGACATTCAACCAGGATGTAAACGTTTTGTCCTGTATCGTTTCGGCTGTAAGGTTAATGAATAGTTTGGTTTCGTGGCCTTTAGACCTATGTTCGCTTAAATGTTTTATGGTTTGAAGGATGACCCACTTATCTATCTTGCTAGCCATCATGCTTGGCCCGCTTGGAGGTAAAAAGTCATAAGGCGAAATTTCTTCACCGTCTACATTTAGCATGCGAATAAAGGCTTCGTAATGCTCATCACCTTGCCCGCGTAAGCTGATAATAGGCTGGAACAGCAGCTTGAACTTATCATTATCCAGCGCTTCTTGAATTAAGTTGATTGCAACATTGTGATCATCTAGCAGGTTTTCTTTCTTCGGTGTATATAGATTAACTTTACTGCTATTTTCACTGTCTTCTTGCGCTGATATTTCTTGAGCAGCGGATTGTGCTCGTCCTAGAATATCATTGATTGCAGGCGCATTTTCTGTGACTAATGTGACGCCAATACTCATTGAAATTTGAAGGGTTTTACCCGCCACTTCAAATAGATGGTTTTCAATTGCTTTGCTATAAATGTTTGCTATAGAAATTGCCGAATCGCTGTTTTTACTGGGTGATAGAATGCCGAAAATGTCATCACTTAATCGAGCAATCGTATGACTTTCACCTTTATTTTCATCAATGACATGTGCAAGGTCTCTGAGAACCAAGTCTGCATCGGCCATACCGAGGTCGGTTTTAATCTTTTGAAACTGGTCTACCGCGAGATAAAGCACAGCTGAATGCTCATGTTGATTAACTGCAGCTTCTTTTATTGAATGAAGCTGTTCCATAAAGTACTGCCGGTTAAATAAGCCGGTTAGCAGGTCTTGTTGGCTTAATTCTTTTAATTTCTCAGCTAATTCAGTATTATCGTGCTCGGGACGGATAATAATTTGTAGGCAATCTTCACCATCATATGTCGCAGCGGATAAGCTCATAGTTGCTTTAATTTCTGTACCATCCTCTCGAATCGAGGTACAGGGAACGGCTGCTGTTGGGTCTTTTATATCCTGATCAGAGAAAGGTTTTGATAACTCTTTGAACTTGGTTTGTGATTCAGTATCAAGTGTATCCAGTACCGGAATACAGATCATTTCATCAACGTCGTCATAGTCCAAAAATTGAAGGTAAGAACTGTTAGCGTAAATATGCATGCCATCACTGATGTAGGCAATGGCATCTTTGGAACTGTCCAATAATAATTCACAGCGATGTTCAACATCACGAATTTGGACTTCCATTAGATGCAGTTTTTTTCGGTCTGAGCGGTTGCTTAATTCTCTTCTGATCGCCACGACGATATGCTTGTCATGTTCAAAGGGGATAACATCTTTTGCGCCAGCTTTCATATGCTTGGCGACTTCTTCATGATCATACTGCTGACTCAAAACAATAAACGGTATATCTCGATCCTTACGCTTTATAAAAATAAGCGCTTGATCAATATCAAAATCAGCCTCTTTCTCGCGCGCAAGAAATAAATCCCAAGCCTGTTCTTCAAGTGCTTCGATTAATTCTTCTTCTGATTCAATGCGTTTTGCACGAGTAGGTATGCCTGCGTTACGTAGTAGGCTAATTAGCTTCTCAGCATCATTTTCTGATTTATCCAGAATAAGTAAAAATATTGCTTCGTTAGTTCTGCTCATTGATTATGGCTGCTATTCTCTTTATTTATTTTTCACTGTTTGTAATATCTTTATTCTTAAGTCAACGTACTTATAGTGTTGGCCATAAAGAATCGAAATCTTCATCTGAATCTGGTTGTTTTATTTCGTCTACCTGTGCTTTTTCAAGCTCAGGTTTTAGTTGTGTGTTGTCCGATAGTTCGAATTGGCTAAAGCTACCCGTGGCAGAAACCCGTGTTTCTAATTGGCATTTCCCTTCTGCATCAGTAAATTTGATAGACACCTTGTGACCTGATTGAAAAGGCAGTCTGGGTGTAATTAGGGTGGCGGGTTGGCCTATGGCGCTCAGCTCTGGTAATAACATCCCGCGTAAATATTCACTTGGGTCGCCGGTTTTTTGTAAAAGCTGAACACCACATGGGCGTGCACTCGGAGCAAGCAACTCAATGCCTATTTGCGTGCCTTTTTGTTTAATATGCCTTATCCATCTAATCACCGCAATACTCCAATGCTGAGATACAGACTCTCTTAAAGATAAAATTTCCCCTGCCTGAATATTATTTGGAACATCTCCTGGCCACTGAAGGCAGTAACCACCTGGGCTCGTGTTTACCAAAGGGATGTTGTATTGAGGGTACATTGTATCAATGTTCGGTCTGGCAGTTTGATTAAATGATATAAGCGCATCAGAAGGTGTTGTAGCAGCAGGCCCGCCTGAATCGTAAGCCTCTGACCAGGCATCATTTTGTTTGGCTTGTGTCAGGAAAATGTTATTTTCATTATCAATACTTGCTGTATTTCGGTGAAGCATTTGGGTGTGAAATTCAATCTGCCCCGATGTGAAGTAATGCGAGGCACTCAAACCGATGCATAAATTGAGAGACCCTTCATTGGAAATACGCTTGAAGCTGCGTTTGGTTAATATACCAAAGGCGTGGCTAAGGTGGTTTAAGGCTATGTTGGATATATGTTTGGGTAAGGCAATAATGTCTTGTTGATTGGTGTTTTTATTATTTGGTTTGGTTTTTTGGTTAATGCTATCCAGGTAATTATTTAACCTCTCAACGAGTTCAGTTGTGTCAAAGCCATAACTTTCATTAATGTTACCTGGCTGAAGCAAACTTCTATAACGAGGGCCTAGGTCTGAATTCATATTAATCAGAAAAACAGACTCATCAGCAAGTTCTCTTTTTACCTCGACATAATCAGACCAATAGCCAAATGCATCATAGGCGGCTTGGATGTCATTTTGTCTCAACTGATTAGGGCGGCAGCAGCTTAATAACAAGTTCTGCTTGTATATCTGGTCGATTCGGCTCTCTGCATTATGTTTATTTTGTGTGTCATTGACTAGGTATTTAAGAAGATTCGTGTTTTCTGAGTATTCATAAACACGACTCATCTCCAGCCAAATATTCTTAGGTATTGCTGTATAAAGCTGGTTTGCTCTTAACAATACTTGGCCATATTCAGACATCATTCTGTGCGCTGCACAGGTGAATTTCTTACGCACCTTTTCATTTGATATCTGAGGCAGGACTTCAATCAGGACTATTTTATAGCCTGTCGCCAAATGTATTTGAATCGCCTGGGCAAGGTTCGCAATTTTTTGTTGCTTCTCGCTTAATACAACAGACTGATTCAGGAAATGTTTTGATAATTCTTGGCAAACATAATCTATTGGGGGGCGAAGCAATTCCAGTAGCTGTAAGCGCGTATTTGGTATCAGTTGCAGTTTATTTAACTCAATAATCGCTTGATATAGCTGACGTGAGATCTCGCCTACGTTAGCTAAGGGCAAATTCTTCACCCACTGATTAACAGCAGCAGAGGTATGATCCGCAAAAGATAAGCTAATGAGGGATTGTTCTGGGATGGTTAAATTCAATTCTATTTCTGAGCCAGGCATTCAGTGTTCCTAAAAAAAGTAAGGCGAATATAAGGCCTTAACCATAATACGCTTAATAAATAGCATAGCAGGAATTAGATTATTATCTTGATTTAGTAAGTAAAACTAGCATTGAATTGTGAAAAGTAGTCACAATCGTTTAAATAATGAGTCCTAAATTTAAATTATAGCCGGATGTGATCGGTTTCCACTTCAATATTAGTTAAACCTACTGGCGTTTTGGAGCGCTGGCCGGGAATTTCAACACTTAACTTGGGTACTAAGTAACCCGGGAGTATGGAGAGTAACTCCTGATAAATTTTTCTGGCACCCTGGAGGCTTATGTTGAAGTGGGCCGCGCCACTCACCGGATCAAAGATAAATAGGTAGTAGGGTTGAACGCCTGCCTTAAACAGGGTCTCGCTTAATATGCTAAGTGTTTCCGCATTATCATTGACTGACCTTAATAAGACAGATTGATTTAACAGAGTGACCCCTCTGCTTATTAGAGCCTCAAATTTCGACTCTACCACAGCATCAATTTCATTTGGGTGATTGCAATGAGTTACAAGTACTAGCTTTGACTTGATTTTTTCTAGGCCATGCAGAAAATCGATATCAACTCGTTGAGGGAGTGACGTTAATAAGCGAGAATGAATGCGTATACGTTTGATGTGATCTATTTCATCAATTTCAGATAGAAGCCAGAATAAATAGTCATTGTTATGCGTTAGTGGGTCTCCACCACTGAGAATGACTTCGTTTATTTGCGGATTATTTCGAATGTAGTTCAATGCCGCTTGCCAGTCGTTTTTTGATTGTTTGTGTTCGGAGTAGGGAAATGTGCGCCTAAAGCAATAACGACAATTAATAGCGCAGGCCGAGCTGCTAATAAGTAATACACGACTTTTATATTTATGAATGAGGCCTTTAACTGGAGAGTACTGATCTTCATTTAGAGGGTCACTGGTAAAGCCTGAAACCGTATTGTGTTCAGACTTTTGTGGTAAAACCTGTAACAAAAGAGGGTCGTTAATATTACCTTTTTCAATTTTGTCCAAATAGGGCTTGGGCACTCGAAGCTCAAATAACTTTTCTGCTTTACTGCAAGCTAGAGGGTGCTCTTCAAGTTGAACGGCGGCGAGTAAACTCTGTGTGCTCATACTGCTTTGGCTTAGGAGTGTTTTCCAGTCATCCGTGCTTTTAGTATTTTTTATCGAATCAGTCTTATTTTCGACAGGGATGGAGGATAGTTGTATCATGAGCGCCTTAAAAATTATCAATAGTTTAAATGTGTGCGTCGGTCTCGTATTTGTCGGTCACGCGTCTAAATATGTGTAATGTATACCTATTTGCAAAGTATACCTATTAGGTGAGAAAAAATGGCAAGTTATTCTACCAGTGAATTTCGTTCAGGTTTAAAAGTAATGTTAGATGGTGATCCTTGTGCTGTCATCGAGAATGAATTGGTTAAGCCCGGTAAAGGGCAGGCATTTAGTCGTGCTAAGCTACGAAACCTCAGTACTGGACGCGTTTGGGAAAGAACCTTTAAGTCCGGTGAGTCTTTGGAAGCCGCTGATGTAATGGAATATGAAATGGAATATCTCTATACAGATGGAGAGTTCTGGCACTTTATGATGAAAGATGGCACATTTGATCAGCATGGTGCAGATGAGAAAGCAGTGAGCGAAGCGTCTAAATGGCTGAAAGAGCAAGAAACCTATACGGTTACTTTATATAATGGTGCGCCTTTATCGGTGTCTGCGCCTAACTTTGTTGAGCTTGAAGTGGTAGAAACAGATCCGGGTTTAAAAGGCGATACTGCACAAGGTGGTACCAAACCGGCAACGTTCACAACTGGGGCTACGGTAAACGTACCTTTGTTTATCAATATCGGTGAAGTGCTGCGTATTGATACGCGTTCCGGTGAGTACGTTAGCCGCGCAAAGTCCTGATTTGATACTTGAAATGTGGCAGCCAAGCTGTTCAATCGAAAAATTAAAAGCCCGTGCTGAGTTTTATGCTCAGATACGGGCTTTTTTTTATAAACGTAACGTGCTTGAGGTTGAAACACCTTTATTAAGTATCTCGACGGCGACAGATCCTCACTTGGAAAGTATTTGCGCTTTAGTAAAGACCCAAATGGATCAAGTCGAGCAGAACTATTTTCTGCATACCTCACCTGAATTTCCAATGAAACGCTTGTTGGCCTCTGGTAGCGGTTCTATTTATCAGATATGTAAGACCTTTAGAAACGGTGAAACCGGGTCGCGGCATAATCCTGAGTTCACCATGCTTGAGTGGTATCGGCCAGGCTTCTCTTTGGATGACTTAATGTCTGAAGTAGAAAGTTTAATATATGAGACACTTGCCCCAAAGTTTACGCTTTCTCGGGGGATTGAAAAGCTAACGTATCGAGAAAGCTTCCTACGATATTTGTCAATTGATCCTTTTGAAATTGCCGACGCTGACTTAGAAATTAAAGCGCGGGAACTAACTGCTTATGCTGGTCCTGACATGGTTAGAGATGACTATCTGAACCTATTGTTGAGTATTTGCATTGAACCTCAGCTTGGTAAAATAACGTCAGATAAGAAAAATCACTTAAGCCCGGTGTTTTTATATGAATATCCGCCATCGCAAGCTTCTTTGGCGCAGGTATCCATTTCGAAAGAGGGTATCTCTGTCGCGCAACGTTTTGAGTTATATATTGATGGTCTGGAGTTAGCTAACGGCTATTTCGAACTAACAGACCCAAAAGAGCAAGTTAATCGATTTGAGCAAGACAATGCCGAGCGCCGGCACTTAAACTTACCCGAAATACCGTTTGATATAAACTTGATATCAGCCTTGAAAAAAGGCTTACCTGCGTGTGCCGGTGTGGCTTTAGGTTTGGATCGACTTCTCATGGTTAGGGAGCGAGCCCAATCAATCTCAGAGGTGCTAGCGTTTCCAATTGAAAGAGCTTGAGGCGTTGTTTTCCCAGAAATAGTTGAACGGTACCCTGAAGTGGCCACCGTTCACCAAAAGTAGGTGCTTTAAGCGAAAGACTATAAAAGGCCAAAGTGGCTGAGTTTAAGACCTTTTAGCTAGGTTTAAGACTTAATCGTGCCAAAAGCCTGACCCATCTGCACATCTGATGTCGCTTTTAATGACTCGATAAAATCAGTTTTGTTCGGTGGAAATGCGAGTACCACTGTTGAACCAAGCTTAAAACGACCCATTTCCTGCCCTTTTTCAAGCGTAATGCTCTGGTTTGATCCGTAGGGAATAGACTTCACCTCTCTCTTTAGGGGTGCAACTAAACCTGACCACACGGTTTCGATGCTAGCGACAATCATTGCGCCAACCAGTACCATGGCCATCGGGCCGAACTCGGTATCAAAAATGGCGGCAACACGTTCATTGCGCGCGAATAAGCGTGGTACATTTTCTGCCGTAACAGGGTTGACTGAGAACAGCTTGCCAGGAATGTAAATCATTTCTCTGAGGGTGCCAGTGCAAGGCATGTGAATGCGATGATAGTCTTTGGGTGATAGGTATATCGTTGCAAAGTCACCTGACAAAAACGGTTCTGCGCGTTTCGTATCGCCGCCTAATAATTCGACGACACTAAAGCTCTGGCCTTTTGCCTGAAATACTTGTCCATGACTTATTTCACCTAATTGACTGATAGCACCATCAACGGGCGATATTATCGTGGCAGGATCTGCGTCAATTGTTCTCGCGCCTGCTTGTAATTCACGGGTAAAAAAGTCATTGAAATGTTTGAAATCTTCAGGGGACTGAAGTGTAGCTTCAGACATATTGACGCCATACTTATCAATAAACCAGCTAATTAGCTTATTCTTGAAACCTGGTATTTCACACTCTGCGACTTTTCCAGCCGTTCGGGATAGTAAATGTTGAGGTGTTAAGTATTGGCTATAAACAAATAAGTCATTTAAGTTCATAAGGGATGTCTTTCTCTGATCGTGATCTTTAATTTAAGGGTATATTCTGTAATATTGGTGACATGTACTTTAATTTAAAGGCAAGAGCTTTAGTTTAAACGCAGTACTTCAAATTAAATGCATGTCACTTAAGAGAGTTCTATGGGAGTCGACGGGTTGTTTCCCCATTCTCCCCAGGAGCCTGGGTAGGCTTTAATATTTTTAAATCCCATTAGTTTGCCGACCAAGTAAGTTAAACCAGAACGATGGTGGCTTTGGCAATGGGTGATGGTGTTTTTTTCTGGCGTGATACCAAGGGCTTGTAGTTCAGCTTTGATTACATCCAGAGGTTTCAGGCGTAAATGGCGTTGTTGATCCATTGCGCGTGTCCATTCATAGTTTAGTGCGCCGGGGATATGACCGCCTCTGGCGCCGTAAACAGTTTCGCCAGTGTATTCCTTCGGGGAACGTGCATCCCAAACTTGAAGATTATTAGCGTTTAACTCACTCGATAAAGCTTCCAGAGTGATGCTATGTTGGTGGTTGGCCTGCACTTGAATATCAGAGCGAGAGTTGATGTTTGAGCCACTTTCAAGCTCATAGCCCTCAGCCGCCCAAGCGTGAATGCCGCCATTGAGGTAGCTATATTGGGTATGGCCTATTTCATCTAATAACCAAATGAAACGTCCTGCCCAGCCGCCGCCTTCATCATCATATACAATGACATGACTATTCGGGTTTAAACCGATTCTTTGCATAATGAGTGTTAAATTATCATTTGATGGTGCAAGGCCAGGTATCGGTGGGCCAGCTTGGGTTTCGGCTGGTGTGACTAGCACAGCGCCGGGAATATGGCTGCTGAGGTAACGATCTTCTTTGCCCAGGTCGACAATAATTAACGCTGATGCCTTTGTCTGCTTGGTGTCGTCATGACTATCTTGAGAGCTGCTATTTTGCGCTAGCAGCGCGTGAAGCTCAGAAGCTTCGATTAACATGTCCAACATATTCAGAATCCCGTCTACAAAAGAAACCGATCATACCAGAAGGGAAAAGTAGGCTCTATTTTTTCTTTGCCTGATGCTGCAAAGCAGTACTCACCGCCCCGCAAAGAAATTTGAATTGTTGGTAGTTCTTCTCGGTCAGCGCTTTTCCATCAACGTTATCGGCATAAAAGATGGCGACGGGCTTTTTAGCGACAAATACTGACATTAAGAAAAAATCTTTTGTATCAATCGCTTGTTTAAAATTCATCGGTATTAAATCGAGTATTTTCCTGTCGCTGGAACCTTTTACCCAAATGCTGGCAGGTCGGGCGCTTAGTTTTTCGAAAATGGTGCTTTTGACTATTTTACTTTCAAAATCTTTCAGTTCAGGCGCGTTTTGGCAGCCCACTGAGTAATAGTTTTTAAAACGGCTGCCGTCTTTACTGATCAGGCCCACGCTGGCGCGCGAAAGCTCTATGCCATAAGCGATGCCTTGTGTCGCTGCATTCATTAATTCATGAAGGTCGACAAACTCTTCAGGTCGGTGCGTCATGATGCCGACTAACTCATCATATAGCGGGTTGTTAGTGCTTTTGGGCTCAATTGGCGCAGGCTTCTTGGATAACAGGCCGGTATCATGGGTGCGAGAATCTTCTGTCGACTCTTCAGTTGACGCTTTTGTTTCTGGAGGCGTTTCTGTTTTAGGTGTCGTAAGGGAGGCAGCCACTTCGGCTTGCGATAAGCCCTTCTCTGAAATAGTGGTCGTTGTCTTCTCTGAAATAATGGTCGCTGGCGCAGTGGTGTTTGTCGCGGATTTAATATTTTCTTCAGCCGATACAGGGCTTGCTTTGGTGCGCTTTCTAGGTGGGATAAATAATTTTGCCGCGGGTAACATGAGTCCGGGCATCGGGTGTGCTCGTGACATATCGGCAGCCGCTTGATGCGTTAAGCTAATCGCTTCATCGAGAGGGCATTGTAAATATGCGGCTAATATTCGCTGGCTGCGCAGAGTGGCACGTGAATACCAGCAATAAGAAGAATAATGTGCAACCAGGTTGGCGATCATGACCATGAAATGTGGCGATTGCATTTTCATAGAAATATCTCGATCTTCAATGCGTTGTGGACGTCCATCAGGGCTGAAAGAGCGCGCGATGGTGATCCATTGTTTCCAATCAAGTTGTTTGCTGGGAGTGTAAAAATCTTTCGCTAAACCGGGTAATTGTAGCTTTTGAGCCAGAGCTTGAGTGACGTCTTTCATGGTATCACCCAGCACTTCACGTTCAGCTGTTTGAGGTAGTTTATAATTTGAACGAATTGCATAGCGAATTAAACGCATTTCGGGCGTTGCGAAGTGCCATAAATACCAAACAGGCGCGCCTGCAAATAAGCTAGACCAATATATGTCTTCAGGTTTACCTTTGGCGTTTCTTTCTGAAATAGCGCGACCTAAATGGGCTGCATATAAACTGGTACAAAGTGTTCTGATGTAATAAAAACTGCTGATGTTTTTTGACGATATTTTAGTCCGCGGGTGTCCGGTGATTAGGGACTTAAGCTCGTTGACGCCAATCATACTGATTGCATGTGCCAGGGTTTTACTGCCTTGTGCATTTTGAGGCCGGTCTTTATTGGCAAATAGTAGAATGTAAAAAGAAAGTATAGGGTCGCGATTTATCTGCGTGGCAATTTTGGAATAAGCGAGCTTTTCCTCTCCTAGGCCTTTAATTACACGCTGATTCACTTTGAATGGTGAGGGAAGCGGTTTTTCTACTAAGTAGTCTGCCCAATCATTAGCGTTATTGGGCATGTGGCTGTCAGTCATAAAGCGGTTTTACTTCTGTTTACTTAACTCTTAAAAGTTTAAGGCGTGTGATCCAGAAGCTTTAAAGCTCTTAGTGTCTAGTACTATGATAGCACTAGTGTTTTATTACTAGTGCCTTAATAGTATGGCATCTCGATTACGCGCATGATTTAACTGAGTATAGTGCTTTATGAGGATTCTGCTTTTTATTGATAGGTTTCTTTATCATTAAGTGTGTCTCTGATTCGTCGGTAGCTCGCCATGCGTTGTTGGCTGATTTTACCGTCTTCCACGGCACCTAGAATGGCGCACCTTGGTTCGCTGTTATGCTTGCAGTCTCTAAAGCGGCAATAACCAAGGTAAGGACGCAGTTCAACAAAACCTTCGAGTAGTTCCTGCTCGTTAATATGCCACAAGCCAAACTCTCGAATGCCCGGGGAATCGACAATTTTACCGCCTCTTTTTTCAAGGTCCGCTTGCTCTGCGTTGTCTTGTTCAGTGCTGTTTTCTTTAGAGTCGTCTTCTTTAAAACTGTTTACCTTAATGTCAGGTATATGGAATAGCTTTGCGGTTGTAGTGGTGTGTGTGCCCTTACGAGATAGCTCTGAAAGTGCGCCGACTTTAATTGACTGATCACCCAATATGCTGCGAATAAGAGAAGACTTACCGACCCCGGATTGACCTACAAATACACTGGTGTAATTTCGTAGCCAGTCTAGAAGTGTTGATTCACAGTGATCTAACTCATTGGCAGAGGTTTTCAGAACTTCGTAGCCCAAGTCGCTATAACATTGGCATAAAGAGTCGATTGCTGCTCGATTCTCGTCAGTAATCAAATCGCTCTTATTGAATAGTAAAGCCGGTTTGATGTTTAAGGTCTCGGCGGCGACTAAATAACGATCGATCAGGTTTGCATACGGTGTGGGTTCCGTAGCGACAACAATCACAATGCGGTCGATATTGGATGCGACGGGTTTCAGTAAACCATAATTGTCTGGTCGCTGAAGTAAACTGTGTCTTTCAAGTCGAGCTTCAATTACACCTGTCTTATCTGCTCCTGCGCGCCAAACTACAACATCGCCTGTGACCAAAGCGTCAACATTGGCACGTACGTGGCAACGATAAACTTGCTTTTCGCTGCTTGTTTTATCTGAGTTGTCTTCTGTTACTTTGTCTGACAATACGGCATCAAAAGGCTCAACGTCTATGGTTTTACCATAATGCGCAATGACCAGCCCCTTGATTTCATCACTCAAATCACCGGATAGAAACTCTTGATTAAATTTTTTATCCTTACGGTCTGCCCGAGATGCTTTTTCAGATTGAATTTTTTCAATTCGCCATTGTTGGCGGCGGTTTAGCTTTCGTTTGCTCATGGCGTTTATTCAATCACTTAAGTAATAAAGGGGTCGGGTAAAGTGTGTTCATTCTAACAGCAAACAGATAAATAGTTAGCTGAACTTGTTTAAAATGAAAAGAGTGATTATCGTAGCGTATATTAACAATATACTTAGGCGAACATTATGAGTGCAGCGAGTTCTAATAACGACCGCAAAAATAATCTTATTTGGATTGATCTTGAAATGACGGGTTTGGATCCAGAAAAAGAGAGGATTATTGAAATCGCGACGATTGTGACCGATGCCGACTTAAATACTCTGGCAGAAGGCCCGGTGATTGCTGTTAAGCAAAGTAATGCGTTGCTCGACGCTATGGACGAGTGGTGCACTAAAACACATGGTGCAAATGGCTTAACCGAGCGGGTAAAAGCGTCAACTATCTCTGAGCGAGAGGCTGAACTGGCCACAATCGAATTTCTGAAAGAGTATGTCGATGCTGACTGTTCGCCTATTTGTGGCAACACTATTGGGCAAGATCGACGATTTCTTGTGAAGTATATGCCTGAACTAGAGGCGTTTTTTCATTATCGTAACCTTGATGTGAGTACCTTGAAAGAGTTAGCCAAGCGATGGAATCCTAAGGTCTTGGAAGGGTTTTCGAAAAAAGGTACGCATTTAGCTTTGGATGATATCCGGGAATCAATCGGTGAATTACAGCATTATCGTGAGCATTTTCTGAAGCTTTAATTGTCCTTGGCTGAAGTTATAAACGTTCTTGCTTGAAGTTATAAACGTTCTTGCTTGAAGTTATAGGCGCCCTTGTTTGAAACTATAAGCTTCCTTGACTGAAACTAAAAAGTAGGCCTGCAGGGGAATAAAGGTGCAGGCTGGGTGCTATGCTAAAAACTACCATGCACCAATATTCTTCATCGATAGCCAGGGTTCTGCTGGTGGCAGTGAGTCTCCTTTTTGAAGTAACTCGATAGATATGCCGTCAGGTGAACGAATAAATGCCATGTGGCCATCTTTGGGTGGTCTATTTATGGTGACACCGTTTGCTTGTAGTTGGCTGCAAAGTTGATAAATATTGTCTACTCGAAAAGCCAGATGACCAAAGTTACGCCCACCAGCATATGCCTCTTTATCCCAATTAAAGGTCAGCTCTAATAATGGGCTGTTTGAGCTTCTTGCCACAGCTTCATCGCCTGGTGCGGCTAAAAATACCAAAGTGAAGCGTCCTTTCTCGCTTTCTTTTCGTTTTGTTTCCACTAAACCTAACTGCTTGCAGTAAAATTCCAAAGACTCTTCCAGGTTACTAACGCGAACCATTGTGTGAAGGTATTCCATATAAGCGGCCTTTAAGTTTACTTTCCGTGTTGTTCAATTTGTCTGGGGGTGCGAATGATGTCGCAGACATGTGTATTGACATGCCTATCTTGTGCCAACAGGCCGTTTTTCCTATCTTCAAAAAACAGTTTCAATGTCTTTTTTACGGTAGGAAAAGCGAGTTCATCCCAAGGGATTTCGTCTTCTGAAAAAAGCTGTGTTTCCAAGCTCTCAGGGCCTGCGCCAAACTTATCATCGAGCATCTTGGCCAAAAAAAACATGTGTACTTGGTCAATCTGAGGGACGTTAATCACGCTATAAAGTGCATTGATTTCAACTTTAGCTTCGGCTTCTTCCCAGGTTTCTCTAAGCGCGGCTTCAGTTGTGGTCTCCTGGTTCTCCATAAAACCTGCAGGTAATGTCCAAAAACCATATCGTGGTTCGATCGCTCTCCGGCATAACAATATCTTTTCACCATTTAAAGGGATAGTGCCGGCTACAATATTTGGGTTTTGGTAATGAATAATGTCGCACTTGACGCAAACATAACGAGGGCGATTATCATCCTCAGGAATTTTCTGCTCGACATTACTGCCGCACTGGCTACAGAACTTCATATATTAGTCTTCTTATTTAAGGTGTCGTTTATGAAAGAGCGTCAGTATGCTAAAGTTTGAGGCTTCTAACAACATCGTTAGTCTGATAACAACTATTTAGTTAATTGTCATTGTTGATAGTATTATTACGCCGAGTACTACTGAAGTTGCAAAGGTAAGTTAAAAGTATAGCCAATGAATTATATTGATACACTCATTAAACGCGTGCAGGCCTATACGCCGCGAACGATTGAGGCTGATATGCCCGAAGCAGGTATATTGGTGCCGGTCACAAGGGATCAGCTTAGGCCTGAAATAATTTTGACGCGTCGTGCCCAACACATGAATACGCATAAAGGGCAGGTCGCATTTCCCGGGGGGAAGTATGATAATGAGGATGAATCTCTTATGCATACCGCTCTGCGAGAGTGTCATGAAGAAATTGGGGTGTCGCCTGATAAAGTTGAAATAATAGGTCCTTTAAGTCAGGTCGTATCATTACATGGCATTCGTGTCACGCCTTACGTTGGTTTGGTGGAAAAAGACGTCAGCTTGACCCCGAATCTCGATGAATTAGATAGCATCTTCAAAGTCCCGACTCACTTTTTCAAAAAAGCTGAACCGCAACGGCGAGACAGAATGACTTATAAGGGTATGGCGTTATCTGTACCTAGTTATGATTACGAGAGTGAGGGTGAACGTTATGAAATTTGGGGTTTGTCTGCCATTGTATTAGTTGAATTGATGAATGTTGCTTTTGATACCAAAATTACAATTTTCGATGAATCGTAATTAAAAAATATCGTGATTAAAAAATATAGAGGTGCAGCGCTGTGATTTATTCTTTAGGTACGCGAAAAGTGACTTATCAGGGAGAACCCGTTTTTATTGCGCCTGATGCGACAGTAATTGGTTCTGTTGAAATACATGAAAATGTCAGTATCTGGTTTAATGTTGTGATTCGGGCTGATCAGGACCAAATAACGATTGGTGAAAATAGTAATATTCAGGATGGATCTGTGCTGCACGTTGATCCGGGTTTTCCGCTGAGTATTGGGGAAAATGTCACCGTGGGACATAAAGTTATGCTTCATGGCTGCACGATAGGCGATAATTCACTTATTGGCATTAACGCTGTGGTACTTAATGGCGCTAAAATAGGCAAAAATTGCTTAATTGGTGCCAACACCCTGATACCTGAAAACATGGTGGTACCGGATGGTTCGTTAGTTGTAGGCAGTCCTGGCAAAGTTAAGCGCGAGCTCGATGCGTCTCAGATTCAGATGTTGTTTCTGAGTGCCTCTCATTATGTCCAAAATGGACAGCGTTATCATGCAGATCTAAAACCTGTAAAATGAGCCGCTTAAAATGGTAGGCCAAACTAAAGTCGCGGTTACAAGAAGAGTATAGTGAAAGATGAAGAGCTTTTTATGGTTATTGTTTAGCTCAAACTGTAGTGGTGCAAGGTTCTTATGAAGTTTATAGATAGTGTATTAAAGAGAATGTTATGACAGATCAAGATGTAAATGAAATTTCTTCACCCTGCGTAAGTATTTGTGCGATAAATGCCGATGATGTCTGTGTAGGTTGTTATCGAACCGGCGATGAAATTACCCGCTGGTGGGGTATGAATAATGCAGAAAAGATACAGACCTTAGAAAAGGTAAAAGAGAGAGAAACCCAGTCTTATATTTAGTCTCGCAGACATTATTTTCTTAATATGTAGTTTACTTCCTTCATACACAGACCGCGTTAAAAACGATTAGAAATCAGACGGCTATTTTATGGTAACTATTTTATGCTAACAATCGGCACACCCCTTTCATCCACTTCAACCAAAGTACTGTTTTGTGGCTCAGGCGAATTAGGCAAAGAAGTGGCTATTGAGCTACAGCGTTATGGTGTTGAGGTGATCGCGGTAGATCGTTATGAAAATGCACCCGCTATGCAGGTGGCTCATCGTTCTCATGTTATTGATATGCTGGATGCAAAGGCACTTAGGTATGTCATCGAGCTCGAAAAACCTGATTATATCGTCCCTGAAATAGAAGCCATTGCGACAGATGAGTTGGTGAAACTTGAAGCTGAAGGTTTTCATGTTATTCCCTCCGCGCGTGCCGTGAACTTGACCATGAACAGAGAAGGGATTCGTCGCTTGGCGGCTGAAACCTTAAATCTGAAGACCTCGCCTTACCGCTTTGCAGACAATTATGAAGATTACAGGCAGGCGATTGAAACGATAGGTATGCCGTGTGTTGTGAAACCTATTATGAGCTCTTCGGGAAAAGGCCAGAGTACTATTCTTTGTGAGCAAGATATTGAATCGGCTTGGGAGTACTCTCAAGCTGGGGGACGAACAGGTGCCGGCACGATCATTATTGAGGGTTTTGTCGACTTTGATTATGAAATTACACTTTTGACCGTTAGGCATGCCGGGCAAACCAGTTTTTGTGCGCCGATTGGCCACGTCCAAAAAAATGGTGATTATCAGCAATCCTGGCAACCGCAGCTTATGTCGGCTACAGCACTTGAAGCAGCCAAAAAAATTGCGCATAAAGTGACCGAAGATCTAGGGGGTAATGGGGTTTTTGGTGTAGAGCTGTTTGTTAAAGGTGATGAGGTATTATTTAGTGAAGTATCCCCACGACCTCACGATACGGGTTTAGTGACACTCATTTCCCAAGACCTCTCAGAGTTTTCTCTGCATGCCAGGGCTATCTTGGGTTTGCCTATTCCTCAAATAAAACAATACGGGGCGGCGGCTTCTTCGGTTATCTTAGTTGAAGGTGATTCTTCAGCGGTGCGCTTTTCAAATATTGACGCGGCATTGCTTGAAGCTGATACCCAGTTAAGGCTATTTGGTAAACCTGAAGTCAGTGGGCAGCGTCGAATGGGGGTTGGCCTTGCACTGGCTGACGATATTGACGCTGCCATTAATAAAGCTAAAAAAGTGTCGTCTACGGTGAAGGTTACGCTTTGATTGCCACTGTTAGAGGCTTGCATGTCTAAAGGTGAAAGGTCAGTAGGCAAGAGGACAGTAGGTAAGAGCTCAATAGATAAAGGGTTCAGGGGTAAAAAACCCGAAGGTAAAGCCATCGATCAGGGTTTTGCGGCACTATCAGGTAAGTGCCCTAAAGTACTTATTTTAGGCACCTTACCAAGTGTCAAATCCCTTGAAGAGCAACAATATTATGGACATCCCCAAAATGCTTTTTGGTGGCTCATGTCCCAGATGTGTGGTTTTGAACCTGGGCTTTCTTACTCGGAGCGAGTGAGTCATTTACTCGCAAATCATATCGCTGTATGGGATGTGATCCAATCATGTCATCGTCCTGGCAGCCTTGATTCAAAAATAGACCAATCCACATTAGAAGCGAATGATTTTTCGAGCCTTTTAGGCGAAGCATCGACAATTAAAGCGATAGCTTTTAATGGTCAATCTGCGAGTAAATTATTCTCTAAATTTGTCGATGCAGAAAAGTGGAAAGGCGATTTTATTGTTTTGCCTTCTACCAGTCCCGCCAATGCAAGCATGAGAAAAGAAACTAAATTAGAAAAGTGGCTGTCGTTGAAGGATTACCTTTAATCTAAGTCATTGAAGTATTACCTTTAAGTTAAGTTTTTAAAGTCTTACCTTTAAACCAAATAGAAGAGAGCAATATGCAAGATTTGAGTGAAATCCATGAGTTTTTAGGCTGTGAAACACCCGCGAAATGGGTTGAAAATGCTTTGGAAAATCAAGGTGATATGTTGCTTGATCATGCGCACTGCGAAAAGAAAGCCGCAATGACTGCCTTAAATCTGATTAATCGTTACCCTCAAGATGGCGATTTGCTGATGAAAATGTCTCGACTGGCACGTGAGGAATTACGCCATTTTGAGCAGGTAATGAAGTTTATTAAAAAGCGTAAATTACGCTATACCCATCTGTCTGCTTCACGTTATGCTGCTGGTTTAAGAGACCATGTTCGAAAACAGGAGCCGGGCAAAATTGCTGACTTACTCATTATAGGTGCGTTTATTGAGGCTCGGTCATGCGAACGTTTTGCTAAAATTGCGCCCTTGTTAGAAGAAGAGTTAGGCGATTTTTACCTCTCATTATTGAAATCAGAATCACGACACTATCAAGACTATCTGAAATTAGCCTCAAACTATGCAAAGACAGATTTGGATGAGCGAGTGGCTTTTTTCAAAGAAAAAGAAAATGAGTTAATTGTAGCGCCAGACACGGTATTTCGTTTTCACAGCGGACCCGTTTACGAGTAGTGCTCGTTAACTGGAAAGTGAATCTGTTTAAGAGCCAGCTTTAATCTCCCCAAGAAATGTCGATGCCTATTAAGAAGCTAGGCTTGATTTTATCCGTATGAAAGTACTGGCTTCGGTTGTGAATAGAGAGGTTCTTGATAGAGCCGTGCAGATCTATCTTTGAGGAATGTTGATGGCTAAGGGTGAGGTTAGCCAGTGCGAGAAAGGTTTTTTCCTGGCTTCCAATCGCGGGCTCAAGAATGGTCGTATGTTTATCTAGTAAATAAATATTGGCATTTAAATTCCACCTATCTAAAGGTTGCCAGTTGGCATTGAGGCCACCATAAAATTTCGGTGTACCTATATTATGGGTATCGAAAAAGCTGATTGGTTCTACCAGAGAAGAGTATTGGTCAGTGACATCAGTGTCTTGTAGGGTAATAAAAGTGTTTAAATTCCAATCAATGCTCTCGTAATGCCAATCGACAGTGATGCCTTGTTGTGTACTTTTTGTGGGGGTGGGTTGGTAAGTACTGGGCGTGACTGTTTGTGAACCATCAATAAAAGGCGTTGTGCGAATAAACTCACTTTTGTCACTTAGCGCAGTATGAAATACCTCAATATCCAGCCAGTTATAAAAACTAAATTCATGGCGTAGACCGATCTCATACGTTGTGGCACTCATGAGCGGTGCATCTTTGTTTCCCATAAAATCAGAGCGCCGAGCAGGGTTATTGGGGAATGTGAATTCCAGATCCAGAAAGCTATTTAGAAAGAAGGAGCTGCGGGTCGCTTTTTCAACCCCCACTCTTAATAGTGTGTCGTAAGCAAGCAGATAACTCGCTGATACTTGATAATTAAAATAATATTTATCTGGGATGTTGTATTTATCGTAACTTAAGGCAGTGACTAAGGTGGTGTCAGGATTTGGTCTCAGTTCGGTTCTTAGCATCAGCGCATGATTTCTCAAGGTGTGTTCCCCGCCAATAAAATCGCCGTTATAGGTAATGTTGTCAGAACGTAAACCGGGTCTAATACTCCAGTTTGGTTGTTGATAAATATACTCAAGATTTGTTTGTGATACATCAAAGCTATAATCGAAGTTCGAGAGCCCAAGTGTTTTTTGGCTACCAGTATGGTAACTGCTTCGAAGATAGATGTTTTCGTAATTTATTTTGATATTCAAAGCATCACTATCGGATTCGTTAGTGGTGAAGGGGATGTCTCTGCTACTAAGGTAAGCTTTCTGTGACCAAGCATCGTGATGGCTATAATTTATGTCATAGGTCAATATGCTGATGGGGTCATTGTAAAGAGACAGGCTGACAGAGCTGGTATCTTTGGCTTTCTCTGCCCTAGGGTAACTTTCATGCCCGATAGAAGTGATTATATCTTCAAGGTGGAGGTACTGTTGTTGAGCATTGCTGAAATATTCACTGTGATAACGATTGCGCTGATCGATGTTGGCACTCAGTCTTAAAAAGTGTGACTCGAAATTGCGGTCCAACGCTAACTGGAGAATACCTGTTTTATGAGAGCCATATACGGCATTCATTTCAGCCTGACTACCTTGTGATCTTTTGGTAATAATATGTATGACCCCCATGACGGCGTTTGGCCCATATAACGCTGTGGAAGGGCCACGAATGACTTCGATACGTTCAATGTCATGCATGCCGACGGGTAGTGTTTCCCAGAATAATCCCCCTAAAAAATAATCGTAAACGACTCGTTCATCTATCATGATTAGGGTGTTCTGGTTGCTCATCGTAGTCAGTGAACCTCCTGTCGGCGCATTTTCAAAACCTCTAATATGTACCTCGTACTGTCCGTTCGTGAGCTCTCTGACCAATACGCCGGGTACTAGTCGTAAGGCTTCCGGAATGGACGTTGCACCGATTTTCTTAATGTCACCGGCGGTAATCACACTTGTAGAAAGCGGTGAGTTGAATAATTCGACCGAATGTTTTGATGATGAACTCTCCGGTGTACTGCTTAACGCTTCCGAAACACCGTAATAAAGCGAGTCTGCGAATACGCTGTTAAATAGCATGTTGGCCGTCATGAATAGGTAAATGCTGAGCGGCTTAATTGCATTATTCATACTATCTTTCCTCCCTAGTCGTACTGGATGGAGTAGTACTATATGGAGTTGAAAGATACTTTGCTTGTATTTGTAAGGCAGAGCCATCATTTGTCATACGATCTATTTCAAGTTTTAAAGCTTCAATTTGTGGTTGGCAGTCTGAAGTTTTAGAAAAGGCGACATGTAAGTTGACAGTAGATAATGGGGGGGCGAGCATGACAATGTTGTTACTGAGACCTAGAGCTTCAATCTGCTTTAAACCGAAATCTTTAAATGAAATACCGTAATCTACGCGTTTAATTGCCACCATCTTGAATAAGGAGGAAGCTGAATTGACCTTATCAATCACTAAGTGGTCGAAGGCGTAAGCATCTAGTTTCTCACCAAGGCTCATACCAAGAAGTTTAACGCCGCGTCTAGAACTTAAATCACTCACATCATTAAAAGGGAAGGGCTGACTACTCGGTGCAAAAATACTTAATTCGAGTTGCGATATTGGTCGTGAGAAGGTGAATATTTTTTCACGCTGACGCGTTTTTAACACGCCAGCTAACACATCTAATTTACCTTTATCTAATTCGTGAAGCAGTCGTTTCCAAGGGGCGGGTCGGTCAAATTGTAAGGAAATACCGGCTCGTAGACCTGCTTCATTTACCGCGTCGCCTATGATTCCTTTTTCGCCCTGAAGGCCGCGATAGAAATGGGGGTACCAGTTTTCGCCGCCGTTGATATGGAGTTTTTCACAAGCAATAGTGAGTCCTGTCAGAGAGACAAGATAGATAGCGACTATTGCGAGTAGGGCTCTATGCATGCAAATACCCAGGCCTTTTAATGTACTTATAGCTTTGAGCAGATACAAGTATCACTAGCTTTGCTACGGCTCAGCTTTTGTTGCGGCTAATTTATGCGAGTATTAAAAGAGTATAGACAAGAATTGATTTTTATCTAAGGTGTTATTATTCGAAAACGGACATGCTTGAATGTGCCAGAAAAGAAGATAAAAACCTGTAGTTGTTTATTTTTTGTAGAGTGCAGTTGTTTATTTTGTAAAGGGTAATTGCTTATTTTGTAGGATGAGATTGTTTATTTTCAGGGGCCACCCAAGCTTAAATTTTGTCCATCCATTAGACGTGAGCAGAGTAAGGCAGGATAATTCAGCTTTCTAAATTAAAGTCGTTTATAAATTTACGGGCCTGTTAATCATGCAAAATAAAATTTCAATCGCGATAGCATCCTTGGTGGTTATCCTCGCGGCACTCGCTTTATACTTAAATTCGGGTAAAACTGAAACCGAAGGTTTAGCGCTCTCGTCACCAGATGGGCAGCTAGAGGGCACGGTTTACGAACGCGCTTACTCACCCGTGATAGGGGCTGTCGATGCACCTGTGACGATTGTGGAGTTTTTTGATCCGGCTTGTGAAGCCTGTCGAGCCTTTTATCCTTTTGTAAAAAAAATACTCGCCAATTTCCCGGGGCAAGTGCGCTTGGTACTTCGTTATGCCACCTTTCATAAAGGTTCTGAAGAGGTCGTACGTCTTTTAGAAGCTTCACGTCTACAGAATGTATATCAGCCAGTACTGGAAGCACTCTTAGAAAAACAGCCTGAATGGGCGAGTCATGGGCAGCCAAATATAGCAAGAGCGTGGGACTTAGCCGCTGGTGCAGGCTTGGATGTTAAGGCCGCTCGGGAAGTCATGTTTTCTGATAATATCAATCAACTGCTTGCCCAGGAAAGAGAAGATATTAGGACGCTTAAAGTCAGTAAAACACCGACATTTTTTGTGAATGAAAAAGCGCTGCCATCATTTGGCGCGCAACAACTAATTGACTTGGTTAGCACGGAAGTGAAGGCCGCCAAAGGCGCTGCAAAGCCGTAAAATAAGAGGCCAGTGTGATCGAGGGTAATCGGCTTCAGATGGATTTGATGAATTTACAAGTGCACATCTACCTTTAATAAAGTCGATGTGCACTAAGGTGAGAGTACTAAGGTGAGAGTACTAAGGTGAGAGTACTAAGGAGAAGGAGCTAGTTTTCTATACCCACGATTAACCAGGGCGCTTTATCGGCATGGGTATCTCGCTGAAGGTGCCAAACATCTCTTATATCTTCTTCAATATTTTCGACAGCGTCGCTGTAGCGGCCACTAAATTTGATACTCAACTCTGCGATACCAGAAGCCTGGTCTGCTCTGACGAGTTCAGCATCAATAAACATGACTTGAGTATGTTGCTCGCCTGAAAGCGCTGCGCGTTCTTGCTTTAAGTGAGAAAATAAATCTTCGCTCACATATTCTTTTATTTTCTCAAGATCATTTTCATTCCAGGCTAACTGGATTGTACGATAATGCTCTCTGGCACCAGATAAAAAGCTGTTGATATCAAAGTCAGAGGGGAGGTTGTATGGCACGGCCTGTTGAGCGCTAAAACCGGCAGATTGGTTTTCACCAAATGTCGCATCGTTATGCCTAGGTGAAACCTTAGTAGCTGAGATGCTGTTAGGTGAAGGGTTAGATATGAAATCACTTCCGGGTACCTTGGGTTGCTCATCTTGTCTGAATTGGTTGTTTGAAAAAGCGGGTTGCGGCTGCATAGTGCTCGCTTTCGCTAGCATCATGCCTTTAAATAGGCGAATTAAAATGAAAGCAATCACACCCAGCAAGATCATATCCATTATTTGGATACCTTCAAACGCGCCGCCCATGAGAGCAGCAATGATACCGCCCGCGAGTAAACCGCCTAACAGGCCTTTCATCATTCCGCTTCTCGCAGGCGCTTTTTGCTTTGAGGCGCCCGTATTGTTAGGTATCGATTTTTTAGCAGGAGATGGCTTGGTTTGAAATAGCTTGCCAAAAGATTTGCCGCCACCGAACTTTTTAGCTTCAACGTGGGTGGTTATTGATAAGGCAAATAACATTGAAATAATGACCCAGAATTTTCTTATATGCATGTTTAACTCTTAGTTTGTGCAGGTGAAATTGATTTTTTGACGACGAAACATCCTACTGTTAGAGACTGAAATGTCAATGAGTAGATGTAGTATTTGCCGTGGCAAATTTAGTCTTTAGCTTTGAGTTGCCAGTACTCACTATCACTCCAAGAGAGAGTGAGCGTGTCGTGATCTAATTTGATCGTGGCAGGTGCCTTCAATGCGTTGGGGAAATGCCTGGTTATCAACTTCAGTTTATCGCTTGCTAAATGACAGCGCTTTTTAGTGATAGCGACCGCGCCGATACTTAATTTGTTGTTCTCGACCTTATAGCTACTACGCCAACGGTTGCAAGCCGTGAGACCATTTATGCTGCCGTCCAAGTTAACACTCAAAGTGTAATTGGGTGTTAACTCTTCAAAAGTGATTGACTGCTTAGCTGTTTCTGCGTGGGTTAAAATCCACTCGCCTTCAAGAGTGGCTTGTTCTGTCGGCGCATTAGCACAGGCTGTGATGAGTGATGACAGAGCACTTGCAGCCATAATGTTGATCAACACTTTTTTCATACTACTTTTGCTCTCTTGCGACAGAATATTGAGATAGCATTGGTTTAAAAAATAGCAGTAAGCCTAATGATAATAAGAATAGAAGGTCAATTGCACCGCCTCCTGAGTCGTCATCTGTAACAAATGTGGATTCACTTCCTGTTCCAGATCCATCTGAAGAACAACACTCACCATTCGTTGTTGTCTTAATCCAGTTTTCATAATTGGCTACCTTGGTAAATACCCCAGGATAACCTTGAATCGCACAGCCTATTCCCCAACTAACCACTCCGCCTAATAAAGTGCCTACGCCATCGCTGTCTTTGACGACGAGCGGGCCACCACTATCACCTTGACAGGTATCAGTGTCATAGTTGGTCGTTCCGGCACAAAACATATTGTTAGTGATCGTCACATCTTCTAGACCTAGTAGTGACGGTGCGGCTAAGCAGTCTGTGGTATATAAGGTCGTCCAAAGAAGCTCGGTAGGGTAAGCGGCATTATTTGTTGGATTTTCTCCACCAATAATATTGCCCCAGCCACTCGATAATGCTTCTGTTCCGAGAGGCATAACAGTATTTTGATTTTCAGGGGTGACAAGGGATATGGCTTCGCAAGTGTCACAAGCGTCAAAATCTATGGGGGTATCTAAGCGGAGTAAAGCAATATCATTGTCTACCAGAAAACTATTATAGGCAGGATGGGAGAACCAGGTTGCACTGGATACCACGCTAGGGGCAGGGTCTTCCAAGTCAGTTATGCCCGCGACCACATAAGTTGTTGCGTTGCCAAGATCCTCCCTACAATGGGCTGCTGTCACGACCCATCTTGCGTGAATAATTGTGCCGCCACAAAACTGCGATTGAAATGGGTCACTGAGGTTGGTCATCAAGGCTACTTGCCATGGGAATTGGTTACTCAGAGCCTTTTCGCCATTGACTATACGCTTCTCAGCAGAGGCTGGAATGACCCCAAAAACCAAAAGCGCTAAGGTGAGCAGTAGTCTTAATTGTTTATGTTTAGCGGTACAACTGAAAGCCATCTAAGATGCTCCAAAAGAAATATAGTTTGCAACTAAGTATGAAGTAAATAAAAAGTTGAAGTTATGAAATTGGGCAATAATGTTAACTGATCTTTAAGGTTATTGACACCGCACAGCTCACGGTTTCCGAATAGGGGAGGGTACTCTTATTGAAGAATTGTGTGGCCCAAATTAGCATAAGTTAAACCAGCTCTAGCTTTCGCTTTAAATTACTCAAAGCGACAACAGACATCTCACGCATTCTGGGTTTAAGCAAAGGGGCGAGAGCACGATTGATGCCTTTGGTTTCATAAGATAAGGTGCGGGTAAATTTTACGCCGGTTTCAGACTTTTGAAAGCGATAATCTATTTGCAGCCAACCGCCATCCATATCACCTTCAACTTGCCAATGCTGATCAGGCTTGGCGATAAGTACTTTGTAGTGCGTCTGCTTCTTTAATTTGATCGGCAGTGGCGATAAGGGTTTGAGTTCGATGACCTCGTCAAAAGTGTCTCCCACTGACAATACACTCACCGTCGCCTTGGCAGACTTTGAGTTAGGGTGCCACTCATGCCAAAGCCAGGGTTGTGTCACGTAGCTATACATCTTCTCCGGTGCGACAGCAATTTCAATGGTATTTTGGATCTGATCTTTCATCGTGACTTTACCCTATTCCTGACTTATATCGACCTGTTCATTATAGTGGAGAACTGAAAAACAGCCATCGAGCAGTGACTCGTGAGGTACAACTGCTTTTTGTAGCTAACATTTAAGGTATTACGAAACAGCTCATAAGCCCATGGCTTTGGCGACAAAACCTTTCATTATTTCGTTAGAACCGGCGTAGATTTTACCAATGCGCGCATCCAGATACATTTTGCAGATGGGGTACTCTTGCATGTAGCCATAGCCACCAAAAAATTGCAGGCACTCATCAACAACCTTACAGCGCATATCCGTTAACCAGAATTTGGCACCGCATACTGTTGCATCGTCTAAGCTTCCTTCATTAAAGGCTTCGATCATTTTATCGGTATAAACACGGCCGAAATTTACCTCGGTTTGTAGTTCCGCTAATTTGAACTGCGTGTTTTGAAATTTACCGATGGGTTTCCCAAAGGCGTGTCGTTCTTTTACATAAGCAAGCGTGTCTTCAAGCGCTCGTTCGGCGCCGGCGATGGTTTCAACGCATAATGATAAACGTTCAGCACCCAATTTTTGCATCATATAAACAAAACCTTTATTGGCATCGCCGAGTAAGTTTTTTTTAGGTACTATGACATTCTCAAAAAACAACTCTGAGGTATCTTGTGCTTTCATGCCCATTTTCTTCAAAGGCTTACCACGACTAAAGCCTTCCATGCCGCGCTCAACAATAAACAAACCCATACTATGAGGATTGGCTGGGTCTGTTTTAGCTGCCACGATGATAATGTCAGCATTGTTACCATTAGTGATGAAAATTTTAGAGCCATTCAATAACCAATAGTCGCCCATGTCTTTAGCGTGAGTTTTCATACCGGCAAGATCACTGCCAGCACCTGGTTCCGTCATCGCAATCGCCAATATGCCGTTGTCACCACTGACGATACGTGGAATAAAACGCGCTTTTTGTTCATCATTGCCATAATTCAAAATGTAGGGAGCGACCATTGAGTTATGAAGTGCCAGTACTAGACCTGACTCATTAATATATGCCAGCTCTTCCGTCATAATGGCTTCATAACGATAATCTTTTAAGCCAAGGCCACCAAACTTTTCATCTGCCGCGGGGACTAAAAAACCATTCTGACCGCATTTAAGCCAAATTTCTTTAGGAATAATTCCGGCTTCATCCCATTTCTGCTGATGAGGTACGACTTCTTTTTGTAGGAAGCGTTTAAATGAATCACGAAATTGCTCATGTTCTGGGGAAAAAATACTACGTTTAAAACTCATGACATACCTATTAATAATACGGTGTAAAAAATATACGTTGAGAAAATACACCTCGGGACATCGCCCCAAGGTGATACGACCATTATTGTCTTCAGTGGAGATGGCTTAAGTGAATATGTCTTCAATGGAGATGTCTTCAGTGGAACTGTCTCTGTGAAGATGTCTTAAATGGATACAGCTTAAGCGGAAACCACCTGCGCCATTAGCGCCAGTTTCTCATCATCCCAGCTTGGTTTATCAGCCACAAAATTCATCTGTGCATACCATTTTGCCGCACTTAGTTTGGTATGAGTCTGGTCTTGTCCGATCTGGTCGTATGCCTCTTTTAAGGCATTGAGGTAATAAAAAATATCAGCCATTTTTTCTAGGATATTTTTTATTTTCAGCGTCTTCAGAGGGGCACTGGCTGCGCGTAAATCCTCTAAATCAACTTTCAAACGTGCAAGTGCTTCTTTTGCAGGAACTAAATCAGCCAAAGGGGCATTGGTAAATTCTTTCAGGGTATTCTCTATTACACTGATATAGACCCGATCATGATCAAAGCGAGCAAAGTCTCTTAGAACCTGGCTATACAAGGTGTTATGAGTACCTTCCCAGTTTTCCTGAATAACGGTATCTCTGAATAATCTTGGTAGGCTAGAGGTGGTTTCAATGGCACCATTACCTGCCATGGTATCTATGCAATGATGCAGGTCATCGACACCTCGTCGAGAAATAATACTCTTGCCAATGTTCGCCATTAAACGCGCAAATGTTTTATATTCTGGGCGTGTCTCTTGGCCCAATTCTATTTTGTCCTGTAGATCTATCAGGGCAAAAGTACCTGCAAGGCAGACTGTGATATTGGCTTTAATATTGGCTAAATTTTCTTGAACCAATGGGTAGTTAATAATGGTTTCACCAAAGGCCTGACGCGTATCAGCATATGCGCGTGCTTGCTGATAACCCCTGTTGCTCATACCCAGAACTGAAACTGCCAAGGCAATACGTGAGTAATGCACGACCTCTTCCATCATGCGGTTAAAGCCGTTTTCGACAGGCCCTAAAGGAATGGCATAGGCATCTCTGAAATCAATCTCAGCCGAAGCTAAAGCCTTGGTGCCCATTTTTTCTTTTAAACGGCGGAAGGTGAAATCATTGCGCGAACCATCTGGTTTGGTAGACGGGACCAAAAATGCAGATAGACCTTTGGTGCCCTTTCGTGCCTCACTGAAACGTGCCGTAATGACCATGAGCTCGGCATCGGCATTTGAGCAGAACCATTTTTCCCCTCTAATGCGCCAAACACCGTCATCACCACACCAAGCGCGTGTGCCATTTGCGCCGACATCAGAGCCTCCTTGAACTTCGGTCAGAAATTGTGAGGAGGTGAAATTATGGCTGTAACTGGGTGCTTCAAGTTTGGCGATATATTCATCGCGCTCAGGAAAATCATCTAACTTGCGTAATAAACGTGCGGTTTCAAAATTACAAATAACAGGGCAGGTATGGCCTGCTTCGCCACCGTGACAAGATAAGTAATAAAAGCCCATTCCCTCTCTAAGGCCGCCGGTTTTGACTAAGCGAGCCACCACATCGGAGCCATAAATAATATCACCTGCCGCCGCATAACTAGGATGATGAACCACTTTGTCAATGCGCTCGCCAATGCCGTTATAAGGATCAATACGCGGGTTATTAAAGCGTAAATCATTTTCAGCGGCGAGAGATTCAAGTTCGGTACTGATCTTAGCGCCATAATGACTCAAGTCTTTATGTACTTGGCTTGTATGTTCCTCGCCTAACCAAAACTGCATGCTATGCATAAAGTCATCATTTTGCAGGTAAGCGTTTTCTTTTGTACGTGCTAACCACTTACGCATATTGTTGCGGCCAACATCATGACAGGCCAGCGTTTCTTCAATCTCGATTCTAGGCTTGTTTAAGTCTTGAGGTTTACTGCCATCTAATGGTTTGATAGCTGCATTATTTATATTAACTTTCATATTCATGGCGGGTTACCTTTATTAATTATCGCTATAGATGCAAGATCAGTATGCTAAAAACCTAGATCGCAAACTAATGCTTATCGGACAAAGAGATGGCTATGGCTGCCAGATTGCTATCAAGTGATGCTCAAGCTACTTGTGAGCCGAAATATATTGAAAGGAACGGCGTCACCATGAAAAATATTGTTATATATGCTCCTCATCAGGCTGTTGGTATGAGTCTTATGCTCATAAAAGATCTTTGTTGGGTTGCCGCGGGTATAGCCGGTGATCAGGAAAATGACGATGCGCATGGTCAGGGTGACGTCACGATTATTAATAGAAGCGGTGGCAGTGTAGATTGCTTTAACGGTAGTCAAGTCAGTAGTAATGGCACTATTGAATCAGTCACTCAGCCAGACTTGGTCTTCATAGCTGCTTTTTGGGGTAGCGCGGATGATGCTATGCAACACCATCCTGAATTATTTCCCTGGCTTAGACAGTTACATGATCAGGGTTGCCCCCTAGTAGCTATTAGTAATGCCACTTATTTTTTAGCACAAGCGGGTTTACTGGAAAATAAAGTAGCTACCTTATATTCCCCCTATGAAAGAGATTTTCGGCAGCGTTATCCTAATGTCTTACTTCGTCCGGAGCGCGCGATAACCAATGCGGATGGTTTGTATTGCGCCAATGCGATTCCTTCAGGGTGTGATATATGTATTTCAATGTTGGAGCAGGTTTATAGCCCTGATGTTGCCCGAAAGGTAGCTGCGCGCTTTTTAATTGGTTTTAACCGAAGTTATGCGCAATGGAACGTAGAACTCGATGGTTTGAAATACCATAAAGACCAACAAGTACTCACTGCACAGCAATGGCTGGAACGCCATTATTCTGAAGAAGTGAATTTCGCTGAAGTCGCGGCAGATTTAGGTATGAGCCCCAGGAACTTTAGTCGCCGTTTTAGTCAGGCTACGGGGGAGGCGCCCAATCAGTATTTACAACGTGTTCGTGTCGAAGCGGCTAAAGAGTTACTGCGTACGACAGATTTAAAAATTATCGAGATTGCAAACAAAGTGGGCAGCTCAAACTTAAGCTCTTTCAATAAATTATTTAAAAAAGTGGTTGATATGCCGCCTAAACAGTACCGGTCTGAATACAAAAAGTGAGTCAACTTCAAATTAATTATATACAATTGGATAGTCCAGTATTAAACGGCAACTTAAGCGGCTTTAATGGATAAAGATACCTTTTTAATCTGTTAGAAAACCAGCTAAAGTCGACTTAAGATGCTGTTTTAAAATGCACCTTATTTGTGTCTATAGTGCGCGAACTAGCGGCAAAAATTTATTTCAACGTGACCTCTGAAAGGCCAGAGATCAAGCTTATTTTAGAATATTTTGTCGGAATAAAATCCAGGTTAATTGCATTTCAGTACGATATATCCCTAGAGCGACATTTTTCTGCTAAAATACCTCTCGAAATTTTACCTATTAATGACCTAAAGAAGTTTAATTGTAATGGAATCGAAAACACTTAAGAAAGACATGGCGCTAAGAATTGAGCTAGGAATGGAAATAGAAGCGCGAATTAAAAAGCGTTTTACGTCAGAGATCGAAGAGTTAACGCAATCTAATCAAGCCTTAGACCAGAAAGTAACAGATCTTTTGGCGAGTCAAACCAAGCTATCTGCTGAAACAATTCTAGAGTCAGAGCATCAGTCGATCACTCTAGACCTAACGAATAAAATATCGGGTCTTGAAAGTGAGCTAACCGGGCTTAAGAAAAAGTATGATTCACTTAAGGATCAATCTTCAAAATTAAAGTCCGAACATGCCGAATTTAAAAGATTGGATCCGGTCGGTATGAAGAAAAAACTTGACGAAAATAAGAAGAAACTGAAGGTTAAAACACAAACGGTTTCAGATATGACTAAGGATAAAGTAAGACTTAACGATGTAGTGTTGAAGCAGAAACAAGAGATAGAAAGCCTTAAAAAATCATCTGAATCATCTGAATCATCTGAATCATCTGAATCATCGTAAGCCAGCAAGACCAGAGTTGATTGAATATCAAATCTTAGCAAAAGATTAGTGATCAAGTTATAGGTCTGCTCTGACACTGGAGGCCAGCTAGGAAAGCTGGCATTAAAGCTCAAAATTAGGCGAGCTACGAAAGATAGTAAACCTAATCACATGTTGGCAGGTATTGGCTCCGAATAGATATTTAGAGCCAGAAGCCGTTGTTGATCTCGTGGTATGTTAGTCACTTAAATTTTTATTGAAAGGCGTTATTCGATTAACGTGGTTTCTATAGGCTTCTCGGTCAAACATAGCGCATGTGTATAGATCGCCCAAGGTTCTATCTAGAGCGAATTTCGCAAGTAACCAAGATGTTAATCCCTAAATCATCCTAATTATCATTGAGAGTTCCCTTTGCCTGTTTTTGAAAGTGTATTAATTGCAGCGGTTTTTTTTGTGGGTGCTTCTATTATTTTTAGCACGCTTAAGATAGGCATTTCACCGATGCCAAGTTCAAAGAAAGCTTATCAGGCAATAATTGCACTGGCGGATGAAACGGGGTCAGGCCCTATTTATGATTTAGGCAGCGGGTGGGGGAGTTTGGTTATTCGCCTGGCAAGAGAATATCCAGACCGACAAATAGTGGGTTATGAGTTATCCCTATTTCCTTGGTTAATCACCAAGATCGTTAAAAGAATATTGGGTTTAAGTAATTTAGTCGTGCATCGAGAAGACTTTTTGAAAGCTGACCTGTCGGGAGCCTCTGTCATCACCTGCTATTTATTTCCTGTCGCCATGGCAGAAATTGAACGCAAGCTTAAGCGTGAGAAAGGTAAGCTAGGCTTTGTTATCAGTAATAATTTTGCTTTACCCTCGTACCAAGCAAGCAGAGTCGTACAGCTCAATGATTTCTACCAATCGCCGGTGTATTTGTATCACATACCCCTCCCAGTTGTACCCTCCCAATAGTACTTTGCCTGAGTGAATAATATCCCTGCAATGAGCGGGATCGAGCTGAAGAGGCTGTTGCAATGAGAAGAAATGAATATATACTGTGTATCTATACAGTTATTATTCATTTTGAGAGTAAATAATGCCAGCAATTAGGTGTAAGCATAACTATCGAAAGTATGTTCTTAACCAGAACGGTTCAGTTTTTAAGTCGTCGACTGTCGGGAATACGGTATTACTTGAGCGCCCAATCGATGATGTGTTTATGCCCTTTGGCGGTTTTCTGAATATGGATCAGCCAGAGATAAATGACAGTGCTAGCTCAGTGAACGTCATTAATATTGAAGCCTTTACCGCTGATGACGAAGGTCTTAATAAGTGGGTAGACCTGCCAAAAGGCAGTAAGGTTAGAGGCCAATTGCTCAATAATCGGGTGTTTGTTCTAATTGGCGATAAAGGGAGTAGTATTTACTGTGCATAAACTTATGCTTACTCAGATTATATGCAAAATTCAGCACGTGATTTGACCTTTTGAGCTAGCTGTTTTGACTTAACCCTACAATCGCTATAATAAAGGCCATTGATTCGTGGCCAAAACCCATTAAGCTAGAGTCAACTCATTCATCAACGAATAATGCGGCCCCTAAATGTCTGATATCCAACAAAATTACAGTTCTAAACCTAAGAATGGCCCTGCCATGTTTCGTGCACTTGTATTACCTCGTAAAGGCTTTAATACGGCCCTTGGATTGCCAGTTATCAAGGCAACTTGGACGGGGGCTCAAGCTGATCAAAAGGCGTTAAACGACTATTTAGTCACGCTTAACTTAGGAAAAAGCCCTAATTTACCCATATTATACCCCCATGTAATGGCGGGTAGCATGCATATGAATATGCTGAGCCATAAAACCTTTCCTATTCGTTTGCTGGGTTCAGTGCATTTGAAAAATAGGATTACGCAATACAAAGCGATACCTGTAAATGCAGTAATGGATTTACATTCTGAAATTGCATCCTATCGATTAGTCGAAAAAGGTTTAGAATTCGATTTCACCACGGTGGCGACAATTAAGGGTGAGAAGGTTTGGGATGAAGTCAGTATCTACTTTCAAGCAGGGCGCTTTGGTGGAAAAACAAACCCAAGTGAAGAAAAAAGTTTTGAGCTAGATAGCCTAAAGGATCCTGAGAAAACAGGCAGTTGGAAGGTGCCTAATAATCGCGGTAAAAAATATGCAAAAATTACCGGTGATTATAACCCAATTCACATGTCACCCTTGGCAGCCAAGTTGTTTGGTTTTAAACGAGATATCGCCCACGGATTTGGCGTGCTAGCAGAAGCCGTTGAATATTCGGCTGCTATTGAGCAAGCTGGTGGCGTTGAAAAAACACTGCAAGTAGATGTCGTGTTTAAAGGCCCTGTTTATTTAAATAGTGAGGTATCTTTACGTCAAAATACCCAGCAGAACGCAAACCGATTTGACGTGTATTGTGGTGAAAATCCAAAGCCAAGTATCTGTGGCGAAGTGATTGCGGTTTAGTATATGAATTAAATTTAGCACCTTTAGACTCATACTGGCTTGATTCAAACCAGGATGAGTCTAGCTTCTTCTTACTTCTTACTTCTTACTTCTTACTTCTTATACATTACACCCTATTAAGCCGGTAGTTCGGCCAAGGTCGGGTAATCTGTGTAGCCTTTTTCGTCACCCCCATAAAATGTGCTTTGGTCTGCTGGGTTTAGTTCAGCATTTTCTAGCAGTCGTTGAGGAAAGTCCGGGTTACTAATAAAAGGGGTACCAAAGGCCACTAAATCACTTTTATTTTGACTTAGGCTGTCTTCAGCTAATTGAGCTGTGTAGCCGCCATTAGCCATGTAAGAGCCGTTAAACTTCTTACGCAAGCTAACAAAGTCGAATTCTGCGCTACTGCTATCACCAAAATTCTCAACCACATGTAGATAGGCTAGGTTATATACATTAAGTGCTTCAACTAATGACTCAAATAGCGGTGTCGGGGCACTTTCATACATAGAATTGAATGTACCAGTGGGCGAGATGCGAATGCCAACTTGCTGGCCTCCCCAAACGTCCGTGACTGCTTTGGTAACTTCTAGTGTGAGCCTGATTCTATTTTCAATAGAACCGCCATAACGGTCATCACGCTTGTTGGCGCCATCTTTCAAAAATTGATCCAGCAAATAGCCATTGGCGGCATGAATTTCAACACCGTCGAAGCCTGCTGTTTTTGCATTTTTTGCCGCTTGTGTGAATTGATCAACAATATCAGGCATATCTTCTAAGCTGAGTGCTCGTGGCGTTTCAAAATCTAACATACCTTCATGCGTAAACGCCTGACCTGTTGGCGCAATGGCTGAAGGTGCAACGGGTAAGGCGCCTCCTTTTTGAAGGCTTGAATGAGATATTCGGCCTACATGCCATAATTGCAAAAATATTTTTGAGCCTTTTCGATGTACCTCATCGGTAATTTTCTTCCAACCCTCAATTTGTGCATTGGAATGAATGCCGGGTGTGAAGGCGTAGCCTTTTCCTTGCGGAGAAATTTGTGTCGCTTCAGAAATAATTAGCGCAGCAGATGAGCGCTGGCCGTAATACTCAACGTTCATTTTTTGTGGTACATCGCCTGGCTGTGCAGATCTTGAGCGCGTAAGTGGTGCCATTATGATGCGATGCGGTAATTCGAAGTTGCCTATTTTTAGTGGTGTAAACAGCTTTTCGTATGTCATGGTTTGTTATCCTGAATGAGTCACTATTTTGTCTGAAGCTCGTGGCCGATAAGTGCTTAGTTGTTACGTTTGTTATTTACTTGAGCCTCATGCCTGGTTCGCTATAAAAGCCTTGTTTGTTTTAAGGTAATTGATATAAACATCCTCAAAATCACTAATGACCGAGTCGGAAACATAATCTTTTTCAAGCAGATTTTTGCTCAAGGCAAGCAATTTAGGGAAGCCTTGTAGAAAATGTTGGTTAAATCCTTTTGCCAAAATATTCATCCGTGTAAATAAGGGGGCAAGCGCGGAGTCAATCAGGCTAAATGAGTCAGCAGTAAAATAACCTTGATCACTCACTTCGCTCTCCAAACGAGTTAGTTTTTGATTGAGATTGGCGGAGTACTTTTCAAAGTCGTCTTTGTTAGTTGAGGTAGAGGCTAAGTATTGATCAACTAAAACTTGGCTGGCATATTCAATCCACCCTCGTTGTTTGGCTTTTGCTAATGGCTCTGATGGCATGAGTGCGTCACCTGTAATTTCATCCAGAAACTCATTAATGATGGCTGATTCAAAAATCACTTCACCCTCATAACGTAATACTGGCACTTTTCCTAGAGGCGATATTTTAAGAAACCAGTCATGCTTGTTAGCCAAGTCAATATAGGTGATTTTGAAATCAATATTTTTCTTCTTAAGTGTGATAACCGAGCGCTGAACAAAAGGGCATAGCTCAAAGCTAATGAGTTCTATGGTATTTTTTTGCATCAAGTAACATCCTTTAATCGGTAAAATCCGAACGGGAAAACAGGTTCAGAGTATAAAAGTGCATGTAAGTATGTAAAGGAATCTTGGTATCTTTTATATACTGTTGAGCTCACTATAAATTCGGTGTATCATTTTGGCAAGTACGCACAAGAATGATATTTAGTTACCTAAAGGTGCCTTATGGAGACTTTAAAGGCTTCAAGCCAAGAAATTAATTCTCAAACCGATGAGAAATTACACCCCACGCCGCTTGAATGTGGTGAAAAGAAAGACATTGATTTTAATAGTTGTCCCGTGACGACTGCGATCGATGTGATTGGGGGTAAGTGGAAGGTCATTATTCTTTACCAGCTTCGTGGTAAGACTTTGCGCTTTGGTGAGCTCAAAAAAGTAATTCCAAAAATTACTCAAAAAATGCTCACGCAGCAATTAAGAGAGTTGGAAAAAGATAAACTAATCAGTCGGCATGTCTATGCAGAAGTACCACCTAAAGTTGAATACACACCGACTAATCTGGCAACACAACTCAACCCGGCCCTAGATTTATTATGTGCATGGGGCGCAGTGTTTGAAGAGGCACATCGCTAACCTGCCTAAACGAATATAGCGTTTTTAAACATAGTGCACTTTAAGCACGGTGTCTTGTGTTTAAAAGCGCTTAAATTTAGATTCATCAATGCCGTTGTCATCATCCCTGGCTACATTAGTTATTACAGTAGCGGTAGTAGTACCAGTGTCTGACGGTAATGAAGTTATTTGCGAATTGACGTTCTTTGACTTGTCGGCCAAACGAAAAAAACTAACGACCTGTTGTAAGTTTGCCGACTGGGCTTGCATCTCCTCTGCCGTGGCGGCTAACTCTTCAGAACCTGCCGCATTTTGCTGTGTTACCTTATCGAGTTGTTGCATCGCAATGCTAATCTGCCCCACGCCACTTGACTGCTCTTCTGACGCTGCCGTTATCTCCTGCACCAACTCTGCTGTCCGTGTAATATCGGGTACCATCGCATCCAAAAGCACGCCCGCTTTTTCAGCGACTGTTACACTTTCACTCGTAAGCGCACTTATCTCAGAAGCGGCAACCTGACTACGCTCAGCCAGTTTTCTTACTTCTGCAGCGACGACTGCAAACCCTTTGCCATGCTCGCCAGCCCTTGCGGCTTCGATGGCTGCATTGAGTGCTAACATATTTGTTTGATACGAAATATCCTCAATAATAGAAATTTTCTCAGCTATTTGAATCATCGCTTTTACAGTTCCAGTGACTGCTTCACCGCCATCAGCAGCAGTTTTTGCCGATTGGCTAGCAATCTCGTCAGTGGTTTGTGCATTTTCACTATTCTGATTAATCGAAGCCCCCATTTCCTCCATTGAAGCGCTGGTCTCTTCGACGCTGGCAGCCTGCTCACTGGCCGCCTGACTTAATGAGTTTGCCGTGTCGCTTACTTGAGCCGCTGCTGAAAAAATCTGATCGGAATTACCCTTAATCTGCTGTACAACCTCAATCAATTTGTGACTCATAGAATTCATTGAAGCGAGTAACTGTCCAGTTTCATCATTGCCTTTCACTTCAATACTGGAATTAAGGTCGCCTTCAGATAAAGCATTCGAAATTTTTACAGCCTGGGTTAATGCCTTAGTGATTGTATTAGCCAGAATTGAGATGATAAAAACAGATACGACTACACTTAAAATAGCGCCAATAATTGCTGTAATACCAATCGCATTGGCTTCAGACATAACAATGCTTTCATCAAGTACTACACCTATCATCCAATCCATCCCCTGAAGTGCTGAAAGTGGTGTAAAGAAAACCATAAGAGGTTTGCCCTCCAGTATGATAGTTTGTAGTTTAGGCAAAAGTGCAGGTTGTTCATCTGAAAACAAGTCGGCAATTGGCTTTCCATTTAAATCACCATCTGGATGACTGATAATTTGCCCTTTTTCAGTTAATAAAAACGCATAACCAGCACCATCAAAATTGAGCGTATTCACGGCATCAGAGACAGTTTTAAGGCTCAAATCACCCCCGAATGCCCCCTTGAACTCCCCCTTATCTGAAAAGTTTGCGACCACTGATATTAAAATCTCACCTGTTGAAGCATCTGCGTAAGGTTCAGTTAGTACCGCTCTAGAGGCTTTTCTGGCTGTAGGATACCAGGGGCGTTTACGGGCATCCCAGCCAACGGGGTTCCAGGTCAAATCATTCGTTATCGCCTTACCATCGGTATCTAAGCCGCCAAACATAAGCAGAAACTCTCTATTTAGCATCGGGCGATTGAAGAGTGTATCAATTGTTTCTGGATTGAAATCAGCATCCACCGACTCCGCAATAAAATCGACTAAACTAAGCTTGCCATTGAGCCAATTGGAAATCTGGTTCGAAAGTGCATTACTAGATTCAGAAATACTACTAGCAGTCTGTCTTAAAAGTGAATCCTTTACTGAAAAGTACTGAACCAAGGAAAGGGTAGTGATGGCGACAATTAATACTGAAGACGAAACCAGTGTAATCTTATGAGCTACTTTCATCTCTTAGACTCCTTAAAAATAATGTATTTTATTTTATTGGTGGGTGTCTACTGCGCCCAAGTTTTATTTATAGCTACTATGAAACTAGGACATACATATAAATCTGTCAAAGTGACTAATTTTGAAAGTTAGCGCTGAGATACGCATCCTAATGAGAAATTAGCGTTTTGAGAAAGTAAATAGTGAAGTAAATAAGGGCAAGAGCGCGAAAAGATAACTCTTATACGGCTTAGGTTCAATTAAAACTTAGGGCGATGTATTGTATTCAGTAGCGTAGTGTAAAGAGGTCAAGCCTTGTCACTCCCGCGAAGCGGGAACCCGTATCTTCTGAGACTTCAATTACTGTGTATCACAAGACTTAGCGAGTCCATAACACTCGTTTTTATATGGACGCTAATGTTATGGACAATATATATTTCATTGACGCTTTTTAGAGTATTGATGTTCTCTAGATTAATAGTCCGACCTTTACTCCGTGGCTGTTTTCTTTTGTCGTGTTTGTTTTTTCACTTTTTTGAGTAGGGGTTTCTGCTTTGATTTCGTAGCCGATGGCGCAATATCTGTCGCGCTCTCAAGTGAGGCCAATGCATCTGTTGTGTGGGTCACCAAGCGTTGGATGCTCGGTAGTGATTCACGGCAAGCGGTAAATACAAAGGTGATTTTATCTGCATAGGTATACAGCGTGATGTTTAAGGCTTGGCCTTGCATGACAAAGGATATAGGGTGAACACTGAATACCTCTGCGCCATTTAAATATCGTTTTTCGCGCGGTCCTGGCACGTTTGAAATGACCACATTATACATTGGACGCTTGCTTCGGTTGCCAATACCCGTCATTTGCCCTAGCGCAAAGGGCAGGGTCATTAACGCGCTGTAAGCGGTAATTTGTTCTGCATTCATATTCGCCAGTAGCGTTTTGCTGGCCGACATTGAAGCTTTGACTTTTTCGAGACGGGTCAGTGTATCCGCTTCTTCTGTGCCTAAAGACGCTAGCAACATACCAATGGCGTTACCACCCTTTAGGTCATCCTTTGGCCGGAACGACACGGGTACTTGAGCAACTAAGGGTTTATCTGGTAGAGCATCTAACTCTATAAGGTAGCTGCGTAACGCCCCACCACAGACAGCCATCACCACATCATTTAGTGTGCCGCCGTGTTGCTTGCCGATGTTCAGTAAGCGCTTTGTACTGAACTCAACGGTACTGACACGACGTTGAGGGCCTATAGCTGAATTCAGTATTGAATTCGGTGCACTATATGGGGCTACCAGATCTGGCATTAATTGGCTGCGCGCACCAAAAACGCTTTTTAGCGTCGCACTAAATACGTCGGTTGCAGATTTTATAGGCTGAGTGATTTGTGCCAGTAGGGCTTGTGAGTAGGACGCTGAACTAGGTACTGATTTGCTAGCGGTTCGCACACGCTTAGCTTGCGGCATTGCCCAGAATGGGACGAAATTAGGCACGACTTCAGGCTCGGTTTGGCCCATCCACTGAGCCATCAAGCGAGACCCTGCAACGCCATCAATCAAGGCGTGATGCATCTTGCTATAAATGGCAAAACAGTTATCTTCCAAGCCTTCAATTATGTGGCATTCCCACATGGGTCTGCTGTGATCTAAAGGAATGCTGTGTAGTCGTGATATGAGTACAGCCAACTCGCGCTCACCACCTGGTTGGGGGAGAGCAGAGTGACGTAGGTGGTAGTTGATGTCGACTCGATCAACTTGTTCCCAAGTATACATTGGGCTCGTGGCCGAGCGCTCTGCCAGTTTCAGGTTGTAGGGTGATGCGGTGGGTTGATATTTTCGAAAACCTTCTACCAAATTCAAAATAAAACTGTTGTCGGCACCTTCTGGTAGTTTCATGCGCGCTAATACACCGATCTGGCTGGGTGTTTTGTCACTTTCAATCAACAAAAAAAAGGCATCTGCTGGCGCCAGCATTTTATTCTTCGTCATCGTTTATTTCCTAAGGTTTCAAATGTGGGCGAGAGTGCGCATTCATCTCTTTGTTGAGTTATAACATATATCTAGCAGGCATACCCCGAATAAGTAAATGCCGCGACCCTGGGTGTTTTGGGTACGTATAAAGTTTCCATTTGCTTTATATCAAAGCCCCCTTCTAAGAGTAGTTTTGGAATGTCTCGATTAAGGTGGCAACCGCCTGCAATTTTCATCCAATAAGGATTGATACGATCTTGCCATTTTCTGACGGCTAAATCGGGTGCCTTACCGTGCTCAGAGAATAGTAACTTGCCTCCAGGCTTGAGTACGCGTTTCATTTGTTTTACCGCAGATAACCAGTCGGGTATGGTGCAGAGGGTATAGGTAAGGACGATCGTATCCACACTCTTGTTATCCAAGGGGATCTCTTCACCAGGCAAGTCCAACCACTCCAATTCAAAGGGTGCCGTGTCAACTCGTGCCTTGGCTTTTTGCCGCATACCAACAGATGGCTCTAGCCCCCAAAGCTTCTCGACTTTATCAGGATCGTAGTAGGCGATATTTATGCCAGACCCCATGCCAATTTCTAAAATACGGCCTTCAGCCTGGGGCACAATTTTCTCTCTCTGCTTGAGCACTGGTTTTGTACCACATGCAATGTGGATGATGTGCGGCAGTATTTTGTCATCGTAGAAACTCATATCACATCTCTGTTTAGTTCTGTTTAGTTCTGCTTAGTTCTGCTTGTGGCGTTGAGAATAGCATTGATTAAGCCGGTGCAAGTAGTTTAGACAAGGCCAGTATTTGAGTAAAGAAACTCACTCGGCCTATTTGAGCATTATTCGGCATAAATCTGGCCTAAGTCTGGATTAAGTCCCGTGTTACATATCTGCTTTTGTTTTACAGTCACAAAAAAGTTAGATGAAGAGGAGGCTGCATTTTTAAAATCTAGAAATATTAGTATTACCATTGACGCTAAAGACTGTGATAAAACACTACTAATAAGCCGCGGAAGAAAAGGGTATTTATTTAGAGCATGGTTGCCGTTCAGGCATGTGTGGAACCTGTAGAGCTAACCAGGTTTCGGGTCAGGTTTCGGGGAATCAACTGGCTAAGAGTATTTATTCCTGTACGGCCTACCCAGCTTCAGCCCAAGTCGTTTTGGCATAGGTCGTTTTGGAATACGGTGTTCTGGAACAACAAGCGCCTCTTTGTTTCTTGGTTGCACCCTAATCGTCTACAGGGGATGATGCGAGCTGGCGAAATCAGGAATGATTAATAACATTAACGACCAAGTTGTTTATTGATGGTTATGAAGTAAAGCAGGCATGTTTTTCAAGTTAGAAATGGTTACTGCGCGAACTAGCTTGAAAAAAATGAGTAATCCGTTAAGAATAAACAGTCACTCTAAATAAAATAAAAAAGGAGCCCATATTTGTTATTACTAACGGGGTTTAGCCTCGGCTGTCTAGCCATTATATTTCTTATTATCGCGCGTGATTTCGGCCATATTTCAGTTGCAAGGGTGTTTCTGGCGCTTTTAACTGCAGCAGGCGCATTTTTGCTTAACAACGTTATCGACCCGCAATGGAAGTGGCTTACATCGGACATTATGACGATGCTGCCTGCAATATTTTGGTTACTTTGCCAATTAGCCTTCGCTCGCCGCCCGCGCTTAATCTCAATTTGGGCGGTGCTTGCGCTTTATAGTTTTATTACACCCGCTATTTTCAGACCTTTTGGGGCGAGTAGTGAGTTGGCAGGATACCTCCATTTATGGGGCTGGAAGCTCCCAACCTACGCTGAATATGTGGTTATTCTCCACGGCATGTGGGTCGTTATAGCAAATTGGTCCGATGATTTAATCGCATCTAGAAGAAGGCTTCGTGGTGCGTTGTTAGGGCTTGTCGGCGTTTCTGCCCTGTGGGTGACCGGTACACTCAATACGGGTTACGGTTCCGTTCTATTCTTACCTGTTGTCGTTAGTGTCGTAACATTGATTGTTGCGAACCTATTATTGAAAGGACGAACAGGGGTATTACTTGGTCTCTCAATACCTGCCGCTATCGTGAATGAAAGTATTGACGCCGCCACTGAGTCTGCTGAACCTGCTGTCGCTGTTGAAGCTAAGCGTGCCGAGTTTGATGTTAGTGCGCTTAAGTTGCACGAGGTGATGGCGCAAGGTTTCTATCGCACTGAAAAACTAACATTACGTATGTTGTCTCAGAAAATAGACCTGCCTGAATACAAAACCCGCGCGCTAATTAATCAGACCTTGGCGTATCGCAATTTTAACGACTACATAAATCAATTGCGCATTGCTGAGGCGGGAGAAAGGCTAATTGCCGAGCCCGAAACACCTATATTAAATATTGCTTTGGATGTAGGTTATCGAACTTTAAGCTCATTTAATCGCGCATTTAAGGAAATTTTTGAGCAATCCCCGACCGCTTATCGTCAATCGAAAAGCCATGACCCTCTCCTCCCTGCGGATGAATCGAATAGTAAATGATGTGGTATTACTGCTGACTAAGGTGTGCAATTTATCGAATTTAATAATTTGCATAGTCTTGTTAGACTGCTCTACAGCTCCCGTGTAGTAAGGGGTTGAATGTTTTGCACAGCTATATTTTTTATTGCATAACCTATTCCCTCGCCAATGTTTTTTTTCTTAGTTAGTTTAGTTCTCCACTTAGGCTTTTTTGATATATCCATTTTTGAACAGCCTTCATATTTTTATAAGAAAATCGGAGACTCTATGTATAAACTATCTTCCTCCTCACTATTGGCCGCGGCCATTTCAGTTGTTCTTCTTTCGGGATGTAGTAGTGACGATGGCGCTGTTGGTGTCGCCGGGGCTGATGGCGCAGATGGCGCTGCCGGCCAGGATGCAACAATTGGTGATGCAGTTCTAACAACCTCCGGTTTTGCGTTTCCAAGTGATGCCATCTTCATAGCACCGATGGCCACAGACGGCGATAACATCACTGATGATATTAATTTGGCTATTTTTAATGCCTTTACCAGTGGTGATACCGATGCAACTTTTGTCTTACCAAAAGGCACGTTTGTAGTGGATGATACCGTCACGATTACCAATGGTAATGGTTTAACTTTAACCGGCTATGGTATCAATGAAACCAAATTGGACTTCACGACAGCAATATCTGCTGATGATGCTTTCCGCTTCGAAGGGGGCACCGATTTAACGATTCGTGATTTTGGTGTTTATGAGGCGAAGAAGAATGGGATCAAAATTGTGGGGGCCAATGGCGTGCATATCGCATATAACGCGACCGTTTGGGAAGGCGACTTAGATGACGGCAATGGTGCCTATGGTTTATATCCATTAAACAGCACAAATATATTGATTGAAGATAGTTATGCGCGTGGCTCTGCTGATGCAGGCATTTATGTGGGTCAATCTAGCAATATTGTCGTGCGTAGAAATGTCGCGAAAGAGAATGTAGCCGGTATCGAGATCGAAAACTCCTTTAATGCCGATGTATACGACAATTTGGCCGTAGGTAATACCGCGGGTATTTTGGCATTTGATCTACCTGGTTTAACGCAGGCCTTCGGTGGTAATGTGCGTATTTTTGATAATGACGCGTATGCCAATAACGCAGAAAATTTTGCCGGCGGCGGTGCTGTCTCGATTGCGCCTCCAGGAACGGGCATGTTGATTTTCGCGACCAGTAATGTGGAAATATATAACAACCGTATGACTGATAATGAAACCTCAGCGATCGAAATTGCGAGTTACTTTTTAAGCGATGATGATGTCGCCAATTATGCGACAAACTATGGCGCGACCATGGCAAATGGTTGGTCGCCATTAGTGAAAAATATTTACATGCATGATAATACGATACAGCGTTCTGGCGCGAACCCACGGGGTAGTTTAATCACTGATATTGTAGCGGGTTATACGCTAGCAAAAGGCGAAACTATGCCGGCTATTCTTTATGGCGGTATTGGTCAAGTACTTGATGACGTGGGTGCGATAGCCGGGTTTAGTGCAATACCTGTTTCTGCTCCAGCGACGTCTGCTGCAGCCGCTGCCAATATTGACTTAAGTTATGATGGTTATGGCGCAGGCGAGCAAATCTGTGCTGGCAATAATTTTAATGCCAATAGTGCTGCTGATACTCTGGACTTCCCGGATGTCAATATTGGCCAAGTTTATACTGCAGACCCGAGTGCAGCAGATTTGGCTTCGGACATTATGCAAGGCAATACGACTCTAGTTTCTTGTAGCCAATCACGTTTACCGGTGGCTGAGGTTACCTTCAAAGGCAAGGTTTATGGCTGTGCCGGAGACGATTTGGCGGCACCATCCTGTTCGCTTTAGTCAATTGCTTTAGATGAGTTGTTTTTCTTTTAAGAGCAACTCATCGACAATTCTCGCGCCACTCATGTTCTTGAATAAGAACGATTACATTTATCGGTATATTAAGATGATAGATCTATCTCCTGTTAGACTTATCTCTTATTAGACCTACCTATAGAATATCAGTAGAGGCTGTTTGATATGACACCTATTTATAAATCTCTTTTTCAGACACTGACGGTCGCTTCTATTGCCCTTAGTGTCATTTCTTGCGGCGGCAGTAGTTCATCTGACGGGGTGAGTGACTCACCCGGGTCAACTTCTTCTGCCCTTAATGCCGGGGCCGGTTCGCCATCGAGTGCTATGGGGGATTGTGACGCCAGCACCTCTGGTGTTAATTGGGATGCCCTGATGGATTCTAATTGCGCTAACTTATCTGACTATAATTTGTTCACGGATGAGGCGGACCCTACCGCTGGCCCAAATAAAGGTGGGGTGCCTTATGATTTAAGTGTGCCTTTATTCACTGATCATGCTTCAAAGTATCGTTTTGTATTTGTACCTGAAGGCATGACGGCTACGTACTCTGAAGCGGAGGTCATGGACTTTCCTGTCGGTACGGTGTTGGTTAAAACCTTTGCTATGCCAGAAAATACAGCCTTTCGGGATGGGGCTGAGTTAGTTATTGAAACCCGTTTGCTTATTCATCGCGCAACAGGCTGGATAGCTTTACCTTATTATTGGGACCCAGTCGATAATGGTGCTGATGCCAGGTTAGCCGCCTTGGGTGAAGATATTCCAAATGTGACAACTAACCATAATGGTGAAGACTTGGATTTCACCTACAGCGTACCTGATTGGACGGCATGTACATCATGTCATGGGAAGTTGTCACCTGGTAAATCTACCTTTATCCCGATCGGCCCTAAAGCGCGCTTCCTGAATAAAGATTATACGTATGAAAATGCTCAGGTCGCGAATCAATTAAGCTATTGGGCAGAGGGAGGTATTCTGGATGGCTTGCCAGCAGACATGGCGACGGTGATGGAAACGCCTTTATTTGATGATACTGTGGTCGCCAGCTCACTGAGTAGTAGTGATTTACATGATACCGCGAAGGCTTACTTGGATGTTAACTGTGCCCATTGTCATCGTAATGAGCTCACACTCGGTACGGGCTTTTCCGGGCCGGCAGGGAGTAGTGGTTTACAGGTGGAATATAACCGAGCGTATGCAGATGACCCGACCAAATTCGGTACCTGTAAAGTGGCTGTGGCGGGAGGGCATGCTGAGTACCCTTATGATGTCATTCCTCAGGATTCAGGCAATTCTTATTTGCTCTTTAGGATGAATACCAATGATTCAAGGCATCGTATGCCAGAGTTAGGTCGAGCGACTATTCATGATGAGGGTGTGGCCTTGATAGCAGCATGGATCGATAGCTTGCCAGCTGCGAGTTGTACACCTTAACTCTTGTTTTCTTATGTACAAAAAACGGCTCCTTAAATGAAGGAGCCGTTAGACTTAATTATCTGTCGCTTAGGGTCGAGCGATTCAGACAGCTATATTACCCTTTATTTTGTTGTTTTCGGCTGAAACCGAGGCCCGTTAAAGCGAGGCCAAGTAGTAGCAGGGAGCTAGGTTCCGGTACGCTAGCAACAGTCTCCAAAATATAGCCTTGATTGGTAAAACGACCACTGCCATTTGCCGAATCGTTCCAGACTGAGCCATCGCCCCAGGTCATCAAATAGTTTTCAGAGTTACTGCAGCAGCCAAAATCATTTGGTTCACCAGCGGCCCAAGCGGTAAAGTTCCAGGCGGTGTCATCGACCCAGCGCCAATGGGCCGCGTTATCAGTGCTGTCGTTATTTCGCTGAACACCACCTAGCCAGTAATCGGGACTGCCATCGAGCATTAGTCCGGCGACCACGGCATCCCACTCAGCAGAATCACCGAAAGTGGCTAAATGGCCGCCATTAGCTACCGCATCATCCCTTGCTTCACGCCAAGTAAAGTCTGCCCGGATAGTGTTCCCCGGCCCTGGTGGATTTGAATATGCATTACCATCTACGATCGAGTATTCGCTGCCGTTGTATACAAATGCGCTGGCACTATTTGCCATAGAGAGTCCTAGCACGACACTAGCTGTTACTAAGGTTATATTCTTCATGATTATTCCTTTATCTAGAGTATCCGAATTGCAGCCCGGCTATCTATCTCTGTGAAGTGTTAGACCCGTAGCTTTCCGTCCCTGTCTCACGGCAGGTTTGGCTAAATGCAAAACGATATTGCTCGATCTCAGAAAAAGCATTAAATATGCCAGCTCCATAATTTTTGAATATATCCTCTAAAATCCTAGGCTTACATAAGGTGGTGCAAGTTGGAGAAGCACCTCTCAAAAAAAAGCGTAAAGAAAATCGTCATAACTCAATCTCTTATTAAGGGGTTTAGTTTGACTAGAACAAGGACATCAATTCGGAAAAGAAAGCCTTCTCCGGAACCCTTATGCTAGGGTTCCTAGATTAGCTAATGTACGCAGATAATTGTCAGAGTATGATTTATTGTGTTTTGTCTCGCGCTATTTCATTCAATTTATCAAACCCATAATTATGGCCCTTAAATGGCCATGATATATCTAGGATACGAGGGTCTTGCCAGAGCAACATGCCGCAGACAGGATCTTGATATGTTTGTTGTTTTTAGTTGATTGAACAGTAATGTCAAGGTGATTATAGTGTTAGAGGATGGGCTAAAAACTATTGGCTTGATAGACAGATAGACAGATAGACAGGCTGTCTGACTGGGGTGGCACATGATTAATTTTGTATTAGTCGATAGCTGGCATCGCGTCATGCTGACTTTTATGTTCGGTCTGAGCAAACTCGGTTGGGCTCATATTCACCCAGCGCTTAAACGCCTTGTTAAATGTCCCGCTGTTTGCAAAACCCAAATTAAAGGCAATTTCTTTTAGCGGTAGCGTGTTCTCATTAATGAGACGG
>Ga0209290_1000254_pt1 | contig 46988 bp, 38 predicted proteins | sample EN1Hudsemesocosm_2_FD_184632 | JGI IMG/M metagenome (GOLD analysis project Ga0209290, IMG submission 184632) | Methane-oxidizing microbial communities from mesocosms in the Hudson Canyon - EN10B Hudson Canyon (SPAdes) (version 2) | ecosystem: Environmental > Aquatic > Marine > Cold seeps... | reverse complement strand
GCGATATATAGCTTGATTTATTTTTAGTCAGACTGTATTATTCGCGCCTTTTTAAAAGACGGTAACTAAAAGTAGCGACGAACATTTGTTCAATTATGCTACAAATTAAGCGGAGTAAGATGGATGGCACGTATAGCCGGTGTCAATATACCCGACAATAAGCATGCAGTAATTTCTTTAACCTACATCTATGGTGTTGGTAGAACGACTGCACAAAAAATATGCGATGCAACGGGTGTTGCACCAACTGCTCGAGTTAGTACGCTAACAGAAGAGCAATTGGAATCGTTACGTTCTGAGGTCAGTACTCTGGCAGTAGAAGGTGACTTGCGTCGTGAACTTCAAATGAATATTAAACGGTTGAAGGATCTAGGTTGCTATCGTGGTCTTCGTCATCGTCACAGCTTGCCTGTGCGCGGTCAACGAAGCAAAACGAATGCACGTACTCGTAAGGGTCCACGTAAACCGATTCGTAAATAATAGGAAACTGTAATGGCAAAGCCAGGTACACGTACCCGTAAAAAGGTGAAAAAGACAGTTGTTGATGGAATGGCTCATATCCATGCATCATTCAACAATACTATCGTGACCATTACTGACCGCCAAGGCAACGCTCTATCATGGGCTACAGCTGGTGGATCAGGATTTCGTGGTTCTCGTAAAAGTACACCTTTTGCTGCGCAGGTAGCAGCTGAAAGAGCCGGTAATGCGGCTGCTGAATACGGCCTTAAGAACCTTGAGGTTCAAGTTAAGGGTCCTGGACCAGGACGAGAGTCTGCAGTCCGAGCACTAAACGCTTGTGGTTACAAAATCACAAACATCACGGATGTAACACCCATTCCACATAATGGTTGTCGTCCACCTAAGAAACGTCGCGTTTAGAGGATTAGCACATGGCTCGTTATATTGGACCAAAATGTAAATTGTCTCGCCGTGAAGGGACAGATCTATTTTTGAAAAGTGGTGTGAAAGCACTGGATTCAAAATGTAATTTAGAAACAGCGCCAGGTCAGCATGGTGCACGTCGCGGTCGCTTATCTGAGTATGGTACTCAGTTACGTGAAAAACAAAAAGTACGCCGTTTATATGGTGTTTTAGAGAAGCAGTTCAGAGGCTATTATAAAGAAGCCGCACGCCGTAAGGGTGCTACAGGTGAAAACCTACTTCAACTTCTAGAACAGCGCCTTGATAATGTTGTATATCGTATGGGCTTTGGCTCAACTCGTGCAGAGTCTCGTCAGTTGGTCTCTCACAAGTCTATCTTGGTTAACGATGGCGTAGTAAATATCGCGTCTTACCAAGTTAAAGCCGGTGATACAATCACTGTACGTGAAAAAGCAAAAAATCAATTGCGAATTAAAAGTGCAATTGAGTTGTCTGCTAATCGTGGTTCAGTGGAATGGGTTGACGTTGATACAGGTAAGCTTTCAGGTACATTTAAAGCTGTTCCTGAGCGTACTGATTTACCATCAGATATCAATGAAAACCTAATCGTAGAGCTTTACTCTAAGTAAGTTCTGTACATACAACATAACGTATAGGGGCGTATATGCAGCGTTCAGTTAATGAATTCTTGAATCCTCGTAACATTGAAGTTCAAGGTTTAAGCGCAACACATGCAAAAGTTATTTTAGAACCTCTAGAGCGTGGTTTTGGTCACACTCTAGGTAGTGCTTTACGTCGTATTCTTTTGTCATCCATGCCAGGTTGTGCTGTAGTTGAAGCTGAAATCGAGGGTGTGTTGCATGAGTATAGTGCTATTGAGGGTGTTCAAGAGGATGTAATTGAAATTCTTTTGAACCTCAAAGGGCTTGCTATTATTATGCATTCCCGCGATGAAGCCAGCTTAACATTGACCAAGAAAGGTTCTGGTCCTGTTTTAGCTAGTGACATTCAGTTGGATCATGATGTTGAAATCATGAATCCAGATCATGTTATTTGTAATCTAAGTGATAATGGTGCTATTAGCATGACACTTAAAGTGGTTCGTGGCCGTGGTTACGAGGCTGCTGATCAGCGTATAAATAATGATGATGAAACTAGAGCAATCGGTCGACTTCAGTTGGATGCGTCATATAGTCCTGTTGCGCGTGTAGCGTACTCTGTTGAGAGTGCGCGAGTTGAGCAACGTACTGACTTAGATAAGCTGGTAATCGACTTAGAAACGAATGGAACAATTGATCCTGAAGATTCGATTCGTCGCGCCGCGACAATCCTTCAGCAACAGTTATCTGTATTCGTGGACTTTGACAACGAAAAAGAAGTCGTTCAAGAGGAAGAAGAGGAAGAAGTTGATCCAATTCTTTTACGTCCTGTGGATGATCTTGAGCTGACAGTTCGTTCAGCGAATTGCTTAAAAGCAGAAAATATTTACTATATAGGCGACCTAATTCAACGAACTGAGGTTGAACTGCTGAAAACTCCTAATCTTGGTAAGAAGTCACTTACTGAAATTAAGGATGTACTAGCATCTCGTGGTCTTTCTTTGGGTATGCGTCTTGAAAACTGGCCGCCAGCTAGTTTAAAAGGTGATGACCGAGTATTGGGTGCATAAGACATCCTCGGTTTGATTAGGTAAGGAATTATAAAATGCGTCATCGTAAAAGTGGTCGTAAATTAAATAGAAATAGTTCACATAGAAAGGCTATGTTTAAAAATATGGCAGCTTCTTTAGTTGAACATGAGCTTATAAAAACAACTTTGCCAAAAGCAAAAGAGCTACGCGCAATCGCTGAGCCTCTAATTACTTTGGCAAAAAATGATACAGTTGCAAATCGACGTCTAGCTTTTGCTCGTACGCGTGATAATGCAGTTGTAGCTAAATTGTTTAATGAATTAGGCCCTCGCTATCAGGCTCGTCCTGGTGGTTACATCAGAATTCTAAAGTGTGGGTACAGAACAGGTGATAAAGCGCCAATGGCGTATGTTGAGCTTGTAGATAGACCTGTAGTTGAAGATATTGATGATGACGAATAGAAATTAGTTTCTATTCAGATTATAAAAAAACCAGCTTTTGCTGGTTTTTTTATTTGTGAGTTTTATTTACGTTCTAATTTCGTTCAAGGATAGGTTTTAGAAATTGACCTGTGAAGGATCCTGCCGTTTTTGCGACTTCCTCTGGTGAGCCTTCAGCTATTACTCTGCCTCCTTTTGATCCGCCTTCAGGGCCGAGGTCTATAATCCAATCTGCCGTCTTTATAACATCTAGGTTATGCTCAATGACAACAATGGTATTTCCATGGTCGCGTAGCTTATCTAATACATTTAACAGTTGCTGTATATCATAGAAATGTAAGCCGGTAGTAGGTTCATCAAGGATATATAGCGTTTTTCCGGTGTCTCTTTTAGACAATTCCTTCGCAAGTTTTACTCTTTGAGCTTCCCCGCCTGAAAGTGTGATAGCGCTCTGACCTAAGCGAATATACGAAAGTCCGACTTCCATTAAAGTTTGTAGCTTTCTAGCGATAAATGGTACGGCATCAAAGAATTCTCGAGCTTCCTCTATCGTAAGTTCCAGAACTTGATGTATGTTTTTGCCTTTGTATTTAATGTCGAGTGTTTCGCGATTATATCGCTGACTTTTACAGACATCGCAAGGCACATATACATCAGGCAGAAAATGCATTTCTACTTTTGTGACGCCATCTCCTTGGCAGGCTTCACAGCGGCCACCTTTAACATTAAAGCTAAAGCGTCCAGGTTTGTATCCTCTGGCTCTTGACTCCTGAGTTCCTGAGAATAATTCACGTATCGGTGTAAAAAGTCCAGTATAGGTTGCAGGGTTGGAGCGCGGAGTGCGCCCTATAGGGCTTTGGTTGATGTCTATTACCTTGTCAAATAGCTCAAGCCCAGTTACTGATTTATGTTCTGCTGCATTCAATGTGGTTGCATTGTTTAATTCTGTTGCTGCTAATGGGTAGAGGGTGGCGTTTATAAGGGTTGATTTCCCTGACCCAGAAACACCCGTTATACAAGTAAACAAGCCTACTGGAATATTAAGGCTTACGTCTTGAAGATTATTTGCAGACGCGCCCTTGAGTGAAAGAAGCTTTGTTTTATCAGGTATTTTGCGTGAGTTAGGGAGACTTATGTTCTTTTTGCCTGAGAGATATTGTCCTGTTAAGGATTGCTCATCTGACATGACATGTTCAGGCGTGCCTTGGGATATGATTTCTCCGCCGTGTATACCTGCGCCAGGGCCAATGTCAATAACATGATCAGCTAGTCGAATAGCGTCTTCATCATGTTCAACAACAATTACAGTGTTTCCTAGGTCACGCAAATGGGTGAGGGTCTTGAGAAGTCGCTCATTATCGCGTTGATGCAAACCAATTGAAGGTTCGTCGAGTATATACATGACACCAACCAAGCCGGCGCCGATTTGGCTCGCTAGCCGTATTCTTTGGGCTTCACCACCAGAAAGCGTATCGGCACTTCTTTCAAGGCTCAGGTAGTCAAGACCTACGTTAACTAGAAACTCCAAGCGTAAGCGAATTTCTTTAGCAACTTTATCGGCAATTTCGCCTCGTTTTCCAATTAAATGAAGCTTGGTAAAATAATCAAGCGCTTCTCCGATGGGGAGTTTTGCTAGTTGGGGTAAGGTTTCTTTATTGATGTAAACGTGTCTTGAGGATTCTTTTAATCTTGAGCCTTCACAACTGGGGCAGGGGTGGCTGTTCAGGTACTTTGCAAGTTCGTCGCGAACCATATTTGATTCGGTTTCATGATAACGCCGCTCAATATTTGGGATAACGCCTTCAAATGGATGCATACGTTGAACGCTATCGCCACGGGTATTGACGTATGTAAATGAAATTTCTTCAGTTCCACTTCCATAGAGCAGCACCTGTTTGAAGTCCTCGGGAAAATCTATAAAGGGTGTGTCTATTTCTAAGCCATAGAATTTTGTCACGCTAGATACGAGTTGAAAATAGTAAACTGTACGCCTGTCCCAGCCTCTGATTGCGCCTTCTGCTAGAGTTGCTTCAGCATTTTGGATGATCCTTTCAGGATCAAAGAATTGTTTTACACCCAAGCCGTCGCAGCTTGGACATGCCCCTGCGGGGTTATTAAAAGAAAACATTCGAGGTTCGAGTTCGCTAATTGCATAACCGCAAGTTGGGCAGGCAAATTTTGACGAGAAAATTAATTCTTCAAGGCTTGTGTCATCCATCGAAGCAATAACGGCGATGCCATCTGTTAGAGATAGACAGGTTTCAAATGACTCGGCAATTCGCTGTTGAATGTCCGGTCTTACTTTGAAGCGGTCAACGATAACTTCGATGGTGTGTTTCTTGTTCTTTTCGAGTTTTGGGGTGTCATCTAGATCTGTGATGATGCCATTGATTCGAGCTCTGATAAAACCTTGGCTAAGAAGGTCTTGAAATACATGGAGGTGCTCTCCTTTTCTATTTTGAACGATAGGTGCGAGCATCATGAGTCGGCAGCCCTCTTCTTGCTCAAGAACTTTATCTACCATCTGGCTGACAGTTTGCGCATCCAAGGGTTTGTTGTGTGTCGGGCAACGAGGTTCGCCAGCTCTAGCAAATAATAATCTCAAATAATCGTATATTTCGGTAATCGTGCCTACAGTAGAGCGTGGATTATGTGAAGTGGACTTTTGTTCTATAGAGATGGCGGGTGATAGGCCTTCAATATGATCAACTTCAGGTTTATCCATCATGGATAAAAACTGTCGTGCATAGGTAGAAAGAGACTCAACATAGCGGCGTTGGCCCTCGGCATAGAGGGTGTCAAACGCTAATGATGACTTCCCAGAGCCAGAAAGTCCTGTGATAACGATTAATTTATCTCTTGGAATGTCGAGATCGATATTTTTAAGGTTGTGTGTTCTGGCGCCACGTACAAGTATGTTACCCATTTATTTTCCGATCTCTAGTTAAAACCAGGCATTATAACAACTTCACTGTGAAGTTGAATGCTTTGCTTTCTTTAAGTCGTTGCATTCCTGCGCGACGTCCTTGATGTTAGAATGTCGATAATATTCAATATTCCTATTTGATCTAACACTAAAACGAATAATTTTTATGATTGGAAGTGAACGACGCGCAGTATTCTCATTAGCTATGCTTTATTCAACTCGTATGCTGGGTCTATTCATGGTTTTGCCAGTATTTGTGCTTTATGGCAAAAGTTTGGGGCAAGCCAATGAATTTTTGCTTGGTCTGGCGATTGGAGCTTATGGTCTGAGTCAGGCGCTTTTTCAAATTCCCTTTGGGGCATTATCTGATCGCTATGGTCGTAAAAGATTAATTTTTATTGGTTTGATTTTGTTTTTTTTGGGGAGTGTTTTAGCTGCCGTATCAGAAAGTATTTATGGCGTAATCGCTGGAAGGTTTTTGCAAGGCTCAGGTGCAATTGCCAGTGTGCTTATGGCGCTATTGAGTGATTTAACCAGCGAGGAAAGTCGCACTAAGTCAATGGCGATTATAGGTATGTCGATCGGTGTGTCATTTTCAGTCGCACTTGTACTGGGGCCTTTGGTGGCAGGGGTATATGGTTTACAGGGGATATTTTGGTTAACTGCTGGGCTCGCAGTATTTGGCATGTTCTGGTTGTTCTTATTTGTGCCTTCGCCGATACAAGGAAGTGTTCATCATGACTTTCAACATACCGTCATAACAAATAATAGCCCCATGCAACAAGGCTATAGGAATAAAGGTACTCGGGATAGAAATACCCGATTATTTAAAAGCCAAATTAAAGAAGTGTTGGAGAATAAGGAATTGGTGCGCTTAGATATTGGTATTTTTGCACTACATCTGTGTTTGACGGCTTTATTTATAGCGGTGCCTATTTCCCTTCAGGATAGTCTTCACTTGCCTGGTGAAGAGCATTGGTTGGTTTATTTGACTGTAATGCTGACTTCTTTTTTTGCAATGGTGCCTTTTATTATAATTGGCGAGAAAAAGCAAAAAATGAAATCGGTATTTTTGTTTGCTATTTTACTTCTATTTGTCGCATCGTTTAGCTTTAGTTTGACTCAGAATAATTTTTTACATTTTTGGTTTAGTTTGTTTTTTTACTTCATGGCATTTAATTTACTGGAGGCGAGTTTGCCTTCCCTTGTTAGTAAAATTTCGCCAGCAGGTTGTAAGGGGACGGCGATGGGCGTTTATTCCACGAGTCAGTTTATGGGGGCTTTTTGTGGCGGTGTTTTAGGGGGCTGGGTACTCAGTTCATATCAAGAGGTGGGCGTTTATCTGCTCGTTAGCGCTGTTTGCTTATTCTGGTTTTTTGTTGCTAGGTCAATGGATAAGCCTAGTCATGAAACTGGTATGACGTTGCATCTTTCAGAAATAAGTTTGTCTGATGCTCAGGGCTTGAGTGACAAACTTAACGGTATTACTGGTGTGGAAGAGGTTGTATTGATTGCTGAGGATAAAATAGCCTATCTTAAGGTAATTAAATCTCAGCTAAATCAAGAAGAATTAGACGCGGTAATGGATTGCTTTGGACAGTCATGAGACAATCTATAATATATGATGACAGCAAAAGATTAATAGAAGAGGTTAGTAATGGCTAGAGGCATTAACAAAGTAATTTTAATCGGGAATTTAGGTGCGGATCCTGATACACGTATGACACAGCAAGGATCTGCTGTCACCAATTTGAATATTGCAACGGATGAAAGCTATAAGGACAAAAATTCAGGGCAAATGGTGCCAAAGACTGAATGGCATCGTGTTGTAATGTTTAATCGCCTAGCTGAAGTTGCAAAAGATTATCTGAGAAAAGGATCTAAGGTCTATATTGAAGGTAAATTGCAAACGCGTAAATGGCAGGATCAAAGTGGACAGGATCGTTATACAACAGAGGTTGTGGCGAATGAAATGCAGATGCTAGATTCCAAACAGGGTGGCTTTGATCAAGCGCCTCAGCAGAATGCGTATTCACAGGCTCCACAGCAGCAGACAGCTCAAAAACCTCAGCAGCCTCAGCAGCAAGCTTATGCTCAGCAAAACCAAAGCGCGCCTGCGCAGCAGAATAATTACTCTCAAGCGCCTCAGCAAAATGCTTATTCGCAAGCACCGCAACAAAGTCCGCAGCATCAGCAGGCAGCTCCAGCTCAAGCTCCAGGTATGGCTCCGGCAACTGATGATTTTGATGATGATATCCCGTTCTAAAAAACACCTTAGACTAAGAGTTGTAAGTCTTTTAGTTATATAAAAAACCGGCATTTGCCGGTTTTTTTATGAAAGGGAAAAGTTTTTTGCAAACAGTGACTTACTGGACTATTCTAAAAAGAAGTTTAAAAGTTGTAGCTGGGTCTAAAGTAAATTCGGTATCGAAAGATATGCGTATTATTAAGATCTAGGCTTTTAATATATCGATTTAAAAGTACCTTGACAGAAAAACCAGATCAAAATAGTAGGGTAAATGTTTGTTTTCATTTTTAAAATCTAAATCCAAAGCTGGTGTAGTTGGGCTTGAAGTTCGAGCGGATGGCTTGTCTTTTTCATTGGCGAAGCTAAATGATGATGGTGTTTTGCATATTTCGGAATGTGTTTACCGGGAATGTAATGCTGCTAAGAGAAGTCAGACTTTAAATGAACTTGTGTCTGAGTTTTCGTTATCTGGTATGCCTTGTCGACTGGTTTTACCTGCAGATCAATATAAAGTCTATCCTATTGAAAAGCCCAAAGTTGAAGCCAATGAATTGGCTGGCGCTGTTCGCTGGCGAGTTAAAGATTTACTTGATTTTGATTTGGATGATGCGGTAATCGATTCATATGACTTCCCTAATGATGCATTGCGTGGGCGACCAGAGCAGGTTAATGTCGTTGTTAGTCGATCAGTCGTTATTCAGGAATTGGTTAATCTGGTAGATCAGTCTGAGCTAGAATTAGAAAGTATTGATATAGTAGATTTGGCTATCCGTAATGTAGCCCAACGTATTGCTAATGATGCGGAACGTGCAGTAGCTATTTTATACCTTAGGCATGGTGCGGGCATGATTGTTTTAGTAAAGGGAGGAACTGTTTATTTTTCTAGGCACTTTCATTTTTCTCTGGATGCTTTAAATGAACCATCTCAACAGGATTCTGTTATTCAGCAGTTGTCTTTGGAAATACAGCGTTCATTTGATTATTTTGAAAGCCAGCTAGGGCAAGTTCCTCCACGTACGGTCTCTCTTATCGGGCCAGCACCAAATGTACCTTTAGCGAATATGCTTGGAGGTAGCATATCAGCTCAAGTTGAATTGCTTGACCTCTCATCTTGTTATGGCAAAGAGTATCCAATCACGCTGAATGAAGTTCATGCTTTTGCGGCTATGGGTAGCGCGATTAGGGAAGGGCAAACTTGATGCAGCAGGTTAACCTTTATACAGATGCATTTCGGCCTAAAAAGGTGATTTTACCTTTAGAGCAAATCTTACTGCTACCATTTGTTGCCATTCTTCTATTGGCCGGTTTGACAATGTGGCTGCACTCGAACTTGAATGAAATGGAATTAAAGGCCGCTAAATTACAAACTAAAAATGAAGCGGCACAGCTACGTATTGATAGCATGGCTAAAAAAGCCAAACTTCAACGTAAAGATGACTCTCTGGTAGCTGCGAATAAACGTTTAAATGAAAAAGTAACTGCCAGGCAAAGAATGATATCGATGCTCGATACCGTGGTTGTTAAAGATGTTGGCGGTTTTTCAAGCATATTATTGTCTTTAGCCAAGCAGCAGGTCGATGACTTATGGCTCACAGAAATTGATGTGAGCGCATCAGGTCAAGATATGAAACTTGAAGGTATAACGGTGAATGCTCAAGCTGTCCCAATTTACTTGCAAAAACTACGTAATGAGCAAAGTTTTATAGGTCGATCTTTTACTTTATTTCAGTTGGATCAACATCTACAGAAATCAAGTCAATTGAGTTTCTCTTTACGTTCTGAAATTTCTCAGCCTAAGCAAGATATGTTAGTAAGTCGATTTGGAAAACCTGTTTTGGGGCGTGAGCTAGGCACTAATTTTGAAAAGGGCACACAGCCATGAAATTTCAATATTATTGGCTCAGCCTAAAAGATAAGACTGAATTACTGAGCCTTCGTGAGCGAGCTATATTAGCGGTGACTAGTATTGTGCTGATTTCGGTTATATGGATGCAAGTTGTTTATATTAAAATTGAAACCGCTCAGAAGGACATCGCGCAGCAGCAGTCTGAATTGAACAAAGAGAGAGTTGCACAAAGTGAGCGTTTAAGTGAACTCATGAGCATTCTGTCTCATGATCCAAACTCTGGGCTGCGTCAGGAGCAAAAGATCTTGAATGAAACTTTGCTCAGTTTAAGAACGAAAATAGAAGGCCGCTTAAGTCACTTAATTGCTCCCGAGAAAATGGCCGATGTGATGAAACAAGTCTTATCGGATTATAAAGGCCTATCGTTACTGAGTGCTAAAAATTTACCAGTTGAACCTCTTCAGCTACAAAAGACAGGCACTGAGAAAGCGGAGAATAAGGCTTTATCTGATAAAACAAGTGATCAAACAGATCCACAAGCCGTTATTTTTGCTCATGGTTTTGAAATGGTCTTATCCGGTAGCTACTTTCAAGCACTAGCTTTTCTTCAGTATTTGGAGTCAATGAGCGGATTTTATTGGCAGTCTCTTAGTTATAAGGTAAGTAAATACCCGACAGCCAAGATCACTGTGCAATTGAATACCTTGAGTTTAGAAGAGGACTGGATCGGTGTGTAATTCATTTCTAAGCAGACAACTCGTTTTAAGCTTTGTTTTGTTTTTTGCCACTATTAATATTCAAAGTGTGCAGGCAGCAAAAACCTTGAAGCTAGCGACAGGAGAAGTTTTACATGATCCCACTGCGCCAAAAGGTTGGAGGGCGCGTTCTTATCAGGCCGCCAGCACAAGTAAAAAACACTTTACTTTGAATTATATAATGCAGTCTGCTGGTAGTCAGCGTGCAATGGTAAATGGTAAAAAAGTAATGGTGGGGGATTATGTCTCAGGTGCGAAAGTGACAAAAATACAGCAGAACTCTGTCACGCTATTACTTGAAGGAAAATATAGAATACTTCGTCTGAATAAGGCTAAGAGTGTTCGTAAAAATTAGTAAGTTATCGGTGCTGCTTGGTAATGAAATACAAACTGTATAAGTCTGAGCTTATTAGGAATAAGTACTAAAAGATAAGTACTGAAAAATAAGTATTTAAAGGCCGCTTGTACTAACAAGAAGTAAAAAAAGTGAGTTTAAAATGGTTAGTGTCCCCTACAAGTCAGGGAAAATGAAAGGCATCTTCGTCTCTGTAGCAGGTATCCTGTTAACAGCTTGTGCGAATAATGCCTTGTTGCAGTCACCAGAAGCCAATTCTACGGAGAGTATTGATCAAATAAACCTAACCTTGGATGATGCACTAAAGCGTCCAAATCAGCTGCCATCCGCTTATGAATTTGAAGCTATACCTGAAAGTGTAATGAACGCATTAACGCCTGATATGAATGCAAGTGGTATGACTCAAAAGCAGCTTGAGCCGCCGCGTTTTGATATGGGTGTGAACCAGTTGCCGGCAAAAGATTTTTTTGCGGGCTTAGTTGAAGGCACAAAAAGGAATATGGTCGTTCATCCTGAAGTGCAAGGCTTGATTAGTCTTCAGCTTAAAGACGTTACGGTTTCTGAAGTACTTGAAATAACCAAAGATATTTATGGCTATGATTATGAAGAAAAAGGCCGTTTAATTAAGGTTTTTCCAGTGGGCTTGCGTACACAGTTTTTTGCCATTAATTATCTGAATATACAAAGAAATGGTGATTCTGAAACGCGAGTAAGCTCGGGGCAAATCACACAAAATTCTTCTGGCGGTAGCGCTGCTTCTAGCTCTGAATCCGAAGGTGCTAGTAGTAACTCGGGTGCGCAGAGCAGTGGTTTTGGTACCAGGATCGCTACTCAAAACAAGAATGATTTCTGGAGTAACCTTGAAAGCACACTCAAATTGATTATTGGTAATAAGGAAGATCACTCTGTTGTGATCACACCAAGTACAGGTATGGTGGTTGTTCGAGCAAGCTCAGATATTTTAGCTTCGGTACAACAGTATCTGGAAAATTCTGAGCTGATTCTTCAGCGGCAAGTGATTCTAGAAGCCAAAATATTGGAAGTAAGCTTGAATGATGGTTATCAACAGGGTATTGACTGGAGTTTTTCCAGAGCCAGTGACTCTCTGGATTCAAGCGGAGACCCCAGAAGGGGAATTAATCTAGGTCAAGCTGCACAACAAATTGTTTCAGGTGATGTCGGTGGAGTATTTGCTTCGACCATAAAATTGGGGAATTTTGACACCACGATTAACCTTCTTGGTACACAAGGAAATGTCCAAGTACTTTCCAGCCCCCGTATCGCGACAGTAAATAATCAGAAAGCCGTTATAAAAGTAGGAAGTGATGAATACTTTGTGACGGATATTGATTTTGAATCAAATAGTGATTCGAATTCCACGTCTACAGATATTGATCTAACCCCCTTCTTTTCAGGGATTGCTTTAGATGTGACACCTCAGATCAGCAAGGATGGAAAAATCATCCTGCATGTTCATCCCACCATTAGCAAAGTTGAAGATCAGCAGAAAATTATTTCTGTAGGCGGGCAGGATATTGACTTACCTTTGGCTTTTTCGACTATTAGAGAGTCAGACAGTGTCATTACTGCTGAGAACGGCCAAATTGTGGTGATTGGAGGCTTGATACAGAATCGTAGTGGAGATGATAATGCCTCTGTACCATTTTTGGGTGATATACCTTTACTCGGCGAACTCTTCAAACAAAAAAGCCAAGCTTCTGAGAAAACCGAATTGGTTATTCTGATTCGACCAACTGTGACAGATGACCAAGTAATTACTGATGATATTCGCTCAAGCCGTCGCCGCTTTGGACAGTTTAGAGACAGCATGGCTGCGCCGACAGAGACGTCATTTTACTAGCCCTTACTTGATTTCCGACATTACCCAAATGATGACAGCCCTTTGCGATCAGTTGGTAGTGAAGAATAAGTAGTGGAGAATAAGCAGTGGTATATGTGGGTAGTGGAAAATGGTGGGTGAAAAATAGGTGATATATGTATGAGTCTTTTTTTGGCTTGCGTGAAGCGCCTTTTACGCTAACGCCAAATACTCATTTTTTTATGAAATCTGAGACTCATCACAAGGGTCTTGAAATGTTACTGTGGGCACTTAATAACAAAGAAGGTTTCATCAAAATTTCGGGCGAAGTCGGAACGGGTAAGACCTTGTTATGTCGAAAACTTCTTAATGCCTTAGATGATAAGTTTGTTACAGCTTACATTCCTAATCCGCACTTCTCTGCTGAAACGCTATATTGTCTTTTAGCTGATGAGTTGAGCCAATGTTTAACAACAGGTAACCCTCTAAAAAACAGCGAAAACAATTACTCTCTTGTTGCAGGGATATCTGGTGACCAGCATGTGATTGCACTTCAGCTGATTCAGGACCGTTTGATTCAATTTGCAAATGAGGGAAAGCAGGTTGTTTTAGTTATTGATGAAGCTCAATCAATGCCAGAAGATACAATTGAAGCTTTACGTTTGTTGACTAATCTTGAGACTGAATCTGAAAAGCTGCTTCAAGTGGTGCTTTTTGGTCAGCCTGAACTAAATGACATGCTGGCTCAAAAAAACTTGCGTCAACTTCAACAACGCATCACCTTTCAACATAATATTCAATCCTTAGATCGTAGCGGCATCGAACACTATATATCGCATAGGATGTTAATGGCAGGGTACACCGGTGGACGATTATTTGAAGCCAGTGCGATTACCTTATTAACAAAAGCCTCTAAGGGGATACCACGCCTAGTAAATATTTTATGTCATAAAGCTTTAATGTCTGCTTTTGGCCAAGGTTCAAGACAAGTTTCAAAGCAGCATATGAAATCTGCAATTGAGGATACCGAAAGCGTGAACGTTTCCTGGTGGCAGTATTTATCTTGGTCTTTTAAGATAACTTTACCTTTATTAATCGTGGTGACTGCTCACCATTCAGATGACCCTCTCTTGCTCTCATTAAGGGGCTTAGGGTGAGTGTTGTAAATGATATGTTGCGTGACTTGGATAAACGCCAGGCACCAGAGCGCTCAGAGGAGTTTACTGGTCAAGCTGTTCAGGAAAGCATGATAGAGCCTCAAAAAAAGTACTCAGTCATCACTGTTCTGCTTGTGGTTGCACTGTGTGTTGCCATTTTAATTGCAAGCTCTTGGTTTTTTTCTACTCGTGAAACGCGTTTGAGTGAGGATCCTGTCAATATTGAAAACCCTGTAAATATTGAGAGTGCAAAGCCACTTGTTAATTTAGTTGATACCCAAATAGATGTAATAAAAGAGGATGACTCGCTGATAGGACGGTCTGTTAAAAATCGTGTAGATGAAGTTATAGACAAAGAAAGACTTGTTGATGCGGCTGTGGTCGAGAAAAAATATGTTGAAAATACGATCACTAAACAGAAGGCCGTTAAGCAGAAAGTAGCTAAACAGGCCCCTGCTCAGCCAGCGAAAATAGACAAGAAAGCTGCTTCAGCTGCTAGAGATAGCTCAAATTCTTCAAAGATTAAGCCGGTTGAGCTTAAGCAAGCTGAAAAGCAAAACAAAGTAAGTTTAGCTGCCCCTACACTGAACTCAGATGTTCATAAACCCCCTGAAGTTTTGCCGAGTAAAGAGGATGTGGTTTCGACAAAGATTTTACAGTTATCGCCTAAGGCTTTGGACCAACAGTCTGCTGAACAGACAGAGACATTATTTAGCAAGGGCGAGGCTAGACAAGCGTATCGTCGCTTGTATGACTTTATAGCTTTGCATGACGTTGATAGTCAAAGTCGAACAGTGCTGGCTGGCCACTTAGTGTTGGATAACCGTCTGGCAGAAGCGGGCGATGTTTTAGTGAGTAGTCAAACAGAAGCTAACCCAGAATTACGTCAAATTAAAGCGCGTTGGCTAGAGGCTAAAGGTGAGCATAAACTTGCTTTGTATACTTTAAGTTCCAATCAGCCAGATATTGCCGAATACCCAGCTTACTATGAGTTAATGGCATCTTATTATCAGCGTTTCGGCTATTCAAAAAAAGCGCAGCTTACCTATACTCAGTTAGTAGAGCTTAATGACGGTGTAGCGAATTGGTGGGCTGGACTGGCTATTTCATCCGATCAGGAAAAACAATGGGAAAGTGCACGCTTTGCTTACCAGCAAGCGTTAGAGCTACCGGGTTTGAATCCTAAATTAGTTGATTTTGTTAAATCCCGCTTAACTAATTTGAATCAAAATTAAGTAATAGATATTGAGAGTAAGTATGGCAGAACCTAAGAAAAAAATTCGTATTGGTGATCTTCTTATACAGAATGAGGTGATCACCGAAGATCAGTTAATGACGGCGCTTTCAGAGCAGAAAAAAACTGGCCGCAAGCTAGGTCGTGCGTTAATTGAATTGGGTTATGTTGAAGAAGATAAACTGCTTAATTTACTCTCGCAACAATTAGACATTCCTTTCGTTCAATTACGCCACTATCAATTCAACCAAGACTTAGTTAAAAAACTGCCAGAAACACATGCGCGGCGTTTTCGAGCAATTGTTTTGGATGAGCAGCAAGGTGAATTGCTGGTGGGTATGACAGACCCTATGGATTTAATGGCGTTTGATGAAATTGGTCGAGTCGTTAATCAACCTGTTCGTTTAGCGGTTGTGCGTGAAAGTGAGTTATTAAATACGCTTGATCTGGTTTACCGCCGGACGGATGAAATTTCCAGTTTGGCTGTCGAGCTAGACAGTGAACTGGAAGATGATGGTTTTGATCTTGCGGAACTGACCGCAACGGGTGATGACAGTGATGCGCCTGTTGTAAAACTATTGCAATCTATTTTTGAAGATGCGGTACAGGCAAGGGCTTCAGATATCCATATTGAACCAGATGAAAGTGTTGTGCGTATTCGCCAACGAATTGACGGCATTCTTCAAGAACAGGTGATGAAAGAAACCCGTATTAACGCGGCAGTAGTACTGCGTTTGAAGTTAATGTCAGGCTTAAATATATCTGAGAAACGTGTTCCTCAAGATGGTCGCTTTAATATTAAAGTGAAATCTCGCTCCATTGATGTTCGACTCTCGACCATGCCGACGCAGTATGGCGAGTCAGTCGTGATGCGTTTGTTAGATCAAACGGAAGGTTCACTATCTATGGATAAGATTGGCATGCCAGCCAAAATTTTGGAGCGATTTAAAATTGCTGTGACCAGGCCTCATGGGATGGTATTGGTAACAGGTCCAACAGGGAGTGGTAAAACAACAACCTTGTACGGTGCTTTGACTGAACTAAACAAACCTGAGGTGAAAATAATTACAGCAGAGGATCCAGTTGAATATCGCTTACCAAGAATAACCCAGGTACAGGTGAACCCTAAAGTCGGTTTGACCTTTTCAACGGTTCTTCGAGCTTGTCTAAGGCAAGACCCTGATATCGTATTAATTGGTGAAATGCGCGATCAGGAAACAGCCGAAATAGGTTTGCGGGCTGCAATGACGGGACATATGGTGATGTCCACCTTACATACCAATGACGCGATAGGTAGTGCGATGCGTTTAATTGATATGGGAGCTGAGCCATATTTGGTGGCGAGTTCCCTGCAAGGAGTATTGGCGCAGCGGCTTATTCGACGCGTCTGCCCTGATTGTGCGAGTGCTTATCACCCGACAGAGCAGGAACGTATTTGGTTAAATAATATGGTAAAGGATGGCAGCGATATACCGGAAACCTTCACTCATGGTGGAGGCTGTTATCAGTGTAGTAATACTGGTTATAAGGGACGAGTTGGTATTTATGAATGGCTGGAGATGGATGAGAATATATTAAGTAGCCTAAGGCGTGCAGATGCAGATGGTTTTGCTGATGCGGCAAGACAAAGTAAATATTATGAACCGCTCGAAATGTGTGCATTGAAATATGCTAAAGAAGGTATCACCACGCTGGATGAAGTGTTTAGAGTTTCAGCTTCTTTGGATGAGTACAATGTTGCGTTTGATGAAGATGAGCTAGATTTCTTGGAATTGGATGATTAACTCATGATCTATAGTTATAAGTTCTGTAGTTATAAAATCTATAGTTATCAGCTTTATAGTTTAAGGTGGTTATTGAGATGAGTCGCTTTCATTATCAGGGGCGAGACCCAAAAGGTTTGGCTGTTGAGGGGATCCTTGAGGTTGCTAGTCAAAACGCTGCTGCCAGTGAGTTGAATCGTAAGGGTATAACGCCGATTAAAATCACCGAGCAGCAAGATAAAAAAGATAGTAGCTTAAATATTAATATATCGATCTTTAAGCCGAAAGTTAGTTTGGACGAGTTGATTATTTTTTGTCGTCAAATGAACGCTTTAGCTCGGGCGGGGATTCCTATTATTCGAGCTATAAAAGGTTTGGCTGAATCGACAAAGTCTGAGTTATTACAGGCAACACTTATGGATGTATCACAACGACTGGAGTCAGGTATTAATCTCGCTTCGTCGATGCAAGCGCATCCAGATGTTTTTTCTGAACTGTTCATCAGTATGATCCATGTCGGTGAGAATACCGGCCAACTTGAGGAAGCATTTAAACGTTTGAGTGGAAACCTGGAGCTTGAGAGAAATACCCGAAAACGGATTAAAAAAGCAACTGGTTACCCTAAGATGGTTATTACCGCCATTTTTACAGCTTTATTCATTGTGAACTTATTTGTTATTCCCAAGTTTGCCAGCGTCTTCGCCAAATTTGGTGCAGACCTGCCCTTACCAACCCAGATTTTAGTTGCGACATCAGAGTTTTGTTTGTCGTATTGGTGGTTGATTATTGGTTTATTCATCGCCAGTATTTATGGTTTTAAACAATGGCTCAAAACGGACGAAGGCTTGCATACCTGGGACCGTAAGAAACTAAAATTCCCGATAGTCGGCGTATTATTTGAGCAAATTGCCTTGTCTCGTTTTACTCGGAACTTTGCCATGATGTTGAGTGCGGGGATGCCTATTACGCATGCTTTGGCGATCGCTGCAGAAGCCTCTGGCAATAAGTTTATTGGCGGACGTATTATCGATATGAAAATTGGTATAGAGAGGGGGGATAGCCTCTTACGAACGGCTAGATCAACTGATATTTTTACGCCATTGGTCTTGCAGATGATGGCCGTAGGAGAAGAAACGGGTTCAATCGATACCTTATTGAATGAAGTTGCGGACTTTTATGATGAAGAAGCTGATTATTCCTTATCTCGTTTATCGGAAGCCATAGAGCCAATATTAATTGTTGCGATGGGCGGTATAGTTCTGGTCTTGGCGTTGGGTGTCTTTTTGCCTATTTGGGATTTGGGGCAAGCCGCCATGGGACGAGGCTAAGATCGTGCAACACTCTGATACCAGTCCCGTCTTTCGTAGCATGAGTAGTCGTATTTTTGTTGTCGTAATCAGTGGAATTATTATTTTTATCTTGATGGATTATTTTCTGTCGAGAGCGGACCAAGAAATGGCTCAACTTGAGCGCGGGCTTTTTGAACTTCGTTTATCTGAGTTGAATGCTGCCGTCATTTTTAAGCAAGCATCTTTGGTCGCGAAGGATGACATGGCCTCAGCTAAGGTGTTTGCTGGAGCTAATCCTATGGATTGGTTAGAAGCAGATGCCAAGCATTATTTAGGGGAAATGGGTCTTGATGATGCGAGTAATTTCCCAGGAAACTGGGTGTTCGATCCAGAGCAAAAAGTGATTGCCTATCTGCCTAGAAACTTTGAGGCAGAGGAATATCACCTAACGTTAAAGCGTAGTGGCCAAAAATATGTAAGCAGTGTTGAGACAATAAATAGTGAATCTCATTCTCGGTGGTTGCGATTTAAGGTTGTTGCGCTATGGTCAAAGGATAACAAAGAAATTGAGCGTGAAAATATTCAGTCTCTAGTCTTGCAGGCCTTACCAGATTAGTTAAGTGGTAAAAATAATATAAACATGTAGAACGCAAACAATAGTTATTTATATGAGCCATCTAAGATTAAAGGCTTTGTACATGAACAATAGCGATTAAATTAACAATGAATAGAAACTCAGTAAGGAATGTGGACATGAAACAAAACACAGGTTTTACCTTGATTGAATTGGTAGTGGTGATTGCTATCCTTGCTATTTTAGCGGCATTTGCATTACCCAGGTTTGCTGAAGTTTCTGATAATGCTCATCGCTCAAGCGTTGAAGCGACGGGAGGTAGTTTTGTCTCTGCTGTATCTCTTGTTCGTACGCAGTGGCTAACAAATGGCGTGAGGACCGAGATAGATGATTTGCCTGGATATGGTGAACCAGACAATGTAATTGACGTTAGTTTAGATGGCTGGCCCACAGGGGTATCTGGTAATAATAGTCCTTCAAGCATGACTACAGCTGAATGTAATGCCTTATGGGCTGAGTTGATGACCACTAACTCTATTTCGACCTCTACCTCGGCAGGTGAAGATTATTTAACGGAGCTTAATAATGGTGACTGTTTATATACCTACCAGTTAACCGTAGATGGCCATAGCATTGAATATGATCCGAATACCGGCGATGTACATACCGATATTATTCCATAATTTTTTGCCGGGAATGCACGATTGACATGTTGGTTACGGTTTTTACACAAAAAAAAACATTTCAAGAGTGCGTGATTTAATTTTGATGTCTATAGTTAAATCAATAGATTAGAGAATAAAGTTTTAGTTATTAATTAACGTTATATTTAAGTTATTTATTAAAAATTAAATTGAAAAGGTTAGGAGCACAGTACATGAAGCGTCAGGCAGGTTTTACTCTTATTGAGTTGGTTATGGTTATTGTTATCTTGGGCATATTGGCAGCCTTCGCTTTACCCCGTTTTGCTGACTTAGGCACGGAAGCACGAGCTGCTTCATTAAATGGTGCTTTAGGGGCGGTTAAATCAGCCTCGTCTATTGCTCATGCTGATTGTTTGGTTACAAATTGTACTGCCACTGTCACTTTAGAAGGTTCGTCAATTGCGATGGCATTTGGTTATCCTACCGCTTCAACATCAGCGCTTAATGCAGGTATTGTTCTTGCATCTCAGATCGCAGCAGACTTTACTGTTACTGTGGATACTTCGACACCACCGGTAACAACAGTGACGGCTACAGGTGCTGCAACGCCGGCGGACTGTTCCTTTACTTATACCCAAGCTGCAGACGCCGATACGCCACCTATTATTTCAGCTATTGTTGATACTACAGGTTGTTAGAGTTGTAGAAAATTGAGTTTAAAAGCGCTTTCGGGCGCTTTTTTTGTTTTTGAATCATTATGAACAAACTACGCAAATCACAATCAGGTTTTACCTTAATCGAGCTAGTAATGGTGATCGTATTGATCGGTATTCTCAGCTACGGTGCCTCAAGTCTATATTCTTCCCGAGATGCTTTTGCAGGGTATATTGCTAAACAACAACTCATTTCTAGCGCTTTACTCGCGCAACAAATTGCCATGGGCATGAGTGCAACGAATGACCCTGTTAGCCTATCCGTAGGACTCGATAGTGATGATGTTTGGATATTTACCCTAACTAAAGTGGGTCAAAGTGCGACAACGTTGACACAAGATTCATCAGGTGGAAGCTTAGTAATTGATAGCGCAGCCATCACCGCAGGCGCATCCCAAACTTTTACCTGGAATAGCCAGGCAAGCATCAGCGATGGCGCAAACCATGAGATTCGTTTTGTAGGCACCACAACTCATTATGTTTGTTTATCATCTTCGGGTTACGCTTATGAAAGTCAGGCTGCGTGCCCATGAACTCATGTTCGAATAAACGAAAACAGCGTGGCGTCACTTTAATTGAATTGGTTATTTCTATCGTAGTTTTATCGATTGCCATAGTGGCCATGATGAACTCGTTCAGTGTGTCGATGAGGCATAGTGCGGACCCGCTTTGGCGTAATAAATCACTCAAATTAGCCCAATTATATCTCGATGAAATCCTGGCTAAAAACTATGATGAATCAACCCCCCTTGGTGGTATTCCTTTTGAACCGACGCCGCTTTGTTCTTCACTCAATAGTGATGGCAGTGAGACAAGAGAAACCTTTGATGATGTTGATGATTATAATGGTGTGGATGACTTGCCGCCGGTAAATTTAAGTAATTCTATCGACGTTTCTTACGCTCTATATCGTGTCACTGTTGAGGTGACGTGTGATGGGGATAACGTCGGGGCGACCGGTGGAACATCTGATAACCATGCAAAAAAAATTACAGTCATCGTGACACCGCCTGGCCAAAGTCCTATGACTTTTGCTGTCTATAAGGGGAATTATTGATGAGCGCCTCTCTCTATTCTTCCTACTCTTCTCGACAGACTGGTTTTACGCTGATTGAGATGATAGTCACTATTGTGATTATCGGCATTCTGGGTGTGGGTATCACTAACTTTATAGGGCGCTCTACACAAGGTATGGCGGATGTTGCTGAACGTCAGCAATTGGCTACTATAGCTTGGATAGTGTCAGAGAAAGTCAGTCGAGAATTAAGACATGCTTTACCGAATAGTATACGAATGAATGCTGATAGTAGTTGTCTCGAATTTGTACCTATTGTTGCAGGGACAGATTATCTTACGGTACCCTTGTTAAGTGCCGCGAATAATTTTGAGGCGGTGCCATTTTCAAGCTACAGCGTTAATACCACTCAGGACCGGGTGGCAATTTATCCGAATGCCCTTACCGATTTATATAGCTTGTCTACACCAGGGACAATTAGTAATTTAGTGACGAGTACGACTGCCGGGACAACGGCGGGTGCTATCACAGTTAATCTGGCGGCTAATCATCAGTTCTTAACAGACTCCCCAACAAACCGGCTGTATGTCGTGCAAGACCCTGTGATGTATTGTTTTGATAGTGACTTTCTCTATCATTACAGTGAATATGGGTTTAATTCGGTGATGACAACGGATGAAGATGACCTAGATAATCAGACAGTGATAGGAAATCGTTTAAGTTCTGGCTCATTTGCCTATTCTGCAGGGACATTGCTACGCAGCGCAGTCGTTAATATGGACTTTGATGTGACGGGTGATAACGGTGCGACTCAGGCGATTAACCAAGAGGTGCAAATTCGCAATGTACCTTAAGCAGCATAACTCACATCTGAAGATGAATAGCTCACAGCTAAAGATGAACAGGCAAAAGGGGGTTGGTTTACCCGCGACTATTTTTATCATTGTTATATTGGCCTTAATTGTTGTGGCAATGAGTGATTTGACTGAACAGTCCAATTTAGGCTCTGGGCAGGATTATCAGTCCATACGTGCCTTCTATGCGGCTGAGAGTGGTGCACAAATAGCTTTAAATCGAGTGTTTGTTGGTGGTCAAACATGTGATAACGCATTGGCCGATATTGACTTTGACTCAGGTGGCGATAACCCTGGGCTTAATAATTGTACTGCTGCACTGGGGTGTTCAAGTGACGAGGTATTAGGAATTGAATACATGACGTTCTTAAGTACGGCTTCCTGTGGCACGGGTTATGAGCAGTCGACTAGGTCTATTGAAGTGAGGGCGCACGACTAATGAAATATTTTGCGGCAAATATTATCTTATTATGTTTAGGGCTTGTGTGCCTGCCCTTACATGCATCAATAAGCTATATCTCTTTTGTGACTGATGATGGTAATGACGATAAAGCTTCATTAACGGTTCCGGCTGATGCTGTGGAAGGTGATTTGTTGTTGGTACAAGTCACCTTTAGAGATAGAAATGGGGATGACGGTGTGACCACACCTACGGGCTGGACGCTTATTGCACCCCAAGACCGAGATGATGATGTGTTTCAATCACTTTACTATCGCGTGGCAGATAGCGCTGATGCAGGGACGAGTTATGAGTGGGACTTTGATGAGAGTGGTAATCGCAGGTACATCTTGGGAATGACGGTATTTCGCGGTGTAGATAGCAGCAACCCCATTGACAAGGAGAATTCAGAAACGGGTATGCCATGGAGTAGTGTCACTGCGCCTTCAGTGACGACCAGCTATGCGAATGCTATGTTAGTCGCTTTTTATACCCTTGAAGCGGGAAATCAGTCTTTTTCGCCTGGTGTCGGTATGACTGAAGTCTATGATATAGAGGAACACAACAATAGTAATGGCTTAAGCTCCATGGTGAGCTATGAAAGCCAGGCAACGGCAGGAGCCAGTGGCGACAAGCAAGCGACTGCATCCAAGAGTAGCGATGACGCAATTGGGCATTTGATTGCCTTAAAAGAAGGGTCATCCGCCCCTGAAATTTCCAGTGTTAATAGCTCTTGTGCCGCACTATCAACCATTAGCGTATTGTTTTCAGAAGATGTTGAACAAGTAAGCGCTGAGACGCTCGGAAATTATAATATACTTAATCCATCTGGTGGTGGAATCAGTATTAATTCAGCTACTAGAAGCTCATCGGATACTGTCACGTTGGCTTTGTCTATCAGTTTGAATGACCTCACCGAATACACGGTTAATATAAGTAATGTACAAGATTTAGACGGTAATAGTATTGTCGCGAGTTCAAATGCCTCCTTTACACTTTCCTGTGGTTTGAACTGTATTAGCGATAGCTTTGCGGGCCCAGGAGGGTTGAGTTCCTCTTGGTCGGCTTCGAGTAGCAACGGTTCATTCGGTATTCCTCGGATCGTCGATAATACCCGGCTCCGTCTGACTGACTCGACTGGAAATGTGGCAACGGTTGCTACTTTATTAAACAAATTTCCAGGGGCAGAGAATAAAATTGAAATTGAGTTTGATTATTATGCTTATGATGGTTCCGGTGCGGATGGTATCGCGCTGACTTTTTCAGATGCGTCTATACCACCAGTACCTGGAAGTTATGGTGGTGCACTAGGTTATGCGCAACGAGATACAACGGGTGATGGATTTGCTGGAGGGTGGTTAGGAGTCGGTATTGATGAATATGGGAACTTTGCTAACCCGAATGAAGGTAAGGACGGTGGCTCCGGCTTTGAACAGGATTCTGTGGCCTTAAGAGGTTCGGGCAGTGGCACAAGCGGTTACCCGTATTTAACCAGTACCGGAACATTGTCGCCGGGAATAGATCAAAGTGGAACTACGCCTAACCCAGGCCACCGCTATAAAATTACGATTGATCATACGATGGGAGGAGATCAAGCCTACGTGAAAGTGGAGCGTGATACTGGCGCGGGTTATGTTGATATCGTGCCACTCTTCGATGTATTCGCTGTTAACCCTTCGCAGGATAGTGTGCCTGAAAATTGGGTGGTCTCCTTTACCGGTTCAACTGGTGGTTCGACTAATATACATGAAATTGGTGACTTGAAAGTGTGTGCCGCTCAACCTATTGGTACTTATGGTGGTCCTGATCATTATGAGATTACCCACGCTTCGCCCGGCATAACGTGTGAAAGTTCGCAAATCACAGTGACTGCGCATGACGCCTCTCATGACCCTTTTGCTTTGAGTGAAAATACTGATATAGACATAGTAGCAAGTCCTGCAGTTGAGAATATCATTTCTTCTCCAGTGACTATCTTAGCGGGTTCCTCATCGGCGACCTTTGATATTAAACAGACTACGGCCTTGAGTAATATAGATTTTGATGTCAGTGATGGCAGTGCAACAGATTTAGATGATGGTGGCGCTGAAGATCTTCTGTTTAATTTTGTCGATACAGCCTTCCGGTTCTATGCTAATGGTAGTGCCAATACGATTGGCAATCAGGTCGCAGGCCTAAGCACAACTGGACAAAATCTGACGCTTAAAGCCATTAAATCGGATGACGCCACGGGAGCGTGTATCGCTGCATTGAGCGGCACGACAAGCGTTGACATCGCCTATGAATGTAATAATCCGACTGTCTGTACGAATAACGATCTATTAGATTTTAGTGCAGCAGAGACTAAGACTGTCTCTCACAACGATAATGCCGAAGCGAGTCTTAGTTATATTAGTGTTGATATGGAATTTGATGCCAATGGTGAAGCACCGTTTTCTTTTAATTTTTCGGATTCCGGACAAGTTACGCTCTACGCTCATAAAACAGTTACCGCCAATGACCCTGAGCCAGCGTTTACGCTAGAAGGAAATAGTAACGCTCTTGTTGTGAGGCCTTTTGGTTTTGATCTTACCTTGGCGGGTACTGATCAGTATGCGACTGACTACACCGGTACAAGATATACGACAGCAGGTAGCGATTTCGGTATGCAGGTCAGGGCAGTCAATTGGGCATCGGCGGACGATGCAGATAGTGATGGTGTGCCTGATAGCGGTGCTAATTTGAGTGACAATAGCGTGACACCTAATTTTGGGCAAGAAAGCAATGCCAGCACCGTGACGCTAACGCATTCGCTTACTGCGCCTTCTGGTGGCACCCCAGGTATCTTGAGTAGCACATCGGTCGAAGCCGGTGGCTCATCAACCAGCTTTTCCGGTGCGGTTGCGAGCGCCACGCTAAGTTGGGACGAGGTCGGGATCATAGATATCAGCGCCACGCTGGATGATTACCTCGGTGCGACGGTAGTCGATATAAGCGGCATCGCTAGCAATGTAGGGCGATTTTACCCAGATCATTTTGATGTAACAGCTAACCATGGCAGTTTTTCCGGAGCCTGCGACACCTTTAGCTATATTGGGCAGGATTTTGGCTATGAAACGGTACCGAGCTTAACGATAACGGCGCAAAATATTGTTGGCCAAACGACCCAAAATTACACCGATATCAACTTTATGAAACTCGTATCGGGTGACATTTCAAGAGTATTTCCCGAGAGCGATATTAATCAGCCAGGTGCCGAAGGCAGTAACCTGATTGACTTGTCGACAAACCCCTTGTTAGGGGCGCTTTCAGCCAGTGGTACCGCTGGGGCATTGACCTACTTATTTGATGCAAATGATCTTTATCGTTACGCCCAAAACAGCAATGCGATAATTAAACCGTTTATTTCAGAACTGAGTATTTTAACCCATGATTTTCAGGATGTTGATGGTGTCACAGCTACTTCTATTCCCGCAATTACACCTACAGGTACCTGGGTTCGTTATGGTCGCTGGAACATGGAAAATGCCTTTGGCCCCGAAACCGCTCACTTAGAGATGCCTGGGCAAGTAGAATATCTCACAGCTACTGGTTATGAACTTAGCGCTAGCGACACTTGCTCCGTTCTTTCTGGCGGCATACTGAGTACTAATCCTGTTGGCTCGCCAGGAAGTGGCGGTATCAACAATATTGCCGTTGGTGGGGGGGAGAGCAATTTCAGTTGTGATAATTCGTTGGCGGGCGGCGACGGGCGTTTTAGCTTTAGTATGCCTCAAGCGGGCAACACGGGTTCGATAGAGCTTCATCTGGATTTATCTAGTCAGTCGTGGCTTCGACATGATTGGGATACTGATGGTGATTTTGAAGACCATCCAGATGTTACCGCCTCTTTTGGACAATACCGAAGCCATGACCGTATAATTTATTGGCGCGAAGTAGGTCGATAAGCTTCATATCAATACGCAAGCACTTTCATTTATTTTGATTAAGCTACGTCTGATAATGCAACGGCGTAAGCCATCTTTAACTCTAGGTAACTCATAGGCCCCTCAATTTGCAGGAACAATAGTATCCAAATCTTTTTTGAATCAGGCTCTTAACAGCCCATAACCAAAGAAAGTAAGGATTTACAGTCGAATCATCAGTTTCTTCTATACTTAGTACTACACCTAAAATAGTTTAGCTGCCGCAGACGTCGTTAGTTCTGACCGAAGGTGTAAGAATAGAAGGTGACTTGATGCGCTATGAAATAGAAGAGTGTCGTTTTGTGGCTACTGCCATGATCCCTGTGCGCTTCTGCTCTCACAGATGGGTTCTAGGTAATGCTGCTGTTTCAGTCCTTGGCGGTGATACACCAGACCCAAGCCTTGGTGAGGCTACCCTGAATTGTCCCCATCACCGACTATTCTATGACTCTTGCCACTCTTTTTTAAGTACGGTTACCTGTGGTACGGGTGATGAGCAGGCTACAAGGTTCACAGACGTGAGGGCGCCCAATTGATGAAGAATCGCCTAATATGTTTTTTTGCATTGGCTATGCTGTGGGCTGGAAATCTCTATGCTACACAATGCTCGGATATTTTTCCTGGCCCGCAAACATTTACGACCAACGCCGTCGAAAGCATCGAAAGTGGTGTTACTTGCAATGGCGGTACTTGCAGTCCCGGGTCGTTTACCGCTGTTAGTCCGTTTCCCAGCTATAGCTCTTCGGGAAATTTCAGCTCATCAACTATCGTAGGCGGGACTACTTACGCGCATAATAGTTGGAATACATCCGAAAACCAAACCGTATCCTACAGTGGTACGGGAACTGTTATTATCTACATAAAGAATAATGCCACTATAAAAAAGGGCGTGAAAATCAATGTCGGAGGAAACCCTGCTAATGTCCTGATGATTTTCAACAGGACCTTAAAAATAGAAGAAAATGCTGTGATCAACGCATTTATTTACGTCAATGGCAGTGAAACCACAATTGAAAAAAATTCCACAATTAGTGGTGGTATAGCAGCCAAAACCAAGTTAACTCTCAAAGAAAGCAGTACTTATACCTATACGCCGGCCGATGCTGATAATATCGATGCATCTAGTTTTTGTGAAGGCTCTGCACCGTCTGTGCATCACTATGAAATTGAACATGATGCAGTGGGTTCTACTTGCACTAACGAATCAGTAACGGTCAAGGCTTGCACTGATGCTAGTTGTTCGAGTTTGAGTACTATCTCAGTTAGCCTAGACTTTCAAATAGATGCACTTACCGAAACATCAGCAACTTTCACCGGAAGTACCAGTGTGTCGATTAGTCATCTTATATCGGAAATCGTGACTTTTTCAGTCGCTAATCCAAGTATTACGCCGACAAGCAGTCTAGTGTGCGATAGAGGCAGCGGAACGAGTTGTGATATGGCCTTTGCTTCGGCAAGCTGCCCGGCGGTGGCCCATTATACAATGGATGAAACCTCTTGGGGCACGGTAGTCGATAGCCAGAATGGTTTCAATGGCACGGCATTTAATGGTGCCAATACCACTGGCGGCACATGTCGTTACGGGCAGTTTGATGGTGTGGATGATTATGTGCAGGTGCCTCATAACGCCGCTCTCAATGGTAGTGAAGCCTTAACTTACATGGCATTTGTTAGAGCAGATACCTGGTCGGGATTAGACCAGATAATGGCTAAATCTGTACATGGGGGAGGAGCCGGGCGTGCACAAATGGGGATCTTTTCCGAAAGTGGCGTGTTAAAAGGTCGTGCCGAAACTCTTAATGGTCGGAAAGAAATCAACACGGCCCTTCCCGTGACGGCTGGAGACTGGGTGCATATCGCGATGGTTTTTAATGGAACCTCTCTTGTCTTATATCTTGATGGAATCGCCGTTGCGAATACTAACTTTTCGGCGACTACTTTGGTGCAAACAACGGACCCGCTGAATATTAGTAAGCGAGTGGGTACCAATGACTACTATTTTCATGGTCTGATTGATGATGTCCGCGTGTATTCCGTGGCGTTTAATGCGCAAGAAGTAAGTGACTTGGTTTTAGCTGCTTCTCACTGTCCTTTGACGGGAATTGATCACTACCAAATCACCCATGACGGTTCGGGTCTGACTTGTGACAGTGAACCTGTCACCATTAGAGCTTGTCTCAACAGTGATTGTTCCTCCTTGAATACTGAATCTGTCACCTTAGACTTTCAGGGCAATGGTACAACTATCAGTTCGCAGAGCTTTACTGGCAGTACTATATTTAACTTTAATCATACGACTGCAGAAACCCTGACCTTAGCCGTGGCTAACCCTACTACGGTGCCGACCAATACGCTGGTGTGTGACAGCGGCAGCGGAAGCTCTTGCGATATTGATTTTGCGACAGCAGGTTTCCAGTTTTTATATGGCGCGGCTAACAGTAAGACGGTAGATAATCAGGTGGCAGGCAGTAATTTTGCGGATACCTTAAAACTACAAGCCGTAAAAGATAGCAATGGTGTGTGTACGGGTTTATTTACTGGCAATGTAAATGTTGACTTGACTCAACAGAATGTCTCCCCAGGAGGGGTAGGAGGCTTGAGTTTCACCGTCGATAGCAGTGCGATTGCTAAACACCCTACATTCACTTCAAATGTGAGTTTATATTTTGGCAGCGATAGCATTGCGACCATTCCCTCGCCAATTTATCAGGATGCTGGCCAGATCCAGTTGTATGCTCGTTATAATGCCGGAGGGGTATCTTTAAGTGGCAATAGTAATTCGTTCTGGGTGAGCCCCGCTAAATTAGTGGCCACGGCTCAGGATTCAGGTGGCGTAGATATTAATGGTGACAGTGCTGGCTCTGAGACAATCCATAAAGCCGGTGAGGATTTTGCGCTTGAAGTGATGGCTATTAATGCAGCTTCACCCGCTCAGGCGACTCAAAACTATCAACCTGGGCAAATTCAGTTCCTGTTAGACAGGACCGGGCCTGCCTCTGGGGGGGCCGATGGCAGTTTGACCTATGCCAGTGGAAATAGTTTAACCAGCGCATTATCTCCAAGCTATCAAAATGTGAGCTTGGAGGGTTTTAGTTCCGGTGTCTCTACCTTCAATGCAGCGAACTACTCAGAAGTAGGATTACTCAAATTAGGTTTGCAAGATAGTAACTACGGTGGTGAACCTATCACAGTGCCGGGTGACGCTATTAATATTGGCCGCTTTACGCCAGATCATTTCGATATCGAAGTGGTGGCCGGTGCTTTTGATGATGCTTGCGGAACATTCAGCTATATTGGCCAGTACTTCGGTTATAGCACAGCGCCAAATATGAAGATTACTGCAAAAAACCTGGCGGGTGACACAACTGAGAACTACACTGAAGGCGTGTATCGTAAGTTGGTAGCCAGTGATATTGTGCGGGTCTTCCCTGATGAAGATAATGCCACAGATGGCATAATCTCCGGGACTAAAATGAAGGTTTCTAAGCAAAATCTGACAAGTGGGTCACTGACTAATGAGTTAACAGCAGGTGAGATGCGCTATGCCTTTAGCCTCAATGACCTCTATCGATATGATAAAGATATAAACTCGCAAATACCCCCTTTTACAAGCGCATTATCGGTAGCGTTAAATGCTTCTAATGATCCTTTTGAGGACAGTGATACTGTAGCTGCTGGTGCCTCTCCACAATGGTTTCCGGCAGGTAATATTGTTCGTTATGGTCGCCTGGTGATGCAAAATGCCCTTGGGCCTGAAACAGAAGCATTAAAAATACCTATGACGGCTCAATATTATGATGGCTCAAACTACGTCACTAATACCTTGGATAGCTGTTCGACTGTTAATGCTACCGCTATGGTGCTTAATCTTAATCTAGCCGCTAGCGGAACAAGTAGTGCATCGGGTAGTGGCACAGTTACTGACGGCTCGGTAGCTTTAGTTCAACAAATAGAAATGAGTGCCCCTGGAGATACTCACGACGGAATAATAGACCTTTGTTTAGATGTTGATGACTGGCTTAAATATGATTGGAATGGTGATGGCATCGACCTCGCTCAAACGTGCGATGCAAGTAGTAGTGCCGTGCAGGGAGATAACCCTATGTCTAAGGCTACTTTTGGGCAATATCGAGGCCATGATAAAATTATCTATTGGCGTGAAATGACGCCTTAGTCATTCCCCTTTCAAGATTGTTATTCCCGAGCTCTTTCATCGGGAATCCATAGTATCGTGGATACCGGCTTAATAGACTACCGGTATGACGTAGTTTCGGTATCGAGAAAAGCGAGGGCTACTCTTCGTCAGCCTCATCTACGTTCATACCTAGCTCTTTAATCTTGCGAGTCAGTGTATTTCTTCCCCAGCCTAAAAGAATAGATGCATCTCTTCTTCTGCCTCCGGTGTGACTCAGTGCGCTGTTGATCATTATTTTCTCAAACTCGGGTACAGCGATGTCAAGCACAGCTTGCTTACCTTTTTTCAGCTCTTGATCTGCCCATTTTTTCAGGGCATCTTGCCAAGTGCTTCCAACTGGTGTGGTATTTTCTTCATCCAATAATTCTGGTGGCAAGTCGGCAACATGAATCTCACGACCACTTGCCATGACTGTTAACCAGCGACAGGTATTTTCTAATTGCCTGACATTGCCTGGCCAAGGCATGGCACTTAGGTATTCTTCTGTTTCTGGGCGAAGTTGTTTGGTATCAACCGAAAGCTCTTCAGCGGCTTTATTCAAAAAAAAGTGCGCCAATTTTGGTACATCTTCACTTCTATCACATAATTTTGGGAGATGGACACGAATGACATTCAGGCGATGAAATAAGTCTTCTCTAAAATTACCTGCTTGAACCAGGCTTTCGAGATTTTGGTGGGTGGCTGCAATAATGCGCACATCAACCTTGACGGGTGTTGTTCCACCTACACGATAAAACTCCCCATCTGCAAGTACACGTAGTAAACGTGTTTGGGTGTCTGCAGGCATGTCGCCAATTTCGTCTAGAAATAATGTGCCGCCATTTGCTTGTTCAAAGCGTCCAGTTCTCTGGCCGCCAGCTCCTGTAAAAGCGCCTTTTTCATGACCAAATAACTCTGACTCAATTAGGTCATTGGGAATAGCCGCCATGTTTAGTGCTATAAATTCTTGTTTTGCACGAGGGCTATGTTGGTGAAGGGCGCGAGCAACAAGCTCCTTACCGGTGCCTGACTCTCCATTGATCAATACGGTAATGTTAGATTGAGATAGTCGACCAATGGCACGAAACACTTCTTGCATCGCAGGCGCTTTACCAATTATTTCTGTATTTTCCTGAACGATATCAGGTTCATTTGCTTGGTTTTTGGCTCGGAGCTCTTGGGAGTGAGCAATCGCACGCTTAATTAGTGTGACGGCATCATCAAGGTCGAATGGCTTAGGTAAATAATCAAATGCACCGCTTTGATAAGAGGAGACGGCACTATCAAGATCTGAGTGTGCCGTCATGATAATAACGGGTACTTCAGGCATGCTCTTATGAAGATTATGTGCTTGAATCTTCTCTAGTAAGGCTAAACCATCAATACCTGGCATGCGAATATCACTAATGACCGCGTCGGGCGTTTCTTGTGCGAGTTGTTCAATCACGCCGGTGCCGCTATCAAACGAGCGTAAGTCAAAATCTTCTTTAGCCAGTGCTTTTTCAAGCACCCATCGAATTGAGCGGTCATCATCGATGATCCAAACTATGGGCTTAGATGTCATGCTTTTACTCCGGCTTGTTTTTCGGGTAGAGAGGTCAATATGGGTAGATAGACGATAAAGTCCGTTTTACCTGGTCGACTTTCGCATTCAACCAGACCTTCATGTTTTGTAAGAATACTCTGTGTAATGGAGAGGCCTAGTCCAGTTCCTTCTGCGCGTCCACTGATCATTGGGTAGAAGATATTCTGAATCGACTCTTTGGGTATGCCCGGGCCATTATCAATAATGTCAACTTTTAACACTAAGCGATGACGAACATGGCCGATTGTGAATTGACGAAGTGAGCGGGTTCTAAGTGTAATGCTTGCATCCTCACCCTCGGTGATTTGTTTGGATAGGGCTTGTAGGGCATTTTTTGAAATATTTAAAAATGCTTGAATGAGCTGGCTCTTGTCACCAAAAAACTCAGGAATGCTTGGATCATAATCGCGGATGATTTTGACCCTGCCAGCAGATTCTGCATGGATAAGCGAGTAGACCCGTTCGAGTATTTCATGGATATTCGTTTCGACTCGGTTGAGGGCTTTATTTGAGCCGAGCATCCTATCGACTAAATTTCTTAGACGGTCGGATTCTTCGATGATTACTTGAGTATATTCATGGTGTTCAGGGTTTGTTAGTTCAGCTTCGAGCAATTGTGCGGCACCGCGAATGCCTCCCAAAGGGTTTTTTACTTCATGTGCAAAACCTCGAACCAGGATTTGAACTGTTTCCTGATTTTCATGCAGTTGTTCTTCGCGGCTAATACGAATAAGTCTATCCTTGGTTTGCATTTCAACGATGAGATGGTTGTTGTCATCAATTTGATGAGAGGAAACGGTACAATCTGCTAATATATGAATGCCATTTTGTAAGACAAATTCACAGTCTCGTTGGGTGTACATGTGCCCCGATTCAAGTATGGCTGAGAACTCCCGAAATAAAGCCTCTTCATATTTAATGAAGAGGCTGCTTAGTTCATGAGACAAAATACGCTTTTGGCTGGTTTGCAGTAGCATTGCGGCAGAAGGATTTATGTATTGAATATGAAACTCTGGATCAAGCATAAACACGGCAGTCGAAAGATTTTCGAGTATTCGACAATGAAAAGAGCTTGATGTCATGATAAGTTCCAAGGTAATTAAAAGCACATTAAGAGTGCATCTTTTCCTAATGCTTATAGTTCAGTAACAAACAGCGGTTTGCTTATTTAAAAGGTATCAGGAGGCTATAAAAGCAAGAAGCAAACCATAATCTGGCTATTATACGAAATAAAGACCGAGAACCTGAAAATGGCAGTGCATCAGTAGTTTGAAGGTGTTTTATGCTCTTGTTTAAAAGAGTATTATAAGCGAAAAATAAATTTAAGCACCAAAATTGTGCGTTGCTCTGGTGTGTGCTGGTTATTTGTGCGTTTTGTTGTTTTTAGACCTTCAAACACTCTTTGCTCCTTAATTTTTAGACATTGGTCTGACAGAAGGGCGATGAAGGGTGAATGCGGTAGAGCTTGTTTTGATGATCTTATTGCTGGGGCTGATTAAATTAACCGTGACAGAGTGGCTACCTCTATCTAGCGTTTTGAAAGTATAGTGCTTTGCTTCGAGTGTATTGTGTAATTGACCGTCTAATAAATACTGCAGTTGATCGCCAGGCCTTAGCTTTGGTTTAATCTGTACTGTGACAGTGACGTCGCCACTTCCAGAATGAAAGGCTGAGTTTTGTTCTGGTGAGATAATGTTGAACAATTGATAGTAATCGTTTTCTGCTGCGTTATCGGTGAGTATTTTCTGATTTTGTTTGATCACTATGGCCGGTACAGTTGAGATTGGTTTGATGATTAATTCTTCAGCATTGACTTCTGCTTTATCTGAGAATGAAATACTTCCGTCAGGGTTAACTTTTTTATAAACTCTGGTTTTTGTCACACCCGTTTTTGTCGAGCTTATAGCAGAAGAGCTAATGTGATTTGGTGTTTTAGCGTTTTTAGATGCACTCAAAGAGTCTGCTGCCAGGCAGCTTGATGCAAGCAATAAGATAACCACGCCGAAATATGTGAAGTGTCGGCGGCTAGATAAAAGTTGCGTCATGGTGTTCCTCTTTATTTAAATAGTACAGGTTATTCAAAATCGTGCAGTGTGAAATTACTGCTATAGTTAAGAATTAGTCTTTTAACAATGAGGTTGTTTGATTGTCTGTATCATCTGCGCAAAGTGAAATAGAGCTTGAGAAAGATCATTTTCCCTTACTTGACGCATTTCTATATACATTAAAGCTGAATGGCTTGCCTAACGCAAAATCTTCTTTTTTAAATGGCATTCCTTTTAATGAGACTTTTAGTGCCGAGGGTCTCATTCGGGCATCTCAAGCTAAAGGCTTAAATGCTTATCAAAAAAACGTGGCACTGGCTGATTTAACGCAATTTAAGTGTCCGTTGATTGTGTTTTTAACACAAGACGGTCTAAAAGAGCGCGATCTTAGTTCAGAGGAAGTTTCTCCTGTAGCTGTACTTGAGTCATATGATGTCGCTCAGGATCATTATTGCTTAAAGTTATTTTCTTCTGCTTCCGGCTTATCTTCAGGTGTTGATTCAGATAAAGAAATTTCAAGTTCTCAAGCAGTGCGTATGAGTGCAAGTGATTTGGGGGCGCTGTATGCGGGTCAAGTTATTGTACTCACCCCTCCAGTGCTAAACCCTTCTATACAAAAGCAGTTTGAATTTCGTCAGGATAAAAAAGGCAAAGGTAAATTTTCTACCTGGTTATTGGGTGAGCTTGTACGCTTGCGTTCCGTGTATCGAGATGTCTTGTTAGCCGCGTTATTTATAAATATTTTTGCACTTGCTAGCCCCTTATTTGTGATGAATATTTATGACAGGGTGGTACCTAATCAGGCGGCAGAAACGCTCTGGGTGCTTGCTTCAGGGATGTTGCTAGTTCTAATCTTTGATTTGGTTCTTAAATTGCTGAGGCAATATTTCATTGAGTCTGCGGGTAAGCACTTAGATGTATTGATTTCGAGTCGTTTATTTCAACGCGTTTTGGATTTGCGAGCAGATGCTTTTCCAGAGTCTGTCGGCGCATTTGCCAGTCAGCTAAAAGACTTTGATGCAATTAAACAGTTCTTTACCGCTTCAACACTCTCAGCATTAATAGATTTGCCCTTCGCTATATTCTTTTTAGGGGTGATTTATTATGTCGGTGGGAGTGTTGTATATGCGCCGTTTATTGCGGGTTTGGTGATTATTATTTACGGTTTCGTTATTCACTTTCCGCTTAAATCTACGGTTGAAAAAATGCAGGTGATGGCTGCGCATAAAAATGCCATTGCGGTTGAAACGCTCAGCGGTATAGAAACCATTAAAGCATTTAATGCAGAGGGACGGCAGCAGCAATTTTGGGAAAAAAGCCTGGGAGCTTTAGCCGATCTTGGTTTAGGGGCGCGGCGTTTAGCGGATTCTATTGCGATAGTTTCCGGATTTGTCATTCAGTTAGCGGTTGTTTTTGTTGTTATTGCCGGTTTTTATCAGATTGATGAGCAAAAAATGAGTATGGGGGCTTTAATTGCCTGTGTATTGCTCTCCAGTAGGGCGCTGACACCGATGGTGCAGTTGGCCAATTTGGTAGCACAGTATTATCAAGCCAAGACAGCGTTGGCTTCACTGAATAATTTGACAGAACAAGCTGTAGAGCATGATGAAAACCAGCATTGTTTGCAGGTAGGGAAATGTAAAGGCGAGCTTGAAGCGAGGAGTCTTTGTTTTTCCTATCGTGATAGTCAGCCTGTTTTGAATGCTATTAATCTCAAATTACAGCCAGGTGAGAAGGTGGCGATTATTGGGAAAATTGGTTCAGGTAAAAGTAGCTTAATGCGTTTGATGCTTGGTTTGGGTCGACCCGATTCTGGCCAGCTACTTATCGATAGCATTGACATAAATCATCTGGATCCAAGCGAGGTGAGGGCTAATATCGCTTATGTACCGCAAGATATTGTATTATTTCGCGGAACATTGCGAGAAAATATCTTATTGAAATCGCCCCATGCTAGCCAGCAAGATTTACTGAAAGCTGCACGAATAGCAGGCTTGGAAGACTTTGTTCAAAAGCATGCAATGGGCTTTGATATGCCTATAGGGGAGCAAGGAAAAGGTTTGTCTGGCGGTCAAAAGCAAAGTGTGGCGATTGCCCGGGCGGTATTGAATGATCCTCAGATTTTATTATTCGATGAGCTGACTTCTGCCATGGATAATCAAAGTGAGCAGAGTGTGATTGAAAATATGAAAGTCTTTAGTGAGGGGAAAACGATGATATTGAGTACTCATCGTGCGTCATTACTGGTTTTGGTGGATAGAGTTATTGTGATGGATGAGGGGAAGATTATTGCAGATGGGCCAAAAGAAAGTGTACTAGACGCCTTGAAGCGGGGCTTGATTCAAACGGCTTCTCAGGTGAATCAGCATGGCTAAGGCTTTTATGGCTTCAAAGATCGGTGCTAGCGATGTGACATCTTTACTTATTCAATATCGAGTGGGAATTCGGTCTCGGATGCTGTTATGGGTGATATGTATCTTTGTTGTCTTAGCGTTACTATGGGCAGCAAATGCTGAAATAGATGAGCTGGTAAGGGGTGAAGGGAAGGTGATTCCTTCGAAACAGCTGCAGCTTATACAGAATCTGGAAGGGGGGATTCTATCAGAATTGTACGTTGAAGAAGGGCAGCAGGTGAAACTTGGTCAGGTTCTATTAAAGATTGATGATACTCAGTTTGCTTCAAGCTTTGAGGAGCGTCAGCTGTCCATTACAACCTTGCAGGCCAGAATCGATAGGTTGAGAGCAGAGGTGGGGGGGGAGCGAAAACCTCACTTTTCAGATTCCCTAGACAATATATCACCCGATGTTATCCGTGAGCAGACTCAATTATTTGAACGGCGCTTTGCCCAGCTACACTCTGCAGAGAAGGTGATTAACCAGCAAATCAAGCAAAAGAGACAGGTCTTGGCGCAAGCTAAATTTGACTATCAGCAGGCTCAAAATGAGCAGGCTTTGGCACAAAAAGAGTTGTCTATTTTGAAACCTTTATTTGATGAAGGGGTGGTTTCAGAGGTGGAGCTTCTTCGTGTGGAACAAACTGTGTTGAATGCGTCGGGAAAAGCATCGAGTTATCAATTTAAAGTTCCCCAGATTGAGGCCGGTATTGATGAGTTGCAGGATAAGCATGAGCAATTAACGCTGAATTTCAAAAGTGAGGCTCAGCAAGCGCTGAGTGATAGTTTAGATGAGCTGGCTCAGCTTTCTCAGGGTAGTGGCGCTTTGGAAGATAGAGTAAAAAGAACAAGTGTTAGGTCTCCGGTGAGTGGTACGATTAAACAGATTATGTTGAATACGCTTGGTGGCGTGGTTCGGTCGGGTATGGATCTGGTGAGTATTGTTCCAAATGAAGATAGTTTGTTAATTGAGACAAAAGTCCGACCTGCAGATATCGCAAGACTGTACCCCGGCCAAAGAGCAATGGTAAAATTCACCGCATATGATTTTACGATATATGGTGGTCTGGAAGCAGAGTTAATGCATATTAGCGCTGACTCTATAAATGATGACCAAGGTGAAAGTTTTTATCTTGTCAGAGTGAAAACACTAAAAAATAATTTAGGTACTAAAGATCTTCCCTTGCCGATCATTCCGGGTATGATTGCTCAAATAGATATTCTGACAGGGAAAAAGACACTGTTAAATTACCTTTTGAAGCCTATATTAAAAGCGAAGCAAGTTGCATTGACCGAGCCGTAATAACAAATGCAATAAGTATCTTAATTCAATCTACGGATAGACAATAAAAAAAGGTGCGGGACAAAATATTTGTCGCATCACGTAGGGGTTATGTAAATGTACATTTTTGCGCGTGTAGCTTTATGGTTCTTGGCCATAAGTAGTATTACCACGCTTAGTTTTTCTCTCCAGGCGCAGTCTTTACAATCGAAATTAATAGCCCAGCAGAATGCTTCAGCGCGATCAGTCGGTGAAACTGTTAGGTTGGCCGTTACACGGCATCCTAAATTACAGGCTTCTTTGAGCGATTTGAATGCAAGGCGGCAGCAATTACAGAAGGTTAAATCTGAATTCTTTCCGCAAGTCTCTGTCGGTTTAGGTGTGGGTCGAGAAGATAGTAATAACTCAGCTACCCGCACAGCTACGGGCTTAGGCTCTGAAGATTTGGAGCGGCGTGAGGTATCAATATTTGTGAATCAAATGCTTTTTGATGGTTTCAAAACGCATTGGTTGCGTGAGAGTGAACTGAATGGGCTTGATGCGGCTGATTTGGCCATTCAGAACTTGGCGAATGAAGTTGCCTTGAGAGCGATAGAAAGCCATTTAGATGTGGCCAAAAATAATAAAGTTTTAAATGACAATATTGATAATTTGAAGGCGCACGAACGTATAGCGAAAGATATAGGGATTCGAGCGCGTTCGGGTAAAGATGATCGTGCAAAAGTTAGCCAGATAAGTGCGCGTTTATCACTTTCATTAGCAAACGTAGAAGCGGCTAAAAATAATGTCATGCAGTCTAATGCAGACTATTTTAGAAATGTTGGTGAGCCACCAGGTCGAGAATTGCACTTTCAGAATAAATTATTCCGAATGCCTGAAAGTCAAAGTGATTTCGTTGAAGAGGTCTTGCGATTTAATCCTTTTGTGGCTTCAAATGTGAAGGTGGTGCAATCCTATGTAGCGGCTGAACAGGCTGCACGACATACTGATTTTCCGGCTTTACATATTGAGTCAGGTGCTAGCTGGAATGATAATCTGGATGGTGTAAAAGGTAGGAATAATGATGCATTTATTATGCTTCGCTTGCGTTATGATTTGTTTGCAGGCGGTGCTGATAAGGCTGAAAAAGGTTTGGCGAAATATCGTAGTCAGCAATCTAAGTATGACCTTGACGATGTGCGTCGGGATATTCGGCGTGATGCGGAGCAGGCATGGTTTAGTTATCAATCTAGTTTCAAGCGTGTCAGTTTTCTTCAGGATTATGCTGAGTCGGCGCAAACTACACTGAGCGCTTATGTGAAGCAGTTTAATATCGGTCAACGAAGCTTAATTGATTTACTGGATGCAGAAAACGAATTATTGCGTGCTAAGCGACAGCTCGTTGATGCGCAAAATGTTTTATATTTGTCCAAGTATCAAATTATGAGCTTAAAAGGACAGCTATTGTCTGTGGTGAGTGCTGAAGCTTTAACTATATTAGATGGTATGTTGGGAGAAGATTAATGGCTGATAGAGAGTCTGAGGTAGGAGAGCTTGACTTGCTCATAGGTAGTCAAGATGTCTATCAGGCGCTTCAGAAATCGGACGCTGATATAGCGCGTGTTACTGAAGATCTTATTTATTTGCTGGTGCAAAAAAACATTATTTTATTCACCGAACTTCCCGAAGCTGTTCAGGCCAAGTTGCTTTCCAGAGAAAAATTGCGGGATGAGCTTAGTGGGCGGGTTGTTTCACCTCTATCGGATGATGAAACCATCTAGATCTACCAGCTTGCGATTATCAAGCCAATAGCGGCTTCACTTTGACTAAGATGTGGCTAGCTAAGATCCAGGTTGTCTGCTTGTGTGAGTTGTTGCAGTATTTCACTTTCGGAGCTGGAAAATACCATTATTTCATTACTCGTCTCGTTTGTTTGTACGATGCTGTCATAACTTACTTGAAGTTGGCTTGCGGGTGTTTCTAATAGCTGGTCTAGTTCTATTTCGTTTGACTCCAGTAATATGCTATCGGCCATAAGTGATGTGGTGTTTTCGTTAAAAGACATAGGAGCACTAAGTGCTTCGTTTTCCGTTTGATCTTGGGTGGATGTACTGCTTGGGCTGAGTGTGTAATCCAGACTGCTTAGCTCAATTAATGGCTGTTCTGGTGAGGTGGCTAGAGCAAATGCAGGGTTGTCGCTTCCTAATATCGGGATAATGATGGCTTGCTCTGTTCCGTCAGCAGTACTGACGGTAAACGTGTCATATAATTTACTACCGTCACCTAAAGTGCTAACAGAAGGGTGGCTAGTATCCAGAGTATAGCTCCAGTTTCCTGACTCATCAATGCTGCCTGTGCCATAACCAAAGCTGCTTTCTATTATTTCTTGTTCCTGAAAGGATGACTGGCCGAAATCTGGGTCATTAATGAATAAAGCACCTTCAGCTTGTGTGCTATCAGCTAAATCTATTTCCAAGCGGTTGCCTCCGCTTAGGAATGGCTTATCATCGGCGCCAGTTATGGTAATTTGAATAAGTTGGCTGCTGCCGTCAGCTGTGGTGGCTGAGAATATGTCATTTAGGCTTTCTCCAGATGTTAAGCCTTCTATCGCACTTAAGCTGCTATTAAGTGTGTAATGCCACTCACCTTGAGCGTTAATGCTGGCCGACCCGTAGGTGCCTTGAATCTCGTTGTCAGAGATGAAACGTGCTTCACCTGCATCTTTGTCTTGAATCGTTAATTGACCGCTAGTCTCGACTGGGTCACTTGACGCTTGTTCTCTTACGCTCAATGCCTGGAGGGTTTGTAGTTTGCTTCCAGTGATGATTGGGTTGTCATTGGTGCCATTAATAGTAACTTCAATTTGGTAAGAGGTGTCATTGTTTGCTGTTAATTCGATTAGGTCGGTTAATGTGTCGCCAGCACCGAGGCTTTGAATAAGGTTGTCTTGGTTGTTTAGTTGGTATAGCCAGTCACCTTGCTCGTTAAGCGTAATGCTTCCAAAATCTGTTGAAATGGTATTGTTGGAAAATTGGGAGTCACTATTTATGCTGCCTTGGAGCGTAATTTTGAAGTCTTCAGTTGTGCTGCCCAGGCTTGATCCGGTGTTGCCTAGGCTTGGGTTTTGTTCGCTCGCTTGGTTCGAGTTGGCTTCAATTGAGCTTGTTAGGATTGAATTGCTGACGGGAACGCTGCTCGTTTGTGATGTCGCAGCAATGTCAGTTTCGATAATATTTTGTCTTGAGCTGTCGCTATAATAATTGACTTGGTGACTTTGTTCTTCAGATGGTGCGGGCGCTGCGTAGGTCGTGCTTTCTTGTACAGTAGGCGAATCTGTAGTGCTTTCACCTGCAGAGCTTGCTTCAAGTTGTTCAAAGTTAAAATTGCCGTCTTTTAAAATGGCCTGCTGAAGGGTTTCAATGTCATCAAGTAGGTTGCTGTTAGTTGTTGGTTGAGTCAGCTGAGGGTCGCCTTGGTTGCTGGCAGGTTTATTAACTAATAACTCGGTGCTGATTTCGTCTAATAAATTAACGGAGTCACTACCTTGCGGTAAGAGAATTTGGCTCGCTTGGGTAGACATTGAAAGGGCTCCGGCTATTAAAAGGCAATCCCCTAACTATATGATGTTTTCAGGTTTTAGGTAAGTTGTTTAATGGGAATATTTGTTTAGCTGTGTCGCAGTATGTAACCGGCCTGTAAAAATGATCGAGCTGAGTTGAGTTTATTACGTAAAAAACCCGGACAGGTCCGGGTTTTTAGAGCCACTAAAGTTTTAGCAACTTATTGTGACGAGCACATTTCCCTTATAGAGAGTAGTACTTTTTCTCTTATAGGGAGTAGTGCATTTTCTCTTATAGAGAGTAGTACATTTCGAATTCAACAGGGTGAGTTGTTGAGTTCAATTTTTCTACTTCTTCACGCTTCAATTCAATGAAACCCTGGATCATGTCTTCAGTGAAAACGTCACCCTTGGTTAAGAATTCGTGATCAGCTTCAAGTGCGTCAAGCGCTTGATCAAAAGTAGCAGCAACAGTTGGGATTTCTGCAGCTTCTTCAGCTGGTAGATCGTACAAATCTTTATCCGCTGGATCGCCAGGGTGGATCTTGTTCTGAATACCATCGATACCAGCCATCAACATAGCAGAGAATGCTAGGTAAGGGTTAGCAGTCGGATCAGGGAAACGCACTTCTAGGCGACGTGCTTTAGGGCTGTTCACGAATGGGATACGGATAGACGCTGAACGGTTACGTGCAGAGTAAGCAAGCATAACAGGCGCTTCAAAACCAGGAACTAAACGCTTATAAGAGTTAGTTGATGAGTTTGTGAAAGCATTCAATGTGCGTGCGTGCTTGATGATGCCGCCGATGTAGAATAAGCATTCATCAGAAAGGCCAGCATAGCCGTCACCAGCCATGATGTTAACGCCATCTTTAGCAAGAGATTGGTGAACGTGCATGCCAGAACCGTTGTCGCCAACGATAGGCTTAGGCATGAATGTCGCAGTCTTGCCATAAGCGTGAGCAACGTTATGTACACAGTATTTAAGAATTTGAACTTCGTCCGCTTTCTTAACTAGGGTGTTTGCGCCAACGCCGATTTCACACTGACCAGCAGTACCTACTTCGTGGTGGTGTACTTCGATGACTAGACCCATTGCTTCCATTGCTGAGCACATAGCTGCACGAAGATCGTGTAGTGAGTCAACTGGAGGTACGGGGAAGTAGCCGCCTTTAACGCCAGGGCGGTGACCCGTGTTGCCGCCTTCGAACTGCTTGTGGCTGCTCCATGCTGCTTCTTCAGAGTTGATTTCGTAAGATGCACCGTTCATGTCGGCTTTCCATTTTACGTCATCAAATACGAAGAATTCTGGCTCAGGGCCGAATAAAGCTGAGTCAGCAATACCGGTAGACTTTAGAAATTCTTCTGCACGTCTGGCAACAGAGCGAGGATCACGCTCGTAACCTTGCATTGTCGTTGGTTCAACAATGTCACAGCGAATGATTAAAGTGCTTTCTTCGGTGAAAGGGTCGATAACTGAAGACTCATCATCAGGCATAAGGATCATGTCTGATTCGTTGATGCCTTTCCAGCCAGCAATTGATGAGCCGTCAAACATTTTGCCTTCTTCAAAGAAGTCGTCGTTAACTTCAGATGAAGGGATGCTGACGTGCTGCTCTTTACCGCGTGTATCTGTGAAGCGAAGGTCGACCCATGTTACTTCGTTTGCTTTAATTAGGCCGAGAGTTTTCTCTGACATTCTAATTTCTCCGTTCTATTTGAGACCATTAATGGACGTATATTTTGAAACAAGCGCTTGTTTCTTTTTGCAATTGCCGAGCAGGTTTAAGTGTTCGGCGTTTTTCGTAACAGGTGTCCGGCCGGTGCCTTATTAGGTTTGATGCCTAATTCGGGCATTGTTTCGGGCGACCTGAGCAGGAAAAATCGAAAGGATAGCATGACTCTCCTGAATATTCCCTAACTATTTGTTGACTTCATGGTAAGCAATATGACTGCCAAGTATTAATATTTATAAGTTGTTGAAACTAAAGGTGTAGTGTTGCCGGCTTTAAAAGTTGAGACCCATTGTGGTGCTCTAAATTAGGTGGTGCGCTATGATGGTGCAATATTGAAATGTAGTAAATTGCAAAATTTAATTTAAGTTGATATGAATAAGCTGTTCTTCCTGTATAATTCGCGTCCAATTTAACCCTTGCTGTTTGTATATAACAACTTTGAACCCCGATTTTTAGGGATAGGTATTTAGATCGTGATAGAAAAACTTAGAAATGTTGCCATCATCGCGCACGTTGACCATGGTAAAACGACGCTTGTCGATAAGCTTTTGAGCCAGTCCGGTACATTGGACCGAAAAGATGAGGGTGCTGAACGAATCATGGACTCTAATGACCAAGAGCGTGAGCGAGGGATTACGATTCTAGCTAAAAATACCGCGATTACTTGGAATGATTATCGAATTAATATCGTTGATACGCCTGGGCACGCCGACTTTGGTGGTGAAGTAGAACGCGTATTGTCTATGGTAGACTCGGTGTGTTTGTTGGTTGACGCGGTTGACGGCCCTATGCCGCAAACGCGCTTTGTAACCTCAAAAGCCTTTGAAAAAGGTTTGCGGCCGATTGTTGTCATTAATAAGGTTGATCGTCCTGGCGCACGTCCTGACTGGGTTCTTGATCAGGTGTTTGAGCTTTTTGATCGCTTGGGTGCGACGGATGAGCAATTAGATTTTCCTGTTATTTATGCATCTGCGATAAATGGTGTGGCGGGTGCTGAAGCTGATGAGTTGGCTGAAGATATGACGCCGCTGTTTCAGATGATCGTAGATGAAGTGCCTGTGCCGCAGGTTGATCCGGATGCGCCTTTCCAGATGCAGATTTCAGCATTGGATTACGATAGTTATGTCGGTGTTATCGGTGTTGGCCGTATTATGCGCGGAAATTTAAGTCCTGGTCAGCAAGTTGTGATCAAGGGTGCTGATGGCAAAGAGCGTAAAGGAAAGGTGCAAAACGTGAAAGGCTATTTGGGTCTTGAGCGTATCGATACGGATAAAGCCTCAGCGGGTGATATCGTTTGTATTAATGGTATTGAAGGTTTGAGTATCTCAGATACCTTGTGTGATCCTGAGCATGTTGAGGCAATGCCTGCTTTATCTGTCGATGAACCGACGGTTAGTATGAACTTTATTGTAAATGATTCGCCGTTTTCGGGTCAGGATGGTAAATATGTTACTTCACGTAATATTAAAGATCGCTTGGATCAGGAATTGATCCATAACGTGGCGTTGCGTGTTGAGCCTGGTGAGACGGCAGATAAGTTTAGAGTGTCGGGTCGTGGCGAATTACACCTTTCGGTACTAATCGAAACTATGCGTCGTGAAGGTTACGAGTTAGCTGTATCGCGTCCAGAAGTTGTTCAGAAAGAGGTGGATGGCGTTCTGCACGAGCCTTATGAAAATGTTGTTATTGATGTAGAAGAGCAGCATCAGGGTTCTATTATGGAGGAGCTTGGTCTGCGCAAGGCTGAGCTAACCAATATGGAGCCGGACGGGAAAGGGCGAGTGAAGCTAGAATTTAATGCGCCTTCACGTGGTTTAATCGGTTTCCGTGGTCACTTTTTAACGCTGACCTCTGGTGGCGGTATTATGACGAGTGTATTTGATCGTTATGACGAAGTGAAAGCGGGTGAGGTTATCTCTCGTCAGAATGGTGTTTTGATCTCGATGATGAAAGGTAAGACTTTGGCTTATTCTTTGTTTACCTTGCAGACGCGTGGTCGGCTATTCCTGGGGCATGCTGTTGATATCTATGAAGGTCAGATTATTGGTATTCATTCGCGTTCGAACGATTTAACGGTTAATCCGACTAAGGCTAAGCAGTTAACAAATATTCGAGCGGCGGGTACCGATGAAAACTTGGTTTTATCGCCACCTATTACGCATACGCTTGAGCAGGCGCTTGAGTTTATAGAGGATGATGAATTGGTTGAAGTGACGCCAAATCATATTCGCTTGCGTAAAAAGCTACTAACTGAAAATGCACGAAAGCGTGCAAAGTAGTCGTTAAATGAATAGTGTTGTGTGAGTTAGGCTCATGCTGAAAAAGCCGAATATTGCATCGTAAATTGCAGTGTTCGGCTTTTTTTATGGGTGGTATTTGAAGGCTGGTTGACAGGGGGCTTAGATGAAGGCGCTAATTCAGAGAGTTAAATATGCTAGCGTTAAGGTTGAGGGTGAGAGTGTAGGCGAAATATCGAGGGGTTTGCTGTTATTTTTGGGGCTTGAGAAGGGGGATGGCGGTCTAGGTTCAAAGAAGCTTTTGGATAAAGTCTTGGCTTACAGGGTTTTTCCTGATGAGCAGGGAAAAATGAACTTAAGTTTGAAGGATATTTCAGGGGAGTTACTTATTATTTCCCAGTTTACTCTGGTGGCGAACACTAAAAAAGGCTTGAGGCCCAGTTTTTCTGAAGGTGCTGCACCAGAACAGGGCAAAATTTTGTATGAGGGTTTTGTTAAGTTAGCGCTTGCTTCGGGCCTGAAGGTGGCGACAGGGGAATATGGCGCTGATATGGCTGTAGAGTTGCTGAATGATGGGCCGGTAACCTTTATGTTGGCGGTGTGAGGGTGAGTGATAGTTTGGCGCAGAAAGTGCTGTGCTCTTTTCCAGGCTAAAGGTCGCTTATTTCTCAAGTTAGGCTCTTTGTAAGTGAATTTTATAAAAAAGTAACAAAAAAGTTGTATTTTTTAAAAAACTAGACTAAAAATATTAAGATAAATTTTAGGAAAGGCTTGTAAGGCATTGTTTATTTAAGTGAAGTGTTTACTTCGTATCAATGCGGCGTGGGTCCTAGCTAATGCGACTCATGCAGGGTGGTGATTTTCACTTAATAAGGGATAGTAAGATGAAAGTTAGCAAAACCTTAACAAGCTGTAACGTGCGTTAATACTCAAAATTGCCTTAAGATAAGGCCTGAGAGCTAAAATCAAGTTTATTTTGTTAATCACTTTGCAGATAAAACATGAAATATATGTTGGAAATAAAGGTAGAAATTGCAACTGAAACATTTCTGACATATTTTTAAGGTATAGGTAGTGATGCCTTTACTGAAAACAGTATAACAATAATTCTAATCGCTATTAATTTAACGAAACTGGCTATAGGCCAAATTCTTTTTTACAAAAAGATTATTTAAATATATAAAAGGAAGACGAAATAATGAAAAAGACCCTGATCGCTTCAGCTATCGCAGCAGCAACTCTTTCAACCGGCGCATTTGCAATGGACAATACTCATGCCGACAAGATCTTAGGTATGGTCGAAGGTATGCCAAAAATTTCTGGAGATATTGAGTTATTTGCTTCATATACTGATTCTGATGCTCCAGATAACTCTGATGGTATTATGGATGATGTTGATTCAACTATCGCTATTTCTCACGAAACGATGATCAGTGAAGAAACCACTGCTTACGCAGCAATCGAATTT
>Ga0209290_1000251_pt1 | contig 47143 bp, 33 predicted proteins | sample EN1Hudsemesocosm_2_FD_184632 | JGI IMG/M metagenome (GOLD analysis project Ga0209290, IMG submission 184632) | Methane-oxidizing microbial communities from mesocosms in the Hudson Canyon - EN10B Hudson Canyon (SPAdes) (version 2) | ecosystem: Environmental > Aquatic > Marine > Cold seeps... | reverse complement strand
TGTGAGAGTAGGTCATTGTCAGGCTTCTATTAAAGACCCCAGTAGGTATTCCTACTGGGGTTTTTTTATGTCTGAAATTTAGGTTTTATGTAAAACTAATTCAGGCTGTTTTATAGGGCAGCGCGCGCACACCAAAGGTACGAATGCTCTAATGCTTTGGGGGTCATACTCGTTCCGCATATAGAGTAAATTTTGTCATGCTTCAAATTTAAAAGCGCAGGCTTTCCATTGCTTTATTAACACTTCTGTTCTTTGCATGAGAAATAGTATGGATGAGAGACGCTTGCACTCTCAAAGTTTGGTTTTGTGCTTCTTGTTGGGGTTAATTTCGTTTATCCGCAAGCTATTGCAGTTGTTCACAGTTGAGCTTTTAATTTTTTGTTAATATTACTGGCTAAGTGTCGGATCGGAGTGAATAAAAAAGTTTTAAAGCTTATTCCTCTGTGAGTTTTGTCACAGCATTGCTGAGTAAAAACACATATAGTTACTTTCTATTAAAAATAACTATAAAGACTAAATTTTATTATTAGAACTGCCGAACATTAATAAATATGGATTTTAGATGAGTTATTCCGAAGGTATTGGAAATCGGTTGAAAATAGTTAGCTTTATAATTTGCATGGCTTCTGCAGCGTTATCGCATGCAGAAATGACACCGATTTCCGATGAAGAGTTAAGTCAATATTCCGGCCAAGCTGCAGTTGCATTTGATGTGAGTCAAATCGACACTACGAGCTATACGCGTGTAACGCTTGGTATGGAAGCTGATCTACAAGTGAATATCAACGAATTTGAAGCTGGGAATATTTCTCGAGCCGGCGAAGCGCTGAATGCTGACTTATCAATATCAAATCTTGGCTTTGGCTCAATTTCAACTGATAGCGCTCAAATACAGCTTGATGGTCAAACTTATGCGGTCAACGATATAATCCCTTTTGAATTAAATGATCCATACTTCGAGATTGCTCAAGATGCAGCAGATGAAGTAACTGGTTTTCGTATAGGTTTTGGTGAAGCTCGAGGACAGTTATCCGGTGACTTTAATAGTATTTCGGGTAACGTAGGTGTTGATATTACTGATTTCTTTGGTGACTCATATCGTTCGTCAATGTTAGATTCTAGTGGCGCTTCTGATAATGTCAGGACTAAGTACTTTGGTGTATCAAATACAGAGTCGGGTGGGGCAACAAATTGTACAACTGGTTTTTATTGTTACAATTTAGATGATTATAAAACCTTAGATGTTGGTCAGAGAAATTTAAGTACCGGAACGGTAGATTATACTGAAGACTTCTTTATCTCTTTTCAAAAAGTACCGACTACTTGGAAAACAGGTGCTGGCAATATAAGTGCTGAAATGGGCGCCTTTATAAACATACCGACTTCTATACATATAGATATGAATTCCGGTACGAATGCGACGGGTACAGCTAGAGTGCGTACAGAGTATATTGATCGTGGTAATGATTTGTTTTAACCTACCTTCCTTCGGAAATAGGTAAGGAAGTAAATCAATGCAAACAATTTTTTGGCACGATTACGAAACATTTGGAATTGACACTAAAAAAGATAAACCTTCTCAATTTGCAGGGGTCCGTACTGATTTAGATTTAAATATAATTGGTTCACCTCTTACTATCTATTGTAAGCCCTCCGAAGATTTTCTACCGTCGCCTGATGCCTGCCTTGTTACAGGTATTACACCACAAGTTGCGCTTCAAGAAGGCATGATTGAAGCAGAATTTGCTAAAGCTATTCAAAATGTATTCTCTGCACCAGGGACTTGCGTTGCTGGCTATAACAGCATTCGTTTCGATGATGAAGTAAGCCGAAATTTATTCTATCGAAACTTTTATGATCCGTATGAGCGTGAATGGAAAAATGGTAATTCTCGCTGGGATATTATTGATGTTGTTCGACTTACTTACGCTTTAAGACCTGAAGGAATTAATTGGCCTTTAGGAGGCGATGAGCAGCCAACTTTTAGATTAGAGAAACTTAGTGTGGCTAATAACATAGTGCATGAGTCTGCTCATGACGCTATGTCTGATGTGTATGCAACCATTGGTTTGGCAAAATTAATTAAATCAAAACAACCGCAGTTATTTGATTATGTATTTAGTCTTAGAAACAAACAGTCTTTATTAAAACTCGTTGAAGTTGAAACGCATAAACCAATTTTTCACGTATCTTCAAAATACCCTGTATCTCTTGGGTGTAGCGCTCTGGTCGCGCCTCTATTTCAACATCCTAAAAACAAAAATGGCTTTGTTGTATTTGATTTACGGCAAGATCCAAAACTCCTATTAGAGTTGTCTGCTGATGAAATAAAACAGCGTTTATATACCGCTACGAAAGACCTTAAAGAAGGGGAGGTAAGGCCTGCGCTAAAGACTATACATATTAATAAGTGTCCTATGGTGGTGCCTGCTTCAATGTTGAAAACTATTCCTTTGGAAAGAAAAGAGGCATGGCAGCTTGATGTAAATGTTATGCAAAAACATCTTCAATGGCTAAGAGAAAACCCTCAAATCATTGCTAAGCTCATTTCTGTTTTTGATATAGCTTATGAAGAGGAGTCTACTTCAGACCCTGATTTAATGATTTACTCTGGTGGATTTTTCTCTCAGCATGATAAAGCCGCAATGAATAAAATCCGAGCTTCAAGTGAGCATGAATTAGCTGAAGGTGAATTTATTTTTCAAGATCCACGTTTAGCGGAGATGTTGTTCAGATATAAAGCCAGAAATTACCCAGGAATATTGACAGAGGAAGAGCATAGTAAATGGGAGCAGCACTGTGCTGGTCGTATAATGAATGCAGACTCTCAGTATATGAATATACAACAGTTTTCTAATAGGTTGGTTGAGTTGTCTCAAAATAGAGAGCTAACCGCCCATGATCAGGCGGTTTTGCAAGACTTACAATATTATGCGGAATCAATTATTCCTTATAACTAAGAGTCTTAAACTGAACGTCTTTGGTAAGAGGCGATAAATGTTTTAATGCTGCGCTGATTTCAGTCTCTTTATTTTCAGTATAAACAAGTAACGAGTTACCTTTGTTCTTTATGAGCTCATTAAAATAGCTTAGAACTTCTTCCATAGTGATCTTATTTACTGAGTCAGCTAGTTCATTATTAGTATTAAAATTAAAGTTTTCTTTATCAATGTCTTGCCAATTTCTATTACTCCGCTGGTAAAGGGTGTTGTCTTTCTTTAATAAACGGGTAGTAACGGCTGATTTATATTGCGCCATCATTTCTGGCGTTATGTTTTGAAGTTGAAGTACTTGCTGTTGTAGAAAAAGTTCGGTTTCTTTTAATAGTATCTCGCCATTGCTGTTCGGTGACTGAACAATAAATGTTAAATCAGGTACTTCAAATAAATTAAAACTTGCAGCAAAAACAATATAGCCTAATTGCTTGTTAGTTCTAATTTGCGCGTAATATTCTGTTGAGATAATTTGTCTAAGCAATAGGAACATCGCTTGCTCTTTAAAACTTTTCTCATTTCCTTGCATGTAATATACAAAGCCAGTGTCTGTATGCTCCACAAGTATATTTTTATACCATGTTTGCTCACCGCTAAGGTCAGAGACGCTAGAGCGTTCGACAGTTTGAGTTTCTGAGCCTGATAACACAATACTCTCGAATTGCTTGCCGATATTTAAAGCACTACCACGTGATATATTGCCAGAACTTAAAATTGCAGTGTCAATTGTTTCAAAGAAACTAGCTCTGAAGTTCTCAAGATCAATTAGAGTTTGTGTAGTTAATATCTTCAGTCGTTCTTGTTCACTCCAGGATGGCGTTAGAACTGAGCGTTGGACTTCTGCAATGGCTTGTTCGTAGGGTTTTTTATCTTTGGCATTTAGCAATTTTCGTTGTAATCGCTCTTTTATGATAGCGAAGCGTTCCGTCGTGAATCTCTTATATTTTAGTGTTAAAAGAATTTTGTTTAGTAGCGTGCTTTGTTTGTCATTGTAGCCACTAATTTTTACCGTAATACCTCTAATGTGGTTATAGAGTTCATAGTGAAGGCCTGCCAAATAAGCAGGGTAACTAAACTCATTCAAACTATCCTTTAGCAATGAAACCATTATCTCAGTTAAGTTTAAATTTGCTGCTGACTGCATGGTGGCAGGTGAGCGAATTGTTACAAACAGATTCGCTTTGGGTGTGCCAAATGAAGTATCAGCTGAATACCAAATATCTAAACCTTTTGAGCTTTTGAGGAGTTCTGGTTTCTTGTTATCTGTTAGTGTTAAAAGGTCTATGTTTTCTGGGATGAATATATTTACTTCAGGAACATTTAACGCGGCAATTGCTTTAGGTGATTTAAGCTTGTTAATAAACTCATCGGAGTACTGTTCAATGTTGTAAGGGGCTTTAAACCATTTTGACATTTCCTTGCCTTCTACGTTTTTAGCGGAGATCGTCACCAACATATTTGATGGTGCTAATAGGTTTAAGTAACTAAGGTATAAATCTGGGGCATATTCACTTAGGTTATAGCCTTCGAAGAGTATATCGCTTGTATCCGTATCATGAAGCGCGCCAGCTAAAGCACTTGTAAAATGAATAGGCTCTGACTTTTCTTGATAATTGAAACTAATTTTGAGCATTTGAGCTTGTTCGTCAAAGTAGTTTTTCTGAATACCTTTAGTGCGAAGTAATTCGAAATAGGAGAAGACCGTTTTAAGAATACTTTCTTGGTGTGCTAAACCTTGTTCGGTAAGCGCCATATTTATCATAAACATGGCTTGGTTATTCGTGTCGAATTGAGCGCCGGCTGATAAAGAATCAACGAGTTGTTGAGATTTCAATTCTGACAATAAGCTACCTTTACCCTCATGGCCAATTAGATTAGAAAGATAAGAGATAGGTTGAGATTTCTTGTATTTAAATGAAGATGGGACAGGGAAAGCAATACTCATGGACCGTCTGTCCATAATTGAGTTTACCTCTATTTTGGCGGGCAAAAAATCACTCTCAAAAAAATCAGATTTTATATCTTGGGTACTTACATTTCGATTAGGAATATTTGAAAACTTTTCCTCTGCCCATTTTTGAAGTATTGCTATAGGTTCTTTACCTAAAATAACTAACTTCATTTCATTCGCAGAGTATCGAGCGTTATAGAAATTTAAGACCGCTTCACGCAGACTTGTATCAGGTTGGTCTTTTAAAGTTTCTAGATTTCCCACAGAAAATTTCTTGTAGGGGTGATCAGTAGATAGGATTGATTTGATTGCTGAAAAAAAACGTCGTCCATCATCTTTTATTTTCGATGTGTATTCTGAATGTACCGCATTAATTTCGCGCTCAACATACTCTTCATTAAAAAGAGGGGAGGTGAATTGTTCAGAAAACCGATCTAAAGAGGCCTCCAAGTTATTTGCGTTAATATCAAAAAAATAATTGGTATGTTCTAGTGATGTGAAAGCGTTATGACTGCCTCCATGATCGCTGATATATTTTTGGTACTCATCAGGCTTTGGATATTTTTTGGTACCTAAAAAGAGCATATGCTCTAGAAAATGAGCAAGACCTTGAAACTCAATGGGGTCATCTGAGCTGCCAATATTTACATCAAGTGCTGCAGAAGCCTTATCTGTTTCGGGGTCTGATATGAGCAATACGGTTAATTTATTGGAAAGCGTTGTTGAATGGTACTCCCTTTGGTCGTTAGGGCTTTTAATAATGTGTTGTGTTGATGTTGTGGAAGTATTGGCTGTTGCAGATGTGGATGTTAGTACAAACGTTATTAGAAACAAAACAGGTTTTAACACAGTTAGCCTCGCTAAAATATCATAAAGGGGAGAATTATTATGATCTCATTATGTCAGTATGTGTTTTGTATTACACGGATGTGAGCTTGTTTTTAGTGATAAAAAGCAATTATTAAATAAATCGAATGAAGGAAAAAAAATAGAGTAAAAGCCCTATAAATATCTTGAAAAATATTGTGGAATCTGCATTGTGAGTATTGCCCTGTCACAAATAGGCTCTATACTATGTTGTATCGTTGATTTAGTCGCATTTGGTCTTGATTCCAATGTTTAATTCAATAGAGCAAGTGCAGGGATTAACTATTTATCTTAATGAATTTGGTAAGCGAGTTCTTATCGAAACGCAACAAATCTAATCATGTTTGGGGTATAAATTAATGAGCTATTTCGTAACCGGAGGAACCGGTTTTATCGGTCGTTTTTTAGTTGAGAAACTTTTAACACGCGGCGAGACTATTTATGTTTTGGTACAAGAGAAAAGTATTGAACGATATGAAGCATTATTAGAACGTGTAGGCGCTACTAAAGATGAAGTTGTTGCTATTGTAGGTTCATTGATTGAACCAAATCTGGGTATTTCTGATGCTGATATGTCGATGCTTAAGGGGAGTGTTTCTCACTTTTACCATCTCGCCGCTATCTACGACCTTAATGCATCAGCAGAAATTCAAGAGGCGGTAAATGTACAAGGTACTAGAAATGCAGTTGATGCAGCGACAGCCATGGATTCAGGTTGTTTTCACCAGGTAAGCTCTATTGCAGCCGCTGGTTTATACAAAGGAACGTTCCGTGAGGATATGTTCGAAGAAGCTGAGAAGCTAGACAATCCATATTTAAAAACTAAGCATGAATCCGAAAAAGTTGTTCGTGAAGCGTGTACCATTCCATGGCGCGTGTATCGTCCAGGTATGGTTGTTGGCCATGCAGAAACGGGTGAAATTGATAAAATTGATGGCCCTTACTACTTCTTTAAAATGCTACAAAAAATTAGAGGCGTTCTACCGCAGTGGATGCCAACAATTGGTATTGAAGGTGGACGCTTAAATATTGTCCCTGTAGATTTTATTGTTGATGCACTAGATCATATTTCTCACGTTGAAGGTGAAGACCAAAAGTGTTTCCATCTAACGGACCCAGACCCATATAAAGTGGGTGAAATTCTAAATATCTTTGCAAAAGCAGGCCATGCGCCAACGATGACCATGCGAATTGATTCGCGTATGTTTGGTTTTATTCCACCAATGATTCGAAATGGGCTTAAGAGCCTGCCTCCTGTAAAGCGTATAACAGGAGCTGTATTAAACGACTTCGGTATTCCGAAATCTGCACTGGAGTTTTTGAATTATCCAACACGTTTCGACTCCCGTGAAACAGAACGAGTATTAAAAGGGACTGGCATTGAAGTGCCACGTCTTTCAGATTATGCGCCAGCGATTTGGGATTTTTGGGAACGAAAATTAGATCCGGACCTTTACAAAGATCATACGCTACAAGGCACCGTTCAAGGTAAAGTTTGTGTCGTCACTGGTGCAACTTCTGGTATTGGCTTGGCCACAGCACATAAACTTGCTGAAGCTGGCGCTATTATTTGTATCGCTGCACGTACCCAAGAAACACTTGATCAAGTGAAGAAAGAGCTTGAAGAAAAAAGTGATACTGTTTTTGCATATCGCTGTGATTTTGCAGACATGGAAAGTAGTGATTTATTTGTACAAGCTGTTTTGAAAGATCATGGGCATGTTGATTACTTAGTGAACAATGCCGGGCGCTCAATTCGTCGTGCAATCAGTCATTCATTTGATCGTTTTCATGACTTTGAAAGAACCATGCAGCTAAATTATTTCGGTTCATTGCGCTTAATAATGGGATTTTCACCATCGATGCTCGAACGTCGAAGTGGCCATATTGTAAATATATCATCCATTGGCGTATTAACAAATGCACCTAGATTTTCGGCTTATGTATCTTCAAAAGCAGCTTTAGATGCTTTTTCAAGATGTGCAGCGGCTGAATTTTCAGATAGTAATGTTACCTTTACCACGATCAATATGCCTTTAGTTAGAACACCGATGATTGGACCAACCAAAATCTATGATTCAGTGCCTACTTTATCACCTGAAGAGGCTGCTGATTTAATCGCCGATGCGATTGTGCAGCGACCTAAGCGTATTGCAACACGAATTGGTACATTTGCTTCCGTATTACATGCTTTGACACCTAAATTTGGTGAAATTATTATGAACACTGGCTTCAAGATGTTCCCTGATTCTGCCGCGGCGAAAGGTGAGGGTAAAGCAAGCAAACCAAAAGTATCAACTGAGCAAGTTGCATTTGCAGCAATTATGCGTGGGATTCATTGGTAAGCTTTCATAATTGAGTTAAGTAAATATTAAAGGGAGCTATGTTAGCTCCCTTTTTTGTGATTTGAAAAGACTATAGTTTTTTTCTATAGCACTGATTAGTATTTTCTATCGTTTGCCTGTGGGATAAAAGCGTTGCTCTGTGTACTATAGGCACAACTGATGTTATAGCTAATATCGAATGTAGTTTTTGAAAATAGTGGCTATTCAAGTCTCTATCCTTAATTCCTTCCAAGGAGAATATAATAATGAGCGTTTTAGTTGGTAAGCAAGCACCTGATTTTACAGTTCCAGCGGTCTTGGCAGACGGCCAAATAGTTGATGAGTTTTCATTTTCTGAAGTTACAAAAGGAAAGTATGCTTTAGTATTTTTCTATCCTTTAGATTTTACTTTTGTATGCCCTTCAGAGCTTATTGCTTTGGACCATAGAATGGACGACTTTAAGGCGCGTGGCGTTGAAGTAATTGGTGTTTCAATTGATTCACATTTCACACACAATGCATGGAGAAATACTGCTGTGAATGATGGCGGTATTGGCGCTGTTGGTTACACTTTAGCAGCGGATATGAATCATGATATTTGTAAAGCTTATGACGTAGAGTCAGACGGTGGCGTTGCATACCGTGGTGCATTCCTGATCGATCAAACTGGCCTAGTTCGTTCACAAATCGTGAATGACTTACCTTTAGGTCGTAATATGGACGAATTAATTCGTTTAGTTGATGCGCTTCAGTTTCATGAAGAGCACGGTGAAGTTTGTCCAGCAGGTTGGACTAAAGGCGACAAGGGAATGGATGCATCACCAGCAGGCGTTGCTTCATATCTAGCAGAAAACTCAGAAGGTTTATAATTTAATTATAAAATTTCGAAAAAAACCGAGCAATATGCTCGGTTTTTTTATGAGTGTTAGTTTTTTATCTCTAAAGCGGCCAACCGCCCAAATGACGCCATTTATTAACTATCCTACAAAATAGTTCTGCTGTCTTTTCAGTATCATACTTTGCAGAATGAGCCTCCTTTCCGTCAAAATCGATACCCGCTAATCCGCATGACTTAGCTAACACTGTTTGTCCAAAGGCCAAGGCTGATAGTGTGGCGGTATCAAATGATGAGAATTGATGGAACGGGTTTCTTTTAATACCTGTTCTTTCTGCGGCAGCAAAAACAAAACTGTGATCAAAGTGAGCGTTATGGCCCACCAATATAGCACGTGTACAGCCAGTTTCTTTCACTGCTTTTCTGATCGGGGTGAATATTTTATCTAAAGCCATGATTTCAGTGAGCGCATTACGAAAGGGGCTTTTAGGGTCTATTCCGGTGAAATCTAGTGCTGACTGCTCAAGGTTTGCACCTCGGAAAGGTTCCACATTACAATGAACGGTTTCTTTCATAAATAAAGAACCGTCAGATTTCATTCCAATAATCACAGCAGCGATTTCCAGTAGTGCATCGGTTTGAGCATTGAAGCCTGCTGTCTCTACATCAATGACTACGGGTAGAAAACCACGGAATCGATTAGATATGGCGTGAGAATTGCTTTTATTAAAAGAGTTTGAGTTATCAGAGTGGTTCGGCACGGTTTATCCTTGTAGTTCCGCTTGCGGGTTGGAGTATATCAGAGGCTAGAATAAAATAGGGCAAAGAATTGCCTCTAGCTAAGGTAAAGTTTTTCCAAAATTAGGGTTTTAAAGGAATTTATGAAGAGATTTTCATTTTTTGATATTTTTTCAATGTTTATGTTGTTAGCTGTTACTTCATTTGAAGGGTTAGAAGCAAAAACATTTGGAGCGAAGCTAGATAAAAGCCAATGGTATCTATCAGCTTCAATCTTTGAATGTAGTCTTGTGCACGAAATCCCATATTATGGAAAAGGCATCTTTTATCATGAAGCGGGCGAAGAACTAAAATTCATGACCTCAACCGTCAAAAATCCTATGAAGCCAGGAAAAGCGGCTTTGGTGATTGAAGCATCCGCTTGGAAACCTGGCAATGTAATTGACGATCTCGGTTATGTTGATGTAACCGATAGTACTAAACCCATTGTTGTTAATAAAAGAAAAGCGACCGTTATGATGAGTGGATTACTTGCTGGAATGGCGCCTACTTTTACGCGCAAGGCATGGTTTAGTGATGATTCAATCCGTTTATATATTAATAGTATTCATTTTCGTTCTGTTTACGATGGTTATTTAGAGTGCATTTCTGGGCTATTGCCCGTTAATTTCAAACAAGTGGAAAGAACGCGTGTTCATTTTCAAACCGATAAAGCTGATTTAACCAAAGATGATAAAAAAGCGTTGGACAGGGTCGTTTTATATGTGAACGCCGATAGTAGTGTGACGGCTATTTACGTAGATGGCCATACGGATAATACAGGGCGCCGTATCTATAACAGGCGTTTATCTAAATCACGTGCGGAAGCGGTGCGTGACTACTTAGTGCGAAAAGGACTACCAACGGAAGCGATTCGAACACGTTATCATGGTGAGCGTTATCCAGCCGTTAAAAACTCAAACAAAAATAATAAATCGAAAAACAGAAGAACGACTGTTAGACTGGTTCAAGGAGAAATGTTAGGCCCGCCAAGTGATAATTCTCCTGATGGTGAACTTAATTAATTGCCATTTAAGATGAGAACTTTGTCTTAATTGCTGAGCCCCCTTTAATCTCTATTGTGTTTACCGCCTAGGTACACGTAAAATAGCGCCTTTTCTTATCTTAGGCTCAAAATTTACATGTTTTGAGCCTATTGACGCTATTAATTTGGAGCCTCCTTATGTCACAAGTAAATAAAGTTGTCTTAGCCTACTCCGGTGGTTTGGATACTTCTGTCATCGTTAAATGGTTGCAGGAAACTTATAACTGTGAGGTTGTTACGTACACCGCTGACTTAGGGCAGGGTGAAGAAGTTGAGCCAGCACGCGCAAAAGCAGAAGCCTTAGGTGTTAAAGAAATCTATATTGAAGATGTACGAGAAGAATTCGTTCGAGATTATGTTTTTCCAATGTTTCGTGCGAATACTATTTATGAAGGCGAATACCTTTTAGGTACTTCAATTGCGCGTCCTCTCATTGCTAAACGAATGATTCAAATTGCAAATGAAACCGGTGCTGATGCAATCTCGCATGGGGCAACGGGTAAAGGTAACGACCAGATTCGTTTTGAATTAGGTGCTTATGCACTGAAGCCAGGTGTTCAAGTGATAGCTCCTTGGAGAGAATGGGACCTTAGTTCACGAACTAGCTTACTAGAATACTGTGATAAACACGGTATTGAAGTTGAGAAGAAAAAAGGTAAATCACCTTACTCAATGGATGCAAACTTACTCCATATTTCATATGAAGGTGATATTTTGGAAGATCCTTGGCAGGAGCCTGAAGAAGAAATGTGGCGCTGGTCTGTTTCTCCTGAAAATGCACCAGACGAGCCGACTTATATTGAAGTCACTTATGAAAAAGGCGACATTGTCGCAATTAATGGTGAGACGCTAAGTCCTGCAACTGTATTGGCTAATTTAAACAAAGTTGGCGGAGATAATGGTATTGGTCGTTTAGATATCGTTGAAAACCGTTATATCGGCATGAAGTCGCGTGGTTGTTATGAAACACCAGGTGGCACAATTATGATGAAAGCACATAGAGCAATAGAATCGATCACACTAGATAAAGAATCAGCACACTTGAAAGATAGCATCATGTCAAAATATGCTGAGCTGATTTATAACGGTTATTGGTGGTCACCTGAACGTAAAGCCCTTCAAGCATTAATTGATAATACACAAATCTATGTAAACGGTGTTGTGCGCCTTAAACTATATAAAGGTAATGTACAGGTAGTTGGTCGTAAATCTGATGACACGTTATTTGACGAAAGTATTGCTACGTTTGAAGATGATGGCGGTTCATATGACCAAAAAGATGCAGAAGGTTTTATAAAACTTAACTCGCTTCGTTTGCAAATTGCAGCAGGTAAGGGCCGTGATCAAGGCTAAGCTTTGAACAAATAAAATAAGGCGAGCTCGGCTCGCTTTTTTTAAGTCTGAAATAAGACTACCAGTTGCTGCTCTGCGTGCGAGCCATCTTTGACTTCCTTCTTTGTTTTGTTAAGACTAAGTATAATGTGATTTCTAAATTCTGCTGATAATACTTTCAATAAGTGATGCTGGGAACAATAAATTGTTCAGGCCGGCACTGAGTTCCGCATCTAAAATGGCCGATGCTGTTTCCTCCGTAAAATTTCGCTCAGTTGCTTTGTTATACATATTGTAGACAAGGGGAATAACGCTATTCGAAATCCGCTGACCAGCACTGCTTACGCGTTCATCTATGTTTCTCTCGATTTGTTGTTCGGCAAGATTAATTCTCCAGAAAAACAAACTTACCATTAAGCATGTAATGGTAATGCAAGCGATGAAAAAAACTTTTGGTGATGAAAAGTTTAGCTTAATAAATTATTCATCGTAAGGACCAAACAGCTTGTAGTAGGTTGTATATTCTTTTATAAATCTTTGCTTTGATTCAATTAATCGCTTAGTAAAATTATCGTTCTTTTTGTATTGATCTAAGACTTCATCTGAGACCGTGTGCCATATTTTCAATATCGCTTTTGGACCACTGATTGATAGATGTACCGTTTTGTTGAAATGCCTTTAAAGTCTTCAACTTTAGCGATAGCGGTTGTTGTTAGCGTATAAGATTTTATGGCTGTTTCCAAAATGGCTTTCAAATTTTCGGGTAGGGCCTCAAAGGCTTTTTGGTTAATCAAGAAGTCGGCTAGAACAGAGGGCTGCCAAATAGCAGGAACAATTGCCTGTGTGGAGATGTCATTTAATCCTAAATTCCAAGCGCCTGAAACTGTTGTCCATTCTACGGCATCTAGAAAATTAGCTTCTAATGATGCTTTAATTTCGTTCGGTACGAGGGGGGCGTATACGCCCCAGTAGCAGCAGCTAGCACCTCACTGGGTAAACCAAGGCCAACCCTAACGTTCATACCTTTTAAATCACTAATCCCTTGTATGGGCTTTTTAGATAATAAACCCAATTCCATACCGGGCCACCAGACAGCACGCCAAATAATACCCACAGGGTTTGCTAACTCATTTGCTAGTTTGGTGCCTTCTCCAGCAATAAAATACATTAATGATGCATCAATATTCATAAAGTCAAAGGGACCAGCATTCATCACTGCCCATGCAGGGTGTTGCCCAGACCACCAATTTGGCCAACCACTGCCCATTTGGACTTTGCCTGTTTTCACAGCGTTAAAAATATCAGGGCCACCTGTAATTTCGCCACCGGGGTGAGGGGATATAATAAAACGGCCAGCACTCATTGTTTTAATATTCGCTGTCATTTTGACTAATTCTTGATAGCCGATACTTGAATACGTAGCTTGTGATTGAATATCCCAATGAATGACTTCTGTCTTGCTTCACAACCTTGCAGCGTAATTAAACGATGGTACTGACTAAGAAACAAAGTAACTTATTTATTCTAAGTTTATATATACGCATTAGCTAGCCTGCCTATACCAGAGTTCAAAAACGCAGTGTATAAATTGATTCATTGTTGGATGATATCTATTAATAATAGTTGATTAATCTTAGTTGTCGCTTAAAATTATGAGAATACATGTATTGTTGTAAACAATAACTGGCACTAATAAAAAGTCCGAAATTGATTGAAACCATATCGGACTTATATGTTTTCGATTTATCGTAGTTATCTTTAAGCTTTAATTTCAGGATCGCTTTACCCAAATTGATTAGTAGGGTTTTACCCTTGTTTCCGAATAACACGTTTCAAACTTAGAGGCTTATTCAGCTTAACTTTCGAACTTAGATTTACGCGTTGAAAAATAAGGAGGAACTAATTCGTAAATCGTTTCCTCGCTTATTGGGATGTGAGAGTCATACTGTTGTGGTCCAAAAAATATATCAAACGTTTGATATGGTTACAAATTTTGTTATGTCTGATGACATAAAACAGATATTTGCTGATATTAGAAGTATTATTTTTAAATTGGAAAAGGATTTTGTATGAGTAATAGGCAGATATATTTATTAGATGATGACCCTGGTTTTCTGTCATTACTCCGAACCATGGTCGAAGATGCCGGGCTTGAGGCGAAATGTTTCCAGCAAGGGCAAAACTTTTTCGAACAAAATACCAAATTTGAACAGGAAACATTACTAGTACTAGATTTGAATATGCCCAGTATGGATGGGATTGAAGTGATGCGTCGTTTAGCATCCATGACTAATCCTCCAGCTTTACTTTTGATCAGTGGCCATGATGTGAGTGTCTTAAATTCTGCTGAAAAACTGGGGCGGGTACATCAATTGAATATAATTGGTTCACTTAATAAACCACTTCGTTTAAGTGCTTTTCAGCAGATATTACAAAGCTATTGTATAGGTAATAAAAGTAAGATCGAAACTAACCCGATACTTGAGCGAGAGTTAATCATCATTGGTGAGTTACAGGCAGCGTTAAAGCATGAGCAAATGGTGCTGTTTTACCAGCCCCAGATTAACATTAAAACCGGTGAATGTGTGTCTTGTGAAGCCTTGATTCGTTGGCAGCATCCTATTAGAGGGCTGATTTTTCCAGATGAATTTATTCAAATTGTAGAAGTGCATGGCGGCATGGAACTATTAACTAACTGGGTTCTTTCAGAGGCGGTAAAACACGCCAAGAAGTGGAAGGAGGTAGACATGACTCTACCTATATCTGTTAATGTGTCGGCTGACAATATTCGTAGTTTAGCCTTGCCTGAACAAGTAAGTGAGCAACTTAAAAATAGTAACTTGAACCCAAGTTTGATTACCTTGGAAGTAACAGAAGGCGCTTTAATGGGGGAACTTGCGACCTCTCTGGATATATTGACACGGTTACGCTTAAAAGGCATAGGGATTTCAATTGACGACTTTGGAACGGGGTACTCTTCACTATCCTTACTACACAAAATCCCTTTTTCCGAGTTGAAAGTAGATAAGAGTTTTGTGATACCCATGTTGGAAGACGAAGAAGCGTCTGCAATTGTTAAGACCTGTATTGTGCTGGGGCATGAGCTAGGCATGGAGGTGGTTGCTGAAGGGGTTGAAAGCAAGGAGCACTTACAAGCATTAGCCGACTTGGGATGTGATATTGCCCAGGGGTATTATTTTGGTCGTCCTGTTGCAGAGCCTGAATTTCTTACATGGCTAGAAAATTATAATAAGAAATAACAGTTAGAACAAAATGCTGAAGGGGGTCTGAGTATAACTGCTGCCTCATTCCGTTTTCTATGTTGCTAATATCGCTTTATATTATCGGTAAACCACACAGTTTCATTTCTTTGCTTTGAAATAAATGTGGTGGTTATTTGCTTTATTTCAGTTTGAACCGATGCTGATGATCAAAAAGTAATGGCCACTAGTTTTTGTAATGCTGGTTTCGCATTATCTCGTAGTAATGTGCCATGTGCGGCAATAAGGTGGTCAAAATCTAAGTCGAGCAAACGATCAAAATCACCTCGCATAGACTCACCTTTTGGGGTGACTCTTTTGATCCATGGTTTGCCGATTAATAACGCTTTCTTAAAGCCCATTAGTCTAAGTACAATTTTTGCCAGGAATGTCGTGTAACTCCAGTTAGTTAAGTTTTGAATGCTATCGGTTGTGATCAATAAACTGTGGTCTTTTAATAATAACGCGGCTTCAGGGAACTTGGCAGTTGAGAAAATAAAAAATTCTGAGTTTTTAATTGGAGAAGGGGTATCTTCTTTAATGATAGTGTCTGGTACGGGCGTTTTATAAATAGACTGACCTTCTTGGCACCAGAATTCTGCATGAAATCGATCAATATAATATTGGTCGTCTAAGCCATGAAAATCGCCTAAGCGTAAAACCTTCTTAATCTCACCTAAAGCACATAGCTTTGCTTCTTCTTGATGATTGAGTCTGACAGGATTTATCAGTGTTAACTCATCCTCTTGTTTTAGAATGATCATGTTTCTATTCATCGTCATTCCAGGGGCCATCTTAATGCTCCCATGTACCCAAAATACATTCTCAAATAATTCTTCAATCGCATTATGCGCATAAGCGGGTGCGTATTTTTTGTCTTCCATAATCAATGCTCTCCGTAAGATTGAAGTAATACTATAATTTATTTTAGGTAGTATTTAATGTTTCTATTGTGGAATAGATTGTTCCAACTTCATTTGGTGGAGCGCATCATTTGATCTGAACTAGCCAGCGAGCACTGATTCTTCTTCGCATTCGGTTTCAATATCAATAAAGTCAGAGATAAAATCCCACACAATTCTGCGTTGCAGGTTAGAAGTAGGAATTGTTTCAAGCCCACCCAGTAACTTCATTAAGTCACTGCCAGTTTTAGAAAATGCTTGTAAGTAAAAGCCAGCGCTTTGACCTATTGGAGTGAAGTCATGGCTAATTCGATGAGTATTTTTCTCATATTCAAACTCAAAGCCTACAAGTAGATTTTTGGGCTCTGGAGCGATCATTCCTGCATTAATACAGTGAGAAAGTAAACGTGACTCTGAGAAAATGTCGTCTGTCTCTTCTGAGTTTGGTTTGGAGCGAAAAATAAAAGGGTGCCCATTACTGCCAATGAATGCATAGTTTGCAATCTTTTTGAATGCAGCAATTTCCCACAGGTCACAATGATAAAGAAAGCTAAGGCTGCGTTTTGAAATTGAACTAGCATGCTTTAGTTCGCAAAGCATGGCGCGAGCCCAAAGGCTTTGCATGTTTTTGTTGCTAACATCTTGAGCGTAATTGAAGAATATATTCGCCCAGTCTGGATCAACAGAATTTATACTTACTTTTTCACCCATCAGACCAGAAACCAGTGATAATATGGTCTCAATATTTTCTTGGCGTTGCGTTTCTTGGTGGCGTACGCGAGCATGGGTACGTTCGGATATGCTGGCAAATTGAACATTTGTTTCAACAAAAATAGCATCATCATCGGGGCTGCTGTTGCCTGATGCGATGTTTCTAACAATGGTGCCATTTGAACGATAGTAACCGCCCATAACTTTGGTACAAAGCGCAACTAATTTTGACCATGTACCGATTTGTTTTTTATTTTTATTTCCATTTGACTGGTACAAGTTTCTAATACTCCCTTGCGAAACTTATGACTTAATTATTGAAACTACTTATTATAATCGAGCAAGAATATATGCATTATTAGTATTGAAAACAAGTAATGCTTGTATCGTGCATTCTAGATGTGAACGCGTTCAAAAAATGGGGTGTAAAAGCGTATTGATATAGCCATATATGTATATATTCTGTTAATGCTATGATGCAATATTATTAGATATTTCAAATGCTTGCTATTAAGTTGAGCACTTACTTTAAGTAAAATCGATAAGTCGTTACTGTTATACAATAAAATAAATTGGCAAGCTGAAATATTAGCTGAAGCCACCGAATATAGGTCCTTATGCTACGTCTTTACCCCTCAAATAAAACAGAACACTTGGCAGTGGTTATTTCTGAAGTTATGAAGGCTTCACCTTTATCGTCTTCATTCTCCAATGAAGTGATTTTAATTCAAAGTCACGGTATGGGGACGTGGTTGCAACAAGAAATTTCACAAAATTTGGGTATTGCTGCAATGATTGAGTGCACCATGCCAGCCTCTTTTATTTGGCAGCTTTCACAGATTTTGATGCCAGAAGAAACGCATATTCCAATATTTGAAAAGAATAATGTACGGTGGCAGATTCTTGAGCGTTTACCTGAAAAGCTTATCGATCCGCGGTATGAAAACCTTAGTCGTTATATTGATGCACTATCTAAGTTTGGTTCTTTAAAGCCAGATGCATCTTCGTTACCTGAGGATGATAAAGCGAATTCAAGCGAGCAAGTATTATTTGAATTAAGTGATGTGCTGGCGGATCTATTTGATGCGTACCAGAATTACCGTCCTGATTGGATTGACGCGTGGGAAAAAGGTGAGAAGGTTGATTTTGAGTCAGCAGTTGAGCCTGCTTTATTGAGCTTAGAGGCGTGGCAGGCAGATTTGTGGCGAAGTTTATACCCTGAATCGAGCGTTGAAAAACGCAACCATAGAGCAATTTTACTGAGTAAATTATTAGATCGCCTAAAGCAGTGCCCAAGAGATGTACAAGCCCTTTTACCTGAACGCGTCTTTATCTTTGGATTATCAGCCTTACCGCCGAAATGGTTACCTGTGCTTGCTGCTTTAAGTCGCTATACGGATGTGCACTTTATGATTCAAAACCCCTGTCAGTACTATTGGGGTGACGTAATATCAGAGGCACAGCAGTTAAAATTAGAACAGTCATTGTTAGCGAGTGGTGTGAGTGCGAGTACTGCTGCGGATACATTTCTAGAAAGTAACCCATTATTAGCTTCTTGGGGGAGGTTAGGGCGTGACTATCTGTCAATTTTATATGGGCATGACGATATAAAAGAAATGCCAGTTAACCTTTATGAAGATGCTTTACTTGAATGTTCAGATGATGATACTTCTTCCTTAAGTGCTTTAGCGTCTCTTCAAACAGATATATTGAACTTACAAGCAAATCCTCGGCAGGTTGATGAGTCAGATAAATCTATTCGATTTATTTCATGTCATAGTCATTTACGCGAAGTTGAAGGGTTGCATGACTATTTATTTCAGCTATTGGATGAGTCGCCTGAGTTAAGTCCTAAAGATGTCATTGTTATGATGCCTGACGTGCAAGACTTCGCAGCGCTGGTTGATGCGATATTTTCACGGCCTGCATTTGATCAAAATGGTCAGCCACAGTATTTACCTTATGGTATTTCTGACCAGATGTTGGCATTGGATCAGCCGATGGTAGAAGTGCTGAGTGGTATTCTGAATTTATCTACCTTGCGTATTACCGCAACTGAAGTTCTAGACTGGCTGGATATTGAAGCAATACGTGAACGCTTTATGATCTCTGAGGAAGACCTTGTGCAGGTTCATGCTTGGGTATCGGGTTTAAATATTCGCTGGGGTTTATCTGAAAAACATCGAGATCAGTGCTTGTCGACGATAGACTCCGTGCAAGGTTCGGGTGCGGCGAATACCTGGGTGAGTGCATTTAAACGCTTACTGGCTGGGTACGTTTATGGCGTGAATTCGCATATACAGGATGGTGCAGGGGATGTGTTTGCACAGAGTCAGTATAGCCGAGAAATGCAGGTGCTCGCGGGTAAGCTGATGCGCTTTATTGACCTAATAGAGCAAACTCTTAATTATCAAAAAGGAAAGAAAGGCGTCCACGCTTGGTTGCAAATCGTGACAAGTTTTTGGGATACGTGGTTTGATGCAGAATACTTAAGTGAAGAAGTTCAACGTTTGATGGACCTATCGGTTACGAGCATTGCGGAGCAAGTAAGTTGTGCAGGCTTTGAACAAAAAATTAGTTTCGCTATTGTGGCTGAAGTGATCGCGGCAGGGTTTGAAAAAGAGCGTGTAAATCAGCGATTTCTCGCTGGTCGAATAAATTTCTGTACGCTAATGCCGATGCGAAGTATTCCTTTTAAAGTTGTTTGCATGCTGGGCATGAATGAAGGGCAATACCCTAGACCTGAGCAAAAGGTTAGTTTTGATTTACTCACAATGGGCAAAGCCAGAGTGGGTGATCGCTCTAGGCGTGAAGACGATCGCTATCTTTTTTTAGAGGCCATATGCAGTGCCCGAAACAATATGTATATCAGTTATTGTGGACGTGACATCAAAGATAACTCCGAGCGTTACCCTTCGTTGCTGGTGAGTGAGTTACAAGATTATTGCGGGCGATATTTTTACTTAAATGAACAGAATGAAGATTCAGGGGAGCAACTATTGAATCATTGGACCGTTCAGCATCGCTTACAGCCTTTTCACCCGAGTTATTATTTTACTGATATGCCTTTAATTACCATCGATTTAAATAATAATGGTGTAAAAGAGATGGCCCTAAGTTCTCTATCCAAAAGTTATAGTGCTGATTGGATCGCCTTACACAGTTCAGAAAAGGCAGTTGTGAAAACGGATTTTACTGATATTAAATCCGCAGAATTTTCTACCACAAAGAATGATTCAAAACAGCCTCAATTTGATATGTTTCAAAAATCGGTGAATGAAAGTAGCATGTTCGAGTTATCAAGCCTTACATCTATGGCCGATCACCCTTTACGTTATTACTACCGAAACATATTGGGCTTATCTTATACCGAAATTGATTCAGAGCTAGAAGACAGTGAACCCTTTTCTTTATCCCATTTAGATGCCTATTATCTAAAATCAGATCTTGCGCAATCGTGGAGTCAATCCTCTGCAAATGATTCCTCTGAAATTTATGATCAATGGAAACTGTCGGATAGTTTACCTCGATCACCTGTTGATCAATTTTATTTTGATGATGCAGAGGCATCTATCTCTTTAATGAAAGCTTATGTTGTCAATTGCGCCGAGAGTTCAAAGCAGTCTATTGACCTAGCGTTTTTAAAAAACTCAAGTGAAGACAGGGTTGTGGGCGAGTTGCTGGTTAACTATGCCGAAGGTCAGGGCTTGATTGAATTAAGTTTAAGTAAAAATATAGCAGGTCGTTTTTTTGGTTTTTGGGTGAAGCATATTTTTTGGAATGTTCATTGTGGCAGAGCTGATTCTAAGGCGTTAGGAAAAAGCACCTTAGTCACTATTAATAAAATGTGGACTTTTCCCGAACTAAACCTAGCGCTCGCAGAACAATATGCCAATGAAGTGCTCGACCTGTTTAGCAGTTTGGAAACACAAGCTTATCCATTTTTAGCGAAGTCGACGTTTGCTTTGTTGTTTGAAAGGGAATCACAGGTTAAGTCGGCTTTCAAAGGTGTCAATATTGGGGGTAGTGTGATTCAGGGCGAGCGGGATGACCCTTATTGGCAACGCTATTGTTTATTCTCGGAAGAGAGGGGGGAGTCGTTGAATGCAGAAGAGCTTCCTTTGTTGACCAACTCAATTTTTTATAAACAGCTTGTTGATTTGGTCGATCAAATAGAGGTTCATGAACTCGAATTATCCGAACAGATAGGTTTAGAGCTTGGGCATCTGGATCAACAAGGAGGAGAGCTATGAAAGCTTTAAATCTGCTCAATTTTCCGCTTGATGGCTTGTCATTAATTGAAGCAAGCGCGGGAACGGGTAAAACCTATGCCCTTGCAAACCTGTATCTCCGTTACTTACTTGAAAAGCAATTTACCGTAGATCAAATTTTGGTTGTCACCTTCACTGAAGCCGCCACCCAAGAATTGAAAGACCGAATCCGGTGTCGTATCAAAGAGCTGGGTGAAGTATTTGATGGGTTTAAAGCTAAAGATGATGTACTTGCAGCGTTATTTCAAACATCAATTGATAAAGAGAATGTTGAGGCTGACCGTCTTCGATTAAAAGTAGCTGAACGTCAAATAGATCAAGCAGAAATACATACGATTCATGGTTTTTGCCAACAACTATTACGCAGTCATGCACTAGATTCTAAGTCACCATTAAAACAAAAATTACTAGAAGATCAAAAAACACTGTTAAAGCAAGTTATTGAAGATTATTGGCGTCAGCATGTGCTTGCTTTAGCACCAGATGAACTGGCGTATGTTTGTGCTAACTGGGCCTCTCCAGATGCCATTTTAAAATCGATTATACCCTTGTTGAACCGATCACCCGAGATGCTCATGCCCTCAATTATTGATGGCGGTTTGGTAGCTTGGTCTCGCTGTTACGAAGAGGCTATTTCTTGGTTTGTTGCTTTAAAAGAAAAAGTAGCTGAGTGTATTGATGATCTTGAAGCATTAGTTGCTAAATCTGATCTCAAGCGTTTAAAGGATAAACAGAATTGGTTGCATAAAATTAGAGTATGGAGTGCGGAGGAGGGCGTTGATTTTTCTTTTCCAAATGCGGGTAAGCGAGTTAATTTGTTTGTTGATTTTTTACCTGAAAATCTACTTGCTCAAACTAAGGCAAAAGGTACGGCTCCAGAGCATGCGTTCTTTGATTTTTTAACTCGTCACCTAAGTAATGAACCGCCTTCTTTACACGCTCAGTTTGTTGTTCAGTCGTATAAGCTCGTGCGTGAAATGCTAGCACAAGTAAAGCGTGATCAACGGGTGCTTGGTTTTGATGACTTAATTTTAAATGTATCGAATGCCTTAATCTCTTCGGATAACACCTTTGCCGAAATCGTTCAGTCTCGTTATCAGGTCGCATTAATTGATGAGTTTCAAGACACCGATCAAACGCAATATCATATATTTAGTACATTATTTGGTGTTGATAGTCGCGCAGAAACTGATTATACCAGCGATGCTGAAGCCTCTAGATTAGTGTTGATTGGTGACCCGAAACAAGCTATTTACGCGTTCCGGGGTGGTGACATTGCTACGTATTTGAGAGCTAAAAGTGAGATTTCAGCACACCCGAGAGGGTGTGTGTTCACGATGGATACCAATTGGCGCTCATCACCTCAAATGGTTGGCGCTGTGAATGCTTTATTTTCAGGAGTGGAAAACCCTTTTAGGGCGAAAGATATTCCATTTCAAATCGTTAAAGCGGCTAAAAACTCCGACGAAAGGCTTCCGAGTACCGCTTTGTTTATTAGTCAGTTAGCATCAGATGGGCTGAATAAAGACCAGATGTCGTTAAAGTTAGCTGATCATAGCGCGCAGCAGATCAGCACTTTACTGAATAGTTTTTCAGATACGAATTCAATCAATACAAAGCATGTTGAGCAGTTTAAAAACTCTGATATCGCTATTTTGGTTCGCTCGGGTGCGGAAGGCGAGTTAATCAAACAGCGTTTGTCTAATATTGGTATTAGTACAAGCTTTGAAGGTAAGTCGAGTATTTTTGAGTCAGCAGAAGCAAGTGCTATTTACTTCTTATTACAAGCGGCGGCTGACCCAAAAAATGAGTTTTCAGTCAGGCGTTGTTTAGCTGAAATGTTGTATGGCATTAATGACGAAAATTATAAAAAATTGAATGATGACGCTGAGGTTTTATCCGCTTATCTCGAAATTTTTGAAGGCTTACACAAGCGCTGGTTGACTGCCGGTATCTTAGCCATGGTTCGAGAAGCGCTAAGACGATTAAAAGTATATGAACATTGGAAATCTGCTGATCTTGAAGAAGTGGGCAATGATTGGGAAAGAAGCCTTTCAAATATCAATCAATTAGCAGAATTACTACAAGTTCAATCGCGAACTTATCGTGGCCATTTTGCTTTGATACGTTGGTTAAGAGATAGTATTTCTAGTGCCGAAGCCGCTGGTGATGAAAGCAAACTACGTTTAGAGAGTGATGAACAGTTAATTCGTATTGTCACCATACATAAGAGTAAAGGTCTGGAATATCCTTTTGTTTTCGTACCCTTTTTATTCAGTGGGCGCGGTGCGGATGAAGCATGGTTTTATTCGTATAAGAAGAATGATCTCAAAGGTTATTTAACCTTAGACTTACTTAAAAATACCGAACATTTAGAACAAGCCGATAGTGAACGTTTAGCTGAAGATATTCGCTTGTTATATGTCGCATTAACACGCGCAAAATATCAATGTTATGTTGGCACAACCGCTTATAAAGGAATTGGAAAAAAGTCTCTGGGGCTTGCTAATACAGCTTGGGCTTATTTACTTTTTCAAGGTGATACGCCAAAACCCTTAGATGATCGTGTTTTGAATGATTGCTTAACGACGTTCCAGAAACGGTTTGAGGATGTGATTGAAGTGCATCGGCTTGGTTTTGATGAAGAGCATTCTGCTGAAGAAAGTATGGAGCCAAGTGGAAAGCATGACTCAGCTTCGAATAATGGTATAGACGGTGGTCTGCTTGACCAAAGTGAATATGTAAACCTGAAAGTTCAGACGCTGCAGAATCGTATTACTTCAGATTGGCGAGTTCAAAGTTTTACCGGTTTAATGCATGAGAGTCACTCACAGCACTCTCCCACGACACATACGGTTATCAGTCCTCAATTAAGTGAATCGATGAGTATATTTGGTTTTCCAAAAGGTAGTAAGGCCGGGACTTTTCTGCATACCTTGTTTGAAAGTGTGATCTTTGAAACCGCTGAACCAATAAATGCGCTTCAAACTCATTACGAATCTTTGGAAGTGCTCATTGCTGAGAAATTGAGTTTAAGTAAGTTAGTGGATGAAGAGTTGGTGCTGCAATGGAGTCGGTATTTAACTGAGTGGATGAAAGCTGTTTTGGCATTTCCACTGGCTGAAAAAACGAGCTTATCGCATTTGAAAGCACAAGACTATGTTTCAGAAATGGCTTTTTATTTTCCTATACAGCAGCTTCAGGCCAATAAGTTTAATGCGCTAGTCAAACGTTTTAACTGCCATGCGACTGATATTGATTTCAGAACATTTGAAGGTCATTTGAAAGGCGCGATTGATTTGGTTTTTAAAGCAAATGACCAGTATTTTATTCTTGATTATAAATCGAATTATCTAGGCGATACGGTAGAGAATTATCAAGCAGAAGCATTGCAGTTGGTGATGGATGATCATCGTTATGATATTCAGTACATTCTCTATACGTTGGCAACGCATCGATTCTTGAAGCATCGTTTAGGCGAACAGTACGATTATGAACGTGATTTTGGTGGTGTGTATTATTTGTTTTTGAGGGGGCTGGCTTTAGATTCAGTAGACCATAATTCCGATACGGGGGTGGTTTTTATTAAACCTGAATTTGAATTAATCGATGCTTTAGATAGGGAGGTTGCAGGTTTATGAGTTTATTAACGCACCCTTTATTAAAGCCTTTAGCAAAAAGTATTGATAAAGGCTTAAGCCCATTACGCTGGATTGACTTGTATTCAGCGCAGTATGTGGCCGACTGTCATCAAAAAGTGAGTGATACGATCGTAGCGCCTCATGACGACAGTCTGCAAGATGTGATTGTTTTAGCACTCATGGTGTCGTTTGTTAGCAGCAAAGGGGAAACATACCTACTTCTAAAAGATTTACCAAGTGATATTTTGGCGACGCATCAATTCTCAGATTGCGACTTTTCGGATTGGTTACTCCAATTGAGTCAATCAAGCGCTATTAGAGTCGCAGGTGTTGGCGCCGCGCATGTCTTTCCTCTAGAGAATGCGGGTGAGCAAGAAAAGGCAGATCAAACACCTTTGATACTGTGGGGGGAGCGGTTGTACCTTGCGCGCTATTGGCGCTTACATCAAAAGTTTGAACAGTGGCTTTATTCACAATCTTTAATTGATCAGGCTCTCGATGAAAAGCACTTGCAGCCTTTAGTGGGGCAATTAAAGGCAGTGTTTCAATTATCTGATGGTGTACTAACAGATAAAGAAACAGCACTAGAAGAATTGAATTGGCAAGCCATTTCTGCCGCGCATACCTTATTGTTAAATTTTAGCATCATCACCGGTGGGCCAGGCACGGGTAAAACGACCACCGCAGCAAGCTTGTTATATTTGCTGATGCAACGACAAAAGTTGCAATGCGCAGTACTCGATAAAGTGGACACTTCTTTGAGGGTTCGGCTACTCGCGCCAACCGGCAAAGCCGCAATCAAATTGGCAGACTCAATACGCCATCGCTTAGTTTCAATTGAATCGAGATTGTTAGGGGCTGATTTGAAGTCCATTCGTATGAGTGATTGTTTACCTAAATCTGGTGAAACAATTCATCGTTTTCTTTACGAACAAGGTGCATTGCGTGAATCCCTCAACCAGCATCGTTCATTTAAAAGTGAAGAGGTATTGTTAGGTCAGCAAGAAGGCCGTCAGGCAAATGTTGATATTGTGGTCATTGATGAGGCTTCAATGATTGATTTGGCCTTGATGGTAGAATTGATTCAAGTGATACCGCCCAATGCCCAAGTTATAATGTTGGGCGATCACTTTCAATTACCTGCTGTTGAGCCCGGCCAAGTATTTACTGAATGTGTTGAAAGGTTTGAGCGCCGTACTTATTCATATGGCTTGGCGCATCGTCTTTCGGTATTAAGTGGCTTTGATGCCGTTAAATTACGGAACGACAGCCAATTAGCTGAACAAGATGAAGAAAAGCAGGGGGGCGCTGAAACTGAATTTCATCCACTTTGCCAGCTTCGTAAAACCTATCGTTTTAGTGGTGATTTAAAAACAGCCGCTGAGCAAATCAAGTTAGGACAAAGTCTATCATTTAAAAAGCAGTTTGAAGTGCAAACTACGCAGGTATCAGAGCAGGCTGTTCGGTGGCATGCTATGAATGACGATAATACACGTTTGTCTTTAGTTTCTGGGTATCGTGCGTATTTTGAGTGTATTCAGTCTCAATCATCCTTACCAAAGTTAGAGGTGGTCGCTGAAGCGTTTGATCGTTTTCAATTACTGTGCTCAACACATGAAGGCCCGTTAGGGGTACTGAAAATGAACGAACTAATTGAGCATCAATTTGTGTTTCAAAACGATCCTCATAAGCGTTATGGAAGTGGCTTTTACCACGGAAAGGCTATTTTGGTTACACGTAACCATCCTCATTTAGGGGTATTCAATGGCGATGTTGGTTTTGCCATCGCAAGTATTAAAAATCCAAATAGCTGGAATATACATTTTCCAATTCAAAATCAAGCTGCATTGATGGTTGCGCCAGGCCGATTACGAGAATGGCAGCCCGCTTATGCGATGACCGTACATAAAAGTCAGGGGTCGGAATATCAGCATGTAGGCATTGTGCTTGCTGATTATGCAAAAGAGGTGTTATCAAAAGCATTGCTCTATACCGCGCTAACGCGTAGTAAGTTGTCGTGCGATATTTGGGCCGGCAATGATACACTTGAAAAGGCGTTTAAGTAAGTGAGTTTAGGGTTTATTTTTGGGGTGAACTTTAGAGGATTTTTTTTGTGTGCACCAAGCTAAAACATTATAAATGGGTGAGTTGAATACCCACTTTCCGTGCATCGATACGAAAGTCATTAATGTAGATGGAAGCTTGAAAGCGAGGCTGTGAACAAAAGTGTAAATAAGCAGTCTTAGTTGTAGTTTTAGGGTTGAACTATTCTTGTGTGAGGGTGCTCGGCCTAAGCATTTTACTAAAAGGTTAGCGGATTGCATGGCCCATGTGCAGCCAATACCTGTGAGTGGGTCTGCGGCTAACTTGGTGTCACCAATCAGTGCCAAAGATCTTAATGGTGCTGAAGCGGCTTGAGGGGACGAGTCTTTCACTACGATGATACTTTCAAGTCTTTCACCAACGTGAAATCCTTGCTCAGCTATATAAGTTAAAAGTCGATTGAAACTTTGTTCGTGTGTTTCTTGTTTGTTTTCAAATTCTTGGCGAGGCAAATACCATGAAATTAACATACGCTGTTTATTTGGGAATAAACCAATGTATTCTTGCCCTTTTCTTAATGCCCAAACATGGCTTTGATTAATTACTGTCTTAGTTGAGAAATAGCTAAACAGAGCAATACGCTGGTTCTCAGTTTTCTTAAATCTGCCGTGACTAAGCTTGACCACATCAGAGCTTCGGCCATCTGAACCAATTACTAACGATGCATGAAGATTTAAGCCTTCATTACTTGATGATAAGGTCTTCACACCAATCACACGTTTTCCAGACTTAACGATTGATGTAAGCCTAATGCCTGTTAAAAGTGTAATATTTTTGTGTTTTGTCAGTGTGGCTCGTAACGCGGGGTCTAAATCTTTACGTTCAATATTGGCGGCAGTTAATTTTCCAGCAAAAGGGTATAAAACTGACCTGTCTTTGTAGTGAATGTTCATGCAGGTCATTTGTGCGCTTTTATTTAATAGCTCATCAAATATGCCAAGTGTTTTGAGTTGGTTGACGGCGTAGGGGTGGATGATATGTGTACAGATTTTTTTATAAGCCAAAAGCGATTCACGTTTTTCAAGAACGGCAATGCGCCAACCTTTGTTAGCTAATTTGAGTGCGCAGATAGAACCGGCAATACTGGCGCCAATGATAATGGCGTCGAAATGGAGATCATGTTCCTTAAAAGTGCCTTCTAGTACCTTTGTTTCTGATGCTGAAGAGGTCTTTATGGTTGAAGTCACTATATATCCGCAATAAAATTCATAATTACCTGATGTGCATTTTCAAATAAACGCTCGTCTTGTTCTAGCCAATGTATCTGTAGTCCACTTCTTTCCATTCTTCTAAACCACTTTTCTTGTTGTTTAGCAAAATAATGAATGGCCGAATTGAGTTTCTGGAACATATCGTTGTAACTTAACTCGCCTTTCAAGTGTTGCGCGATAAAACGATATTCTAAACCGAAAAAATCTAACTTTTCCCAACTGATGCCTTGTTTGTGTAGTTGGTTAACTTCTTCAATCATTCCTTCCTTTAAGCGTAACTGAAGGCGAGAAGTGATGCGACGACGAGTTTCTTCTCGTGGTACTTTAATACCCAATATTAAAGCTGAGAATTCTGGCCATACAAGTTCTGGTGATTGCTGGTGTCTGGACTCGGCAATATGAATAGCTTGTAGCAGACGTTTTCGGTCATTCAAGTCAGTGTTATTATGTTGGTTAGGGTTTAGGGCTATTAACTTCGCTTTTAATTCAGTATCTGACTTATTTTCGAGAAAAGTTTGTGTGTTTTGGTCAGGTTCCGCTATCGTTAATTTATAACGGCTTAAGATAGCATCCAAATACATGCCCGTCCCCCCAACAAGAAAGGGGAGCGCTTTGCGATGGCTAATATCTTGAAAGCAACGGCAAAACCCCTTTGAAAATTCAAAAAGATTGTATTCTTGATGTGGGTCGACGATATCAATTAGGTGATAAGGTATATCTTGATATTCGTCTAAGTCCTTACCTGTGCCAATATCCATGCCTCGGTATACTTGGCGTGAATCGGCAGAAATAACTTCGCCGGTTAAGTTTTTTGCTAAAGAGACCGCGAGCTTTGTTTTGCCACTAGCAGTTGGTCCAAGCACTGTAATTAAGGGTGAATGCGGGTTATGTGTCATATTATTAGATATTAGGTCTTGAACGATATCAGACTTCGTTATAGGGTAACCGGCTAAATATTAGGCGGTCTAAATAATATGACCTAAACATGCATGGCCAAGTATTATAAAGTGTTGTTCATGATGACATAGCCGCTCTAGAAATGGGATTTTATTTTAGCGTATTTTAAATACGACTAATAACAAGGAAATACTAATTCGTGTTAATAAGAAAAATACAATTTGAGTTAACGGTTGGCTTTCAGCAAAATTCATTATCACCTTTGGCCGTATCAATTTATAGCAAGGAGTTGGTTCAAGATGGTGACGCGTAACTTCTTTGTGTTCGTTTTGTTGTCTGTTCTTAGTTTCTCTGTTTTTGCGCTTGAACGAAAAGTATTTTGTATTTGGGATCCTGTCGGCCGTAATGGTCCTGTCATGTCTTTCTATTCTGATGTCATCCCTAAAGCACAATCGTGGGGTTTGAGTATTCGATTTGTTGCTTACACTGATGAACGTATTGCGGCGAGTGACTTTAAAGCAGGTCGTTGTGAGGCTGTGCTATTAACAAGTATTCTAGCGCGCCAGTTTGTTAAATTTGGGGGCACGATGGATGCCATTGGTGCGATCAACTCTCAAGAAGGTCTGGAAACAGCTTTAAGTAGCTTAGCGCGCCCAAAAGCGGGTAAGTTGATGACCGAAGGTAAGTATGAAGCCGTTGCGACCTTTCCTGTCGGCTCCATGTATGCGTTTGTGAATGATCGTACTATCGATACCATTGAAGAATTTGCGGGTAAAAGTATATCGATATTAAACGGTGACCCTCAAATGAAAAAGTTTGCTGATTTAGCGGGCGCTTCTCAAGTTAACGTAACATTAGATTCTTTCGCTGAACTCTTTAATAAAGGCAATGTTGATATCGTGGTGATGCCTGCATTAGCTTATAATACTTTTGAGCTCTATCAGGGTCTTGGGTCAAAAGGCGGAATCATTGATAAACGCTTGTATTATGGCATGCTTCAGACGATAACAAAGCGGGATCAATTTCCAGAAGACTTTGGTCATACCATGCGTAATTATGTTAAAACACGCATGAAAGCGATCAATAAATTGGTGAAAGACGCTGAGGAAGAAATTCCTGACAAGTATTGGATTAAAACAAATCAGTTTGTAAAAGACGATATTGACCATTTTAGTAAGCGTGTTCGATTAGCATTAATGGATGATGGTGTAAATCACCCGAAAGCTTTGCATCTCTTCTGGAAAATACGCTGCCGTTTGGACCGTTCGCGTGGAGAGTGTAAGGAATCTCCAGTTCATATAAAAAAGAGTGATACAAAACCTGCTGCAAAAAAGGTTGCAAACAAAACGCCTAAGAAGTCTAAGGAGTCAGTGAAAGAAACACAGAAAAAATTACTGAAGCAGAAGAAACGTGAACAGAAGGAGCGTGAACAGAAGGAGCGTGAACATAAGGAGCGTGAACAGAAAAAACTCGAGCAACAAAAGCTACAAGAACAAGCCTTAGCTGCGAAAAAACTTGCAGAGCAGGAGCTTGCGCTTGAACATGAGAAGCTTGAACGAGCAAAAGTTGAAGCAGAGCTTGAACTAGAGCGAAAAGAACGAGCGAAACTTGAAAAAGAACTGGAAGCATTAGAAAAGAAAAATAAAGAAGAGCAAACTTCAGAAGAGCAAGGTTCAGAAGAACAAACTTCAGAAGAGCAAGGTTCAGAAGAACAAACTTCAGAAGAGCAAGGTTCAGAAGAACAAACTTCAGAAAAGCATGAAGAAGAACGAAGGTGGTGGCAATTATTCTAGGTTATTGACTTAATAATCCGAGTTGAAGCCAGTGTTGTAATAAATGGAAGGCGCGTTCCGGAACGCGCTCTTCTGGCCACCATTCAAGCAAAATTTCACATAAATTTTCAAAGTTTTTCCCTTCTTGAGCAGCTTCTAATAAACAGGCTTCATCAACAGAGACTGAAATGTATTGAGTTATGAGTCCTTGCCTCCAAATTACCCAGGCTTGTGGGACTTCCATTTTAGTTATTTCTGGTTGTTTATCTTTACTTAGTGCCTTCCATACCTCTACTGTATTCATTGAATAATATTTCAATGCAAAGCCGTGTGTAAATTTAAACGAGAGTGAGGGCCACTGGTCGCTTGGTATTGATTGTAAGTAGTCGCTTGCTAAGCATTCACTATCTTTTGCATCAAAGCTTGTTCTGAGTTGCCATTCAAAATCACATAATTCTGTCACAATGGTATGCCCTTTTAAAGGCGCATATCGGCGGATGAATGCTGGAAGTTGGGCGCAGAAACTATTGAGAGAAGGGCTCTGGGAAGGAAAGGCAGTTATGTATGCTTGGCACAAGGGATGATAAAGGTCATCACCAATTAGTTTGCCAAGGTGAGGGAAGTCGCTATCTATGACGCTACAAAGTCTTGATCGGTAAGCATTTTGATAGATGGATAAGCGTTGTTCTGGCGTTATTTTACCTTGCTGGCATAATCGATCTGTGAAATTATTTTGATTTACAGATGAATTAAGCTCCACTGTCGCGTTGATGCTAGCCAGAAAATCTATTTGTAACTGCTTTAGCGTCATGACGTTTGCTCATTTTGAACGTCGGAAAAGATTTCTCTAATGGCATCTAGTTCAGATAGTAGTTCTTTTAATGCCGGAAAGTTATCATCACGTTCAATCATCACAGAGACAGGCCCAAAATGTTCGAGAGCTTGTTTATAGAGCGTTAATACCGAGGGTACGACTGGTGCATCATGTGTGTCAATGATGTAATCACCATGATCGGAATGACCCGCGAGATGGTGTTGAATGACGCGTTTTTTGGGTACGCCTTGAATATAACTTAAAGGCTCAAAATTGTGGTTTCGAGAGTTGACATAAATGTTGTTAATATCAAGTAATAGATAGCAATCAGCCTCCTCACATATTGCTGTTAAAAACTCCCACTCGTGCATATCAGATGCTTTAAAGCTTAAATAGCTTGAAAGATTTTCAATTAAAATAGGTTGTTCTAAATAGTCTTGAATTTGCTGAATGCGTGAAACGATATGTTTAATGCTTTCTTCATTAAAAGGCAGAGGGAGCAAATCATGTGTATTGTGGGAATTAACCCCCGTCCAACAACAGTGGTCAGAAACCCATAGAGGCTTAACATGGTTGACCAGTTTTTTAAGTTCGGATAAATAATCTAAATTTAATGAATCTGTAGAAGCGATGTTCATTCCGACACCATGCATGGCAATAGGGTATCTCTCTTTAAATTGGTCAAGAAAATAGAGAGGTTTTCCGCCATCAACTAAATAATTCTCTGAGATTATTTCTAACCAATCTAAATTAGGCCTTTGATCTAGAATCTCTTGGTAGTACTCAGGACGTAAGCCAAGTCCAAAACCATGAAAAGGTTTGTGGCCATTGGAATAAGGAAGTTGTTTATCTAGAGGTGATAACATAAAGATGCATGTAACATGAAGTTTTGGGAATAGAATTGACTAAAAATATAGCGAACTGATGTTCGCTATATTTCTTCAAAGTATGAAACTGTTGTTAAACTACTTTACAGTACCGCCTTTTTCAGCGCATGCTTTTGCTGTCATAGCCAAAAAGCCAGTGCCTTTACATGAACCCATACCTTTGCACGAATTATTTTCGCCACCGCAATCATTTTGTCCTTTACAGCTGTTTACGCCATAGCAATGAATGTTGTCTTCAGCCATGCTAGGACTAGCAACAGTCGCTAGTGAAGCGTAGCCAGCAAAGCTAGCTGCAGCTATTGCTAGCGCAGTACCTGATAATCTTTTTTTAGCAGACATATTATTCTCCATATTATTCTTGTTTAAAGAGCCATAAGAGGCAGTGTTATTAGTGGTGGTATTTATACTACATGGGCTACTATGAAAAGTTCCTTTAAACCCTTTAGTTATTTTAATTTTTTTCAAGAGTAATGCAATGATTCTGACTAGATAGTAATAATAAGAAAAAATGGTTAGAAGTGAATACGAAAGGGGAGGGCCTCCCCTTTGCCGCGTCTAGAGCTCGACAGGTTTTGTTACTTTTCGTTTTCCCGTTTTGAGTAACAATGCAGGGAGAGCGATAAAGTCGAAAATTAGTGCGAGTGAAATAGTACATGCGGTGAAAATACCCATGTAAGCATTCATGTTAAAGTCCGATAAAGCGAGCACTAAAAACCCTGAGACCAATACAAAAGTGGTGACCCAAAGTGCGGTACCCACAGTTTTAAAGGCATATTGAACCGCTTCTTCGCTGCTATAGCCTTTTTCTTTAATAGCGCGACGGTATTTGCTTAAAAAGTGAACGGTATCATCGACTACGATTCCTAATATCATACCGGTTGCTGTACCAACTGAAATACCCACGTCACCATGAAATATTCCCCAGATGCCAAATGCAGCCCCAATGGGGACAAGGTTAGGAATTAAACTAATTAAACCAAGCTTAATGGACCTTAAAACTACCATCATAATGATACAGATGAGGATTAATGCATACGTAACGCCTGACACCATGCTGACAACATTGCGTTTACCTATATGTGAAAACATAATGTTGGGACTTGCAGCATAAAATTCGGAAATGTTCGTGTTGGTACGAAGCCATTCGGCAAACTCTTGTTCTAGTTCTAAAGTGCGGATACTTGAAATGTTATCTAAAACGATTGTGAGTTTGATAGAAGATTTGTCAACGTTGAGTTGATTGTTTAGGTCCAATCCGTATGGCAAGGACATTTCATACAGTAATAAGTATTGTGCGGCTAACTCTTTAGATTCCGGAAGTTTGAAATAAACGGAATCATCATTGTGCATGTTTTTATTCAGGCGCTTAAATACCTCTGTCAGAGTGTCAACGTGTACCACTTCTTTATGCGTTTGTACCCATTCGCTGAACGCTTCGACTTGTTGTAAGAACTTAGGATCACTGATTCCTCCAGACTCACCTGTAATAAGTGAATACTCCATCGTGTAAATGCCGGATAAATTCGCTGCGGTGAAATCTGTGTCCTGTCTAAAATCAACAGAAGGTTTAAAGTATTTAACGAACTCATCATTTACTTTATTAAGTGGAATAGCTGAAAAAATAAGGACAGAAATAATGGCGGTACCCACTAATATCTTGGTGCTGTTTCGGATCACAAATAATGCAATCGCGTCTATATTCTTATGTGCTCGATTATCATGCTGCTTAACGCGAACAGGTAATACCATCACCAGTGCAGGTAGCAATATAGTTGAGAGGAAAAATGCTGCAATCACGCCCATAGCGACAGTGTTTCCTAAATCACGGAAAGGAGGCACCTCACTAAAATTCATTGTTAAGAAACCTAAAACGGTCGTTACACTGGTAATGAAAACGGGTTGAAAGTTGATTCTAATGCTTTCTTGCATCGCCTCAGACTTTGCCATGCCGCTTCGCATATTAAACAGAAATGTGACGAGTATGTGAACACAGTCGGCTACGGCCATTGTCATGATAACTGTTGGGGCAATTGTTGAAGGACCTGTTAGGGTCCAGCCTAACCAGCCAAACATACCCATTGCACTCGCGATAGATAAAATGATGATTACCATAGTACTGATGGTGCCGGTAAAAGAGCGGAGTAGTAATAGCAATGTAACGAATATAATAAGAAACATGATGGGAAAAAGGCTCTTCAAGTCTTTTTGAGCAGACTCTGAAAATGCATTACCAAGCATTACGCTGCCGGTAATATAAACCTCAACCTCTGGGTAATCCAAGCGATATTGATCGATCATTTCTCTTGCATACTTCACTGTTTCAGGTATTTCGGTTTCAGTAAGTTGAGGCAATTGAACCGTTGCATTGACTGCCGTTACATGAGCTTTAGGCGACAATAGACGATGCAATAGTAGTGGCTCGTTAAGTGCAATATCTTTGACGCGTTGAAGGTTTGCTTCTGCTGGAAATTCGACAAGATCATTCACTAACAAATCATCATCTTCTGCTTCGGTGTGCTGAAAATTCGTGATTGAATCAACACGTGTCGAGTAGGGAAGTTGCCAAGCACGTTCAGTTAGGTCTTTTACAGCAGCTAACATTTTATGAGTAAAAACTTGGTCGTCTTTTGCGTGTAAAACAAAAATAATATTGTCAGATTTTGAATAGGTATTCTGAAGCGTTTCAAAAGCGACAAGCTGCTCATTATCTTCAGAAAAGAAAACGCGGTAGTTTGAACTGAAACCGATGGTGGCAGCGCCGCGAGCAATCAGAAACACAATTGAGATACTGGCGATAATGATGAGCCAGCGCCAACGAATGATTGCAGCAGCAAATTGATTGACCATAGTATTTTCCTTTATTTATGTTAGGTACCCTGCTAATGGGAGAGCCTTACATAAGATAAGCACTTTGTCATTAGGATTGGGGGTTCAGCTAGCCGTAAACAGTAAATGTAGATGTAAAAATTAGAAATTGATTCTAAACTTGTTCCTATTTAAGATGTAGTAGGCTAAGTTTGAATATACTGTTCCAATTTTGGAACAAAAGAGACTGTTTGAAGTCTGAATAAAAAGAATTGTATAAATACACCCAAGTAAAAGAAGTTGGGTTTATGTTGGTTTATATTTAGAGGCTGGTGCAAGTATGCAAGACTTAAATGAAATGGCTATTTTTGCTGTTGTTGTAGGTTCAGGAAGCTTTACCAAAGCGGCAGAAAAACTCAAATTACCTAAATCAACGGTAAGCAGAAAAGTAAGCCAGTTAGAGAAACGGATTGGTGTACGCTTAATTAATAGAACAACGCGTAATCTCAAACCGACTGAAACGGGTAAGTTATATTATCAGCATTGCGTGAAAATGCTTGAGCAAGCCGAGGAAGCTGACAGGGTTGTGAATAACATGCAAGCTGAGCCGAGTGGTTTACTCCGTATCAGTACACCGCTTTCGTTCGGCACACCTTTTTTTGTAGGTGCAATTAAAAAGTTTTTAGATCAATACCCAAAAGTTGATGTTGAAATTATCTCTGATGATAAGCAAATCGATATGCTGGATCAGGAAGTAGACATCGCATTTCGTATCGGGCCATTATCTGATTCAAGTCTTGTCGCACGGAATCTAGGTACAGCACGTCTTTCACTGTGTGCATCGCCTGCCTATTTGGCAACGCATGGTATGCCTAAAACACTAAATGATTTAAATCAGCACACCTGTATATCTCATCCTCACTCACCATGGACATTTCGTACTCCTAATGGGCAAGTCGACTTCGATCCAAAATCTCGAATGATCTCAAATGACATGGAAATGCTCCGCAAGATGACGATTGAAGGATTTGGAATCGGGGCAGCGCCGCAAATATTGATTAGTGAGGATATCCGTGAAGGACGATTAATCACTATTTTACCCGATACACCGTTTGCTGAACGGACCTTCTATCTCGTATATCCCAGTCGTCGTGAGCCACCTTCAAAAGTAGTGGCTTTTACAGAGTTTATCTTTTCAAGTTGTCAGCCCATTCCACCATGGGAAACGTTAACCGATGTTTTCAATACAAATCAGCATATTGACAGCATTAAGGTAAGTTCAAAAACATTGGGCTCAGTGGAGACATAGTGCGATGGAGAAAGAAGGTGAATTAGATGGACCGTCTTTTCTACAAGAAATTGAAGGCGTTAAGCCCTTAAAGCTAAATCAGGCGGAACTTAAGAAAAGCATGTCAGAAACGCCTGGGCAAATTGTAAGGCGAAGTCAAGCTGTTGAAAGTAGTGTGATGACTGACCCTTTGATGTCTGCGGGTATTCAGAACTTGAAATCTAATGATGTCTTGGCTTTCCGAAGTGATGGTGTGCAGCATGGTGTATATAAGAAACTTCGAATGGGACACTATCAGGTTGATGCCTGCTTGGACTTGCATCGAATGACGGTTGAGACAGCACGAAAAGAAGTATATAGCTTTTTAAATGACTGTCATCAATACAATCTAAGAGTTGTGATGATATTGCATGGTAAGGGAGATCGAAACCCAGATAATGTTGCAACCTTAAAAAGTCATTTAGCAGTCTGGCTTCCACAAATAGATGAAGTACTCGCACTTCACTCTGCTCTGAAGCGGCATGGTGGTACAGGGGCTGTTTATGTGATGCTTAAAAAAAGTGCTCATGCAAAGCAAGCGAATCGTGAACAATATGGTTTGAAGTAATTAAAAATATCAAAGGCACTGAAAGCGCTTAAAAATCTATTTGCTTCTTGGAATGTTGCAAATAGAAGTGGTTAAGTCTCTATTTGAATTATGATCACTTAGAATTGCAGAATAGTACAGACCTAAAGTGCTCTTAAAGACTGTTACCAAAATACATTTTTGTATAAAAAGTTACATTAAGCTACGCGCTGCAAAGTAATTCCGCCACATAGATACAGGTTCTGTCAGGGCCTGTAAGCAAAACGTTAATTATTGTGATTTGTTCACTTTTTGTCTAAACATCCCCCTTTTACATGCTTTTTTCATCTATATTTATTCTCTAATCTCAACTGAATCGTGAGGGCTAAGATAAATTCGTTAGAATTATTGATCGCCTTTCTAAGCAAATAATGACCGAAAGAGTAAATATTGAGCCAATTAACGTTATACACCCAATTCAATATGCGGAAGCCTTATCTGGTTTCAAGTGATATTGATGATGTTGCAGGATACCTTGCAGAAGATGGTGTGCGTTTTGAGCAATGGCAATTACGAACTCAATCGGAGAATGCTGATCGATTATGTCGAACTGATGAAATTTTGAACCGTTATCATGTAGAAATAGAAAAATTGAAAAGTGAGCGAGGCCATCAATATGCTGATGTGATTTCACTCAAGAAAACTGATAATTTTACTGCAGCACGTAGAAATAATTTCTTATCTGAGCATATACATACAGAAGATGAAATACGCTTGTTTTTGAGCGGAACGGTACTGATCTATTTACATATTAATGCGCGTATTCATATTTTACAGTGTGAACGTGGCGACTTTCTAATGATTCCAAAAGGGGTGAAACATTGGCTTGATATGGGGCCGGCGCCTGAATACAGCTGTATTAGGTGGTTTAGTTCTCAAGAGGGGTTGAAAAATCAACTCACGGGGAGTTATGTCGCAGAATCAACGCCCAGATGGGAAACTATTTTAGGGGATTCATCTAGAAAGTAAAGTGAGACTAATTTTTGAATATCGTATTTTAAAACAATATTTCTGATATATCTTCGCTTAAATCCTTCCTGCTATATCTAAGTTTAGGAATATTTCTGTATTAAATACTGAACGGCTAACGCTAGCTGACTAGATGTTCCATTTTTGATTATGTGGTTTAAGGTGTCAATGTTAGGTCGCCCTTTTAGGTTATCGATTTTAGGCTTTATCGTATCCGATAGCTTATTCATGTATTCATCATGACAGATGCTAGACATCAATCTAAGGCCTTTAGAGCTTAGATTAGCCTGATCAATCGCTTCTTGGCGCATAGTGCTTTCAAAGCGAATAAATTGCTCGTGCTCAAGCCAAAGCATCGCGCCAAAACAGCTTTGGAAACGGTCGCTATGGAGTCCATACTCATCTGCCTGATCCGGGCCTGAAATATCTTCCACATAAACATTGCTGTTTTTAGGGAAGGCTTGGTAAATTTGTTTAAGAATTTTTGTGCAATCTAAAAAGAACTCTTCAATGTGAATGTCGTACATACTAGCGTTGACCAGGTCTTTTTACGTAATCTTCTGGTGATTGCTCGTAGCTTTCAAGAAAAACTTCAAAACGATTAATTGCATCTTCAAGTACATCAACACGCGGTAAAAATACAAATCGATAATGTTGTTGGTCACTTAAATTAAACCCAGTACCGTGAACAATTAAAATACGTTGTTGCTTAAGTAGGTCAAGTACTAGCTGTTCATCGTTATAAATCAGATGTATTTCAGGATCTAATTTTACAAACATATAGAGAGCGCCATCAGGTTTGACACAAGAGACGCCTTTAATTTTGTTTAATTTAGACCAAGCAAGCTCTCGTTGATCCCATAAACGCCCACCTGGCACAATTAGGTCATTAATACTTTGATAACCGCCTAGCGCAGTTTGAATCGCATACTGGGCAGGAACGTTGCAGCACAGTCGCATTGATGCCAGCATATCAACACCGTCAATAAAGTCACTTGCCAGATGGTTAGGGCCAGAGATCAGCATCCAGCCAGAACGATAGCCCGCAGCTCGATAAGCTTTTGATAACCCGTTATAAGTTAGGGTGATGACATCATTTGAAAGCGAAGCCATGGTGCTATGTGACGCTTTGTCATATAAAATTTTGTCATAAATTTCATCAGCAAGAAGTACGAGATTGTGTTCTCGTGCCACCTGAATTAATTGCTTTAGTAAGCTTTCTGGATAGACCGAACCAGTTGGATTGTTCGGATTTATTACAACAATTGCTTTAGTGCTTTTAGTGATTTTACTTTCAATGTCGGCAATGTTTGGATACCAAGAATTTTCTTCATCACATTGATAATGCACCGCTTGTCCACCGCTTAATGTCACGGCAGCAGTCCATAGCGGGTAATCCGGTGAAGGAACTAACACTTCATCGCCGTTATTAAGTAAGGCCTGCATTGACATCACAATCAGTTCACTTGCGCCATTCCCCAAATAGATATCTTCAATGTCGATGCCCTGAACATTTTTTGATTGGTAATGTTGCATCACGGCTTTGCGTGCAGAGTATAAACCTTTAGAGTCACTATAGCCCTGAGCGTTAGGTAAGTTGCGAATAACGTCGGTTTGGATTTCTTCTGGAACGTAAAATTCGAAGGGGGCAGGGTTACCGATGTTTAGCTTTAGAATTCGATGCCCTTCTTCCTCAAGCCGCTTTGCCTCGCGTGCCACTTCGCCACGAATGTCATAACATACATTATCGAGTTTGGATGATTTTTTAATAATTTTCATGGCAAAGAGACCTAACAAATTTAAGAAGAACGCAATAATTCACCATTGTAATAAAATACGTCAGATATGGAATGTAAATTATTAAAAATAAGAGAATTTATTTAAAAGATGTTAAATATGGGGAAATGATCTTTAGCTTTATGCTTGAAAAGGTGAATATGCGTTGCCACTGGATAAATTAGCCTGCTTTAGGTATTCAACAGGGTTAACATCAAACTCGGTTTTGAAAAAGCGCCTGAAACCAGAATCTGTTTGAAAACCAAGTTGTTCAGCTGTGTAGTCAATACTCTGTTTTTCTTGGATTAAGTAAACTTTGGCAAGCTCTCTTCGGGTTAAATTAGCGATATAAGAAAAGGATAGTTCTTGTTTGTTGAGCTTTTTTTGGAGACCTCTAACGGAAATATTCAATTTGGTCGCAAGTTTTTTACTATTAAATGACTCAGGGTGGTGAAGGAGAAGGTAAGTAATTGCCTTATATTCAAAGTCGTTTTGTCTTTCACTCAAACGCATATCATCCAAACATTTATTCAGGTACATCTGATGAAGTACCGGGTTACTGGTTGACAATGGGCGATATAAAATCTGTTCATCAAACTCGATCAAACACATTTGTCTGCCAAAACAAACATTCTCCCCGAATAATGGTGTGTATTCTGTAGCATAATTTGGTCGCTTATAGTCGAACGTAACTTTTTTGGGCTGAAAGTCAGCGCTGATGGCAACTCTAATTGCATTAATTAAATAGGAGAAAACTGATTCAGCACAGAACCTTCTTTGTCTGGAGGGAACATAACTTTTATAAGGAAAAGTTAATGATATTGATACGACTCCTTTTCTGTGTGAAATAAATGGATAGTAACTTCCACTGTGTAGTGAGTAGCTTCTTTGAATAAGTTCAAGAGCAGACTTCAGGTTTTGAGAGGTAATAAGTACTCTTGAAAAATCGCATAAGTTTGACGGAAGTAAATACTTACCGAATTGGATACCGATATTTGAATCGGGTTGGGCCTGATAAATTGATTTGATCAGTTGGCCATAGACGGCATTAAATTTAGTGCCAGAATTATGTTCAGCCACTAGACGCTGAATACCCAAGCTGTTTAGCTTAAGTTCATCAGGAATAATTTCAAGAAGTAATCTCGGGTAAATATCATCGAGCATAAATAAACCGCATTAACTCAGGTGTTAGTCAAAGGTAAATCATTGGCCAATATTGAGTGTGACTAGTTCATTATAGTCCAGCCGGTGTTTACTGGCTGTGTTGTTTATGTAAGTCGAGAGGATGACTAAAGACCATATATTCATACTAATTACCAAGCAGTGTTGTTTTTATCGTTGTTTTTTGATGGCTGCAATCTTGGTGTTCAAGTTGGAGCTAGTTAACTCGCGAATTTGGTCGCTCCATGTTAATTTGTGATTATCTTCAGATGTCCTTAAGTTAATCAATCTTACACAAGTTGATTATGTTTTTGCATTCGTTTAGCTCGATTGCGAACAGCTTTGGTTAATTGTACGCTTTTGGTGGTGGTAGGGAGTATTAAACATGTTATTGTTTTAGAGTAGAAATGTTACATATCGGTCAATTTCTGAGAGGAATATTCATATTCGAACTTGGGCTGGGGTTTTCTTATCAATATTGGCTCCTCGACTAGCTGAAATTTCCTTTGCTGCTATATTTTGTATTTATATGCTGAACAAACAAAGCTTCAAAAAAACATTGATTTCTAAATTGATGATCAAACTCAAACGTTTTTTTCTATTAGTAGCCGCATTGCTATTTATTGTAATTAGCTCTGATGTGTATGCTGAGCCTATTAGGGTTATCGCTAACTCTTCAGTTACTTTGGAACAACTAAAATTAAAAGATTTAAGATCAATTTACACCATGAAAAAACGATTGTGGGCAGAGGGTGAGCCTGTTTCTGTTTTTGTGTATTCAGGTGATAACGCAATACATAAAACCTTTTGTAGGGAATTACTCAAGGTATTTCCCCGACAGTTAGAGTCAGTTTGGTATCGTCTCGTCTATTCAGGTACCGGGGCATCTCCAATTCGAGTAAATAGCGAAGCCGAGATGCTGGAGCGTGTAGCAAATACACCTGGTGCAATTGGATATCTTCAATCAGAGAGCTTAAATGAAAAAACAAAAATTATTACCATTAAGTAGTTTCTTTATATTGTTGTTTTCTGGAACTTGTTTCGCAAACTCAAGTAGCCAAGGCGATTGGTTTAAACAGACCAATTGGGAAGCTTTTGTTAGTCAAAGTGCTATCTATAGTAGCGATTATAATTTTTTGAGTCAGTCTGATGATACTTTGTCTTTTGACATGCGTGAAGCGGGAATACTATTTTCAACGATAGTACGTGAAAAACTAACTTTTTCGACTCAGGTCTTAGGGCGTAAAGTCAGTGAGGACAGTGGTAATGACTTTCGTGTTGATTATGCTTTCTTAAGCTATCCCTTTTATCAGACGCAGAATAACACTTTGGGTGTTAGGCTCGGTCGCATTCGCTCATCTTATGGGTTTTACAATGAAACCCGTGATATACCACATACCCGTACTGGTATTGTTATGCCGCAATCAATTTATTTCGATATGACAAGAAACTCGTTTTATTCCGCCGATGGGGTAGAACTATATGGCTTTCGTGATTTTGCTAACCGCCGTTTAGCGGCACAGGTATATGTTAGTAAGCCTATTGCTGATGATAATGAAACAGGGGGAGCTGAATTTTTAGACCCAAGTAACTTTGATGGTGATAAAAGTTTATTAGCGAAAATAAGTTACGGTTCTGAGTTTGATGGTTTCCGGGCAGCATTTACCTATTACCGTCCTGAGTATCATGTTGATTTATTAATACCTATTGGTCCTGTAATCGTCTCAGATACAGGCGCGACTGTTTATTCTGAAAACATGCTAACCTCGTTAGAATATAATCAGTTTGATTGGTCAGTAACCGCAGAATATTTACGGCATAAATTTCAAGTTAAATCGCTTGGTTCCAAAATTGTTGCTTATGAAGAGGCATTTTATATTCAAGGACTTTTTCGTCTGAATGAACAGTGGGAAGCTTACCTTCGTTATGACTCAACCGAACCGCATGGCGATGATATCGGAGAAGATGCTTTTAATTGGGATGATATCAATATCGGTGCTTCTTACAGGCCAAATAATAATTGGTTAATCCGAGCTGAGATTCATTATATTGAGGGGCAAGGCCGATTGTTGAGTCGTGACAACCCGAATAAAAATTTACAAGACCCGTACTGGACAGCGGCTATGTTCCAAGTAGCCTATAAATGGTGAGTGTCTATAAGAAGGAGTGTATCTAGAAATGGCTGAGCAAGTAATGGGGAGGCGTTATTTCAGTATTAAATGGCAGGCATTTAGCCTGACAAGCATTGTGCTGGCGACCATTATTGCCGCCTTCCTTATTTTTGTATCTGAATCGACTTTACGCCAGTTTGAGATTGGCCGGAGTCATATTTATGACCAAAATAAACTTCAGCTTGATAGTCTAATAGAAGTTGCTGCAGAGAAAATAATTCAACTCGCCAATGCTGCGACTCTGGATGCTCATTTAGTCGAAGCTATCGCTCGTACTGAGCAATTAGTAGTACAAAACACACTAGATGAGCTCAGCTGGACTTTACAGGTAGACTCTGAGATTGAAAGTGTCGCAGTTTACACTGCTAATGGCGTTTTATTAGGGGGGGCTGCAAATTCAGGGGAAAGCTCATTAGTTGATTTAGTCTTATCTTCTGAAACCCCACAGTCGGCAGTGTATTGTGATTCGAAATGTTATGTCCAAGGAGGAGCGCCTGTTTTATATGAAGGGAAGGTAATTGGTGCACTATTGTTATCGGAGCCATTAAGTAATGTTATGCTTCGTTTTCAACATATTTCTAAAATTGATACCGGCTTACTGACTAACCGAAAGAGTAAAAATGAATTTCATGAGTTTATCCCGTCATGGGATAAGAGTCTGGTGGCGTTAACCAACCCTCAAAATAGCAAAGCCATTATCAACAGTGCCTCGACTTTATATTCTCTACAAGAACTGGCCGAAGGTGTGCACCTTGTTGATATCAATAACGAAGTATTTGAATTACGTGCCTTACCTTTAAAAGGTAGTCAGGTTGTGGTGATTTCAAATGTTTCGAAAGATGTCTTTAGTATGCAAAAATCGCAATCAGAAAGCATTCGAATTAGCGTGGTTGCACTCATTATTGCCGAACTGTTATTGCTTGTATTGTTATGGAAACCAATGACACGTCTAAAAAAGACGGCTGACATTTTACCTTTACTCGCCGAAAATAATTTCAAAGATGCTAAGCGTTCTTTTAGTGAACTCAGTAAAAGACTGATCTTCAGTGATGAGACCGATATCTTAAATGGGACGGCGATAAAATTAAGTTCTGAATTAGAAACCCTGCAATATCAACTCGAAACACGTGTAGAGCAGCTTGAATTAAGAGAGGCAGAGTTAGAAAAAGAACGAGACTTTGTCAGTCAGTTGCTGGATACCGTTCATGCCGTCATTATCATACAGGATAATGAGGGTAACATGCGGCTATGTAATAATTTCGCGGTGAGATTAAGTGGTTTCTCTCAGAATGAAATGAGTGGTCAGCCATTTATTTCCTTATTAGAAGTAAGTGGTGAAACTGAAAGAGTGGGTCGTCGTATTCACCAAGTAATTGAAGGTGAGTTGAGTGAATATCAGCATGAAGCCATGCTAAAAACACGTGATAGTGAACATTTACATCTCGCCTGGCGCCATACGGTCCTTTATAGTAATGAGGAACAAATTCGCCAAGTATTGTCTGTAGCTGTTGATATTTCGGTACGTGTTAAGGCTGAGCAAGAGTTAGCTTGGTTAGCGAATCACGATACCTTGTCAGGCCTTCTGAATCGTCGTCGTTTCGAAGAAGAATTGCATGCAAGCCTTGCTGAGTCAAAACGCTTTAATCGAAATTTTGCTGCTGTGTTTATTGACCTAGATGACTTTAAACAGGTGAATGATCAATTTGGCCATTATATTGGTGATGAATTAATTAAAGCGGTAGCCAATACTCTTAATAAGAGTTCACGTGCCACTGATGTTGTCGCGCGATTAGGCGGTGATGAATTTGGAATGATTATTAGAAGTTTTAAAGATGGTGAGTTAAATGTGATTGCCGACCGTATGATTAAGGCATTAAGCTCTATTCGATTGTCAGATGAGCACGCAGGCGTTAAATGTTCTGCCAGTATCGGTATCGCGATGATGACGGCTAAAGACGAAGATATTGATGACTTATTAGCGCATGCAGATGCAGCTATGTATCAAGCTAAAAATCAAGGTAAAAACAATTGGAGCTTATACGAACCGGAAAATCCTGCTACTTTTTAGGCATTTCAACTAACGTAAACTTCACGCTTGCAAGTGAATACATGGTACTCATAAGGGGAGCATTCTCTTTTTTCTTGATTACTTTACGTTTGTTTAATTAAAGAATATTAAAATTGCTACATATTCATTAATTAAACTCAATCTTTTGAAGTGTGAGGTTTGTCACATTTTAAGGTTTCATCAATCGTAAGTGGTTGTTTTCACGTCTAATGCGTACATTACGAATTCTTAGGGCGTTTTTCGCCTACCTAAAATAAAATTAATTGCGTTAGTCTGGAATCTCCAAACATTAAAATAAAATACTGGAGAAAAGTAATGAAATCTATCCTCTTAAATGTAGCTAAAGCAACTGCGGCAATCGTCGTTGCTGCAAGCGTGGTTGGCTGTTCAGGAACGTCGTACGTAGAAACAGCTGATCGCATGGATGTAATCACTCTCGGTGATTCTATCTTTGATCTTAATGGTGAAATTCAAGCCAATCTAGAGTCATGGGCGGGTCAAACCTTCCGTAATTATACGCAAAGTGGTGCAGAACTCTCCGGTGGTGCTTTAGCTGCTGCGGTTGATTCTCAGTACGCTACTGCAAAAGCAACGGATGCTAATATTGATACTATTATTATGGACGGAGGAGGTAATGATCTACTCATCCCCGCGACATTGTTTGACCCTTATGGGTGCCGTACGCACTGGTGGCGTTGGAATATTAGCCAGAGCTGCATTAATTTAATTGAAGATCAATACGTCACAGCTGTTGACCTGTTAAATACGATGGATGCGGATGGTGTTCAAAATATTGTTTACTTAGGGTATTACGAGTTACCTCGTGGCAATGCTAACTTAACTCAAACGTTAAATTATGGTGATGCTTACTTAGGTTATGCTTGTGATGTGGCAACAACCGCTAATTGTACATTTGTAGATCCCCGTGGAACAATTCCTGCTGAAGATGTGTTGAGTGATAATATTCACCCAACTGTAAATGGTTCATTAACGCTAGCGACACAAATCTGGCCAGTGCTACAGCCGTTACTATAATAAACCGCAATAAAGAACTATAAGCCGCTTATAAGGTTTAGGTTTGTATAAACTGACCGGTGTCTTATCAAAGGCATCGGTCTTTACTGTATTTAAGAACAGGTCTTGAAAGTATGGGCTTTAGAATAACGTTCTTCCGAAGATGAAAATTAAATAATAAGCAGGTATGTCATGGCAGAAAAATCATCTAACTTTAATATGTTGTTAGCTGGAGCAAGCATAACAATAGGGCTAGTGTTCCTGTTTTTATACTTATCAAGTGATGCTTCTATTCAAAGTACTAATGCAAAATCGTCAATTAGTGCGCCTAAGACTAATATTGTTGAGAGCAATATACCTATTCCTCAGATCAAACTTACCAAATTACCAAAAGCAGATAAAATTGCGACAGAAGAAAGTGAATTTGAAGCACTAAAGCGGGACTTGATTAAAAAACTTCGCAATGAATACGGTTCCGTTATTAAAAATATTGTTATACAAGTATCTCTTAAAGATTTTTTAGATGGCCTGCTTAAAGCGTATCCTGAAAGAGGTCGTGCATTATTCGAAAGTGTGATTCGAGGTGCATTCCCAGAACTGGCCGAGAAGATATTAATCGCTGTAGCAACCATGGTTGAGTACGACCAATGGTTATTAGATAACATACTTACAT
>Ga0209290_1000250_pt1 | contig 47163 bp, 44 predicted proteins | sample EN1Hudsemesocosm_2_FD_184632 | JGI IMG/M metagenome (GOLD analysis project Ga0209290, IMG submission 184632) | Methane-oxidizing microbial communities from mesocosms in the Hudson Canyon - EN10B Hudson Canyon (SPAdes) (version 2) | ecosystem: Environmental > Aquatic > Marine > Cold seeps... | reverse complement strand
GGTAAGCTTGAGCCTACAAATGAACCTTATGCCTTAGCTAAAATTGCAGGTATAAAGCTTTGTGAATCTTACCATCGCCAATATGGGTGTGACTTTCGTTCAGTGATGCCAACCAACCTATATGGGCCAGGTGATAATTTTCACCCTCAAAATAGTCATGTGATACCTGCCATGCTAAGGCGCTTCCATGAAGCAAAGCTAAATAAAGCTGCCTCTGTTGAAATTTGGGGTAGTGGTAAGCCTATGCGTGAATTTTTGCATGTTGATGATATGGCTGCTGCTTGTATCCATGTAATGGACTTACCTTTAGAGAAATATCAATCTGAAACTCAAATCATGAATTCTCATATAAATGTAGGGACGGGTGTCGATGTCACCATACGAGAACTAGCTGAGACTATTAAAGCTGTTGTGGCTTACGAGGGTGATATCCACTTTAATGCTGAGATGCCTGACGGCGCCCCCCGAAAACTGTCGGATGTTTCTTTATTAAAGAAGCTGGGTTGGCAGTCAAGCATTGAATTAAAGCCAGGCTTGGAGAATGCTTATGCTTGGTTTTTATCTAACGAAAAATCTATACGAGAAGTGTAAATATTATTATGGCTAAAATTATTCCTGTGATTATGGCGGGCGGAAGTGGTACCCGGCTTTGGCCATTATCAAGAAAACTCTTTCCTAAGCAGTTTCTCCCTTTAATGGGTGAGCAAACGATGTTTCAGGATACTTTGTCACGTTTAGGGCTCGATAATACCGCTTCATTATCTAGTGAAGAGTCGCTTGACATAGGTCTTCCAATTATTGTTTGTAATGATGAGCATCGCTTTATTGTTGCTGAGCAGTTACGCAAATCTGAGCAATTAGTGAGTTCAATTATATTGGAGCCTGTTGGTCGAAATACAGCTCCGGCAGTCGCATTAGCAGCATTAGATGCAATAGAGAGTGGGGAGGATCCACTGTTATTAGTCTTGGCAGCTGATCATGTTATTAAAAATACGGCAGCATTTCATCATGCAATCTCGGCGGCAGAGACTCTTGCTAATAAAGGTAAACTTGCTACTTTCGGTATAGTGCCTCGTAGTCCTGAAGTTGGTTATGGGTATATTAAAGCCGGGCAGCCCGAAAAAGTAACAGGGGTTGATCTCGAAGGTGTTGCACCTGTAGCAGAATTTGTTGAGAAGCCTAATTTGCTTACTGCGCAGTCTTATCTTGATGCGGGCTGCTATTACTGGAATAGCGGTATGTTTATGTTTAAAGCGTCGGTATTTCTAGACGAGCTTAAAGCGTATAGGTCCGATATTCTTGATGCTGTGACAAAGGCTTATAAGGGTAAGTCGATGGATTTGGATTTTGTTCGTTTGGATGAAGGGGCGTTCTCTGTGTGCCCTGATGATTCTATTGACTATGCGATAATGGAAAAAACCCAACAAGCGATGGTAGTACCCTTGGATGCGGGATGGAGTGATGTTGGTTCATGGTCGTCATTATGGGAAGAATCTATTCAGGATGACTCTGGAAATGTTAATCGTGGCGACGTGATAAGTCATGATTCCGAAAATAACCTTTTTTTCAGTGATCACAAAATGATAGCCGCGGTAGGGGTCAATGACCTTGTGATTGTTGATACGCCAGATGCTGTGATGGTTAGTCCCAAAAGCAGGGTTCAGGAGGTTAAGCAAATTGTTAAGCGACTAGAGTCATCTCAGCGCTCTGAGGCAACGGTTCATCGGGAAGTAACGCGTCCTTGGGGGTGTTATGATTCAATCGATATCGGTGAGCGTTTTCAGGTCAAACGTATCACTGTAAAACCCGGTGCTAAGCTTTCTTTGCAAATGCATCATCATCGTGCGGAGCACTGGATTGTTGTGTCGGGTTCGGCACTTGTGACTGTGGATGATAAAACGAGTTTGCTTTCAGAAAATCAGTCTACCTATATCCCTATCGGCGTTACTCATCGTCTTGAAAATCCGGGGGTTTTACCCTTGGAGATGATAGAGGTACAAAGTGGCAGTTATTTAGGTGAGGATGATATTGTGCGTTTTGAGGACACTTATGGGCGTGATTAAGTTTAAGTATTTATAGCGTAAAGTTTTTAGTACCCAGCTTAGGTTTAAAGACTTCTTGCTTCAATAAATGTCGTCTAAAGGTCGTCCTATCCTAAAAATCTGTTATGATGTGCGGCTTGATTTGCTGAGCCAAACTTATTGGTTGGTATAAATCGAATTTTGGCCATGTTAATCAGTCTTGATTTTTGCTGGGCCAAGTTAATTAATAGAAATATGTTTAATAGAGAAAATATACATGTCTACACAAAGTTTATCTAAAAAGTTGTTGGTAAGTGCTATTGTTGCATTACCTTTCCCATATTTGTTGTTAGTTTTAGCGAGTGCAGCATCTAGTCTACCAAATGGCCTAAGTGCAACGGAGTTCTTATCCGGTGAGCAGGCTTCTACGTTTTACCTTATTTCATGGTTAATGTTTCTTGTTGCATCTGCCGTTGCACAAATTGCTGGTCAGCCTTCAAGTTCTTCTCAAAATGTTTCTGCAGTTGAAAATGATCAGGAAGAGGGTGATGAGTTTGATGGCCCTGAAGGTTCAGAAGGTGGGATCGTAAAGTGGTTTAACGTGAACAAGGGTTTTGGGTTTATTACTACAGATGCTGGTGATGATGTTTTTGTTCATTTTCGTTCAATTCGTGGAAGAGGTCGTCGTTCATTACGTCAAGGGCAGGCTGTGCGTTTTGATTTGAGTGAAGGTGATAAGGGAATGCAGGCTGACAACGTTTCAGTTGTAAAGTAAGCATTCTTTAACAAGCTTCGTTGTTAATATTATTGTAAAAGGCTTATCCCCATCGGATAAGCTTTTTTTCGTTTCGGGTGATGAGTAGCCACTGCTCACTTTCTTTTTCTTCTGCTTCGGTCCAGCTACTCGCTGCACATCTTACTTCTGTGTCGTGATGCTCTAAGAATGCCTCGGCGCATATTTCATCATTATCCCATTCTGTTTTGTCAGACTTAAACCAGATGCTACAAAATGCCTTGCCTGATGCATGAGGCGTTATCATGACAGGAATATCTTGGTTTACTTTGCCGTGAATGATTCCCCCATTTCTAAAAGACTGCGTATTAAGGTTTGGTATGTCGATAGACTCAAAGCACGCTAGTAGCCAATTAGATATGATATCAGCAGTCACATTTTTGATATAAATTTCTATATCAGGGTTTTTCATATTATTTATCCATGAAGTATTGGAGTCGAGCAATTAACAAACGAATATAGCAATAAAAAGCTAATAGGCCGCTAGGAAAGCTAAGTATTAAACCGCATAAAGCTAGGGCTTCTTGTTCAGCAGTTGGAGGAAGCAGGAGGTTTACATAAAGTACGGTTCCCAGGCCAAGTAAAAATAATACTGTACCGATGGTAAAAAACTTAAAATAATGTTGTTGATGGTTTTTCATTTAAGTCAACTTTGCAGTTTTAATAAAAATATCTAACTGTACATCTAAAGTTAAGTCTAGCGTAGAGAGTGATGATAACGCATCCTTTTTCTCTGGTTTAGCGCGCCAATAATGCGGTGTCATGGCTAATAACTGTAAAATCTCCTTGCTGTTACTTAGAGAGATGTTTTGCTGAAAGGTTTCTGCTTTGTGATGTTTGAGATTTTTGGTGTGATTGATTATCTGGACGTCTTTCTCTTCTTTAATCTCATCGTAAACGGCTTTTCTTAATTCTATTAGATGATTGGGGCCTGTATTGACTAGTATTGCAATACCCTCAGGCTTAAGGATTCTTTCAATTTCTTCTAAGTCGAAGTGAAAGAAAAGACCGCTTACAAGATCCTGTGAATTAGATTCAAGAGGGATGCGAGATGTGCTCGCAATTAACCATTGAATTTCTTTGCTTCGATTACAGGCTGCCTTTATAGCGGGTGTTGATATATCAATGCCTGTGGTCGTGATATGGGTAAATTGATCGTTCAATTTTTGATGCAGTCTATTTGTGTAATACCCCTCACCGCAGGCTAGGTCGCAATAAGAAATATTCGTGTTGCTTAAGTGTTTTAGAGCAAGGTTCTCAAAGGTTTGCGCAATACCCTGGTAGTAGCCGCGGTCTAAGAACTCTGTGCGAGCGAGTACCATGTCTGATGTATCACCAGGTTTTTTGCTTTTTTTATTCTGGCTTAACAGTAAATTTGCATAGCCCTTTTTAGCTAAGTCGAATAAATGCTGGTGCTCGCATTGTAAGCTTTTATGAGACTCAGTTAATGCTAATGTTGAGGTGCAAACAGGGCAAATTAAATGATGCATGGTGTGTTATAGGCTCAATTATTTTGCGAGTAAATCTACTAGAATGGCCTCATATATTGAGGATAAGTCATTAAGATCTGTGATACTTACATGCTCATTAATCTGATGAATGGTTGCATTTAATGGGCCTAGTTCCAGTACTTGGGTGCCTGTTGGTGCGATAAAACGACCATCTGATGTACCGCCGGAGGTAGAAAGTTTAGTGTCGATATGCTTTATGACTTTAATTGCTTTTTTGGCTGCATCTACTAATGGTCCGGCAGCTGTTAAGAACGGTTCACCACTTAAGTTCCATTCGATATCATAATTAAGCTCGTGATGATCCAGTACGGTATGCGTTCTTTGCTTTAGCTCATCAGCTGTGACTTCGGTTGAAAAGCGAAAATTAAACAACACATCTTGTGTGCCAGGTATAACATTAGTTGCCCCTGTGCCTGCCTGGATATTAGTTATTTGAAAAGAGGTGGCCGGGAAAAACTCATTGCCTTGATCCCACTCTTGTGAGCATAAATCGGCAAGTGCGGAACAAGCATGATGAATTGGGTTATCAGCCAGATGTGGGTAAGCAACATGGCCTTGTTTTCCCTTGACGATTAAGCGCGCATTGAGTGAGCCGCGTCTTCCATTCTTAATTACGTCTCCCAATACGTTGGTGCTGGATGGCTCACCTACAAGACACCAATCCATCTTCTCATTACGTGCCTCAAGTGCTTCAACGACTTTAACTGTGCCGTTCTTTGCTGGGCCTTCTTCATCGCTGGTGATTAAAAAAGCAATGGAGCCTTTATGGTTAGGGTGTTTATCTGTAAATCTCTCACAGGCAGTTATAAAGGCTGCTAGGCTACCTTTCATATCGGCTGTGCCGCGACCGTGTAAAGTGTCACCTTCGATGATTGCATCGAAAGGTGCATGTGTCCATTCAGATTGAGGGCCTGTTGGTACGACATCAGTATGGCCAGCAAATGCCAGAACAGGGCTTTGGGTGCCTTTTCTGGCCCAGAGGTTGGTGACATCGTCAAATAGCATCGACTCAGCATGAAATCCGATAGGCGCGAGATGCTCCATCATAATCTTCTGGCAGTCACCATCATTCGGTGTGACAGATTGCTGTTTGATTAGCGTCTGAGCCAGTTGAATGGTAGGGGTGTCATGCTGTGTCATAAAGCTTATCTCAATGATTAGGTTTTAAAGTGTGTTATCAGCTGGAGGCAAGAATCAGTACTTTTTAAATATTACCTATTAAATAGTACTGATTATGCGCTACTTTTTTGTTTAGAGCTTATTACTAAAGTCTGATATTCTAGTTGTTGGCGTGCAGTACTTCGTTCAGTTCAATTGCCGTTTTATTTGTGAGGCATTCAACCCGGCCATTGCCTGAATTGCGACGGAATAGTAAATCGGCTTTATTTGCCAAGTCACGCGCTTTGACTGTTTCAACCTCCTGGTTGTCGGCGTCTAACATAACAACTTTTGTACCTGCAGTGATGTATAGGCCTGATTCAACAGTGCAACGATCGCCTAATGGGATTCCTATGCCAGCATTGGCGCCAATTAAGCTATTCTCTCCAACAGCAATAATGATATTACCACCGCCAGAAAGTGTCCCCATTGTAGAGCAGCCGCCGCCAAGGTCTGATCCTTTTCCAACCATGACGCCAGCAGAAATGCGCCCTTCAATCATCGAAGTGCCTTCGGTACCTGCATTAAAGTTTACGAAACCTTCGTGCATGATGGTTGTGCCTTCACCTATATAAGCGCCTAAGCGTACTCGAGACGTATCTGCGATTCTGACACCTGAAGGAATAACATAATCGGTCATTTGAGGAAATTTATCGACAGACTTAACGTCAAGCCATTCACCGCTTAAGCGTGCCTGGAGTTGTTGCTCGGGTAGCTCATTCAAATCGATAGGGCCTTTATTGGTCCAGGCAACATTGGGGAGTAAACCGAAAATCCCATCCAAACTTATGCCATGAGGCTTTACTAGTCGATGTGAGAGTAAGTGGAGTTTCAAATATACTTCAGGTGTGCTTGTGGCAGTGTCATCGGACTCAATAATAACGATGACAGCAGGGCGCTTACTATTTTCAAAATTAGAGGCTAGTTTTGCAATGTCAGGTGCTTGATTACCAAGTTGTGCAAGTTTATCTAGTTGTTCGTCATTTAATTCTAATGTTGAGTTGCCTGATGCTAAGTCAAGGGCGTCTCTAACTAGCTCAACCAAGCTTGTGTCTGGTTGGTAAAGAGGCTTAGGGAAAAGTGCTTCTAACCAGTCACCTGTAGAATTTTTTGTACCCAGACCTAAACCTAATGCGATTGTCATCGTTCACTCCTATTACGTAATTATATAAAAATTGTGGTTTTAAATATTATTCAGAAAAATCTGTTCATATTGTTCTGCTTTAAACCCGAGATGTACCTCACTCTCAAGGGTCAAAACAGGACGCTTGATGAGGGAGGGGTTAGAAAGCATTAATTGAATGGCTTTGTTGTTATCAATATCGGATTTATCTTCATCACTTAGTTTTCGCCACGTTGTTCCGCGACGATTGATGAGTTGATCCCAGGGCTGGGTGGTAAGCCAATGCCTGATATTTTCTTCATTGGCGCCTATCTTTTTGTAATCGTGAAATTGAAAATCAATATGATGCTCTTCAAGCCAGTTTGTTGCTTTCTTCATTGTGCTACAGTTCTTGATGCCGTAAATATTAACTTGTGTCATTTGTTTATGTCGCTAGTTCTAGGTCTAGGTATAGTTGCTAGGTATATAGTTGCTAGGTATATAGTTGCTAGGCATAGTCGCTAAATTAGGCCGCTTACAAGGATTGTACAAAGCACTTAATTCGTTGAGCAGCTTCGATGCAATCTTCTTCAGAGGCAACGAGTGCCATACGTATTCTGTTTTGTCCTGGATTGACTTCGTTGTATGTTCTTGAAAGATAGCTGCCTGGCAGAACAGTGACATGTTGCTGCTCGAATAGTTTTTGGGCAAATAACTCATCTGAAATGGGGGTTTCTGGCCAAAGATAGAAGCTCGCATCAGTTTGTTGAATATTTAACACGGGGCTTAAAATTTCTAGAACCGTGGAAAATTTCTTTCGATAGGCTTCCCTGTTTTCAAAAACATGCTTCTCGTCTTCCCATGCTTTTATGCTGGCAAGTTGATGTTGTATTGGCATCGCGCAACCATGATAGGTGCGATATTTTAAGTAGGCCGTCAGAATGTTGGCATCACCTGCGATAAAACCGGAGCGCAAACCGGGTAAGTTTGAGCGCTTGGATAGGCTATGAAAAACGACACACTGTTTGTAGTCGTTTCTTCCCAGCTCAGCGCAAGCTTGTAATAGGCCGATCGGCGGATGTTCTTCATCGCAATAGATTTCTGAGTAGCATTCGTCTGATGCAATAATGAAGTTATATTTGTCTGCTAGTGAGATTAACTTCTTTAAAGTTGATAGTGGTGTGACGGCGCCGGTCGGGTTTCCGGGAGAGCAAAGAAATACAATTTGGCAGCGTTTCCAGACTGATTCGGGTACGGCGTCGTAATCAGGGATGAAACCGTTTTCTTGTAAAGTTGGCAGTAAATGCAAATCTGCGCCAGCCAGATAAGTTGCCCCCTCATAGATTTGATAAAAGGGGTTTGGGCTGATGATGATAGGGTTCTTTGAGCGATCAACGAGCGCTTGAGTAAATGAAAATATCGCTTCACGGGTGCCGTTTACAGGTAAAATATTATTTTCACTGTCGAGACTGGACTTGCTTAAATGAAATCTTTTTTCTGCCCAGTTCGCGGTCGCCTGTCGTAATTCAGGTAGCCCTTTAGTGCTAGGGTAAACTGCTAGCTTGCTCATATTCTCGGCAAGTGTATCCAGTACAATTTTAGGTGAGGGATGTTTGGGTTCCCCGATGGATAATGATATAGCTCTATGTTTACTTGATGGTGTGACTTGACCTAATAATTCTTTGAGTTTTTCAAAGGGGTAAGGTTGGAGCTTGTTTAAATCTGGGTTCATTATTATATTTCCACTTGTTCATCAAGTTGTGAGCATATTTCATTTTGCAATGATTCGCAGAGAGTGGCGTCGCTAAGTGGCTGACCATTAGTGTCTGCAATAAAGAACACATCTTCTACGCGTTCACCTAATGTAGCAATGCGGGCATTAATTAGACTGAGATTGTTATTCAGTAATGTTTGGCCAATGCGCGCAAGTAAACCTGGGCGGTCAGGCGTCACAACTTCCATGACTGTTCTTTGGTTGATCATGTCATTGCTGAGTGTGACCTCTGTCGGAAAGGAGAAATGTTTTAATTGGCGAGGTGTGCGTCGTTGAATAATCTCCGGGTAATCGTTTGGATCATCAAGCTCATCAAATAAGCGCTGCCGAACCTGTTCCTTCCTGTCTTGGTCGTTTGCTAATGGCTTGTTTTGTGCGTCTGTAATAATAAAATGACTTAAATTAAAATCACCTCTTGAGGCGCTGATTCGAGCATTGAGCACGTTTAGGTTGAGTTGTTCAAGCACAGCGGTCGTTGCGGCGAATAAGTCATTTTTAGATCGCAGGTAGACCATTATATGGCTGTAGCCGTCACCTTGTTGGGTTTGCGTATCTCTGATAATAATTAAAGGTTCGTTTGAATCGCCGTGTGTCAGTACTTCAGATATCTGCCATACAATGTCGGCTGTGGAATCTTGTAAAAAATAATCATCTTCGAACGAGCAGAGTAGATTGTCAATTTCGTTTTCAGCGAAGCCTTGGTCAAATAACAAGGTTCGTACTTCTAGCTTGGTGGCTTGAATCCAGGCGTTTCTGTCAACGGGTTGGTCCGTTCCGCGCCTGATTGCCCGGCGAGTCTCTATGTAAAGCTGTTGCATGAGGGTGGCGCGCCAGCTACTCCATAAGTTTGGGTTGGTAGCAGCAATATCACAAACAGTTAAGACGTATAAGTACTCAAGGTGGGTCAGGCTGGGAATGCTTTGGGCAAATTGATGAATGATTTCCGGGTCATCTATGTCTTTTTTCTGAGCAGTCATTGACATCAATAAATGGTGTTCGACTAGCCATGATATAAGCTTGGTGTCTCTTTCGCTAAAATGGTGGTGCTCGCAAAACTCAATGGCGTCAATTGCACCAAGCTCTGAGTGGTCGCCGCCTCGGCCTTTGGCTATGTCATGAAATAAACCGGCAACATATAAAATTTCACGCTTAGGGATTTGCTTATATAGGCGCGATGCGAGAGGGAATTCTTTTTGGTGTTCGATCTCGTCGAGCTGAATGATGTTGCGAATCAGGCGGATGGTGTGTGCGTCAACGGTATAGCAATGAAACAAGTCGTGTTGCATCTGACCGATGATTTGACCAAAAGCAGGGAGGTATCGGCCTAATACGTTGTATTTTAGCATTGCATTTAAGGTGAGATGCAAGGCGTGTGGTGTACGTAAAATTTCTAAAAAGAGGCTTGTGTTTGTGAGGTCGTTTCTGAAGCTGTCATCGATTAGATATTGGTGTGCTCTGATCTGACGAATGGTTGTTGTTTTAATGCCTTTGGTTGCTGGGTTTTGAGCAAGCAGTAAAAATATTTCTATTAGGGCGTAAGGAGATCGTTCGAATACTTCTGGGTTTATTGTTTCGATATAGCCGTGATTTAGTTGAAATCGCTTATTTAATGGCTTCGAATTTTGTTTCTTTTCAGGGGTGAGATAGAACTCATCAAAATACTGCAGAATAACGTCGGTCAATTCTGCGAGACCGAGTACTATGCGGTAGTAGCGCTGCATCATTTGTTCAACGCCTAGTTTATGTTCATTGTCCTCAAATCCAAGTGTGTCAGCGAGTTTTCTTTGGTGTTCAAATAGGAGTCTATTTTCGTTGCGGTTTGCTATCATCTGAAGACCGTAGCGTAAGCGCCATAAAAATTCTTCACCGCTTACAAGCATTTTAAACTCATCATCGGTTAGAAAGTGATATCTTGATCGTGTTGAGGGGGCGTCTGGTCCAAAATGTCGCTTGGTAATCCATGCAATTGTTTGAATGTCTCTGAGTGTGCCCGGAGAAGATTTTAGATTGGGCTCTAGATTGTATTCAGTACCGCTATATTTTTGATGGCGAGCATTTTGTTCTTTAAGTTTGGCGAGAAAGTAATCTTTAGATGTATAAACTGCATCTGAATAAACTTGTTCAGAAATATTTTCTAAAAGGTCGTCAGGACCGGCAATGGTGCGTGTTTCTAATAAGTTTGTGGCGATGGTGACATCATCTTTTGCAGCAGAAACGCATTCATCCAAAGTTCGCACGCTATGGCCAATGTCCAGTTTCAGGTCCCATAAGAGGGTAATAAAGGCGGACAGTTTCTCACCGAGCTCCTCAGGTATGCTGCTGCGAATGAGGATGAGTAGGTCTATATCAGAGTGAGGGTGAAGTTCGCCTCGACCGTACCCGCCTACAGCTATTAAACTAGCATTTTCATCAAATGAAAAACGCTGCCAAAGTCCTGATAATAAGGTATCCATTAACCATGCTTTGATTGGGATCAGCTCTCTTATATCAGCGCCTTCGAGATACATGCGGTCAAAAATTTCTTTCGAGTCTTGAAGGTGTGTTTTGACATCTAAAGCGGGGTTATTGCTTTCAGATAGACTTTTAAATAAGAGCTTGGGCTCAAATTTAGACTCCTCTAAGAAGGATCTAAATAAGGGTGAACTTTGTTGAGCGTCAAGGCTGAATATTGGCATGTTTTTTTTAGATAGTCGTTTAAAGGTTTTGTTCGTGTGCTTATGAGAAGGCTGTGTAAAAGGTGTGGTATTGCACAGCCTTTATTTATCTTTATGAATAAAGGTGGTCAGTCCAATAGGCCTATCTCTTCTTCTCGTAAAGTTAGGATTTCGAAACCGTCGGCTGTGACGAGTATTGTATGCTCCCATTGCGCTGATAGCTTATGATCTTTTGTAACAACGGTCCACTCATCGGGCAGGAGTTTGCAGTGACGCTTACCCTGATTGATCATTGGCTCTATTGTAAAGGTCATACCTTCTTTAAGCTCTAGCTTTGTGCCTGGTTTGCCATAATGCATTACTTGGGGTTCTTCGTGAAATACGGCGCCAATGCCATGTCCGCAGTATTCTTGTACAACGGAGTAATAGTTACTTTCAGCATGCTTCTGGATGACGTGTCCAATATCGCCTAATCTTGCGCCTGGCTTTACCAGCTTGATACCTTTATATAAGCATTCTTGGGTAATGTTGGTTAAGCGTTCTGCAGCAATGCTTGGCTTGCCAATATAGAACATTTTACTGGTATCACCATGGTAGCCATCTTTGATGACTGTAATGTCGATATTAATAATGTCGCCGTTTTTTAAAACTTTCTTTTCGGAAGGGATTCCGTGGCAGATAACATGGTTGACTGAGGTGCAAATTGATTTAGGGAAGCCTTTGTAATTTAGTGGGGCAGGAATTGCGTCTTGTACGTCCACTATGTAGTCATGGCAAATTTTATTTAATTCTTCGGTCGTTATTCCGGCTTTGACGTGCTCTCCAATCATTTCTAATACTTGTGCGGCAAGTTTGCCTGCAATGCGCATTTTTTCAATTTCTTCAGGTGTTTTTATAGATACTTTAGTGTTCATCTTGAGATTGAAGGCCTTGTGATTGCTTATGTAAGTTATATGTTTAATGTTAGTTTTTATTGGGGTGGGTGGCTGCGCCCCGTCAAAAAGACCACATTCTACCCTGATCTTAAGATGAATAAAATTATTTCCTGAGCTGCTCAGTATTTAACTCTGAGTATTTGTTTAAAAATTACTAATTTAAATATTGAATTATAGGGGGGGGGGTCTTCTTCGTCCTAGTGAATTTGTTTGCTGTGAATGCAAAAAACTTTTAATTAATGTGTATATATGGTATAAAGCGCTCGCTAAATTTCGAGAGGTTACATAAAACTATCTCGTTTAACTAAATCCGCACACGTTTCGACACATTATTCTGGGTGCTGAATTTAAAGATAGCTTGCAGTTATGTGAGTTTTTGAATTCGGTTGATTAATGGGAGGCGTGGAGGTTTAACCCATACAAATTAAAGGAAAGATCATGGCATCAGTATCAATGCGTGACCTGCTTAAAGCAGGCGTACACTTCGGACACCAAACTCGTTACTGGAACCCTAAAATGGGTAAGTATATTTTTGGTGCACGTAACAAAATTCATATCATTAACCTTGAGCAGACTGTTCCAGCGTTTAATGAATCTTTAGCTTTGGTTAAGAAACTATCTGAAGGTAAAAATAAGGTTTTATTCGTAGGTACTAAGCGTGCTGCAAGTAAAATTATAAAAGAAGAAGCAAGCCGTGCTGGAATGCCTTACGTTAACCACCGTTGGTTAGGTGGTATGTTGACGAACTATAAAACAATTCGTCAAAGCATTCGTCGTTACCGTGATCTTGAAGGTCAGAGCAAAGATGGTACTTTTGAAAAGCTAACTAAAAAAGAAACTTTAATGCTAACGCGTGAAATGAATAAGCTTGAGCGTAGTATTGGTGGTATTAAAGATATGGGTGGCTTACCTGATGCGTTGGTTGTTATTGATGTCGATCATGAGCGTATTGCAATCAAAGAAGCAAACAAGCTAGGTATTCCAGTTATTGGTATTGTAGATACTAATAGTGATCCAGATGGTGTTGATTACGTTATCCCTGGTAACGATGATGCTATCCGAGCAATCCAGATTTATGCTAAAGCATTTGCTGATGCAGTGAACGAAGGTTCATCTAAAGGTGGGAGTGAGTATGTAGAAGTTACAGAAAGCGCTAAATCTTCTGATGAAGGTGAAGCTGCTGCTGAGTAGTTTTTACTTGACTGCTTGTGATTGAATAAGTGTTCCGGGTTGGTTTATCTGGCCTGGAAGCAAGAATTTTAGAAAAAGAGGTGAGCCTCTTTTTTTTATAAGTGATTAGAGGAATTAACATGGCTACTATTAGTGCCTCATTGGTTAAAGAACTGCGTGACCGTACTGGTCTTGGCATGATGGAATGTAAAAAAGCATTAAAAGAAACTGACGGTGACGTCGATAAGGCAATCGAAGAAATGCGTAAAAAGAGTGGCATGAAGGCAGCTAAAAAAGCTGGTCGAGTTGCTGCTGAAGGTATTGTTGCTACAAAAATTGCTGAAGATGGTTCTTTTGGTGTGTTGGTCGAAGTAAATAGTGAAACTGACTTTGCGGCTAAAGATGAAGGTTTTCTTGCTTTTGTTAATCAGGTTGCGGCAAGCGCGTTTGAAGCTAAAGAAACTAATGTTGAGAAGTTGATGGAAGGCGAGCTTGAAAAAGCGCGTGGTGAGTTAGTTCAGAAAATTGGTGAGAATATCAGTGTTCGTCGTATCGTTGAGTTGAGCGATAAAGTTGTTGGACAGTATGTACATGGAACTAAGCGTATTGGTGTTCTTGTTGCGCTAACAGGTGGTGATAGTGAGCTTGCTAAAGACATCGCAATGCACATTGCAGCTGTGAATCCGATGTATGTAAATAAAGATGATGTTCCAGCTGAAGTTGTTCAGAAAGAAAAAGATATCTTTACTGCGCAAGCTGAACAGAGTGGTAAGCCACCAGAAATTATTGAGAAAATGATTGGCGGTCGTATTAGCAAGTATCTTTCTGAGATCAGTTTGCTTGATCAACCTTTTGTTAAAGACCCAGATGTTAAAATTGGCGCTTTAGCTAAAAAAGCGGGTGCAGAAGTGGTTGCCATGGTTCGCTTTGAAGTTGGTGAAGGTATTGAGAAAGAAGAAGTAGATTTTGCAGACGAAGTTGCAGCTCAGCTGAAAGGCTAAGAAGTAATCTGTTTGTAAGCTTGAATGAATTGTATTAGCTGATGACTTTTACTTGAAATTGTTTTTCAAGCTAAATACTTTCCTGATACAATTCACTCCAGATTGCCGCATAAAATAATGTTTATATTGTTTTATGCGGCATTATCGTATCTGGCTCTGCCTTTAAGGTAGGGTGTTACCCAACTGAGAGATAAAACATGCCTGTAAACCTCCAGCCTAAATATAAACGTATCCTTCTTAAATTGAGTGGTGAGGCTCTAATGGGGGATGAAGAATTTGGTATAGATCCTAAAGTGCTAGATAGGATGGCGCTTGAAATTGGACAACTGATTGGTATTGGTGTTCAAGTTGGTTTGGTCCTGGGTGGTGGTAATCTGTTTCGTGGAGCCGCGCTGAGCGAGGCCGGTATGGATCGCGTTACCGGTGATCATATGGGGATGCTTGCTACGGTTATGAATGCTTTGGCAATGCGAGATGCTTTGGAACGATCTAATATTTCGACCCGAGTTATGTCAGCTATTCCTATGAGTGGTGTGGTCGAACATTATGATCGGCGTCGTGCTATACGAGATCTAAAAGATGGTGAAGTAGTCATATTTAGTGCCGGGACCGGTAACCCATTTTTTACTACTGATAGTGCAGCATGTTTACGTGGCATAGAAATAGATGCTGATGTGGTTTTAAAGGCTACAAAAGTCGACGGTGTTTATAATGCTGACCCTATGAAAGATTCGTCTGCCGTTAGGTATGATAGTCTGAGTTATGATGAAGTGCTCAATAAAAAGTTGGGTGTTATGGATTTGACTGCTATTTGTTTATGCCGTGATCATAATATGCCGCTTAGAGTTTTTAATATGAATAAACCGGGTGTACTTGCCAATATTATGGTCGGTGAGTCTGAGGGTACATTGGTTCATGCAAATGAAACGGTTGAAAATAACGCTTAGTATTTGAAAGGAAAAAAAATGTTAGATGAAATTAAGCAAGACGCTGAAGGTCGCATGAAGAAGAGTATTGATGCTTTGGGGACTGCGTTTGCAAAGATCCGTACAGGTCGAGCTCATCCGAGTATTTTGGATAGTGTAAGTATTTCTTATTATGGTGTCGATACACCGTTAAAACAAGCTGCAAATATTTCAGTTGAAGATGGTCGTACCTTGGCTATCTCAGTCTGGGAAAAACCGATGGTGCCTGTTGTTGAAAAGGCTATATTAGCTGCTAATTTAGGGTTAAATCCTTCTTCTTCAGGGGACTTAATTCGTGTTCCTATGCCTGCTTTAACTGAAGAAACTCGTAAAGATATGGTGAAGTTAGCTAAGTCTGACGCTGAAAACGCGCGTGTTTCCATACGAAATATTCGTCGTGATGCAAACTCTGATATTAAAGAGCTTCTTAAAGAAAAAGAAATATCAGAAGACGAAGAAAAAAGAGCTTCAGATGGAATACAAAAACTTACTGACCGTTTTGTTGCTCAGGTAGAGAGTGCATTGCAAAGTAAAGAAACTGACTTGATGGAAGTTTAGGTCAGCGAGGTTAAAGCAGGTGGCCATTATAGTTTGCTCTAAGAAGTGTGGTTTATCTGCTTTTATTCGTGACTTTTAATTATTTCTTTAAATTCTTTCTAAGCTGTTTTTAATTATGGACGAACAATTGACTGCTGAAATTCCTCTTTCCTCTACCTCACGGCCGCGCCATGTCGCTATTATTATGGATGGAAATAACCGTTGGGCCAAGCAGCGAAAGCAAATAGGTGTATCTGGTCATAAAGCTGGTGTTGAAGCGGTTAGAAGTGTGGTCAAAACATGCTCGGAAGAAAAGGTTGAGGTTTTAACTCTTTTTGCCTTTAGTAGTGAAAACTGGCGAAGGCCTGCCGATGAAGTAAGTGCGCTGATGAAGCTGTTTTTATTTGCTCTTCAGAGAGAAGTAAAAAAAATTCATCAAAATAACATACGTTTAAAGATAATTGGTGAACGAAGCCATTTTAATTCTGTTCTGCAAGAGCATATGCAAAAAGCTGAGCTATTGACGGCAGATAACTCTGGTATGACTTTAGTGATTGCTGCTAACTATGGCGGTCATTGGGATATTGTTCAATCAACCCGAGCAATAGCTGAGCAAGTAAAGCAAGGTAATATAGAACCTGAGGACGTGACCGAGGATTTGGTTCAGTCATTTCTGTGTCTTGGTGATTTGCCAATGCCAGATTTGATGATTAGAACTGCTGGTGAGCAAAGAATTAGTAATTTTATGCTTTGGCAATTGGCTTATACTGAATTTTACTTTTCAGACCTATATTGGCCTGATTTTAAAGAACTACAGATGCTTGAGGCGCTGGATGCTTATAGTTCAAGAAAGCGTCGCTTCGGCCAAACGGATGATCAGGTTTCTTCTAAACACTCCTCTTAATTGACTTAATCTTTATAGGTATAGCTTTCGTGCTTAAACAACGACTTATTACTGCGCTGATTTTGGCTCCTTTAGTTTTATGTGGCGTATTTCTACTTCCACCAACTGAGTTTTCGCTATTTTTTGCTTTTATTATCTTATTGGCAGCTTGGGAGTGGGCGAATCTTTCTTCAATTACTCAGCAGTTTTTACGAGTTACATATGCCGCAAGTATCGCTGTTGTACTTTATTTCGTTTTAGTTAATGTCTCAGTTCAATGGGTGTTAGCGGTTTCAGTTATGTGGTGGGTAATAGCATCTCTCTTTGTGCTTAGTTATCCTGCTACTGTAGTATTTTGGAAGTATAAGTGGGTTAAGTGTTTGATCGGTTTTGTTGTTCTTTTACCTATGTGGAAAGCGCTAGTTTTTATTCGCAGTGCTGAGTTTCTACTTCTTGAAGACTTAAACACGCTTTGGCTTATTTTCTATATGCTCCTGCTTGTTTGGATCGCTGATACGGGGGCTTATTTTGCGGGTAAGGCATGGGGTAAAAGTAAGTTGGCGCCTAATGTTTCTCCTGGTAAGTCCTGGGCGGGTGCTTGGGGGGGGATTGTTGCTGTGATACTTCTTGCGGTCATTTCTTCTTTAATTATTGGTTTATCGTCTGTTATGGCACTTCAGCTTATTTTGATTACGATTATAACGGCTGCCGTTTCTATTATGGGTGATCTTACCGAGAGTATGTTCAAGCGTCAGAGAGGGATTAAAGATAGTAGTAACATGTTGCCAGGGCATGGTGGTGTTTTAGATAGGATAGATAGTCTCGTTGCTGCAATACCTGTTTTTGTTTTTTCGCTTATTACTCTTGGGTGGGTTAGTTAAGGCGTGAATTCTAATAATTTATCTAATCATTTAAGTGAGTATGCCGGAGATTGTGCAAATGTTTGTGTCTTAGGGGCTACCGGGTCTATTGGTTTAAATACACTTGATGTAATTTCTCAGCATCCCAAGCGTTATAATGCTTTTGCTTTAACTGCATACGATAAACATGAGGAGATGTTTCGGCTTTGTCAGCGGTATATGCCTGAATATGCTGTTATGGTTGATAGTGCAGCTGCAGAAATTTTAAAGCAAAAAATTGATAGGCTTGGTCTCGAGATTGAAGTTCTCTCGGGTGAAAAGGCGCTAGAAGTGGTTGCTTCACATGAATGTGTTGAGATTGTTATGGCTGCTATAGTTGGGGCTGCAGGCTTAAGAGCTAACTTGGCAGCAGCTGCCGAAGGTAAAAAAGTATTACTTGCAAATAAAGAGTCCTTGGTTATGTCTGGCCAGCTTTTTATGGAGCAAGTAAAAGATTCTTCCGCGACTCTATTGCCAATTGATAGTGAGCATAACGCTATATTTCAATGTTTGCCGCAATCATATCGATGTGGAAATAAACTAAGTTCAGATATTAGGCGTATTTTGTTAACTGCATCGGGAGGGCCTTTTAGGGAGTTCTCTTATGAACTGCTTAGTAAGGTAACGCCGAAGCAGGCTTGTAAGCATCCTAATTGGAGTATGGGGCAGAAAATATCTGTGGATTCTGCGTCACTAATGAATAAAGGTTTGGAGTTGATAGAGGCTTGTTGGTTGTTTAATCTTCAGCCAGAGCAAATAGATGTTCATGTTCATCCAGAGAGTATTATTCACTCTATGGTTGAATATATTGATGGCTCTATTATTTCTCAAATGGGTAATCCGGATATGCGCACTCCAATTGCGTACGGGATGGCTTGGCCGGAGCGTATTGTTTCAGGTGTTAAATCTCTTGATTTATTCGATGTGGCTAAATTAACATTTGAACGCCCAAATAATGAAAGTTTTCCTTGTTTACAAATTGCGCGTGATGCGTTTAAGGTTGGTGGAACGGCCTGCGCAGTAATGAATGCGGCAAATGAGGTGGCTGTTGCAGCCTTTCTAAAAGGTAATATCGCCTTTACCTCTATCCCTGATATTATAAGTAGTGTTTTAGAGAATTCTATAATTTCACCTGTTGAATCAATTAATCAAGTTGTTAGCGCTGATTTAAGCGCAAGACTATTAGCTGAAGATCAGATCTTGACACGTTACCAGTCTAAAAACAGTTGAGTTAAAGTTCTTAATGGATGTTCTACAGTCAGTTTTATCACTTGTTATAACGCTAGGCATACTTGTAACAGTTCATGAGTATGGCCATTACTTAGTTGCTCGACGCTGCGGTGTTGCAGTCTTACGTTTTTCAGTCGGTTTTGGTAAGCCAGTATTTACATGGAAGAATAAAAATAATACTGAGTTCGTCATAGCGAGCATTCCTTTGGGCGGCTATGTCAAAATGCTTGATGAGCGCGAAGGGCCGGTTGAAACATCTCAGTTGGAGTTTGCTTTTAATCGAAAGTCTGTCAGCCAAAGAATTGCCATTGCGAGTGCGGGCCCGATTGCTAACTTTCTTTTTGCTATTTTTGCTTACTGGATGATGTTTATATCCGGCTTTAATGTGCTTATACCCACTATAGGAAATATTGAAGCTGATTCAATTGCAAGTAAGGCAGGTCTCGAGGCGGGTTATGAAATAACAGCTGTTGACGGTCGTGAAACGTTAGGTTGGCGTGCTGTAAATATGGAATTATTGAATCGAATCGGTGATACCGGGGATATTATTCTCGATGCTACAGTTGCTCCAGGTATTGCTGCGCATCCATACTCCATGTCTATAAAGGATTGGATGGTTGATAGTGAACCTTCTAGCTTAATACAGAGTCTTGGTATTCAACCAGATAAGCCAGTTATTGAAGCTGTTATGGGAGAAGTTTTAATAAATAGCCCAGCAGAGTCAGGTGGGTTATTGTCGGGTGATAAGGTGATTCGTGCCAATGGTTTACGAGTGGATGACTGGTTTGCTTTTGTTGATGTGATTCAAGGCTCAGCAGAAAAAGAAATACTGGTAGATGTGTTACGCATACCAATCTCTGGATCAGAGGGGGATTATCAGAACGCGAATATCGTTCGATTAAAATTAAAACCTGAAATTCATACGGATGATAAGGGTGTTATTACAGGGCGATTAGGTGTAAGTGTTAAACCCTTTAAGTATAGCGATGACATGATTCGCGAAGTGCGATATGGGCCAATTGAGTCACTTAGTTATGCTAGCTCACAAGTTTGGGCAGATAGCAAAATGACACTAAACGCTATATCAAAAATGGTTCAAGGTTTGATTTCTCTAGATAATCTAAGTGGCCCTATTACTATTGCGCGAGTTGCTAGTGACTCTATACGTTCAGGTAGCGAGGCTTTTTTAAGATTTTTGGCTTTATTAAGTGTTAGTTTGGGTATTTTGAATTTATTACCAATACCTGTTTTAGATGGTGGACATATCCTTTATTACTCTCTTGAAGGTATGCGTGGAAAGCCAATATCTGAAAAATGGCAGTTAGTTGGTTTGAAGGTAGGAATTTCTTTTATTTTAGTTTTGATGTCATTAGCTTTTTATAATGATGTGATGCGTCTTCTGTAATGATGCTTTTGGAGTTTTCTTTGTTAAGTGTAAAGCGATTTGTTGTCTTTAGTTTGTTTGCCATTTTATATATTTTTCCGACTGGGCAGGTCTCGGCAGCCGATAATTTTTTAGAGTTTGCCGTTGCAGATATTCGAGTAGATGGTTTAAAGCGTGTTTCATCAGGTACCATTTTTAGTGCATTCCCTGTGAGTGTTGGTGAAGTCATTACCGAATCTGATATCGTGACTGCAACAAAGTCATTATTTAAAACAGGCTTATTTACAGATATTCAAATTACTAGAGAGGGGCGAGATTTAGTTATCATTGTTGATGAACGGCCTTCTATTAGTAAAATTGAAATTACAGGTAACAAAGATATTTCTGAGGATGATTTAAGAGAGGGGCTTAAAACGGCAGGGATGTCAGAAGGTAAAGTGTTTAAACGTGTAACGCTTGAGCGCCTTGAGCTGGAAATCTTAAGATCTTATGTGACGCAAGGGCGCTATTCTGCATCGGTTGAAGCGCTCGTCACTGAATTGCCGCGTAACCGTGTGGCGATTGAATTAAAAATAAATGAAGGTGAAGTGGCCTCTATTTTACATATCAACGTTGTGGGTAATTCAGCATTTTCTGATGAGCAAATTATTGATTTAATGGAACTCAAAATGCCCAGTTTTTGGTCCATGTTTACAAGCGATGATAAGTATTCTAAAGAAAAATTAAGTGGTGACTTGGAGAGGATTAGATCTTTTTATCTGGATAGTGGTTATATAAAGTTTTCTATTGAATCGACGCAAGTCTCGATATCTCCCTATAAGGAAGATGTCTTTATTACGGTCAATGTTTCTGAAGGACCTTTATTTAAGGTTAAAGAATTCGACTTAAAAGGCGATTTAATTCTTGATGAAGAGGTTTTGACAGCTTTAGTACAGGTCAAACCGGGAGATGTTTTCTCTCGTAGAAAGCTGACCTTAACATCTGATTTGATCTCTCGAGCGTTAGGCTCAGAAGGCTATACCTATGCCAATGTGAATGCGATACCTGAAACACATGACGATGATACTGCATCAGTGACCTTCTTTATTGACCCAGGAAAGAGGAATTATGTACGACGTATTAACTTTAGAGGCAATACTAATACGCGTGATGAAGTGCTAAGGCAAGAAATGATACAGATGGAAGGAGGCTCGGCATCAACCGACTTGATTGAAGGTTCAAAAGCGCGCTTAGAGCGTTTGGGTTTTTTTAGCGCCGTTACTATCGATACACCATCAGTGCCTGGTTCAAGTGATCAAATTGATGTGAATTATTCTGTAGAAGAGCAGTCATCTGGTAATTTATCTGCTAGCTTGGGTTACTCTCAAGGCAGTGGTTTTTCACTTGGTTTAAGTGTGTCAGAAAATAACTTTTTTGGTTCGGGTAAAAAAGTTTCTTTTGGTATTAATACAAATGACTCGACTAAATCTGCGAACTTTTCTTATTTAGATCCTTACTTTACTGTTGATGGAGTTAGTAGAGGCTTTAGTCTATTTGCTAGAAAGACAGATTTTGACGATGAGGATCGTTCTGATTATGTGATTGATGAGACGGGGGCTTCTGTTACTTTTGGTTATCCTATCAATAATATTTCTCGTCTAAAGTTTAGCTTTGGCTATACGAATACTGACCTATCTGCAGGTGATGAGGTTCCTCTTGAAATTCTTAGTTTTGTTCAAAAGAATGGTGACAATTTTGATACTTATTCTTTTACCTCTTCTTGGTCCAGGAGTACGTTAAATCGAGGACAATTCCCAACTAAAGGTTGGGGGCAAAATTTGTCATTACGTGTTGCGGCTCCTTTCAGTGACTTATCATTTTATAAGCTGAATTACAGTTCAAATAGCTACTTTCCACTAGATAATGATCATGAATATATATTTAGGGTCCGTAATAAGTGGAGTTGGGCAGATTCTTATGGGGATACAGACAGCTTGCCTTTTTATGAGCACTATTTTACGGGTGGAATTACTTCTGTCAGAGGTTTTGAGCGAAACACGCTTGGTATGCAAACTAGTCCACAATCAGAAGCTGATTTGTCGGATCCATTTGGTGGAGATCTATTGTTTGAGAATAGTGCTGAGTTAATATTTCCTTTGCCATTCATTAAAGATCAGCGCTCATTGCGCTTAGCCTATTTTGTCGACAGTGGTAATGTATTTGACACCGACAGAGGTTTTGACTTTGATGCTCGTGAACTTCGTTGGTCTACTGGCTTAAGTCTACAGTGGATTACCTTTATTGGGCCATTAGGTTTCAGTCTTGGTAAGGCAATTAATGATGTGCCTGGCGATGATACTCAGTTCTTCCAATTCTCATTAGGCCAACCCTTTTAAAAAGACTTAATTTAAGAATTAATATAACTTTTAAAAAAACACGAGATCTTAGGAGATCCAAATCATGAAAATTATTATATCGCTGTTGTTTGTTAGTCTTATGTCATTTTCTGCATTTTCAAGTGCGGAAATCAAAGTGGGTTTGATTGATATGCGTGCAGCGCTGTTTTCATCAAATTCAGCAAAAGATTTTACTGAAAAAATGGTCAGTCAGTACAAGCAACAAGATCTTGAAGTTAGAGCGGTTGGAGAAGAGGGGCAAAAGTTAGAATTACGTTTAAAAAATGATGCGGCTATCATGAGTGATAATGAACGTAATAAAATGGCTTCAGATCTTGAAGCAAAGATCCAAGAATACAAATATTTAAAAAACAAACTAGATAAAGCTTTGGCAGAAAAGCGTCAGGAATTCTTAAGTGATTCAAAACCTAAACTAGATCAGGTTATTAATGCGCTTGTGAAAGAAGAAGGTTTGGATTTGTTGATGCCTAGAGAGGCGGCTCTTTTTGCAAAGCAAGAGATGGACTACACCGATAAAATTATAATTAAGTTGAACAAACTTAAATAATATATGTAACGTTACTCTATTTAAGGCCCTTAATGGTATGAGTCTGCAAGAATATAGCTTGAAAGAGCTGGCTTCAATAATTGAAGCAGAAGTTGTCGGAGATGAGAGTGTTCGGGTTACTGGAATTTCAACCCTGCAATCAGCTGATGGTGCTCAAGTCAGCTTTTTAGCCAACCCAGCTTATGAGAAATATCTTCCTGATACATGTGCAGCGGCTGTTATACTAACCCCTGAACTGGCTGCTAAATGTCAAACTAATGTGCTTGTGCATAAGAATCCGTATCTTGCATATGCACGCTTGAGCCAAGTTTGGGGTAAAACATTTAAAGGCGTAGATAGTGAAGAAAATATTCACAAATCTGCAATTATTCACGCTAGTGCTTCGATTGACCCTTCTGTACAAATTGGTGCGTGCGCAGTTATTCAGGCAGGTGTAACACTCAAATATGGTGTTATAGTGGGTGCTAATTGTGTCATTGGTGATGACACAATAGTCGCAGAAAATACACTTTTACACGCAAATGTGACGGTTTATCACGGAGTCAGTATTGGTCAAGATTGCATCATACATAGTGGTGTGATTATTGGTTCTGATGGTTTTGGTTTTGCGCCTAATCAGGGTAAATGGGTAAAAATAGCTCAGTTAGGTGGTGTTGTTATTGGCGATAATGTTGAAATCGGTGCCAATACAACTATAGACAGGGGAGCGCTGAATAATACAGTTATAGAGAAAGGTGTTAAGCTCGATAATCAAATACAGATTGCCCACAATGTAAAAGTGGGACAGAACACTGCAATGGCTGCTTGTTGTGCTGTCGCGGGAAGTACCACGATTGGGGAAAATTGTGTTATTGGTGGCGCAAGCGGAATTGCTGGTCATTTAACCATAACTGATAATGTCCACATCACTGCCATGACAATGGTTATAAAAAGTTTAAATGAGCCGGGTGTTTACTCATCCGGTACGGGGGTTCAAACCAATGCTAAATGGCGTAGGAGTATCGCACGCTTACGTCAGCTTGATAAAATGGCAAACCGGTTGTCCTCTCTTGAAAAGTTAGTTAAATCCTTCTAATACCTGTTAATAAATGACTTAGGTTACCTGAAATATGAAAATGGATATCATCGAAATACAAAGTTATCTACCGCATCGTTATCCTTTTTTGATGGTGGATCGTGTAACGGATGTAGAGTCTGGGAAAATGATACGGGGTTATAAAAATGTTTCTTACAATGAGCAATATTTTGCAGGGCATTTTCCTGGTGCTCCCATCATGCCCGGAGTCTTGATTCTTGAGGCGATGGCGCAAATATCTGGTATTCTTGGGTTTGTAACAACAAATAAAAAGCCAAGTGAGAACTTAATACATTACTTTGCTGGCTCAAATAAAGCTCGTTTTAAGCGGCCTGTTGTACCAGGTGATCAACTTATACTTGAGTCTCAATTATTGACTGCAAAGCATAATATTTGGAAGTTTGATTGTAAGGCTTATGTGGGTGATGAAGTGGCTTGTGTGGCAGAGATTATGACTGCTGAGAGGGAGCGCTAATGAGTATACATTCCGATGCTGTTGTACATCCGGATGCAAAGGTGCATTCACAGGCAATAATAGAGTCAGGTGCAAAGCTAGGTGCTGGAGTCGAGATTGGCCCATGGACTTATATAGGAGCTGATGTTGAGATTGGCGATAACACGAAGGTCATGTCACATGTTGTTATCAAGGGGCCTACAAAAATTGGCTCCAATAATATAATTTATCAATTTTCGAGTGTGGGTGAGGATTGTCAGGATAAGAAGTTCGCAGGTGAACCTACTCGTTTAGAAATTGGCGATAATAATATTATTCGTGAAAGTTGTACTATCCATCGAGGTACAACGCAAGATAATGCGCTGACATCTATAGGTTGTGGTAACTTGTTTATGGCTTATGTTCATATCGCACATGATTGCATCGTAGGAAATGATTGCATCTTAGCTAATACGACTACTCTTGCTGGGCATGTTCATGTCGCTGATAATGTTATTCTTGGTGGTGGTACTATGGTTCACCAATTTTGCAAGATTGGGATTCATAGTATGAGTGCAGGGGGGAGTATCGTTCTACGAGATATGCCCGCATTTGTAATGGTAAGTGGGCAATCAGCCTCGGCACATGGTTTAAATACTGAAGGCTTGAAGAGACGAGGTTTTGACTCTGATCAATTACTAGCTTTAAAGCGAGCTTATAAGACAGTTTATCGCAAAGGTTTGAATTTAAAGGATGCGCTTCTTGAATTGGAAGCTGTAGTTAAAGTGTCACCAGATGTTGCGGTTTTTGTAGAGAGTATTAAAAACTCTAGTCGTGGAATTATTCGCTAGTCAAAGAGCATGCATTTATTTTAATGAGTCATACTCACAACCTGAAGAGGGTGTTCCCATAGAGTCTCAATCTGCTAAATCAATTAACCCAGAAAACCCAATTAACCCAGAGAAGAGTGTTATTTCTAAAAGGCCGATTACTGTTGGAATGGTAGCAGGAGAAGTTTCGGGTGATATCCTAGGTTCTGGTCTTATTCAAGCTATTCGTAAACGATACCCTAATGCTAGTTTTGTTGGAATAGGTGGGCCTTTGATGCTTGAGCAAGGCTTTCAGTCTCAAGTATCGATGGAAAGATTATCTGTCATGGGCTTAATAGAAGTCTTGGGAAGAATCTTTGAGTTAATAGGTATACGAAGACGGCTAAAGCACTTTTTTCTGAATAACCGTCCCGATGTATTTATTGGTATTGACGCGCCTGATTTTAATATTGGTTTGGAGTTGGCATTACGCAAAAGAGGGATCAAAACAGGACATTATGTCAGTCCTTCTGTTTGGGCTTGGCGACAAAAAAGAGTGTTTAAGATCGCCAGAGCTGTAGATTTAATGTTGACGCTCTTTCCCTTTGAAGCAAAATTCTATAAAGCCCATAAAGTGGCAGTTCGATTTGTTGGTCATCCATTAGCTGATTCAATACCTTTAATCCCAAATAAGGCGCAGGCAAGAGCTAAATTTGGATTAGAAGATGCGAGTAAGGTCGTTGCTTTATTGCCAGGGAGTCGTTCGGGAGAAATTGCATATGTTGGCGAGAGTTTTATAGATACTGCTCGGTGGTTGTACGAGCGAGATCCTGAAATTACATTTTTGCTGCCTTATGTTAATGATGCTCGACGAATTCAGGTTGAAGAAATGATTCATCGTCAGGGTGGTGGCTTGCCTATTAAATTAATTAATGGTCAGTCAAGAGATGTTATGTCAGCGAGTGATGTGGTTGTATTAGCATCTGGTACGGCCACGCTTGAGGCTATGTTGCTTAAACGGCCTATGGTTGTCGCCTACCGTGTCTCGAAATTCACTCACTATATTATGAAGCGCCTATTAAAAACGCAATTTATCTCTTTACCTAACCTATTGGCAGGTAAGGAGCTTGTGCCTGAGTTGATTCAAGATCTTGCACAGCCAGACTTAATTGGGCAGCGAGTGTTGGAGCGTTTAAATAGTGCAAAGGCTGTTGAAATGCAGGAATCGTTTACCAGGCTACATAAAGAGCTGAGGTGTGATGCAAGTGAGCAGGCTGCTGATGCTATATCTAATCTACTAGAACATTCAGCTTCTCATTTAAAGGTAAAAGGGTGAGGTTTTATGTCAGCTGAGTTGTTCGTATGTCGGTATTCTGGTTCCTTGTTGGCGGGCGTTGATGAAGTGGGGCGGGGTCCATTGGCTGGTCCCGTCGTGGCTGCTGCAGTTATATTAGATCCTAGTCGGCCGATTCTTGGTCTAGCGGATTCTAAAAAATTATCAGAAAAAAAGCGTGAAGCTTTATTTGATGAGATAAAGGAAAAGTCTATTGCTTATGCAGTTGCAAGAGCTTCCGTTGAAGAAATTGACCAGATAAATATTCTACATGCATCTTTGCTCGCTATGAAGCGGGCAGTAGAACAGCTTTCTCCGCTTCCAGAGTTCGCATTGATTGATGGTAATCGTTGCCCTGAGTTATTGGTCCCATCCGAAGCTGTTGTAAAAGGTGATTCCAGGGTTGCTTGTATAAGTGCTGCTTCAATTATGGCTAAAGTTACTCGGGATAGAGAAATGATTGAGTTAGACAGGCTTTATCCAGGTTATGGTTTGGCGAAACATAAAGGTTACCCAACTAAAGCGCATTTGGCAGCTCTTAAAGAGTTAGGTGTCAATAAGTTGTATCGTAAATCTTTTAAGCCTGTTTCAGTGCTTTTAAATTAATTCTTCTCCTGAATATCTTCTAAAAAACTACATTTTGCTTAATCAGTTTCTGGTTCGGTCAAACAAAGTGTGAGTGTGTTCTCTTAATACTTGTCATCTAATTCACAATATTTCACTGATGACGTATTATTGACGCAAATTAACGATAAAACACAAACTGTTTCCGTCATTTTGGGTGTTTCTAGACTAATATTTGTATTAATTCCACGGCGTACAAATATTGGGTTTAATTATGGCGACTGCTTCAATATCTAATAAGACTACTTATTTACTGCAAACATTTAAGTTTATTGTAATCACTTTGGTCAGTGTTTTACTTATTGCTTGTGGAAGTGGTGGTGAGGTTTCAGAGCCTTCAAGTGCATCTGAGCAAGTTATTGACGAAAATCCAATTGACTCTGGTAATGACTCTACTGGAGAGGATGCTTCGGATAATGACTCTACTGGAGAGGATACTGCGGGAAATGGCTCTACTGGAGAAGGCACTTCCGAGAATACTGGTTCTGGTAACGAAGAAAGTGAAGAGCCTGTTCAGGTAAGTCTGCCAGTAATCTCTAATCACCCAGAAGCTGTGTCAATTGATGAGGGTAATAGTACTACATTATCTGTCTCTACTTCTGCTGGGGCAGTTCTGAGTTTTCAGTGGAGAAAGAATGAGGTCGAGATTAATGGGGCTACTTCTAATACTTTAATAATTGAATCTGCTGTTTCGGTGGATGCTGGTGTATATGATGTGGTTATTTCGAATGACGCGGGCAGTGTTACCTCGTTATCGGCTTTGGTGACGGTTATTGAACAGCCTGCTTCTCAGACGGTCTCATTAAGCTGGGATATTCCTGAGTCTCGTGAAGACGGATCTGATCTTGATCTATATGAGATTGATGGTTATGTGATTGTTTATGGAACTGAAGAAAATAATCTGGACTCTCAGTTAGTTGTATCAGGAGCTACTGAAACGACTGCTGAAGTGGATGCTTTGTTAGCAGGAACGTATTACTTTGCTATAGCGACTCTTGATAGTGATGGTAAGCAGGGTGCTTATTCAGAAACGATCGCAAAAATAATTTAATCGACTTATCAATAAGCATTAAGTGTTTTTCATAATCTTTGAGACTTGCAAACGATCTCTACTTTGGTTCATTATATTCTTTCGATAATGACCAGTGTGGAGATTTTTGTGTTAAAAGAGTCCATTTCTAGCAGTATTAAAGCATTAAAATTAGCTTGTGATCAGCAGGACTGGGATCAGCTTAAGTGTATTGATGAAGAAATTGTAGCTGCAGTAAAGGCGGCAATTGAGGTTGCACAAAGCGAGCATGAGAAGCAACAATTGATGTCCTATCTGAAAAGTATTCATCGTATTTATCAATTGGTGATTGATGATGCTGTTAAGTATCGTGATGATATTTCATCAGAATTAAGAAAGTTGACGCAAGATAATCGAGCTGCGAATGTGTATCTTGATTCCTCGCGGCATATAGATTGAAGCCCTGCCATAAATTATTCTTCGCCAATTAAGCGACAAAAAATTGAACATTTTTTAATGTGGCGCAATTTTAATGTTTTTTGCGCCACTTAATTGACTAAATGCTCATTACATACTTTAATTGCTGGTTAGTAAGTGCGTTAATGATATGTCTATCAATCGCTCTCTTTTTTATTTGTTCTCGACTTTGCTATCGCTATTAAAATTGATATCGCAGCGAGTAATATTACTACGAAAATAATAAGGTTTATTTTATGGCGCAGGATATGAAAGTTTTGGTTATGCATGATAATCAAGAAGTGCTTCGCGATATCTCTGTCATTTTAAAATTTTTAGGTGAAGATGTAATTAGTTCCTCATTGACTGGCTGGAAGGCTATAGCAGAAGAGCAGATTAATGACTCGTCGCAGATCAATGTTGTATTTTTAGGTTCAGATAATGACTCTGTAGAAAATATTGTTAAAGAGCTACATGAGTGGGATGAAGGTGTTCCTGCACTAGCGCTTGGCGATGTTTCGCTTGAGGGGCTTGATGATATTCTACGCCGTAAAGTTATTGCCCAGCTTGATCTTCCCCCAAATTATAATAAAACACTCGATAGTTTATATCGTGCACAAGTTTTCCGTGACCAATATTCAGCGCAAACCGGACGAGGGAAGCAGCGGCAAGTCGAATTATTTAGAAGTTTGGTTGGTACAAGTAGAAGCGTTCAGGTTGTTCGTGAGCTAATGTCTCAAGTAGCTGATAAAGATGTCAGTGTTTTGATTACCGGGCAATCAGGAACCGGGAAAGAGGTGGTTGCACGGAATCTTCATTATAATTCGCATCGTCGGAACAAGCCTTTTGTTCCTGTTAACTGTGGTGCTATACCGGCTGAATTGCTTGAAAGCGAGCTATTTGGGCATGAGAAAGGTGCTTTTACCGGTGCAATTACTGCGCGGGCGGGACGCTTTGAACTAGCTGAAGGTGGGACTTTGTTTCTGGATGAAATAGGTGATATGCCTCTCAGTATGCAGGTTAAGATATTACGTGTCTTGCAAGAAAGAAATTACGAGCGTGTAGGCGGAAATAAAACAATTGATACAGATGTGCGTGTTATTGCTGCAACACATAAGAATCTAGAAGATATGATTGAGGATGGTAGCTTTAGAGAAGACCTTTATTACCGTCTTAATGTATTTCCTATAGAAATGCCTGCCCTTAAAGAGCGTGTGGAAGATATACCTCTGTTAATGAATGAGTTAATTTCGAGAATGGAGACAGAAAAGCGTGGTTCTATTCGTTTTAACTCGGCAGCGATATTAAGTTTGTGTCGACATGAATGGCCCGGTAATATTCGAGAGCTTGCTAATTTAGTTGAGCGGCTTGGAATTATGCATCCTTATGACGTTATTGGTGTGCATGAATTACCGCAAAAGTATCGGCATGTAGAAGATACTGATGAAGATCTTCGTCCTGATGATACTGTTGCTCAATTGGCGGGGCCAGGTATGGCTAGCTTGGATTCTCCTGCGCTACTCCCTGTTAATGGAATAGATTTAAAAGATTATCTGGGGAGTCTTGAAAAGTCACTAATTAAGCAGGCGCTTGATGAGTCTTCTGGTGTGGTCGCGCGTGCTGCCGAAAAGTTAAGAATACGTCGTACGACGTTGGTCGAGAAAGTTAGAAAGTATGGCTTAAACGACTAATAGCGAGTAAATCCTTCCTGCCAAAAAAATGTCAACGTGAATGAGATTAGCTTTTTAGTTTTATTTTATTGTCATTTTTTTGTCTCCACTGAGTTTTCTTCTTTGTAGGGTGTTTATTTAACTTATTGAAGTTAAAGACTAAATCATTGTTGGTCTATAATGTGCTTTAGTTTGGCTATATCAATCCGTGTCTTAATAAATTAGACGCATTTGTTTGTAGTCAAGCGACAGTAGGTAATTTCATGGGGCAGCACAGAATAAGAAACTTGAAAGAAGATACCGCGTTTATACCGCCTGAATTCATGGAAGGTAGTATCTCTCGGGTAGATGTTCCTGTAACAAGCCATACTTTAATTAATTCTACCGATACACACGATCAGATAGCGAGTGAGCAAGCGGTCTCTCAACGCCATGTTGAGGGAGATTTGTCATTGTTTGATCAGTTGTCTTCACAACTTACATCTTCATACAGAAATTTGGAACATAAGGTTAGTCAGTTAAAAACTGAATTATCTGATGAAGAATCTCAAAGGCGCGAGCAACTGAAAGAAAAAGAAAAGTTAGCTAATCGCTTATCTACTTTGTTGGAAATATTGCCTGCTGGTGTTGTGCTATTGGATGAGAATGGTTTGGTGACTGAATGTAATCCAGCGGCGCTAGATTTATTAGGTGAACCTTTAGAGGGGCAGCTTTGGCTAGATATTATTAAGCGAAGTTTTTCTCCAAAGCATGATGATGGTCATGAAGTTTCCTTGAAGGATGGCCGTCGAGTTCGTATTGAGACTCGATCAATGAGCTCAGGTCCAGGGCAGCTTATTTTATTAAGTGACTTAACAGAGACGCGCCTTTTACAAGAGAAAGTCAGTCGTGCGGAGCGATTAAGCTCTTTAGGTAAAATGATGGCGAGTCTTGCTCATCAAATAAGAACGCCACTTTCTACGGCGATGCTCTATGGTGGGCATTTGTGCCAAGCTCAGATTGAAGACTCGATGCGAATTGACTGTGCGAATAAATTGTTGTCTCGCTTGACGCACTTAGAGCATCAGATCAGGGATATGCTTGTTTTTGCCAAAGGTGAGACTCGACTTGCTGAGCGTCTGGATACTTCAGATTTGTTTGATTCAATACGTCAGGCGGCTGATCCAATACTCGAAAAAGCTGGGGTTCAGTGTCGATGGGAATGTTCCGAATTAAATAAAAGCATTATGTGCAACAAGGAAACTTTAGTGGGTGCATGTCTAAATCTGATTAATAACAGTATTGAAGCAGGAGAGCATGCAAAGGATTTAGATACGCCTTTAGAGTTGCTCGTATGTTTGAGTTCAAAAGGTGATGATGCTGTTAAATTAATAGTTAAAGATAACGGGCCTGGAATACCTGTTACTGAAAAACATCAAGTTTTCGAACCTTTTTTTACAACTAAGCCTCAAGGAACAGGTCTTGGGCTTGCTGTTGTTCAGGCAGTTGTTAAGGCGCATCAAGGTGTATTTACATTAAGTTCATCAAAAAAAGGCTTAGCAGCAATGATTCAGTTGCCAGCTTATAAGTCAAGGTCTGTTCATGGTCAATCTTTAGCGAATGAAGGTGCCTCTGTTAGTCAAATGGAAAGCGCTACGTTGCAGAGTGATTATTCGGAACAGCTTCAGTCAGAAGATTTTTATTCAGTACATAAGGGGTGAGATGTATGTCTAATACAAGTGTATTAATTGTTGAGGATGATCGTGAATTGCGTGAAGCTTTATGTACAACATTGCAGCTTGCTGGTATGACTTTTATCGAGGCTGACTGTGCTGAAACTGCTTTGTTGCAGCTAGGAAAGCACAATGTTGATATTGTTGTTAGTGATGTGAATATGCCAGGTATGGATGGGCATGAGTTGCTAAAGCATGTGAAAGAAAAATATCCAGCCTTACCGATGATGCTGATTACAGCTTATGGACAAATCAAGCTTGCTGTTGAAGCGATGCAAAACGGCGCTGCTGACTATTTAGTTAAGCCTTTTGAGCCTAAAGTTCTTATCCAGTCAATAATAAAAGTTTTAGGTATGAGTAATGAGTCTTCAGCAGGTTTTGGTCATGCTGATTTAAATGCGCCAGTCGCGGAAGACCCGTTTTCTAGACAGTTTTTTCAAGTTGCTAAGAGGGTTGCTGATTCTGAGTCTACTGTGATGATTTCTGGTGAGAGTGGCACAGGAAAAGAGGTGCTAGCTCGATATATTCATGACCAATCTCCAAGAAAAAATAAGTCGTTCGTTGCTTTAAATTGTGCAGCTATTCCTGAAAATATGCTTGAGGCAACATTGTTCGGGCATGAAAAGGGGGCGTTTACAGGTGCATATAACAGTTCGCCAGGAAAATTCGAACAAGCTAATGGTGGTACTTTGTTGTTGGATGAGATTTCTGAAATGGATCTTGGTTTACAGGCAAAGTTGCTTCGTGTGTTGCAGGAAAGGGAAGTGGAGCGTGTTGGTGGGCGTAAACCGATTGCGCTGGATGTCAGGGTTTTAGCTACCACAAATAGAGATTTGAAGGAATATGTTAACGAAGGAAAGTTTAGAGAAGATTTATATTATCGTTTAAGTGTTTTCCCTATGATGTGGAAGCCTTTGAGGGAAAGAAAGCTTGATATCTGGCCTTTAGCGCAGAGGATTTTAAGTGAGCATTCTGAAAAAATGAAGCGTGAAACTATGTGCTTTGGTGAAGGTGTCAAAAATTTGCTAAATCAATACCACTGGCCTGGAAATGTTCGTGAGTTAGATAACGCTATCCAGCGCTCTTTGATTATGGCGAGTAACGGTGTCGTTAAAGTTGCAGATTTGTGTCTGGATTTGTCAGAGTCTTCTAACTGGATTTTGGAGTCGGCTAGTGCAGATTGCTCAGTGTACGGTGGGGTTGATAGTTTAAAATCTGGTCGCAGCCAGTCGGATGATGAAATAACTGTTGAAGTTGCTCATGGAGGTCTGGTTGACTCTAGAGACGTGGGTCCTGGTGCTGGAAGTTCAGGTCTAGGAAAAGATCTTAAGTTAAGAGAATATCAGATAATAATTGATACGCTAAAGCAAGAGCATGGGAAGAAGAAGAATGCTGCAGAAAAGTTAGGAATAAGTCCTAGAACACTGCGTTATAAATTGGCGCAAATGCGTGAAAAAGGTATTGATATAACAGCTGAGTTAGCTGCGTGATTATTTAGAATTCGTCAATCTGCTGATGATTATTTAGGGGCTTTTGCCCCTTTTTTTGTTTGTGGTTTTTTTTGGCTTAGTTTATGCATAAGTAGAGGTAATGAAACTTTAGTAACAATATTTTGACGGGGGATATATGTCTGGAATTAGCTCGGTTGCCGGGAGAGCAGATATAAATCAGGTTCTAGCTGAAATGAGAACCTTGCGTGCGCAAGTACAAAGGCCTGAAACGCTTCGCCCAGAATCAGTTGGGCTTGAAAATAACCCAAATAAAATACAGGGCCTTCAGGAAACTCAGTCAGTACCAAAGTTCAGTGACTTGCTGTCGAATGCGGTGAACTCCGTTAATGATACTCAGCAAGCTTCAGCAGCACTTTCGGCTGCATATGAACAAGGTGATCCGAGTGTTTCATTATCTCAAGTGATGATTCAATCCCAGAAGGCTACAGTATCATTTCAAGCGATGACTCAGGTTAGGAATAAGATGGTTCAAGCCTACGAAGATATTATGAAAATGCCTGTGTAAGTGTGGAGTTCAAATTTTGCAGCAAGTGAATCAAAAATTGACGAGAAGATGTGATGTGTTAACTTTTCAGCAAAAGGTAGAAGGTTAGTTTATGGCTATAGCTCCAGTGGATACTAATGCTAACTTCCCAGCGCAGGTAGGTGGTGGGGAGGCTGATACCAATGCGGTTGGTTCCGAAAGTGATTTGATGACGGGCATAAATCGCTTGGGCATATTTCGCCAAGTAGGGTTGATGGTAGGTTTGGCAGCGAGTGTTGCCTTGGGTTTGGCATTGGTTCTATGGTTGCAGGAGCCAAATTATCAGCCGCTAATGAATAATATGAAGGCTCAAGATTTAGAAGAGGTCACTCAAATACTCAATCTTAATGGTGTTGCATTTAAAGTTGATCATCGTACAGGGATGCTTTTAGTAGAGTCAGAGAAATTATACGAAGCGAGAATGAAGTTAGCGGCAACAGGCATAACTGATGAAAGAAACATTGGTTATGAAATTATGGATAAAGATCAGGGTTTAGGCTCGAGTCAATTTATGGAGTCTACTCGTTTTAAGCGAGGTTTGGAGGGTGAGTTATCTCGTTCGATAATGAGCTTCCATAATGTTAGAAATGCCAGGGTACATCTTGCAATACCTAAACGGTCTGTGTTTGTTAGAGATAGTCGAGATCCAACAGCATCGGTTCTAATTGAGACTTCCTCATCGCGCCCAATATCAAGAGAGCAGGTAGATGCAATTGTTAACCTGGTTGCGGGTAGTGTGCCTGAAATGAAACAGGATCATGTGACGGTTGTTGATCAGAGGGGGAACCTGTTATCGAATAGCGATGAGTCTGCTGAAGATAAACTTGTTGCGAGAGAGTTTGAATATTCTCGCAAGATGGAAAAAGTACTTAATAACCGTATTAATAGTATCTTGAGTCCGATTATGGGAGCGGAACGTTTTCGTTCAGAGGTTTCAGCTGATGTGGATTTTACACAGGTTGAAGAAACAGAAGAATTTTTCAATCCGGATATGCAGGCTGTTCGTAGTGAGCAAACTTTAGATGAGCAGCATCAAATGGTGGGTGAGGGTGGAGTACCAGGTGCGCTATCAAATCAGCCTCCTGCTGCGGGAGCGGCGCCAGAAATAGCGGGCGGAAGAGGTGAAAATGATGGTGGTGTGCCTACAAATTTACGTAAGCAGACAACGCGAAATTTCGAAGTAGACCGAACAATTAGTTACACGCGCCATCAGCAGGGTCGCTTAAAACGCTTAACCGTAGCTGTTGCAATTGATGATATACGTAATATAGATCCGCAAACGGGAGAGCTTAGTTTTACGCCTTGGAATGAAAATGAATTAGAGCGTTTAACTTTACTGGTTAGAAATGCGGTAGGTTACTCCGCTGCACGTGGCGATAGTGTCAATGTTATTAATACACCGTTTGCGCCAATAATTGTTGAGCCTTTTGTCGAGCCAGAGATTTGGGAGCAGGATTGGTTTTGGGGGCTTGTCTGGAAAGCTTTAGCTGTTCTAATTGCGCTTATTGTTATTTTTGCAGTCATCCGGCCGACCTTTAAAAATCTTGCTAATAGTGGCGCTCAAGCGAAAGAGTTCGCTTTGGCGGGTGACGCAGATGGTTTGGCTCAAATGGATCAAATGAGTGAAGGAGAGGCTGGTGAAAGAGTGACGTTGAGTGCATCTGATGAGTTTCTTTTACCTGGTGCTTCAGAAGGGTATGATAGACAAATAAATGCTTTGAAAGGTTTGATTGCTGAAGATCCAGCCAGAGTAGCGCAAGTGATACGTCAATGGGTAAATGTAGATGACTGATGAATCTGCTGATAAAAAACCAGCAAAAGTTTCGCGGGTAGATGCTGCGGCGATTTTGTTAATGAGTTTGGGTGAAGCGGATGCTGCGCAAATTCTAAAACATATGGGTCCAAAAGAAGTGCAGCGTGTGGGTACTTCAATGGCAGGGTTGAAGGATATTACCCAGGACGAAGTTGAGGCAGTTATGATCGAGTTCCTTGAGTCGGTAGGCAAGCAAACCGGTATGGGGATTGGTTCTGATCAATACATTAAAAATATGCTGACAGAGGCTTTAGGTAAAGATAAAGCAGATAGTTTGATTGATAGAATTCTTGTTGGTGGAAATACGACTGGCTTAGATACATTAAAGTGGATGGATGGTCGTGCTGTTGCTGAATTGATTCGATATGAGCATCCGCAGATTCAAGCAATTGTATTGTCATATTTGGAGTCTGACCAAGCAGCTGAAGTATTGGGTGTGCTTGATGAAAAAGTTCGTCTTGATGTATTAATGCGTGTTGCATCACTTGAAAGTATTCAGCCTCAAGCTTTGCAGGAACTGAACGATATCCTAGAGAAGCAGTTCTCAGGTAGTGCATCTACAAAAACCAGTAAAATTGGTGGTATTAAATGTGCTGCAGATATAATGAACTTTATAGATACTAGTATTGAAGCTGACCTGATGGATAGTATTAAAGAGGTCGACGCTGATCTAGGTTCAGAAATAGAAGATTTGATGTTTGTATTTGATAACCTAAAAGATGTGGATGACAAAGGAATACAAACCTTGTTGCGTGAAGTCTCGTCTGATGTGCTTATTGTTGCTTTAAAAGGAGCAGATACAGAGCTTCAGGAAAAAATCTTTAAGAATATGTCGAAGCGTGCAGCTGAATTATTACGTGATGATTTAGAAGCGAAAGGGCCTGTTAAAGTGAGTGAAGTAGAAACAGCACAGAAAGAAATTCTGACCATCGCACGTCGCCTGTCTGAGTCGGGAGAAATCGCTTTGGGTGGCTCTGGCGAAGCGATGATATAATATGGTTGATAAAACTAGACAAATTTCACCTGGAGAATTGACGGCCTATGAACGTTGGGAATTGCCAAACTTAGGTAATGATAATTCTGTGTCAGCTAATCGTCAGGCGCCAGTAATAAAGGAAAAGGTCAAACCACTCACAGCTGACGATATAGAAAAAATTCGTCAACAGGCTTATGATGCCGGTTTTGAGGAAGGGCGAGTTGCTGGTGTAGAGTCTGGTCGTAAAGAAGGACTTCAACAAGGTAAGCAGCAGGGCCTTAAAGAGGGTCTGGAGCAAGGCTTAGAAAAAGGGCAGTCTCAAATTGATCAGCAAATAAGTCATCTTAAGATATTGCTCTCTGAATTGAGTGAGCCTATCGCTCAGCAGCAGGACCAAGTTGAGCAAGCGATATTGAATGTGGCGATTGCGATTTCCCGGGCTGTTATTCATCGGGAGCTTCAATTGGATGAGGCGAGCATCAAACCTGCTGTATTTAACATTCTCAGTGACCTCCCTAAAGCTGATCAGGGCTTCGTATTAACAGTGAACCCTGTTGATAAAAGCACTGTTCAGTTGTTACTGCATGAATTGGATTCAAAAATAGAGCTTCAGGTTGACGCAACGTTGACTTCCGGCGGCTGTATTTTGGAAACAGCTAATCAATTGATTGATTATACTATTGAAAAGCGCTTTCAAAAGACGGTTCAAGGTATGTTGAGTAATGCTATTCAAGCCAGTGGCGACTCAAGTATGACAGAGATACCTGTTTCAATTGATGCGATTAGTGATTATCCCACCGAAACCTTGAATGAATTTCAAGAACCAGAACCAGAACCAGAACCAGAACCAGAACCAGAATTAAGTGTCTCCGATTTTGATGATGTTCAAATTGAGAGGGCTGATTCGTCTGGCTCTGAATTAAAAGAATTAGACTCTGATGGCTCTGATTTAGATGCTGATCAAGATGACTAAACTTTCGACTTCCATAGCGGATTCAGTTTCAGCAAAGTTAAATGAGTTCTCGGACTCAGTTCCTTCAAAAGTTGAACCTGAAATAAGTGGCCGTTTAACCAGAATGGTCGGACTAACGCTAGAGGCTGTTGGTTGTAAAAGCATGGTGGGTGATCGATGCTTAATAAAATCAGCCAGCGGAAATGATATTGAGGCTGAAGTGGTCGGCTTTGAAGAGAATCGTACTTTTCTTATGCCTTTAACTTCAGCTGACGGGATTCGTCCAGGTGCTCTTGTAACTCCTGCGGATACTGTTAGTGAGGTGGCTGTTGGGTGGGGGCTTTTAGGTCGCGTATTAGACGGTGCAGGAAATGTTCTTGACGATAAAGGTCCTTTAGAAATTGATGCACATATCCCTTTTAACGGCAGTATCATTAACCCTTTGGCGAGAGCACCCATCAGAGAGGCGATGGATGTTGGTATTAAAGCGATTAATGGTTTATTGACCGTTGGCGTTGGGCAGCGTATTGGATTATTTGCAGGTAGTGGTGTTGGTAAAAGTATGCTTTTGGGTATGATGACTCGTTTTACTAATGCAGATGTTGTTGTTGTTGGTTTAATTGGTGAGCGTGGCCGAGAAGTTAAAGAATTTATAGAGGATATATTAGGTGAAGAAGGTCTAAAACGCTCAGTCGTGATAGCTTCGCCTGCAGATGATTCGCCCTTGATGCGATTAAGAGCCTCTATGTTGACTACTCGAATTGCCGAGTATTTTAGGGATCAGGGGAAAAGTGTTTTATTGCTAATGGATTCCTTGACTCGATATGCGCAGGCGCAGCGGGAAATTGCTTTGTCTGTAGGTGAGCCGCCTGCAACCAAAGGTTATCCGCCTTCAGTATTTGCAAAAATACCTCAGTTAGTTGAGCGAGCAGGTAATGGAAAGAAGGGGGGAGGCTCTATCACTGCTTTTTATACTGTTTTAACAGAAGGTGATGACCAGCAAGACCCAATCGCAGATGCCGCACGAGCCATTCTTGATGGTCATATCGTGCTTTCAAGAAGTCTTGCAGAAGAGGGGCATTATCCTGCTATAGATGTTGAGGCATCTATAAGTCGGGTTATGCCGCATATTATTACGCCTGAGCATCTAAAAAATGCCCAGCGTTTCAAGCAAACTTATGCGCGTTTTCAGCAGGCTAGAGATCTAATTAGTGTAGGTGCTTACGTGCCAGGTTCTGATACGCAAACAGATTTTGCTATTGAGCGGATTGATAGAATGAAGCAGTTTCTACATCAGAGCCTGTCTGAGCAGGCAAATTCAGCTGCATCTGTTACCCAAATGTCAAATACGATTGCCCCGGCAAAATAAAGCTTAAATTAGAAAGTACTTAAATAAGAACGCAATTATAGCTGCTATGTAAATATCGAAGGTGAGTCAATGAAGCCAAAATCTCAGAGATTGAAAGTGGTTCTAGAGCTTGCTGAGAGAAATGAGCACGCAGCGATGGAAGTGTTATCAAGTAAGAGGCAGTACAGAGATCAACAGCAAGAGCAACTTGATCATTTGAAGTCGTATCATGCTCAATATGTTCATGACATGAAGAAAGGTATGTCAGGTTCGCAAAATGTCAGTAATCTTCAAGCAAACCTTCAATTTATGCACCAAGTCGATATTGCTATTCAGCAGCAAGAAGGTGTCACCGAAAGTGCTCAGAATGCCTTTAATCTTGCATTAGATCAATGGAAGGCACTTCATCAAAAAACTAAAGGTATGACGGACCTTATAACTCGGTATAAGAACGAAGAATTACTGTTAGCTGAAAAGAAAGCTCAAAAACAAATTGAGGACGATTTACAGGCTCGCAGATTGCGTCGATAACACACTTCTATTTCAACTCTTTGACACATTACTTTGGTAAGCCGGTTTTTTTAATTAAAGAAAAATTCGACTTTGCTTGAGTGGCATTCCTATAAATAACGACTAAAGTTACTTGAAGATAACCTTAAATAACACTGATTGGATGAGTTATGAGTCAAGCTAGTATTAATCTGGAAGGCATCGTAAATATCGCGAAAGTTGAGAGTTTGCATCATGAGTTGGAAGAAGTTTTAAAACTGGCTACGCCCATTAAAATTTCTGCTTCAAATGTCTCAAGAGTAGATACCGCTGCATTGCAGTTGTTATCTAGTTTCTTTAAAAGCATGCACTCTGCTGGCACTGAAGTGACCTGGGATGGTGTTTCAGATGAATTAGTCGCAGCAGCAAAATTATTAGGCCTCATTCAATCACTAAAATTATCACTTTCAGAGTGATTTAATAAAACGATTCGCTTAGAAAAGTAATGGAGAAAATAAATGGCAACAATATTGGCGGTAGATGATTCTGCCTCAATGAGACAAATGGTTTCATTTACCTTAAAGGGAGCTGGCTTTGATGTAATTGAAGCATCGGATGGTCAGCAAGCATTTGATAAAGCGAAAACAACGCCTGTTGATTTGGTTTTGTCAGATGTCAATATGCCTGTTATGGATGGTATTGAGTTGGTGAAAAATCTACGTACTTTGCCTGATTATAAATTCACTCCTATCTTGATGTTAACAACAGAGTCTGCTGGTGATAAAAAAATGCAAGGTAAAAGTGCAGGGGCAACAGGGTGGTTGGTTAAGCCGTTTAACCCTGAACAGTTGTTGGCCACAATTAAAAAAGTCATGGGTTAGTTTGTATTCAGGTGCATAAGAATAACTTTGCTTGTTTATAAAAGTCTAAGCTTTTGTAGCCTAACTACCTTTAATGTATATACACAAAAGTAGGTTGTGCAATGAGCGTCGATCTCAGTCAGTTTCACCAAGTGTTTTTTGAAGAAAGTTATGAAGGGCTGGACACAATGGAGTCTGCCTTACTTAATATTGACTTATCTGAATTAGACTCAGAAGCAATTAATGAAATATTTAGAGCTGCGCACTCAATTAAAGGTGGGAGTGGTACATTTGGTTTTAATGAAATTGCAGATTTCACACATGTTGTTGAAACACTTCTTGATCTTATTAGATCTGATCAATTTGTATTAGAAGCAGATCATGTAGATCTGTTTTTAAAGTCGGTTGATTGTATAAGGACGATGATCAGTGCACTTGAAAGTGGCGGGCAATGCGATACATCAGTAGCGGATGAACTAAAAAAATCATTTAATCTTTTACTCGATGGTGAGCCAGCTTCAGAATTGCCATCAGGAGGCGCTATAGAAAATAAAAATGAGGAAAAATCAGCCGCAGGCGGTTGGCAGATATATTTTAAGCCTGATGCAGATATATTAAGAACGGGAAATGACCCTGTTCGCATGTTTAGAGAGCTAGCTGAATTAGGCGAAATTTCAGTGAGTGCGGTGCTTGATGAAGTGCCTGCTTTAGCAAATTTGGATCCTGAAGCCTGCTTTATGGCTTGGAATATTACTCTTATAGGTGATGCTGATAAAAGTCAGATCAATGAAGTATTTGAATGGGTAGTGGATGATTCAGAACTTAGTATTAAGCCAATTGGTAATAATGACACTGCGAGCGAGTTAGTTGGTGTCGATGCAGAAGATGTAGCAAGTGTTGATAGTGATGAGGTAGAGGGAGAAAATACCCCTGAAACTGAGGTGGAAGAAGTCTTACTTCAAAAGGAACAGACCCAGAATACTCTTGTTAAAACGCCAGTAAAAAAAGAAAGTAAGCCTGAAAGTGTCTCCATACGTGTAGGAACAGATAAAATTGATAGTTTGATAAATATGGTGGGGGAGCTTGTTATTACTCAATCCATGTTAAATGAATTAGGAAAAGACTTTTCTATCGAAAGGATGCCTAAGTTAATGGAAGGGTTGGAGCAATTAAGTCTTCATACGCGTGAATTACAAGAGAGTGTTATGCGTATTCGTATGCTGCCAATTAGTTTTGCATTTTCCCGTTTCCCGCGTCTTGTTCATGATATGAGTAAAACACTTGATAAAAAAGTAGAACTTATTTTATTAGGTGAGCAAACGGAATTAGATAAAACCGTGATGGAGCGTATCGGTGACCCTTTGGTGCACCTCGTGAGAAATTCTTTAGATCATGGTGTTGAATTACCCGCTAAGCGCCTTGAAGCAGGTAAAGATGAAACAGGTAAAATTACCCTAAATGCTTACCATCAGGGTGGAAATATCGTGATTCAAATTATCGATGATGGTGCAGGCCTGAATGAAGAGCGGATTTTATCAAAGGCGATAGAGAATGGTTTGGTATCGCCTAATGATCATCTTGAACCTGAGCAAATTCACGATCTTATTTTTCAACCTGGATTTTCAACTGCTGCGGAAGTGACTGATATCTCAGGTCGAGGAGTGGGTATGGACGTCGTTCGTCGAAACATTCAAGAGCTTAATGGTTCGGTTGAGGTTGAGTCAAAGTCTGGTGAGGGGAGTGTATTTTCAATACGATTACCGCTAACTTTGGCTATACTTGATGGGCAACTTATTCGGGTTGGTCAGCAAGTTTATATTTTCCCTCTAGTGTCAATTGTTGAGTCAATTGAAACGCAAGACCAGATGATTCATCGGGTATCGGGTGGTTGTGATATTTTACGTTTAAGAAATGAGTATGTTCCTATTATACGGTTATGGGACATATTTAATGTCGAAGCAGAATTTGAAAAAGTTGATGATGGGATCTTGGTTATCGTTGAAGGCGATAATATCAAGGTTGCAGTCTTAGTTGATGATTTGCTTGCTCAGCAGCAAGTCGTGATCAAAAGCCTACAGGAAAACTATAGGGCGGTGTCTGGTGTGTCAGGTGCGACTATTCTTGGGGACGGTACTGTTTCTCTGATCCTGGATATAAGTGGGTTAATTAAATTAGCTGGCGTAGGGCGTGATGCGTATAAGAAAATAAGCGAATCTGATGATATCGAAGCGGCCTAAATCAGGAAAAGGTGATAATTCATGACTGAAAAAAAAGATGCGAAGTTTAATCAAATGAATGATGAGCTGGCAGGCGCTAAAATTGATGAAGCCACTGAGCAATATTTGACTTTCTATATGGGTGGAGAAGAGTTCGGTGTCAATATTCTTTCAGTTCAGGAAATTAGGGGCTGGGAAGAGATTACATCTATTCCTAATTCACCGAAACAAGTTCTGGGTGTAATGAATTTGAGGGGGACTGTTTCTCCGATAGTTGACCTTAGATACTGCTTTGGGATTCAAGACCTATCTTATACTGATGAGACGGTTGTCATCATTGTTTCAGTGCAAACTGAAGCTAATATAAAAGTAATAGGCATTGTGGTCGACGCCGTGTCAGATGTGTATAACTTTTCACAGTCACAAATTCAGCCCTCACCTGAACTTTCTCAAACTAACCAGGCTCAATATGTTAAAGGGCTAGGTAGCACCGATGAAAAAATGGTGATATTGCTTGAGCTTAGTGAGCAGCTTATTGCTGATACCGATGTTATTTCAAATCGACAGCTATTAGCTAGTTAAGGGGTTGTTAGTGAGTTCTGATAGGCAACGTGAATTCTCAATGTCAGATGCTGACTTTCAGGAGATTAGTGATCTTGCGTATAAATATACTGGCATAGTGCTTGGGGCGCACAAGAAAGATATGGTGTATGGTCGGCTTGCCAGAAGATTAAGAGATGTAAACCTATCAAGTGTTCGTGACTATATCGAATTGATTGATCATGAGGGTAAAGATGAAGTTAGCAGATTTATTAATGCTATAACAACTAACTTGACCTCTTACTTTAGAGAGCAGCATCATTTTGATTTTTTGAAAAATACACTTTTTCCTGAACTAAAAAAAACAAATGCGAGTAGTCGTAAAATTAGAGGCTGGTCGGCAGGTTGTTCTACTGGCGAAGAGCCCTACAGTATAGCTATAACACTTAAGGAAAGTATGGACTTAGCTGGCTGGGACTGTAAAATTCTTGCTACTGATTTGGATTCAAAAGTCCTTGAGAAGGGGTGTCAGGGTGTCTACGGTATTGAGCGAATAGAGTCCTTAAATATTGAGAAAAAACGTAATTGGTTTTTATTTGATAAGAATCACCCAGATATCGTTAAAGTCAAACCGGAGCTGCAGGAGTTAATTCGTTTTAAACGTCTTAACCTCTTGGAAAACTGGCCAATGAAGGGGCCGTTTGATTTTATTTTTTGTCGCAATGTTGTTATTTATTTTAATGAAGAAACGCAAAGTGTTTTATTCGATAGATATGCCGATATGCTAAAAGATGGGGGTTATCTCATTATTGGCCATTCCGAAAGTTTGAATCGGGTTTGTACTCGTTTTGAATCTATCGGGAAAACTATCTATCAGAAAATTTCTTAGCCAAATTAATTAATAGGATCATATTTGAATGGCTGAAAACCATCCTCTTCCAAATGCATTACCCGGATTTGAACATGTAAATCGTTATTGGGATAAACGTATGAATCTTCCCGCAGCTAAAATTATGCCGGGTGAGTTTTATGTGAGTAAGTCTGGTGAAATGATTGTGACCGTTCTGGGCTCATGTATATCTGCTTGTATACGAGATGTTCAATTAGGGATTGGAGGAATGAATCATTTTATGCTTCCAGTTCAGGGGGAGCATTCATCAGATAGGTGGGGAAGTGGAAATAGTTCTGCATCGCGTTACGGTAATTGGGCGATGGAGTTTTTAATTAATGAAATTCTGAAGCTTGGAGGGACGCGCAGAAATCTTGAAATAAAGGTATTTGGTGGCGGTAATGTCCTGAGTAATATGACTGATATTGGTGAACGTAATATTGCCTATGTCAGGAAGTATATTTACGAAGAGAATTTTGAACTAGCTGCAGAAGATGTGGGTGATATATTTCCAAGGAAAGTACTCTATTTTCCAGATACCGGTTCTGTAAAAGTTAGAAAACTACGTGAAACACTAAATGATACCGTAATACAGCGAGAAATTAATTACAGTCAAGACTTGAATGACAAGCCTCCTGTAAGTGGTGATGTAGAGCTTTTTGATTGAATGACTTTTCGTTGTTGTTTATTTATGTTTGTCGAGTAGTGCATGGAGAAAGGTAGTTTGAAAAAAATAAAAGTGCTTATTATTGATGATTCAGAACTAATTCGTCAGGTATTAACTGAGATTATTTCATCTGCATCAGATTTAGAGGTTGTTGCTACGGCAGAACATCCTTTAGAAGCGCGTGATAAAATTAAACAATTTAATCCTGATGTTCTGACTTTAGATATTGAAATGCCGAAGATGGATGGCATCACTTTTTTAAGGAACTTAATGCGCCTTAGGCCTATGCCGGTAGTTATGATTTCAACGCTTACGAGTAAAGGTGCGCCCGCAACGCTTGATGCTCTTGAAATTGGTGCTGTTGATTATATTGCAAAGCCTCAAGGTGGTTCCTGGGATAATCTGGCCGGTTATGCCCAGTCTATTCAAGAAAAGGTCAGGAATGCAGCCCTTGCAAACTTATCTGCGCATGATCGGGTACTTTCCAAGCCAGCACAAAAAATTGCAAACGGCATAACATATGACGGCCGAAGGGTCATCTGCATTGGAAGTTCTACGGGGGGGACTGAGGCGCTTCGTGAAGTGTTGCAGAGTGTGCCGCTTAACTGCCCACCTATTTTAATCGCACAGCATATTCCAGCGTCGTTTAGTACTTCACTAGCGACTCGTCTAGATAGTCATTGTGATATTACCGTTAGAGAGGCGAAAAGTGGTATGCCTCTAGAAGCGGGTAATGCTTATTTGGCGCCAGGTGATTTTCACTTAAAAGTATTTGAAAAAAATGGGCGACTGGTTACGTCTCTTTTTGATGGAGATAAAGTGAATGGCCATAAACCATCTGTAGATGTTTTATTTGAGTCAGTATTGACACATTATGGGAAGCATACTGTTGCTGCTATATTAACTGGTATGGGTAATGATGGCTCTAAAGGCCTAAAGGCTATTTTAGACTCTGGCGGCAATACCATGGTGCAGGATGAAGGTACAAGTGTTGTTTGGGGGATGCCCGGAGCTGCTGTTAAGTTAGACGCGGCTGAAAAAATTTTACCAATCAAAAAAATTTCCAACGCCTTATTGAAGGCTTGTGAAAAATAATGCTAATTAACCACAAAGAAATTAAGGAAGATATTTAGATGACTATTACTTCATTATTATCGACTGAAGAAAATGTATTAACTATCGGTATAAAAGGACGGTTTGACTTCTCTTCACATCAAAGTTTCTCTCAGGCTTATGAGGGGAAAGGAGAGAATATTTCTCATTACCGTTTGGATATGCGAGATGTGACATATCTTGATAGTTCTGCATTAGGTATGCTTTTATTACTTCGAGATTATACTAAGAATGGCGCTAAAATCAGCATTCTAAATTGCTCAGATGATGTGAAAAAAATATTTGAAATATCAAATTTTAAGCAGCTGTTTGATATTGTCTAACTAGTAAACGAAATTACTAAGTTGCTGTTAATACAGCGGTCGTGAGTATTGTTGTTCAGCTCTTTTTAAAGCTGATTCTATGCATATTAGAATAATTATTTAATAGGTATCACTCTTTGGCCCAATTTTCGCTTAGTTAATTCAAGCTATATTGAATTAACATAAAGCCAACATTGGGGTTATACCTAGCATGCAAGATTTAGTACCGCTTCTATCATCAAAAACTGATATATCTAAGCTTAAGTCTGGTTCTGTCGATAGTGCCGGATCTCCAGGTTTTTCTGAAAATCTAAGCGATGCCCCCTCAAGCATAAGCTTTCATGAGGTAATGGTGGAGCAAGGCAGACCAGAAGGGCTTAAGTCGGGTTTTGATGCCATTGATTTAGCAAATGGAAAATTACAAAACTTATCTTCTGGGTTGAAAGATTTACTTAATGACCCTGAAGCACTAACTGCACTTTCTTCCGAGTCTCCATTATTTGAGCAGTTGCAGTCATTCCTTGAGGGGAATGACTTTTCCGATTTATTTAGTGATCAAGGTGGAAACTTGCCGCCTTCTCTTGAGAGTATTCAGCAATCATTAAGTGAAATGCTTGTAAAACTTAGTGATACGTTATCAAGTGAACTTCCTGATTCAGCTGCCAGCATTGATGTTTTAGAGCAAGTTCGGTCACTTTTGTCGTTATCACAGGGTACGCTAGATTTAATTCAGGGTAAAAATGATTTTACTCATGTAGCCGATGCTCAGGTAGCGCAATTACTTTCTGCAAAACCTGTATCGTCTGGAGCGATATCTTCAAATGTGAGTTCTGAACATGTGAGCTCTGAAAATGTGAGCTCTGAAAATGTGAACTCTGAAAAT
>Ga0209290_1000248_pt1 | contig 47251 bp, 41 predicted proteins | sample EN1Hudsemesocosm_2_FD_184632 | JGI IMG/M metagenome (GOLD analysis project Ga0209290, IMG submission 184632) | Methane-oxidizing microbial communities from mesocosms in the Hudson Canyon - EN10B Hudson Canyon (SPAdes) (version 2) | ecosystem: Environmental > Aquatic > Marine > Cold seeps... | reverse complement strand
AGGCCCATAATCGCAACCCAATGGGCTTGTGTATTTGCATCACGCTGCCACTTACAGCCACGATTCAAGCTTAAAAGATTTCGGCAAGTTTGCGCCAATGCACCTACACTGAAGGAAGATGTTCGCTGTAGAGTGCCATGCAATCTAACCTAAGCTATTACTTTACCCTGCCCGACGATTCGACCCTGGAGTACCACTTCACTTTCGACGGTGAGCGCTATGTGCTGGAGCGGGAAGACACCAATCCTCCTCCCTGGAGCGAATTGCATTTTCAGCAGTGCCCCCATTGCCCGTACAAAGGCGGCAAAGGGCCCAAGTATTGCCCCGCCGCCCAGCAGCTGTCTTTGGTGGTGGAAGATGTGGATCACCTGGTGAGTTACGAGCGAGTCACCATAAAAGTACAGACCAGCCAGCGTACCATCACCCAGGAAACCAGCGTGCAGGAAGCAGTGGGCTCTCTGCTGGGGTTAATCTTTGCCAGCTCCGGCTGCCCCCATACCGAATTTTTGCTGCCCATGGCACGCTTTCATTTACCCTTGGCCTCCGCTGAGGAAACCCTGTGGCGCGCCTGTGGCAGTTTTTTACTGGCGCAATTTTTTCGCAATGAGAATGGCGAAACGCCCGAAATGCTCGACGATGTTTTGCGCCGTTATGAAAACCTGGAAACCATCAACCGCGCCTTGGCCAAACGCCTTAAGAGCCAGGTGAACACCGACTCCTGCCTAAATGCCATTGTATTGCTGGATAACTACGCCAAGCACTTCCCCCACTATTTGGAAAAATCTATTCACCGCCTTAAGCCACTTTATGTGGCGTACCTAATGCATTAATTCGCCGGTTCTCAGTGCCCTTATCTTAGGGTACACTGCCGTTATGATTGTCCTCTTGGTCAACAATTTAATCTCAGAATAAAAATTCGACTAAGGCAATTTACAATAAAGCCCTGATCAGACTCTCACTGCATTGATTATTACGTACCTGGTTATTGATCATCTCAAATGGAATTGCATGTTCAAGTTCAGTTTTATTCTTTTACTTATGGTTTTTTCAAGCGTTAGCCTGGCACGGCAGAGCTGTGACTGGCCGTTTCGTACAAGTGTCACGATTAACGAAGAAAGCAATAATAACCTTACAGACTACACCGTAAGCCTAACTCTTACCGGTGGCACCTCTGGCACCCTACATTCAGGTTACGAATGGAGCAGTGGCGGCCAGGATCTGCGCATTTATGACAATGATGACAATACCGAATTAGAGTTTCATATCGATAATTGGGACGCTACCCTTAAAGTTGCCAATGTTAGGGTGCTGCTACCCACCCTTAATAGATTGCAAACCAAGACCATCTATTTATATTACGGGAATACAACCGCCATCTCACACAGTAGCGGTAACCTACCTGACGTGACCTATGTAAACGGTAAGATTAAATTTCATACTCGCGCCAATTCCACCAACACCACCAGTTTAAATCATGCTAAATCGTTGTTTGACGGTGTCGATGACAGCAATAATCAATACGGTTGCAGCCACCCAGATATTTTTTCAGATATAACCAATGCCAGCCAGGGCGCAAACCGTTCCAGCAGAAATTTTATCGCATACTCGCAAACCTTGTTCACTGTGAATTCAGGCCAAGGCGGTGACTGGAGCGTTCGCTACGGTGCCGATTATGGTCGAGGCGGGGGCTTGTATGTAGATGGAATAGCACTAGATGAGCGTTGGGATGAAAATTTGTGGTGGAGCAGGGACTGGAATAACGCGGATGTACTATCGGGAACAATAAACTTAACAGCAGGAGAACATAAGCTTGAAATCATGGGGGCTGAAGATGGAAACGATGGCGGCTTAACCATACAAATTAAAGAACCCGGTGGCGCTTGGGTATTATTTAACGATACTAATATCACCATGCGTAGCCAGTCCTGCCCCACCGTTTTTCATACCCTGCAGTATGGCAGCCATGATGTATGTAGCGTGGATTTGCAATTTGATGGGAATAAAATCACCGTACCTAATAATTGGAATATAAATCAGACTCAAACACTAAGCTTAAAATTAAAAAATGATCGAAATTCTGAAAACACAGCAACCCCACCTATCACAGTTGAAATTCAATTTCCCGCAGGTATGTCGGTAAGTGCCTTCACTGGCAACGATTGGCTTTGCACTGGAACAAGCGACCTTATTAGCTGCGTCTATAACCAAAACTTAACAAGTAATAGTAAGTCAAGCCAACTGGATCTATCTGTGTTTACTAGTCGCAGCACCGTAAGCCCAGCCAACATTACAGCCACAATAACCAGCAATCAATTTGATGTTGATTTAAGCAACAACAGCGTATCTGCCAGCAAAAATGTGCGGGACAGAAATACACCGGCCCCTGCGGTGACACCCAGTTGCACCACCCCTAACCCGGGCATTTGGTCACGCTTTTTTGACATCCAAAGTTATGCCGATACTACTCTGGATAATGCCATTGATTATCAAGCCATCGTAGATGACAGGGTTCAAGTTCAATACCTGGATGGCCAAACCATCCTTAGCAACATCAATGGCAGCGGCAACCCGTTTGATAATCGGGGGGATGAGTATTATCTAACCCTATTCGAAGGTTATATAAATGCACCAGAAGACGGCACCTATACTTTTGGCGTGGACGGAGATGACGCCATTGAAGTTTGGATAGACGGGATAATCGCCACCACGTTTTACGGTTTACACGGTGAGAATGGTAGTGCCACCGGGCAACAAGACATCGCCCTAGCCGCGGGTTATCACAATATTGAATATCGATTCCAGGAATACACAGGGGGCGACACTTACAAAATGTATTGGCAACCACCCAGTAATGGCAGCCTGATTATTATTCCCCAAAGTGCTTACTTTCATTGTGCCGGCCAAGTTGACATTACCCTAGCGACCCAGGTGGTGGTAATACAAGATGATATCAATGGTACCAATAATCCCAAGGCCATTCCTAACGCCATCATGAATATTGCAGTTAATGCCATCAATCAAGGCAATATCAGCACCGATTTAAATACCACGCAAATCAGCCAAGCCATAGATGCCGGCACCGAATTATATGTAAATGATTTTAACGGCCCCGGCCCCATTAATTTTGTGGACGGCACCAATGCCAGTAACTTAAGCTATCAATATGTGGCCCTCAACGATGGCACAGATAGCATCAGTTTTAGCAGTGATGGCAGTGATTTCAGTCATACCGCCACGCCAGATGCCGATGGCTACGACTCTGCCATTACACACATTAGAATAAATTTTGGAGGGAGTTTTAAAGCACAAATGGATGGCATTCTACCCGCTTTTGGTTTTGAATATCAAACCAGAATAAAGTAGACAAGCCATATGTAAGGACACTAGATAGTGCCCTTATATAAAATGGAAATTTTACAAAATCATCTCAATGGGTTTCACCGCACTGGCGCCCCCATCTTTTTGCATCATCTCATGGAACTCATCCACCAGCTGGTCGGTAGCGGCTAATACCGTTTGCCAATAACTCAACCGATCTTCGTTGGATAAATTTTCAAAATCTTTACGATCTGGAATTTTTCCAAACGGCAGCTTGGCTATAAATTCTTTACTGGGTGTTAGCATTACCACATTAGAATAATCCTTGGCTTTCACTTTGCGCCATGGCAATCCTTTATCAAACCAGCCCGGGGTGATTTTTGGAAAAAAGTGCGGGTAAAAAACCAAACCGTCATCCACATTAAAGGGGCCAGAAAAATGATAATCCACCATGCCTCCATCCCAATGTAATCTGTCTTTGCCACCGTGAATTTTGGTGGGCTCTAACACCACAGGAATAGCTCCGGATGCGGTGAGCGCCTGAGTTAAATTTTGCCCTGTTAACGCAATGGTCTCAGGTTTAAAACCATAAGGCTCATGGCTGGAATCCTGACTAATTAATACCCGTGGATATAATGCTTCTACAATCTTAGGGGATAAAATATTACCCGCAGCGGCGGTGAACAAACTTAATGCCTGCACCACTGAATGGCTACTGCTAAGCAAACGGCGATTACGCACTGCCACCACATGTAATTTACGCGCTGGATTATTCGCCACTTCTTGGGCGGCGCTGCCATCAAATAAAGCGTTTAAGACTTGCTCCACAAATACGGTAATGGCCTGGGGAGTGATTGGGTTGCTATAGGTTTGCTCAAGATACAGGCGTTCAAATTCTTTGAAGGTGGCGTGGGGGTCTTGCTTGGCATAACAGGCCATGCGCCAAGCGCCAACGCTTGAACCAATAAGCGACAAGTGCTGGCTTTTGCTTAACAGGTGCTCGCTAATATATTGATCCAAACGGCTTAACATCAACCATTTAGGGCCACCGCTGGCCCCCACCATGAGCTTAATACGCTCAGGTAATAACCCCTGCTGCTGGATTTCTTCACGGGCTTGTTTGCCAGCATAAAGCTCAATTGCCATAAATAACCTGAATGTTCATAAATTTAACCCGCTGCTGCCGGGCCTATCACTGGTCCGCTTGCAACTCAATTACCACAGATAATTTGAGTTATGCCGAGATGGTGGCAAGATCGCCTCTTATGCGCAACCAACACTTGCCCATTTTCGGGCACTACTATATCCCTCTGGAAAACCACCAGCCATGACCCTGAAGGTCAATTGATTCATCCATCATTAAAGGTTTTAAAGATACGCCCGATAACCTTGTTAAGGCATTTGATGCCAACCAAATTTGCAAGGAGCAGACTATGTACACAGGGCAGAGTTATCAATTTTTAAGCGCCATTGAACAGCAGGCGTTTCATGAAGGGCTAAAGGCGCAGCACAGCTCGCAAAACCCTTACTGCAATAGCGACACGCCTCATGCGGCGCGGGCTTGGGCCAAGGGTAATCAGTTGGCGTTTCGTTTAACGGCGCGCCTGGGAGTGCAGTACCTAAACGCCAGCCGCACCTCTCACGCCTGAAACATTTATTAGCCAGGCTGGTTAGGCATGTTTAATCCGCTTGGCTAAACCTCAAACAGCGAAATACCCTGCTGTATTTCAACAGCCACAGTATTCACTGTGGTGGCTGAGTCTTTAATAGACTGCAGCCGCTGAGCATTTTCCTGACTTAAAGTACGCATCACCTGGGCATTTTGGCTCACGCCGTTCACCACGCTTTCTTGCTCGGTGGTGGCCGAGGCAATCATGTTATTCATGTCCAGTATGGCGTTCATGGCCTCCTCAGCTTCTAGCAAGGCACTGTGGGTTTTACTGGTATCTTCCACACACTGACCCATGAGCGTTTGGCTGGTTTCCATGGCGGCCACCGTACTCTTGCTGCCCTCTTGCAACTTGCCAATCATGCTATTAATTTCTTCGGTGCTTTGTTGGGTACGGGAGGCCAGGGAGCGCACTTCATCAGCCACCACCGCAAAACCACGGCCCTGCTCACCGGCGCGAGCCGCCTCGATGGCGGCGTTTAATGCCAGTAAATTCGTTTGCTCGGCAATGCCGCGAATAACGTCCAGTACTGAACCTATATTTTCACTTTCGGTGGCCAGGTGAGTAATGGCTTGAGACGCCTGATTAATTTGGGTGCCCAGGTGCTCCATGCCTTGCTGAGCACGCTGACTTTCCTGACTACCCGCACTCACAGTGGTTTTAACATGCCCCACCGAACTGGCCGCTTGCTCGGCATTTTGCGCAATGAGCTGAATGGCCCCGGTCATCTCGGTTACTGCGGTGGTGATTTTTTCGGTTTCTTCTTGCTGCAGCACCAGCTGGCTGGCATTAGTTTGCATTAACGAATTCAATTCTTGGCTCGACTGCGACAGGGTCTGGCCGTTTTGACTCATGTTTTTAATGAGTCCATGGGTCTGGCCTATAAAGTTATTAAAGTTGTCAGCGATGGGGTGCCCTGTCATTTGGCAGCGATGGTTCAAATTTAAGGTTCCCTGCCCGGTAATCTCATCCACTGTACTTTCCAAATCCTGACTGGCTTTTTCTTTTCCGTGCAGGTCTCTGGCCATCACCAGCAATACGCCTGTTTCCACTATCACGTACCCTGCATGTAAAAAGATGATGTTCCAACTGCTATTAGCGGCGTCCAATATATACAAGTCCACCCCTTGCTGTTGTAGGGCGAAAAAGCCAAGGTGATGCACCGCCACTAAGGCAGCAGAGGCGAATATGGGCAACCAGTCGTGGTAATAAAGCAGCAGCGCCAAGAACGCAAAGAAGCCAAAATGCATCTCAATCATGCCCTGCGACTGATTTACATGCAGCATGGTCATCACCATTAAAGCCAAGCCCATAAAAATACGAGTACTGCGCAGACCAGCCTGGAATTTACACAGCATAGTGGCAATCAAAGCGGTACCGCCGCCTATTACGATAGACTGCCCCCACGTGCCATACATAGTGGCTAGGGCCAATGAATAAATGACGGTAATATAGATCACCGCCAACATGGTTCGGTCGGCCTTGGCATATTGCTCAAGCACCAGCTTTTTGTCTTGCATGGTTATCTCCTAACTGTCCCAGGGGCAATAACAGCCCACAGCCAGGGTATTTACCCACATGGGGTTTTCCGCCCTAGCCAAACTGTGCAATACCCGACTCACAAAATCTTGCCCCGAGCCACAAACAGCCCCGCTACTGTAGGGGCCGAAGTAGGCGAGACGACCCTTTTCATCCCATATGGCCACCGACGGCGTGGCCGGTATATTCAACCCTTGCATCAACCTATGGCCAGGGCTTACTACCAGCTGACGAGCATCTTTAAATAACTCTTGCAAACGCTCAATGTGAGGGGCGCTGTAACGACTGCAAGGACAAGCATAATCGTTGAAATGCACTACAGTGTTTTTTACACTGGCCGGCAACCTTAGCTGCAATTGCCTTAATATTTCGCCATTAAACACCACGTTTTGTGCGGTAAAGCGCTGCCAATGACGGTATTCAAACCACCAAAAACCTCCCCCCACAAACAGCAACCAAGCGGCCATTATCAACCAGCCAGCCGCAGGTTTATTTACCACGCTCATCTGAGTTTAAGCTTAGACAATATTGGCCAACAATCTAGCAGGTTACTTAGTGGTATGGCGGAAGGTGCCATCCCAGTCGTCAGGCAGATCATGATCTTTAAGATGAGGAAGGCGCTCCATATAAACCTTGTAGACCCCCAGGGGATTTTTCTCGAACAAGGCACTGAAAGCCGCCATGGCCTCATCCCATTTTCGATCCAAGTGAAGCTGGTAGGCGTTATTGTATTCTTCAAGTTCGTCCAAGGTATCTTGCGCCACTTTGCCTTCTTGCCCCAAGGGCTCATATACTCGAATGGCCGTGTCTTTACCCTTTACCTGAATACGGTCCACAAAACGGCACACAAAACCGCTGGAATGGTCGTAGGTTTCTTCACCAATTAAAATTTTACTGCCATAAAACTTGGTAATACTTTCCAGCCTAGAACCCAAATTTACGGCGTCCCCCAGCACGGTATAAGAACGGCGGTAGCTTGATCCCATGTCGCCCACGTTCATCGGGCCGGTGTTTAATCCCACCCCAATATTGGCCTCGGGCAAGCCCATTTCTTTAAACTGGGCTTTTAGGTCTTGAGTTATAATTTGCATATTAATGGCCGCCAGAATCGCATTGTTTCTGTGGTTATCATCATCGATGGGGGCTCCCCAAAATGCCATCACCATATCCCCTACATATTTATCTATGGTGCCCTGTTGATCAAAAATTTCTTTGGTGATGGGGGTGAAAAAATTGTTCAGGAAGCGTTTTAATTCTTTGGCGGTGAGGCTTTCGCTGATGGTAGTAAAGCTGCGAATATCGGCAAACAACACCGTTAATTCCTTACTGTCACCATCAAACGTATAAGCCCCCGGATCGGCCATCATCTGGTCAATGTGGGCAGGCGGCACGTATTGATCAAACATACCTTTAAGCATTTTTTTGCTGGCGTTTTCTTTTAAGAAACCGTCAGCCACAAATGCGCCGGTTAAAAATGTGGTAAGAATCCAGGCCCCCGCCACCGGTAAATCCAGCCCCAATACCCAGGCGTAACCGTTAAAACCAAACACAGCAGAAATAATCACGGTACCGGTCACCAACATGGAGGTGGGCCCCAACAAGGGCAGCACAATAATCATGAAGATGGCAATTAGTACCAATTGTAAAAACACCGCACCGGCGGTCCAGTCCGGTTGATACGGAAAGCCGCCACTTAATAACGCACCTAAAATATTGGCGTGCACTTCCACACCCGGGTATTGCGGCCCCATGGGGGTGGCCCGTAAATCTGCCAGGCCGATGGCCGAGGTTCCCACAAACACCACCGCCCCCTCCAATAATCCCGGCTCGACATTGTCGTTTAATACGTCGGTGGCGCTTATATAGGGGTAGCTAAAAGCCTTGCCTTGATAGGGCACCCGCACAAATCCCAGAGCATCGGTGGGAGCGGGAAATTCACTCACCGCAATGTCGGTGACCGTGAGTACGTTGCCCACCTCGGCCACTTGAGGGTCAATGCTGTCGATGAATAAATAACGCATAGCCGCCCCCAGCGCCAACGACGGGTATAACTTGCCGTCTTGCTGAATCACTAGGGGCGCACGGCGTACCGTGCCGTCAAAATCTGGAAACATGGTCACGAAACCACCGCCGGTGGCGTTGTCTTGCAGGATAGGAATATTGGCGGTAAAACCCGGTCGTTCGGTTACCACCAAACGGTTGTCCCATTCTTCTGGAATATCAAAAATGGTCGGTGGCATCTGGCCGTTACGATATTTTTCATCGTCTTGAAAAAAGAAGCCCAACACCACATCTTGCTCGGTGAGGATGCGTGCCATGTTGCTGTCGGCATCTACGCTGTGGGAAATCTCTTGCCAGTGATGCGGGTTAATTTTTTCCAACAGGGGTTTATCCACCAGCTCACCTATGTACTCCACCGGGTTTACTTCGGCCTCACTGAACACCACATCGAATGCGGTAACAATTACCCCAGCCTGCCCCAGTTTATCGATGAGTTTGGCAATTTTGTGACGACTCCAGGGGAAGCGCCCCTCAGCCACAATGGAATCTTCATCGATATCAATGATGGCGATGTTGTGATCACTCTCCCCACGCTTGGTATAAGACAGCAACAGATTGAATCTTAGGTCGTAAAACAGGTACTCAATGCGCGCCAAAGCATTCGTGGAGGTAGCAGAACTCACCGACAACCAAATAATGATGATTGAAATAAAGGCGGCCAATAGCCGAGCGGTATGCTTGAGGAGTTTTCGAGTATGAAACATATTTATTCAGCATAGCTGGGAAAGCTGAAATAGGCAGAAAACTCATACTATGGCGCCCTCCATAGTCGGGCTTAAGCCTGCCAGTTATCCCTGAGCCGAATTAACAGTACCGCCGTGTAGGCGGCCGTTGAGTTGGCGGCAGTGCAGCCAACACTGACATTAGGAGTGGTCGCAACTATTGGCCTGAGTGGTTCCGTGTTTATAGGGAGCCGGGTATCAAGTCGCCGCTTTGAGCAAATTCACGCACTCGGCTGAGGGCAGATTTAACCTTTGGCACCATGAGTTTCTCTTTGTTTAAAAAGGCTTCTACTTCTTTAACAAATAAATCATCGGTCCATTGGTCCCTGGGACGAGAGCGCACAAATTCGCTGTAATTACGGTGACCAATGCTCTGCCTTAATTGCTGGTTAAGGTTTTCCATTAAATACTGGTGGGCCAGCTGGTCTATTTTAACTTTCACCTGCTCGATGGCAGCGGCATCAAAATTGATGCTCGTGAGTTGCTGTTGAATATCATCGCGCCACTTAAGTTTTTGGCGAATGCTGGCTTCGTTTTCCTGGGGATTACTCTGCGCCAATATTTGTAAGGTCATATCCAGCTGAATTTGGGTGAGCCGCTGGTACATAGCCGCTTGCTGGGCAATCTGCTTATCGTAGTCGAGCAGTGTTTGTTCATATTGGCTGTCTTGTTCCTGATGCAGCAGATAAATTTTATCCAGGCTCAACAAAGAGAAATCAAACACCACCAATAATGCCACCAGAGCCGTGAAGATCGACTCACGTATTTTTTTCTGCTGTAGCAATAAGGTGATTAGGGCTAAAAAACCCACACTGAATAACAGGATAAAGATGGTCATGCTCATGAATACTCGGAAACCTAACGTCAGCGGCAAACACTAACAATGGCACAGAGTATGTTCAAGTGCTCAAAGAGCTAAAACGCAGTGCTAAGCCACATCGTGGCCGCTGGGGGGGAAATAAATTTCTTTTAAATGTTCACTATAGGCATGGCAGGCATCGCTGAAGGTAAACACGCCGGCCAATTTATCGTTGCGGGTGACCAGTGCGCAGTCGGTGTGGGTTTCACTCATGTGATCCAGCACCTCAATCAGGGAGGTTTGCAAGTCCACATGATAAACATTTAACGGGCATAAATCCCCCACGGTTAGCTCATCAAAATCGGTGTGGCTATGGCCCGGTAACTGGGTACGCTCCAGTTCACGCAGACTAATCACACTTAAACTGCCATCCTCCAACTTCACCGGCAAATGCCCCACTTTATGCTCTTTCATCATCGTGCGCGCCTGAGTGACGGTGTCCGCGGCATAAATAGAAAACGGGAACGCGCTCATGACATCTTTAATCTTTGGCATGCGCTTCATACATTTTTCCTTATATTGCATGTGGCAAATAGAAAAGCCGGGTTACATCACCCTAAATACCCATCTTGCTCAATGCATCCATGATGTCGCGTAAAATGGCCGACATCTGCGGGTGCTTGCCTTCGAACTGCACCGCTTGTTGTTCTATTCGGCTATCCAAGCTGTCATCACTGGATTGGCCGGCCAAGACCCCCTGAATATCTTCATCTAACTGGGACAATAAACTGCGGCTTTCTTCGTCTAGCTGCTCAATGCTGCTTAAAGATTCGCGCAAATGGGCGAGTTTGGCTTTTAGTTGCTCATGCATTCGACTTGCTCCTTAGTGCTCTAACCGCTTAAAACACAGTAAAAGGCCATACTTCAATATAGATCAAGAAAGCTATATGCGCATTGGCAAGATTTAAAAACTACGCTTAGTTCTTAAAGGGTGAAGAAGTAGATACATCAATAGAAGGAAGCTACTGGGTTGTAGCAACAGATGAAAACCAGAAGGGGATAGCTGGGCCGTTCATTATTAATAAGCACGACCCACAGGTAAAATTAGATATTCATTGTGAGTTTTAACACGCCCTTAACAATAAACCCCACCATGCCAAGGCCCAGAGCAAAAAACAGTACAGCCATGCCAAACTTGCCAGCCTTGCTGCGTTTGCCCAGGTCATAAATGATGAACATCATAAACCCGATAATGACCGTTAAACCCGCCATGAGGGCTATTTCTTCAAATTGTTCAAAATCCATAATCGGCACCCATAAATTTTGGGCGCATTATAACCAATGGGGCAAAGGCTTAACCAGTTAATTTAACGGCCCTAAAGGAATATTCCGAATTGTCCAAAGGGTAAGCCTATGACTAATTTAGCAGGTACCGGCTAAGTCGCTGGTCCTAAAGGAATACCCAGCATTATCCATAGGGTAAACATAGCGCCCCAACCCAACAGTAGGGTGATGCCATAGGGCAGCATGAGTGTTAACAAACGCCCCACTCCTATGTCTTTTTCATACTTCTGGGCATACATCAGCACCAGAGGGAAATAAGGCATTAATGGCGTTATGATATTGGTGCTGCTGTCGGCTACCCGGTAAGCCCCTTGCACGGCGGCTGGCTCAATCCCTAACAAGTAAAAAGCAGGTACTAAAATAGGTGCCAGTAATGCCCACTTGGCCGAGGCCGAACCCACCAGCAAATTCAGCACACTGGTGAAGATCATCAGGCCAACCATGGCCAGCGCCGGAGACACCGCCCAGCCCTGTAACACCGCCGCTAAATGTACGGCCAGCACGGTGCCCAAAATACTCCACTTAAACCAGGCTATAAATTGCGCCACCACAAACATCAATACCAGATACGGGGCCAAGTCCGAGATGCCCTGCTCCAGCGACTTCACCCACTGACCCCAGGACTTAAAACGGCCGTTTTGTATGCCATAAACCGTAGACAAAATGGCCACACTCAAGGCGATAAGCGCCACTAAAGACGCCATGAACGGCCCCTTTAACAAGCTGCCAGTTTGCCCATGACGCAGCACAGCCTGCTCGGGCAAGGTTAAGATTAACCAGCCCGCCACTATGGTGAACAAAGTTACCCAGAAAGCCTTGCCCAGGTGATGCACCGCCACTGGTTCATCTAATTCAGGCTCGGGTTTTATAAATGGACTGTCTTTAAGATAAGGCTCCACCCAAACGCGGTTCACCATGACTGTCAGTAAAATAATCAACACCACACTGGCCAGCATAAAATAGTAGTTGGCCAAAATACTCACCTCTTTATCGGCCACCAACTGCACGGCCTCGGTGCTAATGCCGGATAATATGGCATCCACTGGCCCCACCATCAAATTGGCACTGAAGCCCCCAGAGACACAGGCAAACCCTAGGGTTAGCCCGGCCAAAGGATGCCGCCCCGCCGCCGCAAACACTGCCGCACATAAAGGCAGTAACACCACATAACCTGAATCCACCGCGATGCTGGACATAACCCCCAGAAAGGCCACCACCAGAGGTAACATATGACTCTTGGTATGGCGGGTAAGATTAGTAATGAGGGTGGGCAATAATCCGCTTTTTTCAGCCACAGCAAACGCCAGGGCAATCATCAACACCGGCCCCACCGGGGCAAAGTTCATGAAGTTTTTAACCATGGAGCCGAGCATAAATACCCAGCCGTCTCGACTGATAAGACTGCGTACCTGCAGCCAGTCTCCTGTTGCAGGATGCTGAGCCCCCCATTTGAAAACATCCCCCAGCCAGCTGAACAGCACCACAATTAGGCACAAATAAATAAACAGGGCCATGGGATGAGGAAGCCGATTGGCAACTCTCTCGATGGAATTTAGAAAGGATCTCATAAGACGTCCTTGTGGCAGAAAATACGTTGCCCCATAAAAACAGTGACGGCAGGGGTTTGCAACGCAACTTACCGCCATCATCTTAATTGGATAAGACTGTTGCTTAAATTAGGCGTTTTTTATCCACCTGCTCGCAAACTCCCTAGCCATGAGGCTTGCTTAAATTATTAGAGTAGTTGCTCTTGGGTAGAGCGCGACAACCTGCTAAATGGCGGGCTTGACCACTAGAAATTCGTTTTTAACTGACTACAATGGCGCCGCCTCATCGGGCAAACCTTTATTGAATTTACTCGCGCTAGCCACAAGCCAGCCATCCGGAGCGACTATGATCACCAACACCCACCACCAGATCAGCACACAGTCGTTGCCGAACCTTGCGCCCGTGGCCAACATTTTACCGGCCAATACCCCCATACCTTTGGCGTGTGATGCCTGCGATCATGAACAAGATTACAGCATGCGTCACCTGCGCTCTTTACCCGAACTGGCTTGCAATCACTGTGGTGACCTACGTCAATTCAGTGTATTGGAATTAACCACGTTGGAAAATGCGCTTAATAATATGGGTTATTACTTGAGCAAGAGCGCTTAACTTCACGGCAACATCCTAAAACACCTGAATATCGCCGCTCCTTGGCATGACCGCCATGGATGGTGGAAATGCGGTTTTTGCATGGAGCAAAAAACTGCCCATGGCACCGCGTCATTGCTTACATGGATGTAAGTACTTGGAATTTGTCGAGAACAAAATTCCTGACGACCCACATGGATGTGGGAAATGCGGATTTTGCATGGAGCAGAAAATCAGCCGTTCATCCTGAACATATACGCTCCTTGCCATCCATGGCACCGCGTCATACCGTTCGTCCTGAACGTAAAAAACCCGGTAATGCGTGAGCAGCAACCGGGTCTTAGTTTTTCATTTTAGTGAAACTACTATCTAGTCGTCTTCAGGCACTTCAATTTTTAAAATTAACGACACCTGTCGCTCCAGAATCTTTCTCTGGTCTTGTTTATTAATATCCTCAGGCGCTTGCAACAAGGCCTCGTATTCCACACGGCGCAGGGTACTAATAAGGATTTGCGCATCTTCTTTAGGATGAGAGCTGTGTACCAAGTTTAAAAACTCGATGAGCTTTTGCTCAAGGGCCTGGGCATGACTGCCCGCCAAACCGCGCAAGTTGTCATTTAACAAGGCCTCATAGCGGAAGGCTTGATCCGCCACCGCCATGTCCCGGCTAAATAGGGTTTTTTCCAGCACATAAGCCAGCAGCTGATCCACAATCACTTCCACTAGCTTGGGGCCGGTGGTGAGCTCGGCCAGCTTCTTACCGTCTGCATTCTCCAGCGGCTCGTACATCTTGCGTGAAAACACGTTCACGATAGATTGGGCCTTCTCGGCATACAGCATGAAGGTATCGCTGATGAGCTCTTGGATATCTTTAAAGTAGTAGGTAGTAGCTGCTAGGGGCACCTGGGCCTCTTTGGCCACACTGCGATGCCGTATGGCACGCACACCATCACGCACCACTATGCGCAAGGCCGCTTCCAATATAGCTCTGCGGCGTTGTTCACTGCCCGCACGAGAGGTTTTACGGCCCTGATATTGAATCTTATTGGGCTCGTTACTGATCATTCGTTCTAACACTGTCATTTTGATTGTCCGCTCGCCGTGGTTTGTTGTAGCCACAAACCTGTTTTTATTTTTGTAACAATGTGTAAGTAAGGTTACTGAATAGTTACACAAAAGCCAATCGGGAATGGCTAAAAATCGACCCATTTTTTAGAGTATTCACTCAAAAAAAGATGAAGTTATGACCAAATGCCCGTATGGCCTGGATCTTGAATCGTTATTGAGTGAGAGCAGTTGAAGCACGAACCAAGAACTGATGAGCGGACGGTAAGGAGGCATCATGGATATACTAGGGCTACCCAAGCGTATGTTTCAATCCCTGGAACAGATGAGCGCGCCACAAAAAACAGCCCAAACCAGCCCACTTAAAAGCGACAGTACACACTCAGCCCAGGGCATGTCCCCTTTAGGGGAGCGCCTAGATACCCTAGCCCGTCAGTTTGACTTAAAAGCCCTGCCGGTCAGTGAACTCAAGCCTTTGCAAGGCTCTTTAAAAGACAACGGATTCATCGGTGAAAACCAGGTGCGAGCACAAGGGTTATTAACTCAGCTGGCCTACCACCACTATCAGGCTGGCCCCATGGATGTGGAAGCAGCGCTGGAGGAACACTTGGGCCGCCTCTCCGACCAGGGTGCGGTACTGGCTGACTTTCAAGAAGGCAAACATGTATTAAATGTGGTGCGCAACCTAGTGAGTGCCCGCCAGCAACAAACTCAAGCGGCTTAACACTTCCCTTACCCTGTCTTTATTTAACAACCTTTGTTAAAGCGTTAACGTCCCAGTCATAGGCAAAACCCGCCACAACAAACTATGCTAGAGTAGCGCCTTTTTTTAAGAAGCCACGTTATGTTCCGTATTCTGCTTATTCGTCTAAGCCTTATAACCTGTGCTTGCCTGGCCTCAGCGAGCCACAGCATCACCAACATCGAAAGCACCCGCCTTAACAACACCGAAGAAGGCACCACCGGCAACATCAGTTTAAGCCTGGACGGACGCATAGGTAACAGCGACAAAGTGGCATTAGGTACCGCAGTGCAGCTCATTCGCGCCTACCGTCACGATGAATGGATTGCCATTATCAGCCGAGATTACGCCGAGGTGGACAGCGAAGTGAACACAGATGAAAGCCTGGTTCACCTGCGCTACCTCACCAAACACGGCCCTAGCTGGGGTCATGAGGTATTCACCCAATACCAGGAAGATAAGTTCAGCTTTTTGGCTAGGCGAACCTTGTTAGGGGGCGGTTTACGCTACACCCTATCGTCCCAAGCCCCCTTAGAGCAGGCCAACCACATGGGGTTTGGTTTGTTTTACGAAGAAGAGGACTATACAAATAGCACCTCAGAAGATGAAAACAACATTCGTCTAAATCTTTACTGGGCCTATAAAAACAAGGTTCACGACAACATACTCTATACCAGTACCTTGTATTTTCAGCCTGAGTTGGGGGAGTTAAGTGACCAGAAGGGTTTATGGCAAAACGCGCTTACCATTAGCGTGACTTCCACTATTAGCTTGAGCCTTACCTGGGATGTGGAGCACGATACTCAAACTCCCAACGGCGCAAATGACACCGAAACCAGCTATAACAGTGTGCTGATTTATAACTTTTAATCGGGTTTGAAGTTTTAAGAGGGAGGGCTGACTGCTCTGGGCAGTCAGTAGAAGCCGTTTACTGAACCACTTCCGCTAATAAGCGGTCAACCGTGTCCTTTAATTGTGTTTCGTCGGCCGGCTTAATTAGGTAATCGCTGGCACCTTGACGCTTACCCCACATGATATCGGTTTCCTGATCTTTAGAGGTCACGATCACCACTGGAATATGTTTGGTAAGCTCATTCTTGGTAATCTTGCGAGTGGCCTGAAAACCGTTCATCTTGGGCATAACCACATCCATCAAGACCAAATCAGGCATGATTTCCAAGGCCCTAGCGACCCCTTCTTCGCCATTTTCGGCGCTATGAACGGTGTGACCCTGTCTTTCCAGGATGCGTTTATGACCTTCCATCATAGTGGCCGAATCATCAACTATTAAGATTGTCGCCATGGGCACTCTGTTCTGTTTGTGAGGGTAGGCTGAATATATTACAGCTGTTTCACGCAGTCTAGCGCCCACTGACGTGCCACGTCCACTGGATTAAAGCGCTCGATGGCATCAATGTTAAAGCGATCACACAATGCCTGCCCCTGTAATTCACACATAAGCGCTTCCATCATAGCGCCGCCCTGGCAGAAAGTGCTATGACTGCTATCGCCCAACGCCACCACGGCAAATTTCTTGTTGGGAATAGCCGGAAATTCACTTTGCAGCTGAGCGTATAGCGGCACTAAACCCGGTGGCAACTCTCCCTGACCAGTGCTTGAGGTGACGATCACCAGTAAATCCACCGATTCATCGGTTACCTGCTCAATGCCAGCATTGGCAAATAACCTGGCACTGTGGGCCTGTTCATTAAACACATCTTTAATGGCAGAACCCGCAGTGAGCGCTTTGCCAGTTATCGAACCCACCAGAATATTGATATTGGCCATACTGATTTAACCCATTGAAAATCTTAGTAATTATGTTCAGGATGAACGGTATGACGCAATGCCAAGGATGGCAAAGAGCGTCGATGTTCAGGATAAACGGCTGATTTTTGCTCCATGCAAAATCCGCATTTCCCACATCCATGTGGGTCGTATAACGCAATGCCAAGGACAGTTTTCTGCTCCTGCTAAATCTGCATTGCCACCATCCCTGGCGGTCATGGCAAAGAGCGTCGATGTTCAGGATGAACGGCTGATTTTTGCTCCATGCAAAATCCGCATTTCCCACATCCATGTGGGTCGTATGACGCAATGCCAAGGACAGTTTTCTGCTCCTGCTAAAACTGCATTGCCACCATCAAGGCGGTCGTGGCAAAGAGCGTCAGTGTTCAGGCTAGACCGAATGGCAAAAAAATCGCTGATAGTTAGAGGTGGTATTGATCCACGGCGGCAAATGCACATTTTTGAAGCTGCTGAATATTACGCTGAATATCAAAACGCCAAATATCTTTGGCACTCATGATGTCCAGCCCATCCAGTAAACTGCGCGCCAGCACTAATTTATATTCGCTCTGAAAACGGGGCAACTGGGCAGAACTTCCCCCTTGCAATTGCCATTGGGCGGCACACAGAGGCAGCAAGGCTAGCAGGTTAACTTGTAAGGTTTTTTTATCTTTCACCTGCGCCAGTTCCAGAGAGCACGGCACTTCCAACAAGTACTCTTCCTGTAATTGATCCAGCAGCTGCTGGTAACAAATCTGATAACAGGCCTGCGTGAGGTCTGCCTCATCGCTCAATTGAGCCGCCTGCGCCGCTGCTTCTATGCCCTGTGCCAATTCATACTGAGTATTGGCAGATAGGCACATGTATTTAGGTGGGTCTGGTTCAGTTTGGGCCACAATGTCCATCATCCCTTTTTATGGCTATCCTTAATTATAAAGACCAGTTAATTAAAGTTGTCGAGTTTTCGGCCGAGGAAATAGTCAGGGAATGAATAAAAAAGCGTACATATTGCAACTATCAACACTGCAATAAGGGTACGCGGTAACGTTAAAAGGTCACCATGAGCACCACAGAAACTCAGCCAAAACCCATTAAAAAGTCCAATCCCTTTAAACTGGTGGACGTGGAAACCTGGTTTAATTTGCTGCTACAGCGCATCTTTCCAGTGTGGTACTGCGTGCGCTATGTGACTGAAATGCCAATGGAAATACTGGCCGAGATCAATCCCAAGAGCTACTTGTCACACCGTTGGTTATCCATCAATGACACCCACCAGGCCGCGGCCGCCTCCCTGGATCATGCTGGGGATCAATGGCAAGACTGTGCGCAGTTATTACTAAAGATTTATAAAACGCGCACATTTAAACGATATTTATCTATACGTAATATCACCGCCGTAGAATCCAGCACCGGAGACACTGACTACAGCAATATCTTGGAATACGCCGAAGCCGAGTGTAAGGACATTCCCACCTATCATGCCGAACACTTTGATCAACTAAGCCATGAATTATTTGGTGAACAAGGTAAGCGCTACCCCTTTGTATATCGAGAATGGGATGGCCGTTATTACTATCGTAACGAGGGAGAGCCGCATAAAGTTGGCGCCTTGCTACTGCATTGCCGGGAAAAAAGCCGGGACTTAAACGTAAAGGCCGATATTGAAATTCAATACGCCGACTTACGGGCCGTAGAAATTCTGCGCAGCCGCTATTGGTTATTGTTAATGAAACGCGAGGCGGCCTATCAAATTGCCTATTTAGTGCGATCTGCAAAAATTCCCTGCCAACTGGCAGAGTTTGAATGGCGTCGCAGCGACCTGGTATTTTTGGTATTGAAAAAAAATGACTACCGCACCGCACAAATTGTTGATGCCATCGTGCACCGCCATTTTCCCCGTAGTGTTATCGAATGGGGGCGCTATCTGTGCACTCATCAAGTGCCCTTTCGTAATCGTTAAAGGTAACCAGCTAATACAAAGCACCCTCTCATAACTGTAAACCTCGACATCGAAACATTGTAAAATCGGCCACTCAGAAGTGTTGGCGCTCCTCTTAAGGTCGCCGTAGATACTTCCATGTAGGCTTGCTTCGGCATCCTTGCAGCAGGCACTCGAATAAAGAGTTTGCAGCTAGAATAATTTTGTCCGCAGCCCACAAAGCCTCATGGCGGCTAATAATTTTTGCTAGCCTCCACCAGCCACAGTACAATGGCCCCACTTAAACCAATTTGATACCGCACGCCATGGATAACTCCCGCATCGAAGCCGCCGTAATGCGCCGCTTCCTTAAGCACCTGAACACCCGCAAAGACGTACAAAACATTCAACTCATGACACTGGCCGGTTTTTGCCGTAACTGCCTGGGTAAGTGGTACAAAAGTGCCGCTCAGTCCGAAGGACAAGAAATCTCTGCGGATGATGCTCGCCAGTGGGCTTACAGTGATATGCCTTATGGGGACTGGAAGCAGAATTACCAGATGCCCAGCACAGAACAGGAAATGGCCCTGTTTAACCAGCAGCAAGCTCTGCAAAGTGACATGAGTGCTTTTCGTGAATCACTTAATGCCAATACTGTGCAATTTAGTGAAACTTTAGCGCTGGTTGAAAAATGGTATGACCTTTTTGCCACCGCTTTCAAAAATGGCTTGGATGACAATGCCGTGCAAAATGATGCGGGCCAAAACGAAGGCAGCCTAAAAGTGTTTGCCCTAGGGCGCTTAAATGGTTTCACCCCAGAACAAACATTGGCCTGTTTTGGTGAACATTACCGTGATGTACTGGCCACACCCGAGGGGCAGGACCATCAGAACATTCGCCAATTTATGATTCACGGCTGGCCTGGTATTCAATTCAATAGCGCCCCGCTAACCCTTAAAGCGGTTGAAGCCTAATTCACTCAGCAAGCCACTGCGTTTCCCCCTAGCGACAGTGGCTGGCCACAAGGAAAACTCTCTCATGGAAGCGACTCAAATGAGTGCCCAGGTTTTGCGTTTAAAGGCCAGTTTGCAACCCTTCACCGTATTGGAATTGCAAACCTTGGAGCTGGCCCGTATCGAGGCTGATCTAGAAAAACGCCTGCAACAAGCCCCTCAATTACTGCAATTTGCCCCTATCGTGATTCAGCTTCCCGAACCGTAATTCAGCTTCCCGAACAAACGGTATCGCTACCAGAAGCACAGGCGCTGCTGCAGTGCCTGCGAAAACTGAACTTTATCCCAGTGGGTTTGCGCTGCAGCAATGAAAACCAATCACTGGCTCAAGCCTTAAACCTGCCGCTATCCAATGAAAGCAGTTCAGCCAAGAATAAAAAAACAGTTCAAGTATCCACACCCAAATTGGTTAAGACACCAGTACGCAGCGGCCAACAGGTGGTAAACCCCCACGGGGATTTAATCATCATGGGCAATGTGGGCCAGGGGGCGGAGGTATTGGCCGCCGGCAGTATTCACATTCACGGCACATTGTATGGCCGTGCCTTAGCCGGCATTCAGGGAAACAAAAACGCCACTATCAGCTGCCAAAAACTGGAAGCCGAACTCTTCTCTATCGCTGGGGAATATCAGGTGAGTGACGACATGGATTCACAGCACTGGCAGAAAACCTGTTACATAGAAATGCAAGACGGTCGTTTGACACTGCACAGTGTTTAGTACTTTATAAGTAGGTCCGTATTAAATGTTATAAGCAATGAGCCGTTGAATACTTGATTCTATAAAGGGATTCATAAATACTCATCATTAAACAACAAAACTGTGCCATCAGGTCAAACATGTCAAAAATTATCGTAGTAACCTCAGGCAAGGGGGGAGTGGGTAAAACCACGACCAGTGCCGCCATCAGTACCGGCTTGGCCATGAAAGGCCACAAGACAGTGGTCATCGATTTTGACGTGGGCTTGCGTAACCTAGATTTAATCATGGGTTGTGAACGCCGTGTGGTATATGACTTTGTAAACGTCATCAATGGCGAAGCCAATCTCAAACAGACCCTTATTAAAGACAAACGCACACCCAACCTTTCCATTTTACCAGCCTCTCAAACCCGTGATAAAGATGCACTCTCTATCGAAGGCGTGGGCAAGGTACTGGAAGAACTCAGCCAAGAGTTTGAATTTATTATTTGCGACAGCCCAGCCGGCATCGAAAAAGGCGCACAGATGGCCCTGTATTTTGCTGACGAAGCCATCATTGTCACCAACCCGGAAGTGAGCTCGGTACGTGACAGCGACCGCATCATTGGCATATTGCAAAGCAAGAGCCGCAAGGCCGAAAACGGCGAAGCCGTGAAAGAACATTTATTATTAACCCGCTACAACCCCCAGCGTGTGGAAGACGGCGAGATGCTCAGCGTCAACGACGTGGAAGAGATTTTGGCGGTGGACTTGCTGGGTGTGATCCCAGAATCCCAAGACGTATTAAAGGCTTCTAACCAAGGCACTCCGGTTATTTTAGATGACAAAAGTGACGCAGGCGCAGCCTACAGCGACGCCGTAGCACGCCTAGTTGGCGAAGCGGTTCCCCATAGATTTTTAGAAGCGCAAAAGAAAAGTTTCTTGGCGCGCGTGTTTGGAGGCTAACATGGGATTGTTCGGCTATTTCAAAGAAGACAACAAAGCCACTGCATCGGTGGCCAAAGAACGCCTGCAGATCTTAATTGCTCACGAGCGTAATCAGCGTAATGCTCCGGAATTTTTACCGGCCTTGCAGCGAGAGATCATGGCTGTGGTGGCCAAGTATGTGAGCATTAAAGATGATGACATACAGGTACAAATTGAGAATCAGGACCAGCTGTCGGTGTTGGAGCTAAATATTACCCTGCCTAACTAATCCCAGGGATGGGATGTATCCTGCTAGTGCAGGAGCAACTAACAGGGCAATGCCTGCACAGCCCCCGTACATTGTGCACACAAAAAAGCCAGGTCTTACCTGGCTTTTTTGTGTCTGCTAATCATGCCTATGAATTAAAGCTGGCCGGGTCGATCCAACGCCCCAAAGAGCGGCGATCCACAATCAAACCATCTTTGTGGTCTACATAGCGATATACCACTACCTCGCCAATTTCCACACCCAGATCGGTGCTGTCAGACTCATAACGATAATCCTGACCATCAATTTGTAAGGTATGACGGTAGTATTCAGGTTTTCCCACCCACTCGATGAACGGTCCTTCGCTTTTTACTGCCTGCAACTCACCCTTGCCTTGCAGCTTTTGAACTTTCTTGCGACGAAATCCACCTTGAGCCATGTACTTCCCCTACCATGTTATGTGTGTGTAAAAACCGAGCAACCTATCGCTATAATTAAAAAGCAGGCGCTCAGCAAACGAGTAAATTTGGGCGACGGAGTTTAGCCTAGTGTACGAGATAAATCAGCACTTAAGAGCCATAAAAATTTGCAGTGACAAGGCGCGACTCGAAGGCAATAACGTGTTATTGGCAAGCGTTGCAACGCCGTTCACTGTGAATTTTAGGGCTCCCTTCGGGCAAAATGCTAGAGGGCCATTTACTGCGTTGTCATTCCTTGAAAATAGCCCGCTATTACAGCGAAATGACGTCTTGCAACTGACCCTCTAGCCTATTGCTTAAGAGCTGATTTATCTCGCACACTAGGCTTACCACTAAATCTCTAGGTTAATAGTCTAGACTGTAAATACTGTGCAGATAATTATTTAACGGGGTTCAAGGAGTGAACATGCTCGCCAGACACATCTTATTAAAAACCAAATACCTGGTCCCTACGATTTTGCAGGCCTTGCAACAGGGGGGGGACTTCGCTCAATTGGCTCGGGAACACAGTGCCTGCCCCAGTGGGCAAAACGGTGGTGATTGGGGAAAATTAGATAAACAAGTATTGCCAGAGGATTTTCTGCAGGCCATAAATGAGGCCAATATTGGGGAGATCGTGGGGCCCATCGAAAGCCGCCATGGGTTGCACATTATCAAACTGGAAAGCTAATACAAAGGGGGAACAGCCTACCCTCATATAAGTGGTAGGCTGCAACAAGAAGAGTAGCCGCTAATTAAGCGTCCACATCATCCAGGTAACGCTCGGCATCCAGCGCCGCCATACAGCCAGTTCCGGCTGAAGTAATGGCCTGACGGTAAATGTGATCCATCACGTCACCGGCGGCAAATACACCTTCTTTACTGGTGAGGGTAGCATTACCCTGTGAGCCACTTTGTACCTTCAAGTAACCGTTATGCATGTCCAACTGACCGGCAAAGATCTCGGTATTTGGGGTATGACCGATGGCCACAAACACACCGTCTACGGCTATTTCAGAGGTTTCACCGTTTTGGCTGTTCTTGATGCGCATACCAGTCACGCCCATGTCGTCACCCAGTACTTCGTCTAGCTCATTGAAGTAGTGAATCTCGATGTTACCGGTCTTGGCGCGCTCAATTAGCTTATCCGATAGAATTTTTTCACTGCGGAAACTATCACGACGGTGAATCACGTGTACCTTACTGGCAATGTTAGCAAGATAAAGTGCTTCTTCCACCGCGGTATTACCACCGCCAATCACCGCCACTTCTTTGCCCTTGTAGAAAAAACCATCACAAGTGGCACAGGCAGATACACCCTTACCTTTAAAGGCTTCTTCGCTATCAAGACCCAAGTACTGAGCGCTGGCACCGGTACAGATGATCAATGCATCACAGGTGTATACACCCTGGTCGCCAGTAAGGCGGTAAGGCTTTTGGCTTAAATCCACATCATTGATGTGATCAAACAAAATTTCGGTATTAAAGCGCTCGGCGTGGGCCTGCATGCGCTGCATGAGTTCAGGACCCTGTAGGCCTTCCACGTCACCAGGCCAGTTATCCACGTCGGTGGTGGTGGTTAATTGACCACCCATCTCCATACCTGTAATAACCACAGGGTTAAGGTTGGCGCGGGCAGCGTAAACAGCTGCTGTGTAACCGGCAGGGCCTGAACCTAATATAAGTAACTTAATATGACGATCTGACATGTGATTCTCCTTAAAAATAAAAGCGATTTGGGAATAGCTTTAAAAATTTCCCAAATTGCTCTTTAGGGTACTGTTATTGGGGGCAAAACCCCGCAAATCAAGGCGCGCACTATAGCAAATATTGGGCATTCTGGCCTATGAAAAAAGTCCCATGAGCCGCCGAAGCTAAAGGCTCAACCCACCATCTCCTCAATATTAAGCCCAGTATATAAGTGAAAACCAAGAATGGGTCATGACTTATAGCTATGTAACCCATAGTTAAAAACCATGGTGCCAAACCAAAAAGGCGCATATGTACCACATACAAAAAATTACCAAAATTTTGAGCCGGATATTTTCCAATCAAATCAGTTAAGTAACCAACCAAACTATTTAAAGCCTGTTTAACGTCAATTTACCTCCGTTGTCAGCTTGCCAGCGTCAGCCACTATGAACCCATACCCACCACTATGAATGGAGTCAACGTGTCCAACGCCACCGCCAAGAGTCGCCTGGGGTTATTGCTCATTAAAAAAGGCCTCATCTCAGAGCAACAATTGGATGATGCCCTTAAGGTTCAACTCACCACCGGCATGCGTCTGGGGGAAGCCCTCATCAGTTTGGGCATGCTCAGCGAACGCCAACTGCAAAAAGCCCTTAAAAAGCAAAGCCGCCATCGTTTCCTGGCCGCCATCATGGCCATGGTTTTGGGCCCCATGTCATTTGGCGCCTTTGCCGGTCAAAGCAATTCATCCCAACAACCCGATCAAACCGCCAGCAGCAGTCACCTGGATAAATATTCAGGGTTACAGGCATTAGACGATGATGGTCTGGACGACATTTCGGGCCAGGGTTTTAACGACCCACAACAAACCTTTGAAAATTTATTGGCCAGCGCCCAGGGGGAACAAGTAGACAATAACGACCCGCTAAATGAATTGGGGCCGCTCAACGATGTGGTGAACGCGCTCAACCCCATCAGCAGTATGCTCGACAGCGATGTAAGCGTTAAAGGCGTTAAATACGATAATGATACTCCCCGCTCACAAGTGAACGAGGACGGCAGCATTACCTTTTCACTGCCCAGCGAAATTGAAGAAATTGCCTTTAAAAACATGCGTGTAAAAGGCGCCGACCCTCAACATAGCCTGGGGGATGTGGTTATCAGCAACATTCGTTTTTCGGATCAGTCTCGTATCACCATTCGTATTCGTGAATAGAAAGCCGTTTTAACCTAACAAACCACTTCGAATTATTTTCAACGCTTTTCTAATTTTTGCCCTGCCAGTTTCCTGCCAGGGCATTTTTTTATTTTGTCCGGTTCTAATAATTGCGAGTGACTTATCATTTTTCACAAACAGGTAAAAAAACGCCGTATGCATGGGGCAAAGGGGCAAATCTTGTCTAATCTAAATAGTGCGATGAATCATTTAATTCGAAGGACGTGAACGATGAAGACAACAAATTTATTTCTAACAGCATTATTATCGGGCACGTTGCTCGCTGGCTGTATAGATTTATCCAGCGAGGATGAAGAGGCCGCCAAGGCCTTCTTAGACGGCTACGCCGAGGAGGAAGCCCAAGATGTTTCCACCAGTGAGGCGCTGGAAAAAGACTACATAGGTGATACCGAAGTGGTCGCCGATGATGCCCAGGGTAATGCCAGACTGGGTGGCGAAATTGCAGTGGACTCTCTTAATAAAAGCCTAGCCAAGATGAGCGCCCGCAGCATGGGCAGCCGTGCTCAATTAGCCGCTCGGGCGGTGGATACCATATCTGCCAGCGACTTCACTATCTCTTTTATTAACGGCAAGGGCCAGCTAGTAGAACTGGTGGTGGCTGCGTCGGATATCCTTATTCACCAACCCTCCTCGGGTAATCCACAGTTTATTATTGAAGGGGTGGGCTCGGGCATTAACTACATCGTTGAGGTAAAACTCACGGTAGATAATGAACCTGTGGACTTGAAGGCTCTAGCCTTTGTACCACCAGGTGCCACTAAATCTGAAAAAGCGGTCATAGACCCCATCAGTACCGTTATCACTGAAGCCATACAAGATAAGGTGGTAAACAGTTTCTTCGAAACGGGCGGTGATGCCCTGGCGCAAGAATACATTGCCGATTTAACGGAAACTCTCGTAGTGGCCATTGAAGAGGTTATCGCCACTGGCGACTTTACCGTGGCACAGTTTGAGGAAGCAGTTGCCAGCGATGCCGGTGTGGACGATTTAGTGAGCAAGGTACTTAGCGATGAAGCCGTTGCGGGTGACTTGAACAAGATAGAAGATGCCGCAGTGGCAGATACCTTTGCTGTACCGGAAGAATTTGCCACCGGTGACGAAGGCCAAGAAGAGGCCCGTAATATCGTTGAGGATCTGCTTAACAAGGATAATGATGATGGAGGCGGTGCACCGCAATTCTTCATCGACTTCTTCGGGGACCAATATCAGTTGGGCACCACCAAAACCGTCAACGAAGTGGTAACCGCTATATTTAACGGCATTGAGTTTGATGTTGAAAATACCGACCCAGCCGTACTGGCCAGCCTTTCTAGAGCCGGCGCATTAACGGCTTTTACAACCGAGTTATTTGATATATACGCAGCCATAGACACTGTGGCCGCGCTAGAAGCGAAAGGGACACTCAGTGAAGCAGAAGAAACGGAACTGCACGCACTGCGGGATGAGCTAAGCGAACTGAACCTACTATTGGGTATTTTCCCTCCTCAACAAAAAGCAGAGTGGCAAGCATTAACTGGGGATAGCCCGTTAAGTGTGCCTCAAGCCATCAGCATGATTTTTTATGTGCTGGATACTTACTTGGAAGACCTTAAAGGGTTTGAACGTAACGATGATGGTCAGCTGGAAGAAAGCGACGGGGTGGACTTTGACCCAGTTGAGCTTTTGGTTTTGTATGGATTTGATCCGGATGATGCCACCCAGCAAGCCATTTACGCCAACCTAGAAGTGAACTGGTTGGACCTGCACCCTGGTCAAATTTGGTTAGCGTCTGCCAATAGCGGCAACGGTGGCGAAGTAGACATACTGCAAATGTTCACCTGCGTGGATGCCTACCCTGAAGAGCTGTTTGATGTGAAGTCGGTCTCTCTTACCTTCCCTAAAAAAGACGGTACTGCCAGCGACCCACTGCCACTCAAAACCGAATCTGAAATTCGCGGTGATGATAACGGAGGGGGCGGTGGCCATGATACCTGCTACACCCTTAACCCTTGGGCCGAAAGTGATGTTTTGGCACAAAGTGGTAATCCTGAATACGGCGATGAAAGCCAGGGCCTAAACTATGATGCCATTTGGCAGGATTTAGTAGATTCGGGCGTGGTGGTCACCGACTTTGGTTCCGGTGCCTACACCTTAACGGTGGTTTATAGCCAAGAAAATGGGGCTGATACCACTGCCACCTTTAGCTTTAACAAGCGCATCATAACCGGTTTATCTAACCTGTTCCCAAGGTTTACTTCGCCTCTTGGCCTACCAAATCCTCCGGAAGGCAACGCGTCACCAGCCGACTGGGAAGCTTTCAATGCAGCCCAGGATGCCTTTACCATGACCAACTGGGCCACAGCAGACCTTGCTGAGTTTACGTGGGCTGAACCGGTACTACTGGCTACCACACCACTTCCCGAAGGTGTGATTGCGGTTTACAACATGGACATAGGCCGTGACGTTTGCGGAGATGACCCTAATACGGATGAAGTTGAAGACTACTGCCGCTGGCAGCATGTGTTCAGCAGCTGGGAAACCGGTAGCCAGATCTTTGGTACCTCCTTCATATTACCTGAAGAGGCCCGTGCTCAGTTAACCCCTCTTGCCTTAACCGATACCCCTTACCAGGCTAACCTGAGTATCGAGTTCATAGATGAAAACACAGGTGAATATGTGGGTCGTGGGGGTTATGCTTCTGCACCGTTCCGTATTGGTGAAGTACTGGATCTGGATCAGCCCTTTACTATTACCGGTAGTGTTGCAGGCGCACCCGATGCTAACTTCTTCCCGGATAGCACAAATACCGCCTTCCCAACGGACGCAGCCTTCCCTATCGCGGCATATAAAGTAGCCGCCGTTAAAGAAAGTTGCCAGGAAGATGAGAGCGCAGAGGCCTTCGTGGAAACCTACTTCGACGAAGAAAAAGGCGAGTTTGTCACCGTTGAATACAAGCCCTGGATTTGCACCAGTGAAACTCTGGCTATTTCAGCACTAACCGCAACCGATAGCGGTCACACCTACAGCCTGATGCCAAACGTGTCCGACATGATGGGCAACAGCAATAACAGCTGGATTGATATTCGCATGTTTATTGATGCCAATAATGACGGCGTTATTGACCAAGGTACTGAAGAAAACAACTACTTTGGTGAGCCTCAGTTCTGGAGCCAGGGTGGCAATGTGAACTTCAATACTTGGGGCGGCGTATTGCGCATCAGTACCCATGGTGAATGCAACGAAAACGGTTGTGACTTCTCTGAAGAGATAGTGATACCAGGTGAAAGCTATGAAGGCCCAGATTTTGATGCGGCCGGCCAAGGCCCTGGTGGAACCGGAGGTGGTGACGGTGGTGACGACGGCTTTAAAAATATCAGCGCCAACTTCAACAATTCCGCCGGCACTTTCCGTGGCACAGCATTGGAATGGAACCTGGACCCTTCAGTGAACGAAGCCGACATTGGCGGCTTTAGGGTACTGTTGTTTGAAGTAACGCCAGGTGACAATGGCCCAGAGCCAACGGCCGTTTTGGTGGTCAATACTGGCCCTGATGTGCGAACCGTGACCATAGAGCAAATGCTTAACGGCGGCACCGATATAGTGTCCATTACCAATGAAGCTTTAACTCACATAAACAGTGAGCCTGACTTGGCAAATGTAGTTGCTCTAACGGATGCTACTCTCTTGGACAATAAGGGGTATATGTGGTTTGTGGAGGCCTTTGATGGTGTTGATGATGATCTGGGTGAATCCAACGATGTATTTATCGCACCAGCACCACCTCAATAGGAGAGTTAAGTTATAAGTTAGATCCATAAGGGCCTCTTTTTAGAGGCCCTTTTTTTATGTACAGGATGTACGGTATAACTCGAGCGCGGGAAGCGCATTTAGAGTTAATGGCCATGGATGGCCGTTCCTTTAGTTAGAGAGTCTAAAATTGCAGGAGCAAATTCTAAGGCTTGATGTGTACGAGGCCACCCCGTGGCCGACCTCCTAAAACCAGTATTCCCTCATTAATCATCATTGCTCAAGTCAGCGAATCAAATTATCGGGCAATGGCTGCCCTCCTACACCTCCACCTGCAAGATCAAACACTTGTTTAAAAAAACATTTTTTTTCACTTGCCTTAAAATTGGAATCTAGGTTGAATGAAATGGCTGGTTCATTTTGATCCGACAGGGCAGCCAGATGCCCGTAACAGTCAGGTAGTCGTTACTGGTGGTAGGCCTTGCGGTTCTCTAAAAGGAGTTCTGAATGCCCCATCGTCGTCGTAGCAAAGCCTATGTTATTGACACCAACGTTTTAATTCACGATCCCACTGCCCTCGTTAAGTTTGAAGAACACCAAGTGGTCATACCCATGACCGTTTTAGAAGAATTAGATAAACTAAAACTCACTAAGTCCGGTGTTTCTATGGAGTGTCGTCAGGCCATTCGGCAAATTGATGATATTTTGGGGGAGTCCACTCCGGAACAAATTCAGGACGGAGTCCCCATTCCATCGGCGGGTAAAAAACACGGTCGCCTTAGCATATTAATGGACACCTCAACCCAGCAAAGAAGCATGCTGCCCAACGATTTAAATGACAATAAAATCATTAACAGCCTGATTTTTTTGCAGCAACAAAAGCCCAAAGTAGAAATTATCCTAGTCACCAAAGACATTAATATGCGCCTCAAAGCTCGGGGCTGTGGCATAGAGGCTGAGGACTACCACAACGACCAATTAGTAGGCGACATTAAATCTCTCACTAAGGGATTCCATCTTTACAAAAATAGTTTTTGGGATGAGATTGAGAAGGTAGAGTCCATTCAGCAAACCGGACGCACGGTGCATAAAATTAACCGCGAGCTGTTTAATAAAGAACTGTTCATCAATCAGTACATTATTGATGAACAAGGCTTTGTGGCCCGCATTAGCGCCATAGATGAAAAAACCGTAACCCTGTGGGATCGCTCTCGAGATCACCTCATGCAAATGCAAGCCTGGGGGCTCACCCCAAGGGATATTTACCAGGCGGTAGCACTGGATTTATTGCTAGACCCCGACATACACTTGGTTAACCTCACAGGCTCTGCAGGCTCTGGTAAAACCATTTTAGCGCTGGCCGCTGCCATTGACATGACTGTATCCCAAAACCGCTACAAGCGGATCATAGCCACACGCAGCGTGCGTGGATTAGATGAAGACATTGGTTTTTTACCCGGTACCGAGGCGGAAAAAATGGAGCCCTGGTTAGGCGCCATCACCGACAACCTGGAGGCATTGCATCAAGATGATGAAAGCACTCACGGCAGCATCGATTACATTTTGCAAAAGGTGCCATTGCAGTTTAAATCCCTCAATTACATTCGCGGCCGCAGCTTTCAAAAAAGCCTCATCATCATAGATGAAAGCCAAAACCTTACCCCGCACCAAATGAAAACCATCATCACTCGGGCTGGACAAGGCTCCAAGGTGGTGTGCTTGGGCAACCTGGCGCAAATTGACACCCCCTACCTTAATGCCACCAGCTCCGGGCTGGCGTATTTAAACGAACGTTTTAAAGGGTTTGAGCACGGTGGCAGTATCGAACTGCAAAGTGTGCCCAGATCTGTTTTGGCCGAATACGCTGAAAGTCACTTATAAAGCCCTGTTTTAAACTCGGGCTCTCTTGGGCGAAACCCGCCCTAGAGAGCCTTAAATTTGACGAACCCACTTTCCTTTTCTAAATTTTAACTAGGTATAGCTCTAAACAAATGCTCAAAACAAGAGCTCTAAACAAGGAATGTTTTATGAAAGGAATTTGTTTGCTAAGCATTCTGCTGGCTTCTTTTGCCCACAGTGCCGATGAGTCTATTTATGAACTGGCGGTATCCACCGACAGTAGCTGGACCAGTATCGAAATTCGTGACGACGCCGAGTGGGTAAACGCTCCTCCCGGCAAGAGCATTAGTTTAAATGGCCGTAAGGGCATCAAGTCGTATACTTTGTCTCCCAAAAAAATGCACTTGCGTACTATGGGTAATGGTGAAGTCACCATGAATTTATTTATTAAGTCTAAAAACTCGGTACTGGGTTTAGACCTATGCAAGGGAAAAGCCTCCAGTTACATTTGGATTAAGTCCGATCAAAGCAAACAGAAAAATGATACCAAGCAGAAAGATTATTGTGAGAAAGCCGCTTTGGTACTGGAGCTTCATTAAATTTAGCTGGGTATTATTTAATTAGTCATCGGCGGATCGCCTGCAAGCAGCCTAGTACAATACCAAGCTGCAACATATTCACTAATAATGATTTCATACGCGAGTACGAGGCTGCTTGCAGGCGATTTCATTAAGTAGCTAGTCCTATTTTTCTCCAAGTAACTACTCCTCAACTTATCCACGACACTCCAGAGAATTCAAACCCTTAAAATTCAGAATAGAGCCCTCCCTTAGTCGCATACACCTTTGCCACCCCTGCCTACGTGACACCTTTTCTCCTGAACCACGCCGCTCCTTGCCATGACCGCCACGGATGGTGGAAATGCAGTTTTTGCAGGAGCATAAAACTGTCCATGTCACCGCGCTATACCGTTCGTCCTAAACAACGCCGCTCCTTGCCATCCATGGCACCGCGACATACCGTTCATCCTGAACATACCTTGGTTTTTGTTCCAGACAAAACCAAGATACCGCCCTTCCCTGGGCATATACGCTCCTTGCCATGACCGCCACGGATGGTGGAAATGCAGTTTTTGCAGGAGCATAAAACTGTCCATGTCACCGCGCTATACCGTTCGTCCTAAACATATACGCTCTTTGCCATCCATGGCACCGCGACATACCGTTCGTCCTAAACATACCTTGGTTTTTGTTCCAGACAAAACCAAGATACCGCCCTTCCCTGGGCATAAAAAAGCCAAGCATCTAGCCTGGCCTTTAAGCATACCAATGGGTTCTACCTGATGTATTTCTACGCCGTGGGCGTAATGTTTTTTACCATACGCGAAGTAAAGTACACAATATGGTCTTTCATATCCGATACTTCAATTTGGTTCTGGCCAAATGGAGATTGTTTCACTGAGCTAATGCATAAACCCTGAGCACTAATCAGGTTACGATCTACATCGTTAAAATGAGGGTGAGAGAATGAAAAGGTTTGACGCTCGGCATCACGTTCCAGGGTCACCACCAGTTGTGGATCGGCTAGCTCGTTACCACGATAGTAATTTACATAACTCACTTCGAATGACGCATCAAACTGAAACAAGATTTGCGCGCTTTGCTGCTTACTTAAACTCATAATTGAAACCTACAAAAATAAAACCCATATTAAATTTCTAGTAGGCTTTGACTGTGTTTGCAAAAACACAGGGCATTAAAATTAACAAATAATTAAACACCCATTGTTTATAGCAAATTCAGCTAAATTACCCGTTTTTCGGCCTTGATATTCAGTAAATATCAACTTTAAAACAGACCTCTTTTAGATGCTTTCACTACGGTTTCATCAAGATTACTATGCCATATATGTGCTAATTGGCCATAGCCCATTCCTCAAATAAACTCATATTGTCGGGAATCGTCTAATTCATTTTAAAGCCCTGTTTTGGCCACACGACTCTTGAATCACTCCATAGTTCCATGGTTTATATATCTTGTTACATATTAGCCAAGCACGCTTCTTTAAACTGCCGACATAAATAAAATAGACTGGGGAAGTCCATGGGACGCTTGGCCATTATTAACCTGTGCAATGCTGCTTTTTCGCTATGTGCCATTGCCAGTACACACGGCCAGGCGCTGCCTACTGACGCCGAAAATAAGGCCAGTGTGGCCGAATTATCCAAAATAAAAATCACCGGCAGCCAAAATCAGGGCCCTAAAATTTCCACCGATAAATTACTAAAAGTGCCCGGTGCTAATGGCGACCCCATTCGTGCCATCGAAGCCTTGCCCGGCGTAGTACTGGACGATGACAAAGATGGTGAACCAGCGGTACGCGGCTCCAGCCCCGCCGACAACATCTACTTAACCGATCATATGCCAGTGGGTTATCTGTTCCATAACGATGGTAGCAGCACCTATAACACCAACATCATCGAACATTTCTCATTGAAGGCCGGTGCCTGGGATGCACAATATTACGATGCCCTAGGGGCGGTACTGGATACCAATCTGCGTGACCCTTATCACGAAGACATCACCACCATAGTAGACGTGAGTTTTATACGCGCCGGTATATTGGTGGAAGGCGCGGTGACTGAAAACAGTGCGCTTTATGTGAGCTATCGTGAGAGCCTTTTGAAATGGTATTTCAGTGAGATTTACGACAAAGACGAAGACGTTACTGTGCAGGTACCCAAGAACACCGACTACCAAATTAAATACCATGTGCGAATAAGCGACACCAGTAACCTAAGGTTTGTGGCCACCGGCGCGCAAGATCGAATTTCATTCGACCTAGGTGAGAATTTTGAAGAGGCCAAGAAAGAACCGGGCCTAGTAGGCGGCGGTTTGCTGGATGGTGATTACGACAGCCAAAGCATCTTATTCGATACCCTGCTTGCTGGAGGTACCTCGGCACTTTTTGTAGTGGGCCATATGGAACAAGACTTTACCTTTAAGATTGGCACCCTGTTTGACCTGGATGCCACCGTCAATGACAACCGCTTCAAAGCGCAATTTCAAACCCCGTTAAAAAGCGGCGACGCAATAAGGTACGGCATAGAAAGCCAAAATCGTGATTTCACTTATAGCATGGATGGGCTTTACAACCCTTGTAACGATGAAATTGAAAACTGCGACCCGGCCTCCATCGGTGAAAGGTTCGATAGCCGGGAGAAACTCGCCATCAACGGCGTGCATGCATTTGCGGCCTACGATTGGCTGGCCACACCTTTCTGGCAACTAACCTTTGGTCTGGGCAGCGATTACGATGACTACCTGAAAGAAAGCAATCTGCAACCTAGGATAGAAAGCCGCTATGAGGTTAACCCAAGTTGGACACTGACCTCGGCGGTGGGCAAACACTACCAGTTTCCCCGTGACTTCTTTGCCATCACAAAGTCCCTGGGTAACCCGGATTTGAAACAGGCGAATAGCGAACACTATGTGGTGGGTTTTGAATATCAGTTAAACGACACCATTAGCGCCAAGCTGGAAGTGTATTACAAAGACATTCACGACATTATTATCTCGAACCCAGACTATGAAGACTCATCCTCTAACGAAGTAAAATACATCAACAACGCCAGCGGCCGCGCTTCCGGCATCGAACTGTTAGTGAACAAAAACTTCACCAATAACTGGTATGGCTGGATGTCGGTGGCTTACAGCAAAACCAAACGCACCAATCACAACACAGGGGAAAACTTTAATTTCGGTTACGACCGCCCTTGGATAATTAATCTGGTGGCCAGTTATGATTATAGTAAACACGTGACGGTGGGTGCCAAGTGGCGCTACATGAGTGGTGGCTTAGTGACGCCTATTTCAGGAGGCACCGCCATTTATGAATGTGGTGAGAAATATACTGCCGACCCGAGCATTTCTGAATGTGACGCTCACAAAGTGGTGAGCAATCCAAATGGTGATCCGGATATTTATCTATACGACCCTATCGAAGGCGCTATCAACTCAGAACGTTTACCAGCCAAGCACAGCCTGGATTTAAGATTGGATTACACCCCCAGGGAAGGTCGCATCTATTACATTGATATCCGAAATGCGTACGCTCGACAAAATATCACCGACTACGAATACAGCGATGATTACGAAGATCGCTTTGCTGTATCAGAATTAGAAAGCATTGTATCCTTGGGCCTGAAATTTACCTTTTAGCGCAATCTCCGCATTAAACCTGCAGAGCCAGGTTTAATTTATTAACTTAAAACACATAAAAATAATGTCTAACGGAAGCTTAGGTTTAATTATGGAAAGCATCACGATGCGCAGAACACTATTTTCTTTGTGCCTGTTTAGCTCAGCCACTCTCAGCTTTGCCCAGCAACCAAGCAGTACTACAGTGCCTAAAGACGCCGCCGAACTGTCCACCATTAACGTACAAGGAAAAGAGCAAAATGCCCCAAAAATCAGCACTCAAAAACTATTAAAAGTACCCGGCGCTGGGGGCGACCCGCTTAAGGCCATCGAAGCCTTGCCGGGGGTAGTCTTGGGCGGCTTTGGCCCATTTAGTATTCCCGCCGTGCGCGGCTCCAGCCCGGAAGACAATCTTTTTATCACCGACTTTGTGCCGGTGGGCTATGTATTTCATAACGACGGTTTCAGTACCTATAACGAAAACCTGGTGGAAGATTTTCAATTAAAAGCCGGCGCCTGGGAGCCCAAGTACAACAATGCCATGGGCTCGGTGATGGATACCAAACTGCGTGACCCCTATCATGAAGATATCACCAGTACCGTGGATGTGAGTCTGTTTCGAGTGGGCGGCATGGTCGAGGGCGCAGTGGGGGACGACAGCGCGTTTTATGCCTCCTACCGGGAAAGTCTGCTGCAATTTTATGTGGAGAATTTTGTAGACGAAGAGGAACTCAAATTTACCGAAGTGCCCAAAAACAGCGATTACCAATTAAAGTATCACTGGCAAGTGGATAGCATTAGCAACTTGCGACTATTGGCCACAGGTGCCCGCGACAGCGTAGGCATTGAATTTGGCCCTGAGTCTAAAGACTTGCAGCACGAACCTGACTTGGCAGGCGGTTTAGACGCCGAAGCGTTTTATCACAACCAGGCCATTTTATACGACACCCTATTAAGTGGCGGCACCAGCACCATAGTGGCCTTCAGTCACATTGAAAACGACCAAAGTTTCAGCGTGGGCAGCCTTATAGATGTGAAAGCCACCGCCTTCGAATACCGACTTAAAAACCATTATCAAACCCCGCTTAAAAATGGCGACACCTTGCACTATGGTTTTGACAGCAATAGCACCAACATTAAGTACGATGTGACTGGTAAAGACATTCCTTGCTTCGAATACCGACTTAAAAACCATTATCAAACCCCGCTTAAAAATGGCGACACCTTGCACTATGGTTTTGACAGCAATAGCACCAACATTAAGTACGATGTGACTGGTAAAGACATTCCTTGCAGCGAGGAATTTGAAACCTGCCAACCGGCCTCGTTAGGTCTGGATTTTACTACCCAAGACGACATCACCGTTAACAGCACTTATGTGTTTACAAACTATGAGTGGCTGGCCACCCCCTTTTTAGAAGTGTCTGTGGGGGTTGGCTCCAGCTATAACGATTTTACCCATGACGCCACCTTTCAACCCAGAGTTAGCGGCCGCTATGAAGTAAACCCACAATTGAAACTCACCGCCGCCGTGGGCCGCCACACCCAGTTTCACCGCGACATTCGTTTCATCGATAAAGAAGTGGGCACCCCGGATTTAAAAATTCCCACCAGCGACCATTACGTTTTAGGGTTTGAATATACTCAGGGGAACTCTCTTAGCGCCAAACTGGAAACCTATTATAAAGACATCAATGACTTGGTGATTTCCAATCCCGCCTACGAAAAAGGCGTCACGGACGATGTGGACCGTTATCTAAATGAAGTTAGCGGCGAAGCTTACGGTTTAGAGTTACTGATTAATAAAAACCTCACCGACAAATGGTATGGCTGGTTATCGGTAGCCTACAGCAAAACCAAACGCACCAATGAACTTACCAATACTAGCTTTAACTACGAACTGGACCGTCCCTGGATTGTTAATTTAGTGGCCAGTTATCAATACAGTCCCAAGACCACCATTGGCTGGAAGTGGCGTTATCAAAGCGGTGCCTTGATTACGCCCATAAACGGAGCTAATCCTGTGGACAGTTCGGGTGATATTGTGGATTTAACGGTTGATGTGGATAACAATAATATTCCAGACAACCTGGCCGACGTACATTTATACGCCCCCATCAATGGTGACATTAACTCACAACGGCTACCTGCCTCTCACCGCTTAGATTTTAGAATTGATTACGAACACAAACGTGACGCCACCTACTATTTTGAAATTGTGAATCTGTACAACCAGCAAAACGTGAGCGGTTATGAATATGATGAAAAATACGAAACCAAGGAAGATGTGGTTTCTTTGCCCACTTTATTTAATTTTGGTATGAAGTTAACCTTTTAACGCTTAATCCCCCCTTACGCCCTATTTAGCAGAGACAATAAAGTGTGATATAAATCACACTTTATGTTTACCTATGGTTCCTTGGAGGAATGCCCACTTTCCTAATAATTTCGTAAACTACATAAAGCTCACCTAAAAAAATAAAATAATAATTAAGAGAATAACCATGTTTCGTTTTACCGCGCTAAGCCTGTGTGTGCTTGGCTCCTCCGTCAGTGTTGGCGAAGAAGTTCAAAGCGCTACATTTTTTGAAAAAAGAGATGTTGCCAAGTTATCCACCATTAACATTCAAGGCAAAGAAGCCAACACTCCCAAAATCAGCACCAAAAAGCTGTTAAAAGTACCCGGAGCTGGTGGCGACCCATTACGGGCCATCGAAGCCTTGCCAGGGGTAGTTCTGGGCGGATACGGCTCCTACAGTGTGCCGGCCGTGCGTGGCGCAAGCCCGGAAGACAATATTTACATCACCGACTTTGTGCCGGTGGGTTATGTTTTCCACAACGATGGCGGCAGCACCTACAACGACAACCTGGTAGAAGACTTTAAACTCATGGCCGGTGCCTGGGGCAGCGAATATTACAACGCCCTGGGTTCGGTTATGAGTACCCACCTAAGAGACCCATACCCTGAAAAGCTCACCACCACACTGGATTTGGGTTTATTGCGCGTGGGCGGCTTAGTAGAAGGGGCTATTAGTGACGATAGTGCCTTTTATGCATCGTATCGGCGCAGCATGTTGGAGTTTTATGTGGAGAACTTCATCGACGAAGACGAACTCACCTTCACCGAAGTACCCAAAAACTCCGACTACCAGTTCAAATACCACTGGCGGGTAAGCGGGCGCAGTAACTTTAGGGTGATTGCCAGCGGTGCCGAAGACAGTGTGGAAATTAAACTGGGTGAAGAGTCCGATTTTTTACAACACGAACCAGACCTGGCAGGCGGCGTGGGCATAGAAGGCTCTTACGATAACCAAGCCATCTTGTTTGATACCATCTTGCCCGGCGGCACCTCGGCTATCTTTGCCATTAGTCACAAAGAAGAAAACACCGATCTGGGTTTTGGCTCCCTTTATGATCTGGATGCAAAGGATCTGGAAAAAAGAGTTAAAAACTATTATCAGACCCCGTTAAGCAATGGCGACAACCTTACCTACGGGATAGACATTAGTAACAATAATGTGGAATATTTTTCGTCGGGTAAATTCAACCCCTGCAACGAAGAGTTTGAAAATTGCCCGCCCTTCTCATTGGGTGAAGCCTTTATTAGCAATGAAAAACTGGAAATAAATGCAGGTTACGCCTTTGCCAAATATAACTGGATGGCCACCCCCTATTTAGACATAGCCATCGGCTTTGGCTTGGCCAATAACGATTACCTAAAAGACCAGACTCAACACCCCAGAATAGATGCCCGTTTCGAATTGAATGAACATTGGATACTCACGGGGGCCGCAGGCAAACACCATCAATTTCCGCGCCCAAGAGAGTTTCGATTCATTGCCGAAGATTTTGGTAACCCAGATTTAAAAATGCCCAATAGCGATCATTATGTGGCGGGCTTTGAATACACCCATGGCGACAGCATCAGTGCCAAGGTAGAAGTGTATTACAAGGATATTCACGACCTAATGGTTTCCAACCCTGATTACCTTTCTAATCCCGCCACTGAAGTAACCTACTTGAATGCCGCCAAGGGCGAAGCTTATGGGCTGGAGTTATTAATCAATAAAAACCTGACCGAGAAATGGTATGGCTGGTTTTCTTTGGCCTACAGCAAGACCAAACGCACCGATACTTTAAGAGATATTAACTTTAATTATAGTTACGACCGCCCATGGATAATGAACCTGGTGGCCAGCTATAAAAAATCCAATACCACCACCTATGGTTGGAAGTGGCGTTACCAAAGTGGCAATTTGTTTACTCCGGTTAACAGTGCGCAAGCGGTAGATAGCGACGGCATAGCCGTGCCACTAGGGGCCGACAATTTACCAGTAGATAGCGAACAGGTGTATTTATGGGTGCCATCTTACGCCGGGAAAAACTCGGAACGCCTACCCGCCTCCCATCGTCTAGATTTTAGAATTGATTACCAATCTAAAGCTGATGCCAGTTATTACTTGGAAATTATCAACGTGTATAACCAGTTAAACGTCACCGAATATAAATACAGTGAAGATTTCAGTGAACGTGAAAAAGTGGAATCGTTACCCACTATTATTTCGGTGGGTATGAAGTTGGTTTATTAAGGTGTGAGATGGATTAGACTAAATGTAGGAGGCTGCTTGCAGGCGATCAGTGCTGCAGGCTTTGATAATTCCTGTCGACGCTTGTCGCCTGCAAGCAGCCTCGTACAGGGTATTATCAATTTCGGATTATGATCCGAAAACTTTTATCGACTCACCCAGGCCTGCATGCGTTTATCCATATTTAAACGCAGCAACCTTAACCCTTCGTTCATAACATTAAAGTGCGCGTCAATCACCGAGGTACTAAGGGTAAATATTTCATCCGCTGTGGTTTTAATGTCGCCACCGGTTAACAAGTCTTGTTCAACCATTTGACTTAAGCGCTCAAGCTTAGGTTCACACAATAAAGCATCGATAAGTGAGCTGGTAATCTCTAACGCTTCTTGCGATAACCCCTTAGCCTGTTCGTTAACCTTGCCTTTTTGTTTTTGCAGCTGCGCCATTAAATATTTTAAACGCATCTCACTACCCGCGTCCATTTTACCCATAGCACAGGCCGAAGTACCCAGTGCACGAATTTGCCCCACCAGCTCAATAAAGCAGGGCAACACTTCAAATACATACAGGCTTAATGCTTTGTGTTGAAAGTTGGTTTGGATTAAGTCTTCAGCCTGGCGACCAATTCCAGCAATGTACCTGAGCATTTGCTTAACCAAATGACTGTGCAGTTCAAAGTTTTCAATCACCTCATCCTGGCGCCATTGTAAGTGCACAGTCTGCCAGGCACTGCAGATGTCGCTCCATTGCTGCACATCAAATAATTCATGGGTAAGGTTGAGCTCGCGCTCCAGCTCCTTGAAGCGCGCATTCACTTCACGGGCCAGCAAGCGGGTTTTGCTTTCAAAAAATGGATTACCCGCCAAGGCACCATTGGTGGCGGCACGGTGCTGCTGCACCACACGCACCTGTTCAAACAAGGCTTTCACAAGGTCCAGGGCCTTGAGTCTAAGCTGCTGATTTTGATGCAATGCGGCCATAGGCGATATATCTGGCTGGGCGGCTACTAACATGTTTGCTTCACTCTTTCGCAATCATCCATAATTGTGCTGTTTCTATTCCTTGTGTAGCAAGTGCCATACCAAGAGTAAAAATCCAATACTTTCAATGGATTAGAGCGTTTATGAAGGAAATAACGGAGGAAAGCGCACGACTATTGGGCATCAAGGCACGCAGAGTAGGCACTAAAACAAGGCAGAATTAAAAATGGGTGATAAATGTGTAGTTTTGTAAGTAACTTTGCACTTATTGTTTGAGGGTTTATAAGCGAACATCCCCTTCGAATTGCTCCTGCATTCTTAGGATACAGGCAATCGCTATACGACCCACATGGATGTGGGAAATGCGGATTTTGCATGGAGCAAAAATCAGCCGTTCGTCCTGAACATAAAAAACGCACCCGAAGGTGCGTAAAGGTCACACATGTAAAACTGTCTTTAGAACTGGTAGTTAACCTGGGCAGACAAGCCAAATACGTCAATTTCGTATTCGCCTGTTACACCAACGCCGGGGGCGTCTTTAGCTGAGTTGTCCAGTTTCTTGTTTACTTCATTTAGGCTCATTTTTTCCATGTACAAGTAACCGGCCGCCACATCAATCGACAGGTCGTTATTAACCACGTATTGAACACCGGCTGTTAACCACTGGCGGTCAGAAGATGGCACACGAGCAGTACGGTGTTCATCATCTACGGGGGACTGGTCAAAGGCATAACCTGCACGTAACGCGATGCGATCATTTAACTGGTATGTACCACCAACCGAAACAGCCCAAACATCTTTCCAGCTTTCGTCAATGTGGCCTACATAACCATCCGTCAAACCACCAAGATCAGAAACGTCGGCAAAACCATCGCCATACCCAGCTTCGGTATTTTCAGTGCCTATTACGTCAAATGATTGGAATGAAGACCAGCCTGTCCAAGTACTACCCGCTTGCAACAGTAACGCATCAGTAAGCTGGTGCGTAACGGCAAGCGTTACAGATTCTGGCGTGGTTAAAGGCACTTCAGAAGCCTGTGGACGTGCATTTAAGGTAGTTAATCCAGCACCATTGAAGAAGGTCAGGGTGCCGTCATTTGCCAGCTCACTATCACCTTCCAGAGTAAATTCAATTTCTGAACGGTAGGTAAAGCCCAGTGTGGTAGTGTCATTTAGCTGGTAATACGCGCCAGCATTCCAGCCGTACCCCCAGTCATCACCGGAAACTTCAAAGTGACTTTCAAAGCCAGAAAATGCAGCATTACCAAGTGCGGCATGACCTGGTACATATGGAATCAAATCTGTTTGCTTAGATAACAAACCTTCCATATACACAATATCAATGCCTCCCCCTATGCTTAACTGGTCGTTAATTTTGTAGGCAAAACTAGGCTGAATTTCTAAACTTTTAAGTGACGTTTCATCGGCATAAGCGCCGCCCACAAAGTTATCATTGTAATCAGTGTTTGTTCCAAATGGTGAAAATACAGCTATACCAAATGACATATTTTCATTGATGGGGCGCACGTAATATACAAACGGGATGAAGGCTTCACCTAAATAGTCTCCACCGTTGTCGTAACCTTCAGCAGAGCTAGGTGCACCAGCACCATTTACACTACTACCTTCAAACTCACCATCACCACTAATATAAGTAAAACCAGCTGTAATCTGCGCACGATCCAATTCAGTCATAGCGGCAGGATTATAGAAAACCACCGAAGCATCTTCCGCCATGGCAGCACGGCCTGCGTGTGCGGTACCCATACCAGCAGCGCTTTGCTCATTTAATTTGTAACCAGACGCCATCGTCATGGCCGGAGTAAGTGCAGCACCAATTAGCACAGTGCTTAATAGAGTTTTTTTGTTGATCACGATTTCACCTCAGTCACTTTAATATCTTGGCCGTCACATCTATCTAGACAACCTACGACTCCGCAATCTTGTTGTTATTTGGCGGGAATTAGCGCGGCGAAGTATGCCATTAGCCATAATGCGCCACCATGCCTACATGTGTCCTTTTTGTCCAAACAGGCAGGTTTTATTCGTTATGCGTATAAGAAATGAACAAAATAGGTACGTATGTACCAAAATTAGAGCTGGCGAGGTTTGGGTTATTGTTCCACAATAGCAACAGTTTTCTATATTTAGCGGGTATTCCCCATGGAACAGTTTGACCTCAACGAAATAGCCATCTTTGTTAAAGTGGTAGATGCAGGTAGCTTCACTGGTGCCGCCAAATCCCTAGGGCTGCCCAAGTCCACGGTGAGTCGCAAGATCACTCAGTTAGAAGAACGCCTGGCGGTACGCCTACTGCAGCGTACTACCCGCACCTTAAGCCTTACAGACACTGGTAGCGCCTATTATCAGCAGTGCTCACGTATTATTAGTGATGTGCAAGAGGCCAACATTGCCGTTACCGAAATGCAGTCCAAGCCGGTTGGCACATTACGCATCACCGCCCCAGTGCTGTTTGGCTCTTTAGTGTTAAGTGACATTATTGCGGACTTCTTACAGCGCAATCCGGGCATTCAGATTGATATGGTGTTAACCGATCAGTCGCTGGATTTAATTCAGGAAGGCATAGATGTGGCTTTTCGTGTGGGCGTGTTGGCCGACTCCTCCCTTATTGCTCGCCCATTAGGCGCGGTTAATATGATCACCTGCGCTAGCCCCACCTATATAGAAGAACACGGCAAGCCCTCCCACCCGGAAGAACTAAAACAGCATCATATTTTAGGTTGGGGACAAAACTTAAACAGTTGGGACTTTGATTCACCTGAACAGGTGAGCGTAGATTTGAAGGCCCGTGTGAAAGTAAACGACGCCTTTAGCCTTAGAAAACTGGCCCTTAATGGTTTGGGCGTTGCACGTTTGCCGGCTTTTTTATGTGCCGATGATATTAAAGCGGGGCAGTTGCAACCCATGTTATGCGACTGGAGCTATCGCAGCGCTCCCATTCACGCCCTGTACCCCAGCAACCGTCACCTGAGTGTTAAGGTGCGTTCATTTGTGGATTACATAGTAGATGAGCTTAGACACGATCAACCGTGGAATGTTGAGTTTGACGACATGCACAATTGTGATGCTTTGAATTCTAAATAGGGTTTAGGCGGGGCTGATAAAGAATCGGGCAGGGTCTGCCCTCGTACAGTTTCTTTTTAGCCTGCAATCATTCCTAAATAAGGCCCACTTCTCGGGCCTTGATAATAGCCTGGGTACGACTCTTCACCGCCAGCTTGGCATTAATGCGGCGCGCATGGGTTTTCACCGTGTGCAAACTAATAAACAAGTTCTCGGCTATTTCCTGATTACTCAGCCCCTGGGCAATTAATTTAAGCACCGCCATTTCTCTTTGGCTAATCACACTTCTGGCCTGAGCAAATGCCTGGTTTGGCCCCTCCACTTTGGATAGGTCAATGTGTTTTAAGATGCCCTGCACAAACGGTTTTTCTTTTAAATTCATGGGCAAGTGTTGATACAAGGCCCCCATACCAGAGCTGTATTCAATAAACGGCATGATGCAATTTTCATGTTCGCTCATCTCCACTGCTTTGCGAAAATCCTGAATGGCTTCATCTTCTTTGCCCAATTGAAAACGCAGTAAAGCGCGCATGAGATAGATAAAAATCAAACCAAAACCTTGCTGGCTAGGACCACTGGAGGCGAGTTTTTTCTCCAGTAAATTTAGCGCATCTTTATGAGAGCCACCAATGGATTTGGCGCGCACGTAAAACACATCCAGTAGCCCCCTAAGAGCCGGAAAATGTTCGGGGGACAATGCATAAGGGTTATTATCAATCAGCGCATACATTTTCTTCAAGTGGCGCGAGGCGCTCTCTAACTTACCTTGGTCAATCAACAAGTTAATTCGGATGGTGGTTAACCAGGGTTGGTATATAAAACTGGGCACCGACCAGGATTGGCATTTGGCTTCGGCGTAGGCCAAATGATCGTACGCCTCTTCCAGCTGATTACTGTGCCTTTTTAAATTGCTTAAAACCACATACCCCATAATTAAATACACGTCGTGGCAACGTTCACTAACCTGTAGCCCCTCCAGTAAAAATTGTTCGGCCTCTACTACTTTGTTGTTTAACCAGCAAAGATACCCTTTATAGATTAGCAGGCGACCGTAAGCGGTAATGTGGTCACGATTTTTTAAACGGGCAGATAAGGACAATCCTTGGTCCACTAATTTTTGCGCCAGCATTAGGTTGCCTTTTACCTGCTCGATTCTGGCTTGCTCGTGAATAGCAATGAGTTCCAGCGGCATACTGCCCGCAGATCGTGCCGCCTCAAACGATTGGCGATTATAATCCCGTGCTAGAATTATTTTATCCAGAGTCATGTAGATGTTAGATAAATTTAAAAAGGTAATGGTACGGGCGGCATAATTGGACAGGGGCAATTTTTCAAGAGCCTGTTTACACAGGGCAATGGCGTTATCTATATTGCCACGGCTGCGAGCGATATAGGCTCGAATGGCAAACAATTGCCCAGACATTTCATTATTCAATAGCGGCTGAGAAGGCACAAAAAAACGATCAATTTGTAGCATTAATCGTTCGGCTTCATCGTATTGCTGGGCAAATACCAGCGCCCAGCTAAATACAATAATTAACTTAGGGGAATTGGTCACTACTTCAATGGGCAGCTGCTGTTTCCAGGATAACAGTTGGGCAACCCCCTGCTCTTCAATTAGGTTTTCGGCACACAACTCCAGTATGTTAGCCGCCTGCTGCTTGTCGGTAATCTTTAATGCCATTTCCACCGCTCGGAAATGTTTGCCTTGTTCAAACAGCCAGTTACAAGCGCGGTGATACACCGCTTCTTGAAACTCGCTGTTTGGTTTTTGCTGCAGGGTAAGCTGCAACATTTTGTGCAGCTCAACCCAGCCGCTATGACTCACATTACTGCTCACATAAACGTGTTTGGCCAACAGGCGTTTAATTATGTCGTGGGAACCGGTTTGCTCAAATGCCACATCAAGATACTCTGGCGAGGCCGAACCAATAATAGCCAGCTGCTGGCAGATTCGTATCTCACCTTCATCCAACTGGCTGTGCCATTCTTGGGAAAAATAGTCCAGCAAAATGGATTCATCACCTTGTAAGTCCAGAGTGTTTAAATCGGGCTGAATTTTTTGCAATAATGTCATTCCCGCCGCCCAACCCTGGGACAACTCTTGGGTTTGACTCACTAACGAATTTTGCGGGTTCTCATGAAGCTGTTTAAGCAGCCAACTTGAGGTTTCTTGCTGGGTAAATTTAAGCTGATTTTCATCCAATAATTTAAGCTTATTTTGTGCAAGAAGGCGCGCACAGGGCAATAACATTTGCTTGCGACTGGTGATATATAAACGTACATGTTCAGGTGTATAGGTTAACAACTGCTCCAACAGTTCTAAGATATCACTCTGAACTAAATGATGAATATCTTCCAATGCCAGATACAAGGTATCGTTCAGTTGAGACAGCTCGTTCATTAACAACTGAAACACATCTTGTGCCTTCGCATCACTTTCCAAGGCATTTAGCGCCGAATTAGCCAAGCTGGCATCCGCTGAATTAATGGCGCAAGCAAGGTAGGTTACAAAACGCAGCGGGTCATTTTCTTTGGGGTCTAGAGTTAGCCAGGCCACCTTTTGTTTTTGCTGCTTCTTTTGATAAAACCATTGGGCTAGGGTAAGTGACTTGCCATAACCGGGAGCACTTTGTAACAACCAAATTTGGCCGGGCGCACAGCTTTCCTCAAACTGAGCCATGAGGGCATTACGCTTAATAAAGTCGAGGGGGAGGAAAGGCAAATGTAACTTCATTGCCAAAACACGAATACGACTATTCGCCAGTGATTTAACCACCGAGCTTTCCGCTGAAAACAAAATGTTGCCCTGTAGGCTACCTTGATAGGTGCCTTTAATTATTATTTTTAAGATTACAGTGTAGCGAGGTTATTTTACGGCAATCCCAGAGATACTGCTAACGCAATAACCAGCTAATTTTCGAACAGATACGCTCCTTGGCATCCGTGCCATCGCGTTATACCGTTCGTCCTGAACATATGCGCTCCTTGGCATCCCTGCCACCGCTGCATTGCCTACATGGATGTAGGTACTTAGGATTTGACTGGATCAAAAATCCTGACCGTTCGTCCTGAACATAAAAAAGCCCCCTATTTAGTAAAAAATAGGGGGCTAATATTTCCTGACGTTGGGTCAAACCAACATCAAGACACACACAACTGTTTCAAGTTACCGTTAACGGCGACCTGCGCGACGCAATGCCGCTGGGGTGTACTGCTTTTCTTTACGCTCAAAACCAAACTCGTATGCGCCTTTCTCTTCGTTATCTAGGCCAAGTGCCAGGTAACGACCAGACTGCAAGTCGTACAGAGTTTCAATGGCATACCAAGGCACCATACGGTCGTAGAAGAAGATGTTGTGGGCTTCCGCCACACGCCATAGTTGACCACGAGCGTCAAAGTGATCAATGGCAGTGGCCTGCCAAGTATCTTCATCTATGTAGAAGCTACGCTTGTT
>Ga0209290_1000247_pt1 | contig 47528 bp, 48 predicted proteins | sample EN1Hudsemesocosm_2_FD_184632 | JGI IMG/M metagenome (GOLD analysis project Ga0209290, IMG submission 184632) | Methane-oxidizing microbial communities from mesocosms in the Hudson Canyon - EN10B Hudson Canyon (SPAdes) (version 2) | ecosystem: Environmental > Aquatic > Marine > Cold seeps... | reverse complement strand
AAAATTATGTATAATATTCTGACACTTTAATGCGGAAATGCTGATATTTTTCTAATTACCAGCGTATATCCGCTGAGTAATACACCAGGAATAATTGTATTTCTTCATACAATCAATTGTTTATGTGATGTTATTAAACTAATAGACTAACTTGTATCTACTTTATCCTGATGTAAGAAATACAGACACAATGCTGATTTTGTGTGAGTTGTGGATTAATGCAAATAATTTGATATAAAAATAGCTGCTTAAAAAGTATAGGAGAAAAAAACTCTTTCACCAAGAGTCCAGGGTTATGAGCTAGCTTCTCAGGTGAATATTTCGATGGATTCTTGTCTATAGTGCACGTTTAACTTAATTATCTACACGTATTGGCTTGGTTTTCGGATAATGGTCTTAGCCCATATTTGTAGACGAGTTAGAATAATTTAATATGCAGATCTTCATAATCTACCGGACTTAAGTAGTCTAGATAACTGTGTCGACGCTTTTGATATAGATAATTCTCAGTACTAAGCAAAATCACTTAACCAATTTAGTGGTAGCTCCCATAAGTTACTTTTATTATCGCTTCTAAAAAAACCAAAATGACCAATATGCTTTTTTCCAAAGTTTTTGGTATTTATTGTTTCTAATGAAGTATTAGCGTTTTTGTAAAAACTCCTTAAAGCCTTCACCGCTTTAGGGGGAGCGAAATCTTTGTCGTCATCGATCATAATGAATTTGATAGAACATTTAAGCTGAGAAAAGCCTTGCCTTATAGGCTGACCTTTCCTGTCGACAATATAATCAGCATGGCGACCCCAATAAGCCCATTGTTGTGCAATACCGGCTGGCAGGCTTTCACCACCGAGAAGAACCCCCGGCACTTTTCCAAAAAATTTTGAGAATAGTGGGATAATCAAGTACCAAAGAAAGAACATTTTTGGTTTAGCTAATGACTCCCAGTGGCCCCAATATCCACTCTGTGAGGAAACGCAAAATATGCTTCTCAAAAGGGTGTTGTTCTCTGCAAAGCCTATGATCTGGCCACCCACGCTATGACCAATACAATGCCAGTCTAAATGGTTATAGTTTGAAACCGACCAATCTATGACCGCAGAAAAGTCTTGCTCCCCCCAGGCGCGCATAGATAAGCGTTGGTCTCTATAATTTTTTATAGAGGACTCCCCAATACCTCGATAATCATAAGTGACTACCAAATACCCTTGATCCGCAAGGTATTTGGCGAACTTAGCGTAATAGCCCTGTTTAACGGCGGTTGCTGAGTTGATAATAATGCCTGCAATTGGAGTCTCTTCAGGAACAAATTTTGTGACTGAAAGTGTGAAGCTATCCAAAGTCGTTATCGTAAATTTACTAATCATATTTTTATACCGCTAACTTGTTTTGAGGAAAAACGAATGCTTCGAGATGGCTTGCAAATGTGTCTGGAGTTTCTAATTCTGGAAAATGTCCTGCGTCAGGTATTCGGACAAGGTTTGCATGTGGAATCATTTGTAGGCTGGATGTTTTGCATGTACAGCAATGAGAGCCGTCTTTTTCGCCCCAAACGAATAAAGTTTGTGCGTCTACGTGTCTAGAAAGAGGGGATTGACCGATAAGAAACTTTTGAAATCCAGAAGCTAGGTTAAAGGTTGCACCGTGTTGATAAGCTTGTTGTGCAATGTTGTTAAACTGCTCTACTAAGGAGGCGTCGCCTAATGCGGTCTCTAACCACACAGGTGTCCGTTTCTTTTTAAGTGTTTTCATCAATAGTTGACTAAATACAGGCTTGGAAAGTAGCCCTTTAGGATCACGAGTTACCTTCCATTTCAATATTTCATTCCAACTTGGTACTTGTGATAATACTAGATGGTTGATCAAATCTGGGCGTTTTTGAGCAAGACCAATAGCGCCGTATCCCAGTACACAGGGAGCCACCATAACAGCAGACCTTATGTTTAAGTTCTCGAGAAATTGTTCTATCAATACTACCGAAGACTGAAAACTATAATCCAGCTTCATTGATGGAATTGAGAAGCCAAACCCAGGCGGTTCAAATATGATTATCTTGTAGTCTTTACCTAACAGACCTACTAAATAGTCATAATGCTCGATGACGATGGGGGGATCGGTTTCAAAAACGAGTATTTGTGTTCCCTCACCAACGATTCGGTAGCGGATCAGGGTACTTCCAAGATCCATGAATTGAATACCTTCTCTAGAGCGGCTAGCATATCCTGAAATTGTTTTTTGTTTTCGTAAGCTGGGAATAAAGCCATCAATCGCTTCAGAAATCATCATTCATACCCGTATAAATTATTCGAGGCTTAAGAATATGAAAAATAAAAATGATCGACAAATGAGTTTTTGCTTACTTTCAGACAAGAAAAACTTGTCTGAAAGTGCTCGTTGTTAATAGATAGACCTAAGAGGGGTAGAGCTTAAAATTGATAGTGAGTGATAATATTTTTAAACCACGATACAAAAGCTATTACAATTGGGTCATCTTTATCTTCTTTAGTAAATGCAAGATAGAGTGAATCTAACTGGCTTACCTTGTTTGGGTAAGGTAGAAGCAAACGCCCTTTGGCAACTTGAGGAGCCAAAATAGGGAAGTAACCCATTGCCAATCCTAGACCTTGCTCAGTCATTTCTATCACGGCTTGGAACCCATCACAATGCAGTGTTTCAGTGGGCTCTATATTTGTATTCCAGTCCGACTGCCATTTCTGCCAACTACGCTTGTCGGTAGACAATTGGATCAAGCTTTGTTCTTTTTGCTTGGTTTGTTCTAGGTAATCAGGAGCGCAAACCGGGGAAATATGAACCGCTGTAAGCTCTTCGTAGTGCAAGTTATTATCGTCACTCTTACCGTGTCGTATCGCGATTTGTAACTGAGATGGCATCAGCTTTGCTCGCTCAACTTTCGACTCAATACCAATTTTCATCTCCGGATATAGAGCCTTGAATGATTTGATGTGAGGTACAAGAAGTGTGTTGGTGATATAAGGGATGCTATGAATAAGTAGAGACGTTTTGTTGTTACGCTCGATTAATTGTGAAGTGGCCGTTTTGAGCGTGTTCAGTGCTACCGATATTATTTGATGATAATCTAAGCCTTCTTGTGTCAAGTTGATTGACCTGTTTAAGCGTTCAAAAAGCGGGGTTTTGAGCTCTTTCTCCAACACCCGAATTTGATGACCAACAGCGGAAGGCGTGACGAACAGTTCTTCAGCCGCTTTTTTAAAACTTAGGTGCCTAGCTGCGGAATCAAATGTCACGAGCAAATTAATGGATGGGAGTTTACGCATCAGTGAGGGCCAAATCGATTTTCTGGAAAGGTTTATACATGAAGCATAATCTCAAGATTCAGGATTGCAATACCCTGCGTTAAATGAATAAAACAAAAGTGTTCGTTGAAGCGTCAATTTATTTCACTCTTTTTTTAGTTCTGAAAATGAACGAAATAGCCAATTTCCTCATATAAGCCAACTTATTAAACACCTTACTACGAACATTTTTGTCGCTTGATTAGGCTTATAATATGTCATTTTTTCACTTCAAACCTACCATCAATGAAGCGCTGTTAGGAGCTGTCTAAAACTATTAATAAGTAGAAGCTCTCTTTAAAAACTAATGTCGGCTATTGGTACAATGAACCGTATATGATTGAGTTTGTCAGCCTCCAATAACGTTCGTTGATTTTTTTGTTGGGATAAAGACTGAGAATATATTCTTGCTTGAACAGCTAAATCTGTAGCTTTTTCTGGAATTAATGAGACGCTGTTCACGTTTATGTGTCTTTATATCTAGGCTTACGCCCTTTGGCTGATCTAACTAAGCCTAGTTAATACCTATTATAATTTTCATCGAAACAAACGGCGCTAAGCAAAAAACTTCAGGCCTTTTTGCTTAGCTCAGTCATAAACTTCGATACTTTTAAAATTTTCCTTATTAGGGTTACCTACAAACCCTGTTAGTAAGCGCGATGAATAGGTACTTTCGGCACCTTTTCATCGCTTTTTTTTGCCTAAAATTTCTAATAGGGATCGATATTGGCCCAATTTTTCTATGTTAGTCATACTCGTTCCGTCCTTTTAATAATAAAAGGCGGAACACAAAAACAAAACAAAACAAAACAACATATAATCACCGTGAAAAATAACGTTCAAATTTAGTACTAAGTTGTATAGTTAAAGGGTAATACAAGTTAAGTAACTCACCATTACTAAGCCGTTAAACGTATGATAGAAGGTAGTTTTATGATGTTATTTTTTGAAAGTACAGTGCTATGGGTAGCAACTTTTTTTGTCGGATTAGCCTTGTTTTATATTGCCGCTAAGTTTGAGGCTCACGATAAACCTGATGTAAACGCTGGAAAGTCTAATTAATCATTTCGAATGAGCTAATTTGGTATGGACTTGGGGTAAATTAAATAGCTCAAGCCTTTTTCCTGAATTTGGGTGATTAACTGCCTAAGTCGCTGAATTGGGAGTTATTTTTTCCTTAGTAGGTCATTTCTTCGACCATAATTGTTTGTTATGCCGCTCAATGTCAGTCCTAAAATAAGATAACTCTTTTTCTTACATTAGAAACACCACACGCTGTTCGTAGGAGTAAAGCTGGTGACCAATAATGTGGATTATATTCATCCACTCTATGACCCTCATTTCCACAAATTTTATCGGTATAGATCTGCCTACCTTGTCGCAAGCAGATAAATAAAGCGCTAAAGCATTCAGTGTATATTGAGCTTGTTGCCGTCAAGATTACGAAAATAGGCAGCATAGAAACCTGTGTCGCTATGAAGGCCTAGTTTGCCTTCATCTGTCCCTTCTAACTCAATCGCTTGAAGGTGTATGGCGGCAACTTGCTTAAAACCATTGAGGCTAACCGGCTCAGTCGTCCTGATCTTCATCTTCTTCCGGTATATTGAGAGTAACTGAAAGATCGGGGGTTGTTCCAAATCCACCACCTAGGCCAAATAGCCCGCCATTGATGGCAGGGATATAGATCTTTCCCGTAAATGGGATGCTAATGGCGAGTTTGCTTGCTTGATCAACAGAGCTAATCAAAGTAGAGCTTTGTAGTGTTTCCCTGAATTCATTAGCGAATTGGGCTGGAACATGCGCACCGTGCGTGAAATTTAACTCTAACTCAATGAAGCGCCGTTCGTGTTCTTTCAATTGTTCTAGTTGTTCAGCGTTGGTATCAAGCAGATCAAATACTAACCGATTTTGTAATATGCTAGACAGTAAGCCGTTCTGTCCGACGATTCCTGCCAGCTCCTGATCGTTCATTAGTCGTGTTTCTGCGAAACATAACGAAGTAGACATTAACATTATGCTAAGCAGTGAAAAAAGAGATAAACGGTTCATGTCGCTCCCTCCCTGAAACTATCTACATCAACATTTTATCAAACCAATTTTGTCAGGGAAGAAACGATAAGTTACAAGTGGGGAGGTACTGATACGTAGAGGTTATATCGAAACTATCTCATTGATAAATATCATTTTATACGTATATTTCTGGGTCAATTCTTGTAGTTAATTATTAGATTTTTTTGGTCTAAACGTGGTCTGATTAGCTGATATCAGAGTAAACTTAATGCGTTATCCCTAAGCTTAAGTTTTCTATTTTTTACGATTAAATTTCGGCTAAAAAAAACAAAGAAATTCATTAGCTAATCGGCGTTATTAGATTCACTGGATAATATAGCTCAAGCACTTGTAACTTATGCGTAGTAGTGAGATTTGACTGCCATTGGTGTGAAACACAGTGTAAACTTCTTCGTTTCAGTCAGCGCAAGAATGGCGCTAACTTTAAATGTGCCGTTTTCGATATATGGGTTCTGGATCAACATGATCAGGGAGAGTTCTATATGAAAAAATACGAATACAAAACGTTAGAAATGCCATTTAAACAGTGTATGTTCTCGCGTGAAGATCCCGATATTGATCGGTTTCTGAATGAGGAAGGAGCATGTGGCTGGCGTCTTCACCAGATTATACTTCCTGCCTCATCTAACTTTGGTGAAACCGAGAAAATTCTGGCAATCCTAGAACGAGAAATACCGGTTTAAGTGTGGTTCGCGGGCTTATAATTATTGCAACGCTTACTCTCACTCACGTTCTGTTGATCTTGCCGCAATTGGAATCGTAAAGGAGGTCATCCGTTTGGCTCCGTCACCCACATCGCCTTACATGTTAAGAGCCATGACGCCTATACGGGTTCAGCTATAAGAGGCCATTTCTTAAGAATATTTAGTTCGCTAAGTTGTCTATAAAACGTCAGAAATATAATCACCTGAAGTCCGATAATGGCCAATTATAGTTTCAGTTTGTATAAGTAAGATCGAAAAATTACATTCACGTGATACTTTAGAACGGCTAATCTATACTGAAACTATATTACATAGGGGAAGGGCCATGAAAGTTCAACTACTGGTAACAAAAACCGACTTCAACTTACCAAACCTGAAGAGTGAATTTAAGGATATAGGTATTGAATATGAAGTTGAATTCATAGAAGAAAATCCCGAACTGGTGACGGCGCTTAATATTCGTCATTCTCCCAATATCCTAGTAGATGGGGAGTTGGTGTTCCAGCGACAACCATCTGAAGGTGAACTGAAAGAGTATTTTTCGAAAAAACAGTCACTTACTTAGAGTCAAAGGTGTCAGGACTCTTTAATAATTATTTGCTAAGCGTTTTAAGCGCAATTAAATGATTAATTTTGAAATTGGTAGCTTTGAAATTAAAAGTCGCCATTTCGATAAGTATCAAATCTGACCGTTAATTTATCTTTTGTAATGTAATAAATTGAATTGCGTTAGGGTGGCTATTGGGAAGCGTCGCCAGTTAAGTTAGACCATATTGAGAGACTAGTGCTTGGCTTGTCTAGTTACAGACCACTTATCAATTTTCTCATAGCTTAGACGCGTAAATTCGACGTTGTATGAACTTAGCAAAACAGAAGGTCGATGTGAATCTGATGTTTAGCGAGGTAAAAAATATTGAAACCTGTAGATCAAAGAGATGTCACTGCTTTAGTAGGCGAGCTGCATGATAATTATCGTGAAACAATTACCGAATTTTCTAATGATCATTCAGAAAGCATACTCAAATTTTGTCAGCTGATTGTAAACTGTCATAAGAAACTAAATATCTTGGATAAAGAGTCTGACAATGAAAGAATTAAATTAGCTGGCCGGTTTATATTTTTAGCCATAGATAATGTATTTCTATCGGTTAAGTTTTTGTCCCTTGGTTATTTTTCTCAATCCGGAAACAGTATGAGACAATCACTTGAGTCCGTCTGTATGGCAATCTTAATATCCTACTCTAGTGAAATAGAGATAGGGAAAGGCAAAAAATTAAATTTTTTTGAAGCCTATATTAAAAATTATAGAAATACTCGAGCGCACAATTCAATTAGATATGTGCAGCGGAATATCGACATACTGGGTATTCAAGATCAAGCTGTTGATGCCATGCTAGGGGGTAAAGAACATTATAATAATTATAGCCATCCTAATATGTTGACCTTCGCTGCTCGTATGATAAACACCGATGGTGGGCCATTTGTGGTTGGTGGTGGGTATGATGTTGATAAACTTTCCACATATCAGCAGGAACTTGAAGATAGAATTAGATTTACGAAAATTCTACCTGACTTTATTTGCTGTATTTTAAATAACCTAAGTCACGGCTAAGAAAGAATGAGAAGGGTTCATCAGTGAAGGTTTGAGTGTCGCGTTCCGTCCTGAGCGAACATATTAAAAGAGAATAGCTAGCCTTTAAATCCATAGCTGGTTACTGAACATACTTGCTTTAGTTAATCACCGGCTAGTTTATTTGTAACTTCTGTTGTATTAAAAGACTCAATACTCAATCGGCCACTTGTATCCAATCTCCAACTCTTATATTGCGATAGCCGTCCCCGAAATTTGAACTGAAATGTTCAATCACATCATCACTCGTATCATGACCTCCTAGTGCTATTAACTTTACCCCCGCACTTTTCAATAACTTGAGTTCTTCATTCATTGATTCATATGTTATTGGGCTATGAGGGCCTTTACCTGATGCAAGATATCGCTGAAGGTTGATACCAAGAAGAGTTAAGCGACCTTCAGGGATAGGGTAGTGCAAGTCTCCAACTAGTCCATAGATATTTTCGCCAAATACTTGATTAGCCCTCGTTAGAATTTTCGGAACAGTTTGATGCCCGCAACCTACGACGATAACAATCCCTTTGCCTTCTACTTTAATAACTAGAGCTTGTTCTTCGATTCGCCCTAGAAGTAACTGTCTAGAAATCGCACCTAAACTTGCGACTCCTGGGGCAATAACAGTCGCATCGGGGATGACGTTAACAATACTATTAGGGTAGGTAGTATGTGTCGCTGCGTATATATTTTTGTCGGAAAGGTTGATCTGTTCTCGACCTATCGAAAAAGTATTTTTGCCAACCCATTGTTGACCGCCGCTATGATCTAAATGAGCATGGCTCAAAAATATAGTATCAATATTCTCTAGCTTCACTCCCAACTGTTTCATATTGTGCTCTAAAGGAGAAGGTGACTCATTCTGTTGGTTGTACCCGACATCAAACAATATTGTGTTGTTATCAGTTTTAATTAAATATGACACGCCAGGTTCACTTTTAAGCGAGTCATCACGGGTGTGCCAATTCACCAATGGTAATATAGATAGGGATTTTGTAGATCCAAAGTCGGTAATTAGTTTGGGTTTATAGGCTGACCACTCAGTCTGTATTAGGTCAGTGCCCTGTTTAAAAGTTACTGCTCTGTATGCACCTAGAGATAGGGCGATAAGCACCAATACTAGTACTGTTCTCTTTATATGTTTTTTAACTTTCATGTGAAGATCAACCATCATTTAATCAAAATGGACCTGTAAATCTTTAGGTATTTTCATGGGTTTGATAGGGCTAATTCGAGATCTACCTGTATTGCCCTTAGGAACCACACCCACCAATGAACCTATGCTCATGATTATCCGAACAATTTGTCCAAGAACCTCGCGTGTATCACCTACTCGTACCGCGACTTTATACATCCAGTAATGATTCCTAACGTGTGTTATGTAGTTTCGCTGCCCTAGAATATGCGCTCTTTCCAAATATTCAAAACATTTTGAATAGTTGTTAACGTTATACTCTTTACGAGCGAGTTCCATTTCATTTTCAAATGCATTTCTTAACTTGGGTTTCATTGTTAGCTTCTCCAGATTTTAAAGCCCGTAGTCGAATCGATAATTGATAAGCGACTTTTGTGAATAACGCTGATGTAACAATGTTAGTACTGTTTTAAGTTTAGAAATTGAATAAACCTGCTAAGTTATGGGATTAACATGGAATAAAACTCGGGTTTTCTATAACAACATGGTTTTTAAACTTGATAATGGCCTATTTGGTAAGCATTAGAGCAAGGTTGGATCATTAATCCTTGCTGCTATCACTTCAGTTCGTTTGAAGCTAAATGTTTGGTTAGGCGTAAAATTATTCTGGTGTTGTTACGGTAGTTCTTGACCTTCTTGACCTTCTTGACCTTCTTGACCTTCTTGACCTTCTTGATCAAGACGGTCCTCGTTAAGAGATTTCTGATGACGGTGTCTTAATTCACCGACGATAACTGTTGCAGTAAATAGGCCGATTGCAATTAATGTGTTCATAGTTTGTTCCTCAACTTGATTAGGTATGGGAACAGATTAATTGTTTGCTCAGCGTGACACTTGAATAAACGTGCTAATTATTTTGGGAATAACGACTGAGATTCCCGAACAGACATACCAAAGTAGCTTCTAAATGTTCGACTTAGGTGCGCACTATCTGAAAACCCTGCAAGGTGAGCAGCATCCGTAACAGAAGCACCCTTAATGATTGCGTTTATTGCACAAATCATTCGGTGCCAGAGAAGAAAGGGGCGCCAAGCGATACCCATTTGCTCACTGAACAAATGGAGAAAACGGCTCTCGGATATGTGAAGACTGTCTGCAACGTCAGCTGCACGCCAGCTAGTAGGCTTTAGGCAGCCTTCTGGCAAACAGCTGTTAAGTCTAGCCAATAGTTGCTGAATGCGTTTATCTGTGATTTCGCTTGTGATGCTCGCGTAATCAAGTTCGAGGCCAAGCTTGTTGAAAAGAGGAGAAAGCAATACGCTTGGATCGTCAGAAGGTGCTGGCCGTTCATCACTTATTGGTTCAATGTGTTCAAAAGAGATTGATGCTCGCTTTCCTAGACGGTTTTTCAAGTGCAGCCCTAAATCACTTTTTGGTTCTATTAATAAGATCCAGCCTGCTTCCATGTGCAACTGGTGTTTGACCTTTGAGTTAATAATTAGTGGACCAAATATTTCGCCTTCTTCAAGTTGGCAAGCGGAATTGGAGGTCGGCCATATTATTTGAATCGAGTGATGCTTGTGCGTATCTGCATCCAGCGATGCGCCGTAAATAATAAGTATTCCGGGCTTTAGCCATACGGTAGGTAGCATTAGGCGTTGACTCTCATTATCGGGCGATTAGCTAAATTATAGTTTAGCGAACCATACTTTATTTGCCAGCCAATGCCTTAAATTTCATTAAAAGTATCTTGGTTACATGAAAGTAGCCCACGATTAAGAACCTCACATTATTAGCACACAATTGGTATGAAAATTCGGTTTTATCGCTAAATAATTAAAGGGAGTATAATTTAATTGCAGGTCGAAAATCCTGCTTAGTGAGGAATGCCGTTATGTATGAATTAAATATAAGCTCAAAAGGAAAAAAAAATAGGCCAACAGAGATGTATGATCTTAGTTTGGACCGCCGAGATTTTAAAAGAAGAGATACCGTAAATTACTTGCCTTCTGATCAACCCACTGTTGAACAAAGGCATAGGGAGCGTCGAATGGATAGTCGGCCGTTAAAAGATTTTCCTTTCTTACCCTAAGTAGTTAGCCTCCTTATTTAACCCGTTTCTTACGGGTTTTTTTATGAACTGAGGTTTTACATCACATCACCACAAGGCAATAAATGTTTTAAACTCCATTGATAATAATAAATGATTTTGAAAAGAAGAGACTTAGCTTAGACCCAGTCCCTTTCTTTAGTGCTGAGAGATTACGTGCTACAGAGTTTTACATCTTAAGCATATCTAACCTATAGCTTGCCTTGCCATGTTAAAAGCTTCAGCTGAATGCATAGCGGAATGTGCAGACATTTGCATAAAGCCACCAGGATTAATTGAGTGGTTTGTAACACCAGGAATTTTGAACCCAACGCTATACCCCAAATTAGTACCCGTATTAACAGCATTACGCGCCTTAGCACCCTGAACTTGAATGTAGTCATGTGGATGACTAAACGTTCTTATACTATGCAGGTTATTGGCAAGGTTTTGGGTCCACGCTGAATCGGAGCCAGACATGATAGGGCAAGCGAACAAATAGGCGCGCACGCCTGAACGCTGTCCTGGCGTTAAACCTTGGAGTAGGGCATAGCCAAGTACATTACCACCATGACTATGAGTAACAACGGTAGTAGTGCCATCAAAGGTGGCGAGGTACTGCCCTAAAATTAATGCGCCTTCCACTCTTCCCGCTCTAAAATCATCACCGGACCAACCGTATGAATATAGGCGGGCTCCAGTATTACCGGCAAACTTTTTTAGAGCGGCTATGTCATCGTTTGAAAGACCACTTCCCGTCATATTTTCAGAGAGACCGTTGAATTTTTGGTTCCCTGCGTAAGTTCCGTGTACGTATACTATTCTGTCCATTACTCATTCCTTTTTATTTTATTTATTACGATCAAGTCGATTTTAGCTCTTGCGAGAATTTTCTATGATTGTGCTTCATTGGTTTGAAAACTACAAAGAAAATCAGACAATATCTTTATCGCACATCTTGCTAGCTTGCCCAGTGAAATGCAATTACATAGATACCAATTTTAATAGCTTAATTGTTAATATTTTGATCAATAATTTAGATATTTTGGTACTGTTTCTTTATCCAACAGTTAAAGTCGGCGATAAATTTTTCAGGAAATTCACTATCTGCAATTTGTGATATTTGTGCGTTGATACTACACACCTAATGCTACTAAGTTAGTGGCAGGGCTCGAAATTGATACCTATAAATAACCATATATTGATCGAATTTCTCCCGATTTAAAGTATAGGGCAATAAAAAAACGTTGAGGTCTTAAATGTCTGAGGGAGGGAGTTCGATGCGCTATTTTGGACTTTGAAGCTATTTCAGATGTGTTCAAATGCTGTATGATTATTAACTGTTAATACGAATGATACGCATATGTAATTACAATAATTCGTGTACGGTAACTTTAATCAAATCAATAACTTAACTATATTATTTTGTTTAAAAAATAATCAATTATTAGTTTGCTTTTTGATAGTGAGGTCTATACTAATAATGCTGGAAATCATTCTAGTGATCCTTGTATTAAACATTAAAAATAACGGGGGCACCTATGAAAGGTGATACGAAAATAATTGGTTTTCTTAATGAATGTTTAGGTAATGAGCTCATTGCCATTAATCAGTATTTTTTACATGCACGTATGTTTAAAAACTGGGGGCTTGAAGAACTAGACGAGCATGAATACAAAAAATCAATTCAAGATATGAAGCATGCAGATAAAATTATCGAACGTGTGCTATTTCTAGAAGGTATTCCAAACCTTCAAAAATTAGGCAAGTTGCTGATTGGTGAACATACCCAAGAAATGCTTGAATGTGATCTAAATCTAGAAATGGCCACACTAAAAACTCTCCGAGATACAGTCGCATTTTGTGAAGAAAATTCTGACTATGTCAGTCGAGATATGCTCACTGAAATCCTTGATGATGAAGAAGAACATGTGGATTGGATAGAAGCTCAGTTGGGTTTAATTAGCAAAATAACCATAGAAAATTATATGCAATCAATGATGGATTCATAACAGTTTGGGGGTGAGCTATGAAAGGTAAGGCGAAGGTAATTAATGTACTTAATGAGCTTTTAGCTGGTGAGCTTACGGCAATAGACCAATATTTTATTCACTCACGTATGTATGAAGACTGGGGCTTATCGAAGTTACATGAGCACCTAGAGCACGAGCACCAAGAAGAGACTGGCCACGCGGATCAAATGATCAAGCGGATGTTATTCTTGGAAGGTACACCGAACATGGTCAAGCGGGAAACGATCCATGTAGGTAAAGATACACCTGAAATGCTCAAAAATGACCTTAATCTGGAATATTCTGTTATCAAGAATCTACGTGCAGCTATTGGACTATGCGAGGAGGAGCAAGACTACGAAACGCGAGAAATGTTGGTTAAACAGTTAGAAGACTCTGAAGAAGATCATGCCTATTGGCTTGAAAAACAGCTGGGTTTAATCGATAAAATTGGATTGCATAACTACCTTCAATCCATGATGTAAGTTCATTAGAGTCTACTTTTCTAAAGTTGTACCTGGTTGGGTGGAGGCTAGGTAAGCAGAACTTAACTAGATCAGAATCATGGGGCTGGGTGAGTTCTATGTCAGCTAGTAGCTCGGTGCCGATTACTAACAGTCAGTCTACTGGCAAACCGGTGAATTGTACTGGTAATTGATCTGTATGCTGAAGTGTCCGGCACCGTCTGGACACTTCAAAACTAAATCCTCTTTTATATTCAAAATAAATACTTCTTTGATTCGTCTGAAAGACAGTCCCGACTTACCTAAGAGATATCGGTATTACTTCGTTAAAAAATTTAGACCAGTCCCAGCAAAGTATTTGATGCTTGTAAGTTAAAATCCGTAGCCAAATAGTACATATCTAATTCTAATTTTGACTTCCCAGATTTACCAAACAGCTAAAAGAGTTAAATCTAACTTTTAGAACGCACCAGTTACTAAAAACTGATTGCTTAGTATAGTGAATTTGTAAAATATAATCGTATTCCTTTGAGGGTGGGCAAGCGATTTATCAACGATCAAAACGTAGTGCATTAAACTCTTAACCAGCAATATAAAAATAATCGAAATCAAGATAACTAGGTCATGTTGACCTTAGGCTTCAGTGACTACTTAATAATATTTTGCGTTGTTCAATTATTAGATTATCGGAGGGCGGGAATTTGTACAAAAAACGTCAAATAATCAACTGAGAACCGAAATAAAAATCGTTCGAATAAGCCTTGTAAGGGTTAATATGGTGTAATGAGCTAAATGATTATACTAGCTTGCTGATATTAAAAAGTTCAGGCACTGTGTTTGGCAAATTAACACATAAGAAACGCATGGGGTGAAACTGACTTTTTGATGGTTTTTCTACAGGCTGTTGGTAAATAATTATGAAGAATATCGAAATTATTGAAGGCGATATTACAGCTGCAAATGTAGATGCAATTGTTAATGCAGCTAATCCATTGATGTTAGGTGGTGGTGGAGTTGATGGAGCTATTCATAAAGCAGCTGGCCCCAAGCTGTTAGAAGAATGCCGGAAAGTTAAGGCGGTGAAAAAGGTTCGGTGTCCAGTCGGTGAAGCTCGTATTACTTTAGCGGGCGATTTACCGTCGAAGTATGTTATCCATACAGTAGGGCCTAAATACCACAGAGAAGAAAATCCGAGAGAGCTTTTAGCGGCGGCTTATATTAATTCACTAGAATTGGCATTGGAAAATGGCTGCGAATCTATCGCGTTCCCTGCAATTTCCTGTGGTTCATATGGCTATCCGATTCGAGAGGCTGCAGATGTTGCCATTCGAGTTTGCAAGGATAGTAAGTTTAAAGATATCGATGTGTTTTTTTATCTATACGGCCAGAAAAATTATGGAATTTGGCAATCGGTGCTCGATTCATATAACACATAATAAGAAAGGTTTTTTTATACTCATTTTGATTTAAGCCAGATTGAGTCAATTCTTTTTTTGTTTGTAGCGTGAAGGTGATACACCAAACCAAAGCTTAAAGGCTTTTGAAAAAGTACTTAAGTCTGCATATCCAAGAATTTGGGCAAGGTTGGTGACATTGGTGTCAGGGGAGTCCAGAAACTCTTTTGCCATTTGCTTTCTGAGCTGGTCTAGAACCTGCTGAAAACTACTATCATCCTTATTTAATCGCCTTTGCAGTGCGCGCTCTTTTAAACCCATAAGCTGCGCGACATTCTTGAGCGAGCAAGTTCCTTTGGGCAGTAAATCTCGTACCAGCATACTTACTTGGTGCACTATATCTTGCTTTCTTGAGCGCTCAAGCTCATCCAAATAGCTCCCTAAAAATTGCATAACTTCAGGTTCAAACATACCAATTGTTGAATTAAGTAAGTTCGCGTCAAAGACCAAACCGTTAAATTCCTGGTGAAAGGATATCGGCGCGTGGAAGAGCATGTTGTAGTGGGTAAGGTCTTGTGGAGCTTGATGCTGGAAATAGACTGCTCTTGGATTCCAGCCATTGCCAACGTATAAACGAATTAAATTACAGCCTATGCCTAAAGACAAATCACAGAACTGTCGGCAATGATCTTCACCGTGTATATGAGGTATATATTTAATGATGGCAACAGCTTTCTTAACTTCCAAGCTGAAAGTGCCTGCTTCACTGCGTAAGTGAATGTATTTCTCCAAAGCTCTATAGGCATCTAGAAAAGTTAATGATTTACGCATCATCAGGCCAACGGGTCCCAATACCGAAATATCTTGTCGATGAGACAAAAGCAGACCAAAACAAGGGCAAGACAATACAAGCGCCGATAAATCAAATAAGCGGGCTAACGCTTCACTGCTGATCATTTGTTCAAGATCATTTAGCAAGGCAGAATCTAATCCGGCCAGCTTAACCAACTCTTCAGGGTTACCACCTAATTCACTGACAAGCTCTGAGTACCCCGTTAAAGAGGCGCTGTTGGCTAATAAAATGCCCATTTTTTTAATCTCTCATAGATGGATGCCGCTTTGTAAATGACTAATAATAGAACTAAGTGACGTAATATGACAATAACTTGACATGTTATACCAAGTTTTTTCATTCAAAGAGTGTAAATTTTAAATAGAAAAGGGGGCTGTACTGGGCTGACTTAAAAGTGGCAATATGGCAAAGCCATAACAACAAGAGATAAGTAAATGGCAGATCATTATGTAGCATTTTCTATTCCGTTCTTTCTGGTATTTATTGCACTGGAATCTCTTTTATTTTGGCGAAAAAACTACAATCAATTACGCATAAATGACGGCTTAACAAATCTGAATTGTGGCATTGTTACCTTGATATTTGAGTTGTTTACCAAAGGAGGGTTGTTCTTATTTTTTAACTTCATATCTAACAAGTTTGGCTTGATAAACTGGGATATGAATGTCGGCCTAACGTGGATTATTTTTTTCTTCGTCTATGATTTTTTCTACTATTGGGGGCACCGTTTATCTCATAAGGTAAATTTCATGTGGAGCGGCCATTTACCACACCACCAGAGTGAAGAGTATAATTTTACCGTCGCTCTACGGCAGGGGGCGTTTCAAGATACTTTGAACTTTCCGGTTTTTATCCCTATGGCGTTGATGGGCTGTCCGATTGAAGTTTTTGCAACGGTACTTTTACTGAATAAATTTTTCCAGTTCTGGATTCATACTCGTGCAATTAGTTATGTGCCTTTTATTGAAGGCATACTTAATACTCCATCTGCGCATCGTGTACACCATGCAGTCAACTCCATTTATATAGATAAGAATTTTGGCGGTTTTATCATGCTGTGGGACAAATTGTTTGGAACCTGGGAAATAGAGTATGCAGATCAACCTTGTGTTTTTGGTGTGCATAAGCCCTATCGCAGTTGGAACCCCTTATTCGCTCATATCGATTGGTGGGCCACTCTTTGGAAAGACGCTGTTCAAACCCAAAAATGGAGCGATAAAATCAAACTCTGGTTTATGCCTACTGGCTGGCGTCCAGCAGATGTAAAGCAGAGCATACCTTGGGAATCAGTTAAAGTTGATCGATACCAGAAGTACGACCCTAAAGTAAGTATATGGCGAAAAATAGCAGCAGTTGGGGCTTTCTGTCTGACTTTACCTTTGATCAGTCATCTGCTGTATGAACAATTTAATCTGCCACTGCTTGATAAAGCCGGGATATCTCTAGCGATATTGGTTTGTCTCTACCTATGTGGATATTTTCTTAATGGCAAAAAACTCCTTAAACAGCCGAGCTCAAAAACGAACTCAAAAAACTTTGGAAGGACGTAACGTAAATGAAACCAGATTTGAAACAAGAGTACAGACGTGACCCATTTTTTCAAATACCTAGAGTGTTTAAGCAAACAGCCTTAGGTGAGGTTGCGTTGCCGATTTGTTTTTTAGACACCTCAAACCTCATTTCCATCTTTAGGGCCGATGCAAAAGGGGTGGCGGATCTAATGGAGGGTACAAACCTTAACTCTGCGCTATCATTTAGAGGAAAACCTTTGGTGTTTATCAGCTTTTATGAATACAGAGAGAGCACGGTTGGTTCTTATAATGAAGTCGGTATTGCTATCCCCGTGGTACCAGAAGGAGTAAAAGAACCAAAAAGTGGTATTCGGGACTTACTTCGTTCGACTGATGAGTCTCTAATTGGTTGGCATATTATTAATCTACCAGTGACTACGGAGCGAGCAAATACAGCCGGGAAAGAAATTTGGGGGTATCCGAAATTTGTCACCAAGATTTCTTTTAAACTTGGTAAAAGTACCTTCACCTCAGAGGTAAAAGACCCTCAAAATGGAAGTATTATGAGCTTAAGTGGTAAGTTGAATTTTGGTATTAAAGCTCCTGCTCTGAGTGGCGTCACCTATTCTCACTTAAACAAAAAAATCTTACGTTCGTCTGTGAATACGCGGGGAGATTATAAGGCCTACTTAGCTCATCAGTTACAGTTCACCATTGGTAAAAGTCAACATAAAATGGCTGTAAATCTAAGAATACTCGGTCTGGACAATACTCGCCCTATAGCGGTAATGTCTTGTCATAATTTTCAGTCTCGCCTGAGTGATGGTGCTGAAATCAATTGATTCTTCGCAGGACGTAATTAATCCTCAATGGTCAATATAATTATTATTTAGCCGCATAATTACGCAATACGATGAGTGGATACGCATTTATCACCAATGATGCTCAGCGGATAAGGGTTGGCATTGCCAAGTTGGCTGCTTTGCCTTTGATCACAATTGGTTTCATCAATTTCTCCATATTAATATTACTTCGGTTAAAAAGATGAGCTTTCGTTTTGTACTTCTTGCATGACAAAGTCATCTTTCCCCATTGCACAGTCAGGGCATAACCAGTCCTCTGGAATATCTTCCCAAGCGGTTCCAGCAGGGATACCTTCGTCTGGAATACCATCGGCTTCTGAGTACACGAATTCACACGTTAAACACTGCCATATTTTTGAATTACTCATACCTATCAATATCTCCATCGTACTAGGTTATTTAATATGCAAACTTTTCTAGTTTGCTTCAAGCATTGTATTTACATCGTTATTTAGTATTTTAAGAACATCTTCACCGCGACTATATTTTTCACGCCATGCTACGGCGATAGGGTTAGATTCATCTTCACTAATTTGTCGAGGGTGATATTTGCGAGTAAAAACAGGTAATGCACTTTTTGCCAATTTGAACGAAATATTGGCGAAAAATCCTATCGCTTTAATTGCCTTGATCGGTGATAAAAAATATCCTTCTTTTTTGCACATTGGTTTATAGGCTTTCCATGTCTCGCTAACAATGTGCAAAAGGGATTTAAGAACATTCCATTTTCGGTACCATTCATGTTGAGTATAAAAGTACTTATAAACATCGAACGCTACGGCACCATGTTCGACTTCTTCCACCTGATGCCATACCCACATTGAACGAGTAACTGGGTCGGCGTCTTTCATCCATTTGTCGTAGCCTTCGAGGATGATCATTCCGCCTAAAAATGTGAACGTTTCATACCCCGCGACATAAGCGATTTGGGACTTTATCGAGTCTTGCGAGAGAGATTGTTCAAAGTGATCTTTCGCGCGTTTATCTAATTCTTTTACTTCTGGGTAGCGATTAATCAGAAATTGGTTGTAGTCGACGAAATTTTTCGCATGATGGGCTTCTTGACCAATGATAGCTGACACCTCTTTCAATAATTTAGGATCTTTAATTTCTGACCGAATACTACGAAATGCACGCATTAAGTAGCGCTCAAAATACGGGATATGTACACCCAGAGCATTGATATATATTGAGAATAGAGGGCAGCTTCTACTCCACACAGGGTCTTGGGCTTGGATATTGGAATAATCAAATCGCAAAGGTCTAACGATTATATTGTCCATAGGGTTCTTTGTATTATTCATGGGGGGACTCGTTGAGATATTCATTATCCTTCCTCTGAATTTAGTTACTGGTCAGTGTTAGTTTGTCGCTTATAGCAAGCAATAAGAATTTGTGTTGATTAATTAAACGAAAATTTTTCAGACAAGAAACCCTACTAAGGTATGGTTTATCTATATTTTTTCACAATGGTGCGATGTAGTGATTGATGTAAGTTCAAGAATGGCTCACAGGGTATAGTTATTGAAAAACCATACCTTGGTATGGTTTCAAGTAGCTTAATTACCTTGATAATCAGCAACTCATATAACTTCTTTCCTTTTAACCAGAAGTTAGCCGTTAAATACTGATAATGACGATGAGGGCTTACAGATGAATGCTTATAAACAGCATGCATTGAAAGACGAATTAATAAGGCATGAGACCAAGTTATCCCAGGGGGCTATCGATAATGGCTTACGACACAGTGATGAGCAGAAAACTACTGAATTAGAGTCGACATTTTCTGCACAAAAAGATGCGTTCGATCTAAACCCTCACCCTGATTTTAAGGCAAGGCTGGCTAATTTAAAGATTCTTTATCGGTTAATCGATGGCAACGCAGAAAAATTCGCCGTTGCTTTGAACAAAGATTTTGGTTGTCGTGCTCGTGAGGAAAGTGAAATTGCTGAAATCATTGGTTCGTTATCGTCAATTCGATATTTAATGAAGAATCTGAAAAAATTTATGAGTCCGGATAAGCGTAGGGTTTCAATCTGGTTTCAACCTGCTAAGGGTAAAGTGGTACTTCGACCATTAGGAGTTGTTGGCGTTATTGCACCATGGAATTATACCTTGCACCTTACGATTGCTCCAGTAGCAGCTGCACTGGCGGCAGGAAATCGCGTAATGGCTAAGATGTCTGAGTTAACGCCTCATACTGCTAGCTTATTGAAACACTTGGTTAGCGAAGCTTTTCCTAGAGATACGCTATCTATTTTTGATGGCGATGTGGATGTCGCTCAAGCGTTCTCAAATTTGCCCTTTAATCATTTGCTTTTTACCGGATCAACAAACGTAGGAAGGGAAATCGCCAAAGCTGCTGCAAAGAATTTAACGCCAGTTACCTTAGAGCTAAGTGGAAAGAGCCCCGTAGTCATCGGTAAGTATTACAGTGTGGAAGAGGCTGCAAATCGTGTGGTATGGGGCAAGTGTTTTAATGCAGGTCAGACCTGTGTTGCACCAGACTATATATTCGTACCAAGAGATAAGCTTCTTGAATTTACGAGAGCGGCACGTTCAGCTGCAAACCGATACTTTCCTGACGGAGTAGACCATGAGAGTTATACCTCTATTATTAATCATCGCCACACCCAAAGGGTAAATAACCTGATTGAAGATGCCAAGTTGAATGGGGTTGAGGTATTACCATTAGTGGATGTCGATACCAGAAAACTCCTAGATAAGCATAAAATCCCACCCACACTTGTGTTACAACCAAATAGAAACTGCAAAATTTTCGAAGAAGAAGTATTCGGTCCAGTACTTCCTGTATTTGTATATGACAACTTATCTGATGTAGTTGATGTTATTAGACTTAACCCTGATCCGTTGGCGCTTTATATATTTAGTAAGCATGAAGATGAGATTAACTATATTTCGAATCGTGTAAACGCAGGAAACGTAGCAATCAATGATACCTTACTTGAATACATACAAAATGATCTTCCTTTCGGTGGCGTAGGGAAAAGTGGTTCAGGAAAATATCATGGAAAGGAGGGTTTTGAAGCCTTTTCAAACAAGCAAGCAACTTTTACTCAATCAGGATTTGGATCTTTCACTGGTACGAAATTTCTTTATCCACCCTATGGAAAAATTGCACATTTAATGCTGAAAATTTTAAGACGTTGGCCCTAAACATAATTCGGACTAATTAGGGTTTGATTATTTACAATAACATAAGAGAATAGCTATGGTTAAGTTAGATAATTGGGAGTATGAGCACCTATCGAGGATTCAGTCTTCATTGATTGGACATGGCGCATTTGTCATATTAATCGCGCTTTTTGCTGGCATAATGTTGGCTTTTTCTCTAGTTGAAGGCATCAAATTATGGCCGATACTGGATCTTAGTATCGAAATTCCAGGGTCTGAGCGGGGTTGGAAAGCCGCGCATACTGGAGGTATCATGAATGGTGTTATGATTATTGTGGTTGCCATGAGTCTCTCGCGTATTCGACTGACTACCAAGCAAGTGAAGTGGGTGTATTGGCTCTTTGTATGTACAGCTTGGGGTAACACCATTTTCTATTGGTTTGGTAATCTTTCAACGAACCGGGGATTGTCTGTGGGCGCGACCCGGTTTGGTGAAGGTGATATATATGGCGCCATAGCTTACCTCATTGTTACTCCAGTAATGGTGCTTACTGTTATGGGTTGCTGGATATTAATGAGAGAAGGGTTTCGCGGTGCGAGGAGCGCGCCTTGATAAATAGCGCGCTTAAATAAAAAGAATAAGGTAGATCACTTGAACACTACTGACATAATATTACTGAATACAAAGCTTGTTCCTCAAAGGACACGAGTCAAACTAATTGATCGCCCTAGACTCGTTTCTTTGCTAGACAGCCAAGACTTCACTCCTAAGCTAACGGTTGTTTTCGGGCCAGCGGGGTACGGCAAATCAACCTTAATCGCTCAATATATTCAAAATGATTCAGCGACACTTTCCGCTTGGTATAGTCTGGATGATGGGGATAATAATTTAGATGTATTTACTCAATATTTCGTAGCCGCGTATGCTTCGGTTACAAAACTCAATGCATTAAAACCACCAGCAGCTACTTACCCAAAAAGTCTTACTGGTAGCCCCAAAGCACGTCTTACACAACTGTTCAATCAGCTTGTTGAGAGTAGATGTAATGTTCGATTTGTATTAGATGACTTTCACGTAATTACGAATAGTCGTGTACGGGAATTTATCGAGTGGATCTTGAAGTCCATGCCTGATCAAATGTCTTTAATTCTGACCAGTCGAGAGAAGCCAAACCTTGAGTGCATGGCGGAATTAGCTGTACAAGGGGATCTGCTAGAAATTACAGCCAAACAACTGAAGCTCTCTTTAGAGGAAACCGAGAATTTCCTGTCGTCCGACAAAACAGTTAAGCTCGACAAACAAGCTATAAATATTCTTTATGGACGCACAGAAGGTTGGGTCGCAGCCACACAACTAGCGCTGCATGCTTTGGCTTTACAAGACCAAAATAGTCAAGAAGAGTTTGTCACAACGTTTTCTGGCTCGGATAAAGATATTGTCAGCTATTTGGGGTCGATGGTATTAAGTCAGCAATGCGAAGAAATACAGCAGTTTTTTCTATACACCTCAGTACTGAAACGATTAAATTCATCACTATGTGAAATGGTGACGGGGAATCCAAATGCCGAGGCTCTACTTGACCAAATAAGTAATGATGGATTGTTTTTGTTTGAGTTGGATAGAAAGCGGGAATGGTTCCGCTATCATCATCTTTTTGGTGAGTTTTTGCTTTCGAGGTTTAAAGCTATAGAGTCGGCGAAATTTAAAGAGGTCGCCTTAAAGGCCGCAAATTGGTGTTTAGAGCAAGGGGATATACATGAGGCAATTGACTATTTCTTGATGGCTGATCACTTCGAAATAGCCGTTAAACTGATGGTAGAGAATGTCTCCCAACTTGTTCAGTATCAAGGTCACCACGAGATTCTTTTACGCTGGATAGATAAGCTGCCCTCGCAATATATTAGGTCGGAGCCAAGAATATCGATTTGTTTTGCTTGGTCATTAATCTTTACCCGAAACCTAGAGCAAGTCGAAAGCGTTCTGATTCAAATTAAGCAGGACCATGTCCCTAATGAAAATACGCCTGCGTCTACGCTTGATAGTAGTTGGATACAGTGGAACTTAGAAATGCTCAGCGCTATGCATGATGCCATGTGTGGCAGGGCATTGGATGCTCTTCACAAAACGGATAAATGGCTGAAATCCTGGGCAAAGGCCCCATCATTTGAGCGAGGTGTTGTTCTAGGTGTAAACGGTGCGAGCTGTATTCAAGACCTTGAATTCACAGTAGCGAGAAAAATGCTCAGAGAGGCAAAGCGAGAGTTCAGCCTTTGTGAGGCTGAATACGGCGTATCTTGGATGAGTTTTATGTATGCGCTAGTTCTAATTAAACAGGGGCAGATTAAAGAAAGTAAACACATGCTTGAGTGTGCGCTTCACGCCGCGAACGAAAAAATGGGCGATCTCAGTCTTGCGAGCGCCTTACTCCATCTTGGGTTGGGATATGCCTGCTATGTTACGAACAATCTGGAAGAAGCTCGTTTACACATAGATAAAGGTTTTTTATCGATTGAAGAGCATGGTCATGTAGAGACCTTGCACATTGCATTCTTAACCAAATCGAACTTGCTTTTGAGAGACGGGAAAAGTAATGAATCGATGTCGCTACTTTATGACGCAGAGGATTTTGGCCGTAAGCTGAATTTGTCTCACTATGATACCGCTATTGCTGTTGAGCGTATTAGAAGATTGCTTGTTGAGGGCAAATCGGATGAGGCTAATGAGCTATTTACTGAATATGGTTATAACGATATTGAAGGTGACCAAAAAACTCACACCGCGTATGAACGAATATTGATAGAGATACTCGGGGTAAGATTATTGCTTGCGAATATGGCGTACGATGATGCTATCTTAGCGTCCTCTCTTCTAATAGAGCGTTGCCACAGGAATGGTATTTTATTGGAGAGTGTTTGCCTCTCCATTATTCAGGTAAGAGCCTATTTTGAGAAGGGTCAAGTAAACAAGTCATACCGACTATTGAGCAAGCTGATTGAGTCTGCAGCAACTGAAAAGTTGCTGAGTTTGTTTCTGGAAGAGAAAACTTATCTTGTTCCGCTTTGGCCAGACTTTTTTAAGCGCTATGAGGACAAACCGGGTATTGAACAAAACAGTCCTTCAGCTATGTTCGTCAATGAGTTAAGAAGGGAGCTGGGTTTTAATAAAGTTCTCATGGAAGAACAGACGCCGGATCAAGACAAACAGTTTGTCGTAGAAGAAAGCTTATCCAAAAAAGAACTAGAAATCCTTAATTATCTAGATTTAGGTTTGTCCAACAAAGAACTAGCAAGTACATTATTTGTTTCTGTTTCTACTATCAAGTGGCACCTTACACATATCTATTCAAAGCTGAGTGTTAAGAATAGAGTAGAAGCGATCAAAGCGTTCCAGCGCGAAAAGTAAAAATCTAATGGGATATTCGCTTGCTCCCTTGGTAGTGGACAATTTTAATTTTGATAGAATTGCCTTGGTTTTGTCTCAGAAGCCAGTCTTAATAATGCCGGCTCTTCTCACTAAATATTTACAAAAGCATCGTTTGATACTGGGTAAACTATATTAAATAGAAAACCTAACCAAGGTGTTATTGCGACTCAGGACATTTTAGCCAGTTTGAAATTTGTGATAACTAATGAAAGTGAGCAAAAGCGAATGCTTTTAGGTTCACTCAAAATCGCTGGCTATGAGCATAAATCGAACGTTATCAGTTCACTTTATTTTGCATAAAGTTGGAAAACTTTCCGATGACGTAGTTTTGATAGGGCCTAGCATCTTTGATTATTTTTGAAGTCACGGTATTACAATTTGATTCCCAAAAAACTCAGAGTATGTACCATAGCGAAGTAACAGCCAATAGTTATTAGGATAGCAATGCTGAGGCTCAGATAGAAATTCAAACCTCGATTTAACAGCATTGGTAATGAAATGAATAGTGTAAGAGAAGGCAATACCAACCAAAACACACTTGATGATAGTGCGCTTACTTTTTCTACGCTTTTTGTCTCTATATACAGCCAAATTAAAGCTAAAACCGATACCAGTGGTATGGAAGCCAATATTGCCCCAAATAGTGAACTCCTTTTAGCCACTTCCGAAATAAGTACTACTAGAAATGTAGTCGCAAAGATTTTCAATATGAAGTAATTCAATGTTAACTCCAATTAGAGTGTTTTATACATAGATACTGGCTAGATAATGGTATCAAATACTGGCCACGAAGGATCTTCATGACCAATATTATTAAGCTTATCGGAGTATAAGCATAATTGAATTAGTCACATTTACTCTCCGGTATAGTTAGCTGCGACATATTCCCCTTCTAGTGTAAGAAATATGTATAGCGTACGCTCTTTAGGGTTAGTAGCGTCTTCATTGTTGAAAACAATAACCCACTCTTTATGTCCACCAAACTCCTTTTGCTCAGCGTTTTTTACGGAAACAGTAGACCACGATTTCTCAATGGAGTCTTTCTGAACGAGTCGTCTAACGCTTTCTTTTGCAATTCCTTCAGCAGTTTCTTGTGACACCTGGTCATGTGAATGCCCATGACCATGGTCGTGACCCGATCCTGCGTACGCATGGCTTACGAATAGTAAAAACAATGAAAATACAATTTTAGTTAAGTAGTGCATATATCCTCCTAGAGGGATTATTTAATTATGTTTTGATGAGCTTTTTTGTCTTTCTGTGTATTTGTTTCTAGTGCGTCACTTTTATCGTGGTTATGTCCGCTCTCATGACTGTGACCATGATCTGAAGAGCATCCTACAAAAATGGTCAAACTAGAAACTAAAACAATACTTACAGCTAATTTATGCATGGTATTCCCCTACAATGAATCAATAGTTTTATGTGTTTTTTCAGGTCTTGGCATTTGTATTTCTTTTTTCTGTTTTTTCAGAATCAGTTGATAATCACCACTAATTTTCAGAGAAATTGAGACTGGCGACCTAGTTCCATTTTTCCAATACCACCCATGGGTACCATCGAAAGGTGCTACCAATTCTCCCATGGACTGGGTTTCAGTACCTTTTTGATAACTTTTAAAATAACCAGTAGTGTCGCCTTTCGGCTCACCATGAAAGTCAAAAAATAAAGCCTCATTTTCCGTTTTCCATGAATAAGAAATTGAGCTACCTTTACTTAGCAGTAGTTTGTACTCTTTTTCACTTCTAGCAGGAATAGTAATATCAATAGAATCGCTCCACTCGGTCGACTTCTCGCTCATTAACTTATTAGGTGCAAAAGTGATACTTTCACCTGCTTGATTAGCTATCTCAGAAACGGAAATCTCCTCAGCATTCAAAGTATGTTCATACCCATGCATTTGCATGAGAAATAGGAAACCCCCCATGAAAATGAGGGTATAATTTGCAATCAAGCTGAACGCTTTAAAACCTTTGGCTTTGCGCCAAGCAGCTATCAACACAAGCATTGCAAAAAGAGCACTAATTTGACCAATCTCAATACCAACATTAAAAGAGATAATATTTAGTAATAAATCATCTTCGCTTAACGGCAACTCTTGAAGACGGGTAGATAACCCGAAGCCATGTATTAACCCGAAGCCCACAATCATCAACATCATATTTGGAGCGTTAATGCTTAGATATTTACGAAAGCCATCAATATTAGCGAAAGCGATATAACAGACACTAAGAGCGACTACCGCATCAATAAGAAAGTAGTTGAGTTGGATAGCATTAAATGTCGCATAGATCAATGTAACACTGTGCCCCAAAGTAAAGGCTGTGACGTATTTAGCTATATCTCTGAACGAAGTTAGAAAAAAGATAATTCCAAATACAAAGGCTAAATGATCATATCCTGACAACATATGCGTGGCACCAAGCCACATGTATTGCCAGTTTCCGCCATCTATAATCGCCTGTTTTTCTTCCTCGGACATTCCGTGAGCAAAGGCAAGGTTTGTTAACAACGCGAATAAAAGTAGCCCAATAATTAACAAGAATAAGTTTTGTTTTATCAGGCGAACATTTATACCTTTCGACACATAGTTATCAATACCCATCACAGCTGACCTCCTTTATCTGCATCAGATACCCAGTAAAAACTCTGCCCTATTAGACCTATTTCTTTGGAACGAAGCGCTGCTAGTACGGTGTCTACATCTTCATCGTTTAATAAAATGTCTGTGCGTATTCTAGGTATATAACCTACAGCAACATCATGAGCTGAAGTAAAAGAGTCTTTTTCTACCTCAACACCATGTCCTTCTACATGAGTAAATGTAAAGCCGCTTACTGGCTGCAAAGTACGTAATAAGTCTGAGAGATGTTGTTGAATATTTGTATGAATAATAACGGTAAGCACTTTCATGCATTTACCTCCACAATAAATTGAAATTTCACACGATCAGCCGTAGTTTTTAGCAATGACACGACCAATCATATATCGTATATATCAACGTATTTACCCCTTGTTACATAGGTAAATGTCAAACTGTTAGTGAAATCTTAACTAGAGCGGAGGAGCCCGTAACGGAGGGAGTATATAAAAGCGCCAAGCAATGCTGGCATCAACGTAAACACGAAGAAAGGTGTTTATGCATAGCAGGGGCAAAAGTAAAAGAAAGGCTAACGTTAACAACGCTAAGACCTTTACGTTTACAGAAAACTGGTTCGTCAAACAATCAGGACAGGCACTACTCTCAGATGTATCACCGTTGTGATGCGCTTCATGGGAAGAATCGGCTGATAGATGTGCTACTCCTTTATGGGAGTGATCAGAAAAATCATCAATTGAGTGATGCGATTGAATAGGATCATGCTCGAAGCTATGAACGTGAAGCGTCACGCTCTGGGCGCATAACATCAATAATAAGTACAATATTACCCAAGCAAATAGAACTCTTTTATTAATTTTGCGAATAATCTGCATTCAGCTGACGCTTATAACTCGGTGATCGAAGAAGCTGTTAGCATAATAAAGAACTATAGCACTGTCTATAAGGTAGTAATATTTCGGACGATTCTCTTTGATTAAATGCCAACCACTTCTAGAGAAAATTGCGCTAACTTAGAAGATACAAAAACTCGTTTTTTAACTTAAAATCAGACTCTACCTCATCAACTCAATAAGGATCACTATTTTAAACAATAGTCTGCGGTATCCAGACCAACCAATAGGCACCGCTTTAACTCCAGCCACTCATTAAATGAGAACGCGAAATCACAATAATTTGGCTATATTAATCCAGGCCTTAAGAGACTGCTTAGTGGCATTACTGACCACTGGAAAACAGGACAAACTTAAGTCGTAATTTGCGGATAATCTTATGTCCCATACACATAGGTCACTTAATGTCAGGGCTAACTTGGCCTGATTACCCCGGTTATTGAGGTGTTGAACTGAGTTAATAGCGATCCTTATTGCTGAAGAGTTCTTGTGACTTAGCCATGCCTTAAAAGAAAATTCTTTAAAGCAGTTAACTACGCTTAGCCTGACGTTTACGGAACATGTAAACCTAAGGCTATAATATTTACTTGTCATTAAGGAGATATTCTCTGAATGCATTGGAGCAAGAACTATGGACGAATTCAGTGTGTGCGTCAGCAATTCTGCTTTCGGAAACGATAATAAGAGCTAATATCTTGAAAGCCCAGTTCGTCTGCCATGTCATTATGATTTACTTGGATTAGTTCAGTTTTTTTGAGTTTGGTTAATCGAGCTGCTTTAACGAGTAGTGTAAAGCTCGTGCCTTCGTTTTTGAGCTTTCTGTATAACGTTGAGCGGCTGACATGTATTGCGGAGCATGTTTTTCCGACCTGACAGTACTGCGCTAAGTCTTCATCCAATAGGTTAATAATTGTATCTACATATGACCGAGTATTTGCCTTTGCGAGTTCTGTGTCGATACTCATTGCCTGCATGGCTATCAATTTTTTTAGATAAGCATTGGCTTCTTTAATTGTCTGATTGAAGTCTCGCTTCGAAAACCAGAGTGCATTCTCTGTTTGGTTAAATGAAATGGATTCGCCAAAAAACGAGTGATATTTTTCTAGTCTCTTTGGCACCTGCCTAACGAATGTTACGCCACATAATTCTATTTCTTCTTTAGACAATGACCGACCCCATGAAAGCATCGCAGTCATACTTCGATCTATCGCTATGGAAGGGTATTTAGGTGAGGTGAATCGAACCACAAGTTTTACTCGATCACCGTCTTCAGTTTTTTCCCAACACTCCGATGGATTGAGTAGGGATATGTTAGTACGAAAGATAGAAAATGCTTCAGAAAGTGTATTACATTGAGTTAGCCAGTTTGCTAATACACCTTTGGATTTTAGGTTTACTTTAGAACCAATCTCTAGGCCTATATCTGATTCGTTGCAATGCGCTTCAGCCAGTCTCCATAGCATTATGAGCAGTGCTTCAGGTAGACGGTATTCTTGAATAGCTTCGCTATTCTTCCATGCGTCGAATAAGTTTATAAAATCCCTACCGAAATCAGCGAAATCAGCTTTGTTGATATAGCCTTTTTCAACTAATTCATTAGCCAGATCTATCACTGCGATCGCTGATACGGTTTGAGCTGTTGTAAATGAACTTGCCGTCATTCATATTTTCCAATCAAGTTGACACCAAATACCAAAACCTTGGAACCAAATGCTAGTTATGACTAATTGATGTGAGTCTATAGTGTAAACCACCGATTAAATTAGATTAAGGTATAAATCGATATGGTATTGCAAAAGCACAAACAAGAGCAGCGAATTACTTCAGAGGCCAAGCTCAGAACGATCATACCTGCCTATCCTAAAATACTTGATAAACGCATACTGCCTGAATTGGACAAGCATTGTCTTGAGTTAATCGCGTTTTCAAAATTAATCGTTTCTGCTTATAGCGACTCAACTATACCAATGGGGTTGTTGTCATCAAAGGATGTAGTCATTGTTGATAGCAAAACTATTTCACTTCCTCTTAATTGCTGTGATATTTCGCCACGCGAAGGCACGTACGCGAGCCTGTATTTCTTAGTTCCAGGTGTCGGGCATGGCTTAAGAGTCAATGGAGAATTTCAACTTCATGAAGGGTGTTTAGCTCTGAAAATTAAAAGCACTTATTTGCATTGTGCACGAGCCGCTGCACGATCCGATCTTTGGAATAATTCAGAAAGACTAAGTAGCGCTGTAGATAATCAACTAATGTCGCCCAAGCAATTTATATCAGCTAGCCCATTCCTGTTAATGAAAACGATGAATGAGGAGTGTGAAACTGAGTTGTCTCCAAGGGGAGATAGCAGTGGTTTCGTTCAGGTAATTGATCAACAACAATTATTCATACCTGAACGACCCGGCAATAAAGTGGCTGTTAGTGCGAGAAATATTCTAAAGAATGAGGCGGTGGAGTTACTCATGTTAGTCCCGGGATCGGATATTGTTATGAATGTTCACGGTAATGCTACGTTGACCGATAATGCGCAGCTTCTTGATTTTGCTATTGTAAATAACAAACGTCCTAAACTGGGTATTTTGATCGAACAGTGCCGCTTTTCGTTAGCGCATTGCAGTGCAATTGAACAAACTCAATTTTGGTTAAGCGAAACCCATGTTAATCCAGATCGATTAACTCGATTTTCAAAAGCATTATTTGCGCATATGAATGGCGAAGGGATACTCGGAAAAGCTGCAACGCCATTTATCGGCGCCATTGTAAAAAACGATATGAAGAATTTGTACTAGCTTTAGTTGAATGAAATCGAACGGATTCTAGTTGACCACAATATAGTTTTTAACCTCTATATAAAAGACGGGCTTAATGTGCCAACTCTGGATATCTTAGTATAGGCATGTAGCTTACTTCAAGAGCTCAAACGGTTGCCCTCCGTTGGATATTTTACCTTATTTCAGAGATAAGTTGCCGTCATAACTAAAGCACCTTTGATGCTGAGTCATTGGGTCAATAAACTGAAGTTTCTTTGCAAGTAACTGCAGTGGGGCTGAATAATTATCTGCTGATAATGGCTGTAATTGCGGGTAGTATTTGTCATTCAGTATGGGCCAGCCCAATGCCTGCATGTGAACGCGTAATTGATGGGTTTTACCAGTAACGGGTTTTAATTCAAATAATGCCTTCTGAGAAGATTGTTTCAAGCATCGAATAACCGAGTGGCTATTGGCTTCTCCCTCAGTTACACGCATGCGGAAGCGCGGTTTGGACTGCACGATGCGATTTTTAATTTCCCACTCCTGACCTATAAGGTTTTCACAATCACTAATTTTGGCTATTGCTTGGTAGGTTTTGTGTATTTGTCGTGTTTCAAATAAATGATGGTAACGATGTCGGGTGTCTGGGTTAACAGAGAATATTACCAAGCCTGCTGTAACTCTATCCAAACGGTGCAATGCTTGCAAAGCATCGATGCCTGTGCTGAGTCGTAAGCGATTTTGCAAACATTCATTTACATAAACACCGCCGGGGATTACTGCTAGAAAGTGAGGCTTATAGACCACTAAAATATGCTGGTCCTGAAATACAATCGTTTCTTTAAAGGGGATGCTGGGTTCGTTTTCTACTTCCCTGTAATAGTAGATCCGTTGCTGAGGTTGAAAGAGCGAATGTGTCGTTATTAGTGAGCCGTCGTGGGAATGTACTTTGCCGTCGGTGATACGCTGCCGCCAAATTTGAGCATTAACATAGGGAAATTTAATGATCAGATATTCAAGTACTGTGGCAACGCCGGGGTTTGTCTGCGGTAAACTCAGCTTTGAGGGGTGCTCGGAAATTGCCATTTAGTGATCCAAATTTTTGACTATAGCATGAGTTTAATTGGGCTTGGCTGGGGGGCACCCTATTAGAGTTCTGTTGATCTATTTTAATGGACTATTTTAAAAAATGAAGGCACTCTTAGTCACGCTTTAAAATAATTTCAGGAATAAAGAGGGGATTTTATGCCGATGGCTTATTCAAAATATCTGCATAGTAGCGTCCTGTATCAGTATAGATATTAATCGCTAAGAAAGAGGGCATTTCTATAGAAGACTCTCACCTCATTAGTTTAGTTACCCTTCTGGACGTAAACAAGGGCCGTCAGAATCGTATTTCAGGCTGGTTTGTCACGCGCATACATTAGCGCCCATGGAATACGAGACACCCTAATAGACTTGAAAGGTAGTCGGGTAGCCAGGGTTTTTACTTGCGGTTTCCTGGTAACCTAAAAAAGAAGGCTTTAACTTATACAAGGCATATCAGTAAATTATTCTAGAGCTTACTGTTTCAAATCTAGTTGTGGTAAAGACACACTCGATTTCGACCTTCATTTTTTGCCTGATATAACATCTGATCGCTATTTTTAAGTACCTCATCGAAGTTTTCTTGTAATAACTCCGGTGGTACCAAGCCAAAGCTGGCTGTGATTGGGATATGCTTTCCTTCGAACACAATCTGCAGTTTTGCAAGTTCTGTGCGCATACGTTCGGCTAAGGAAATGGCTTGTTCTTCAGATACGCCTACCAGTAATATACAAAATTCCTCGCCGCCGATGCGACCGAGTATGTCCTCAATGCGTGTATTTTGTTGTAAGGATACTGCAACACATTTCAATACCTGATCGCCTGCGGGATGCCCGTAAGTGTCATTTATCTGCTTAAATTTGTCCAAATCCATCATTAGCAAAGCGTAGGGCCTTCCGTGACGCAGCCACTCTGCATGTCTTTGCTCTGCTTGTTTCATAAAACTACGCCGATTTGGGATACCTGTCAGCATGTCTGTCGTCGCTAGGTGTTCTGCACGTACTAGCGCTGTTTCTAATTCTTTTGTTCGTGTCTTTACCCGTGCTTCTAATTGTTGGTTTAGAGCTTTAAGTTCACTGCGAGTATGCTGCAACTCCAAAAAGTAGGTGCGCGCTTGTACAAATCGCTGAAAAATTGATTCAGCGAAAGCGGTCAATTCATCATGTTGTTTACGTTTTGGTGGGGCTTGTTTCCAGTCTTCTGGGTCGTTAGGATCAATTTGTTCAACCCAGTCAGCATACTGCTGAAACGGTCGTGTCAGCGTTATGTAAAATACGGCCCCTAAGGCACTGGCTAAAATAAAAGCTTTTATCAGTCCAGCAACGAGAATAATAAGAAAACGCTTAAGGAGTTCTTGTCGCGCGAACAAAGGGTCAATTTTTAGCTTTAAACGACCAACTGGTTTACCTTTATATAATAGCGGTATGACTTCCATTCTTGCCTCACCAAAAAGAAACGAAAAATTCACTAAGCTGGCTTCTGGCTCTAGTGGTCTGCTTTGATGGCTTAGCAGTGTGCCGGTAATCGTTTCAATTTTTGCTTCAACAATTAGGGGGTGACTTAGTAAACCCTCTGCAACCCCACTGGCTAAGTCGGTACTCAGCGTCCACAGGGATTCTGCCGCAGCGGGCGATGAAGACTCTAATACTTGCTGCAATTGTCGGTCGATACTGCTCTTTTCATTTTGATAATCCAAGACCATTTGTATCAGTACCAAAAGAAAACCAATAAACATGGCTATACAGACGGTCAGACGAGCCTGCCTAATGGCTAACCCTTGGGCAACACCTGTTGCCGATTTTGATTTAAAAAAACGCTGTAATTTCGTATTCATCATCGTACTGGCTGCCGTACGGACTGTAGCAGCTTAGCTAAAGTGAATTGATAACGAGGGGTATTAGCCAGCGAAAAACTTTTGAAATTAACCTTGGACCATTGCTGACTCTCAAAGTGTTCTAGGTAGTCTGGCGCATTTTCTTTGGTGATTGCCGTCATGGGAAAGTGTACCTCTGTTGATATGGCCTTGACGTCGTGCCCGTGCACATGATCATAAAGCATCACCATAACCCAAGCACCAGCAAGAAAGTGGCCGCCATGGCTTAAGGTCATCTCACCATTTATCACATGCTTTATCGCTTCTTTAGACCAATTTAAACCAGAAACCCTCACATCCTGACCGGGTTTCAAGCCAGCTTCACGAATGGCTTTTATAGACCCCAGAGCTATCGCATCATTAGCCGCCCAGATTGCACCTAGTTTTTGACCGCTTTGCAACCACAAGCGTGTTCGCTTGTAAGCCTCATCTCTAGACCAGTTAACGGAGAAACGGCGTTGTTCTTTCAATATAGGAAAGTCATTTAAGGCGCGATCCAAACCTTGAAGTCGATACAGTGAAGCGGGTGAAGTGTTATCTCCCGCAAAGGTCAGAAGTGCTATTGGTTGAGAATTATTTTCTTCTCGGATATTTACATCACGCACTAAGGACTTTGCCATTTCGTAACCAGCAATTTCATTGTCAGGCGTCAGGCTACCTAACCAGTTCTTGAGGCGTTCGCGTGGTGCGCCGTAGGTGATGCTTTGATCGGAGGTCAGGCTATTCAATAGCATTAAAGTCGGTATATTTGCCTTATCAGCCAACGCTAACAAGCGAGCACCTTGTTGATATTCGTTAACCAGTATTAAGAAGTCCGGTTTGTCCGGTCGGGCGATAGCATTCTCTGCTTTGTGTACCATTTTTAGCCATTGGCGGTCGGAATGATGAACTTCTAACTCAAAACCCAATTGCGACGCAGCGGCATTCATAGTATCTGTTACGGCTTTCCAAAAACCTTGATCCGCATGTCCTGGGCTTATAAAAACTACCTTATGCGACGTTACTTCGTGTGAGTCTGCTTTAACGATTGGTACAACAGATATGGATACAAGTATTAGGAGCATAACAACCAGCTGAGGCCGGAATACGGTATGAAGTCGGTATATAATTAGTGGCATCAGTAAAACCTCCACAATTCACTCAAACATGAATGAATCTAGCAAATTAACCTCGCGTGACTTTATAAAATTGTAGCACTTACCATGAATTTAACCTGTTTTAGTCTATAAATAGTACGAATTTTAAGAAAATTAACTCAATGTTATACTTTACGACTGAAGTATAAAAAATGATCAATAAAGTTGAGGGTAAAACTTAAATGGAGAGGGTATGAACGTAATTGAAGCATTAAAGGCAAGACACAGCGTAAGACAATTTAAAAAAGACTCGATCTCTGATGAAGTATTAAATAAAATTTTAAATGCAGCGAATGAGTCACCGAGTAATTGCAACTCTCAACCTTATAAAATAGCGATAGCACAAGGTAGTGTGATTGAACAATTAAGGAAAGAGCTCCATGCAAAGTTTATGCATGCAACAAAGCTTCAACAGCAATCACTTCCAAGGCAACTGTTCACGATAGCAACGCAAGGTGGTTTGCCGGATGGAGACTTTAAAATAGCGACGAAATACCCAAAAGAGTTGCATAAGCGTCGTCAGGAAACGGGTTTTGGTTTATATCAAACCCTTGGAATTTCCAGGGCTGATCGTAAAGGAAGGGATTTGCAAATGGCGCGAAATTTTACATTTTTTGATGCTCCCGTTGCTGTGTTTGTTTTTGTTCATGAAGAGTTAAACCAATGGGCAACATTAGATGCTGGTATTTACCTTCAGTCCTTAATGCTAGCGGCCACTGAAGAAGGCGTTGGTTCATGTGCACAGGGTGCGTTGGCAACTTGGGCTAGTCCTATACGAAAACACTTTAAAGTCGAAAAAGGGTATAAGCTTCTTGTTGGTGTATCTTTAGGGTATGAAGCGGATCATATCGTGAATTCGTTTAAACCAGATAGGGCTCGCATCCAGGAGATGATGTTTACACAAAACTCATCCAGTTAAATGGTTAACTCGTTAAGCATCATATTCAAAAAGTATAGGTTTACTCAAACTAGCTAAATTTGGTGTATTTTATGTTCACTTTGAGTTCAGGTACTTGGCCCTATAGCTTACTATTTGAAATCAGAGCCAGTTAATGTCGCTAAATTTGGGGGAGTCATGTCATCTGCTTGCATGCACTTTCCCTGCTGCCAACTTTCTTGAAGTCGCTGTTTAAATAGGGTGATTTCGTCCCGTTGAGCTAATAGCTCTTTCATCATTTTTTCGACTTCAAGTAAGCGGATATCGAGTTGTTGTAAGACTTTATCGTGATCAAGTCCTTCTGTAGGGCTCTGGTCAGCCAATACCGTTAAGATATCTTCCAAGCTGAAACCTAGTCGTTTAGCGCATTGTATTGTTGCTAAACGTTGAACGCTTTCATCATTATAACTTCGATAGCCGTTCATCCCTCGGCTAGCTTTCGGTAGCAAACCTTTGGTTTCATAAAAACGAATAGTATGTGCAGCGATACTGCTTAGTTTTGCTAATTCACCAATTTTCATCTACTTGCTCACTTGATCAAAATATAAACGGTTGACATTAAAGTTAACTTTAAGCTTATACTCTTGAAAAATCCACATAAAAGAAGCTAACAATCGGGAGAGCTCAATGAGTCACACTGTATTTACACCCATAACCCTACCTAACGGCGCAACACTTCCTAATCGTCTGGCAAAGGCGGCCATGGAAGAAAATATGGCAGCCACGGGGCATTTACCCGGTGATAGTATTTTTCAGTTATATAAAACCTGGTCTTCTGGGGGAACTGGCTTGCTGATTACTGGTAATGTAATGGTTGACCATCGAGCCATGACAGGCCCTGGCGGAATTGTGCTTGAGCAACATACCCCATTAGAACCATTTATAGAATGGGCTAAAGCAGGTACTCAAAATGGTACGCAGATGTGGATGCAAATTAATCACCCTGGTCGTCAGGTGTATGCTGCAATGGGGGGGCAGGTACTTTCACCTTCTGATATCGCGTTGGATATGGGCAAGCATAGTAAGTTATTTGCTAAACCAGTATCGATGAGTGAGGCGGATATTCTGGCGTTAATACAGCGTTTTGTTACTACGGCTTCGCGTGCTGCTGAAGCGGGTTTTAATGGTGTTCAGATTCACGCCGCTCATGGCTACCTTTTATCACAGTTTTTATCGCCACTTACAAACAAGCGAAGTGATCAGTGGGGCGGAAGTCTTGAGAATCGTGCACGTTTACTTTACGAAGTTGTTAAAGCGGTTAAACAAGCCTTACCCGAAAATATTGCTGTAGCAGTTAAGCTAAATTCCGCCGACTTCCAGCGTGGCGGTTTCGACTCCGATGAAGCTTTAGCCGTTGTGAAAGTACTAGGGGAGCTAAATGTTGATTTGGTTGAAATATCGGGCGGCAGTTATGAAAGTCCTGCTATGCAGGGTAATACAGCTGATGGACGTACTCTTGAGCGAGAAGCTTATTTTCTTGAATTTGCTAAAGAAATTGCTAAGCAAGCACCTATGCCGATTATGACGACAGGCGGAATTGTACGTTTGTCCGTTGCACAGAGAGTACTGGATGAAGGCGTTGATATGGTAGGGATTGGTCGAGCATTGGCATTTAGTCCTGATCTTCCAGATTTGTGGAAAACCTCGCCTGACGCCAAAGCTACTTTGCCGAATGTAAAATGGAAAGATAAAACTATGGCAGCGATTGCTACGATGGCGATTACAAAACGCCAGCTTCAACGCATGGGAAAAGGTAACTCGCCTAAATTAAAATCATCTCCTATTGTGTCATTAATTACTGACCAAATACGCCTCAAAAAGCTTACCAAAATTTATCGAAATCTATACGCTAAGGCTTAAACAAGCTAAGTAATCGCTTAAACTTCAAACACTCTAATTTTATTATTAGGGTGTTTATTAACATTCGTTAGTCATCAATTTTTTCTATCGTATCAACCAATAATACCCGCGCAATTATAGAAACGTTCAATACTGATTCTTCAGGCAAATGATAGCCTGAATACTGGGTATTTATACGTATTTAGCTGTAACGTATTTGTACTTGCTGTGGTTACTAACTGGAATCCAAAATTTGTTTTTATTGAAGTATGTAGTAGTAAAAATAACTCTACCTGGCAAGGAGGTCATTGAGTGATTGCATAACTAGGGCGGTCAATCATTGGCATTTCTGTTACTAACAAAAATAACTAAAACTAAAGGTAATGATATGAATATTCGTAATATAGCATCATCGATCGTGCTTACGGTCGCTACTGTTGGCGGTGTGGGCAATGCATTAGCTGATTCTTCAGGACAAACTCAAAATCCAATCGTGTTGGTTCACGGTCTGTCTGGCTTTGATAGTATCTTAGGGGATTACTTTTATGGTGTTCGAGGTGCTTTGAATAACGTAGGTGCAAGTGACGTTTATACGCCACAAATCGCTGGTTGGGATAGTAATGAGGTTCGTGGCGAGGAACTTTTAGCGTATGTTGAAGAGCTTATTGCGACAACTGGCGCGACGAAAGTTAACCTGATTGGTCACTCACAAGGTGGTACAACCTCACGCTATGTTGCCTCCGTTCGACCAGATCTTGTTGCTTCTGTAACATCTGTCGGTTCTCCTCATTTTGGTTCTCCAGTAGGCGATGTGATTAAAGATTCACCTCTTGAGGGGCCTGCTTTAGCAATCGGTAATGCTGTAGGGATATTTTTAGCTGCGTTATCTGGTGACACGGATCAACAAGCCAATGCAATGGGGTCTCTTGAGTCAATTCATATAGCGGGAGCACTTGCTTTTAATGAACAGCACCCACAAGGCTTACGCGAAGGTTCTTGTAAGAATACACCATATTATAATGCTGGTGCATGGTGGTGGCCGAACTGGGTTTATGACTATTCTGTTAACGATGGTGATCACCAAGTAAATGGTATTAACTACTACTCTTGGAGTGGTACTTATTCACCGCTTTTCGATTCTAACGTTTTAGACCCCGCTGATGGCCTATTAAGTGTTACTTCATTGATGATTGGTGAGCCAAATGATGGCTTAGTTGGTCGCTGTTCATCGCATATGGGTAAGGTTATACGTGATGATTACACCTTGAATCATGCAGATGAAATCAATGGTATGTGGGGGTTGAAAAGCTTATGGGCTAGCAATCCCGTGCAACTTTATGTTGATCATGCACGACGCCTGAAAAACGCAGGTCTCTAGTCGAGTATTTAACCTGTATTCGAGGCACTCCCCCTTTTTTTGAGTTGGGGGAAGTGCCTTTTAACCCTGAAATTATAATTATACTAAAGGGAGACTTGAGTGATGAAGAAGCTTAGCCTATCGATCTGTTGTTTTGCGATAGCAATGTTTGTTGTGCAAATAGTTTATACCAGAGTGACTCAAAATATTGACAATGATTCCGTATCTATTGAGGCTTCGATAGTAGAGCCAGCGAGTTTAGTGTTAATAAATAACGAAATTCCGGTGGCATTGGTAAAAACAACGACCTCAGAAGATATTTCAAACAAAGTATCTGTGGCAGATATTAATGCCGAAGGTGCTCAGGAATTTTTTGATACTAAACCAAATTCATTAAAAGATGTACCCGCCCCGACAGCACTAGGTGTTGATATTGATGGTAAGCTAATCATTGATCATCGTGTAAAAACAATGTTTGAACATTATCTTAGTGCAATGGGTGAAGAGTCATTAGAAAGCGTTATTTTAAGAATAAAACACGATTTGGATCAACAGCTTAATGGTGAAGCTTTAGAGGAAGGCGTTGTGCTGCTAGAAGGTTATTTACAGTATCGTAATCATTTGGGTATTCTCAAAAATGATTATGCGCAAAGTCACATTGGTGACACTTTTGATCTTGAGTCAGTCAAAACGATGAAACAAAGTGTTCAAGAAATACGATATAACTTCTTCGATGAGCAAACAATTAACGGGCTATTCTCTCAAGAGGATGAGTACGATGAATACATGATGTCTCGCGCAGAAATAACGTCTAACACAAACATGTCTCAAGCAGAGAAGACCGAAGCATTAATACTACTTGAAGTTTATGCTCCTAGCTGGATTAGTCAAAACACACAAAAATCGGATCGTTTTGCTAGCACACGATCAACAGAACAAAGTTTGCGTGAAAGTGGTGCCACTGAAAATGAAGTGTTTCAAATGAGAGAGCAAACTTATGGTGTCGATGCTGCGAATAGACTTAAAGAGTTGGACTTGAAGCGGCAGAAGTGGAAGTCAAAGTTAAGCGCTTATCGCGTTGAACTAAACTCCTTGTTAGTAGGAGGGGAGGGTGATATAGATCTACAATATTTGAACGAACTTCGATCAGAGCACTTTAGTGGCCCTGAAATGAATAGAATTAAAGCAATCGATAAACTTGAGCTAGGAATATAAATTCGTCTGTACTATATATTCGCCTGTACTATATAACTGTGTAGAACAGTTGCTTCTTTAGGGAAGTAATGGGCGATCATAAATGAATTATTATTTATAATTATCGATAGTAAGGCTCTTGGAAAATTTTATGCAACCTTCTTCCAAATTGTATTTATGGGAAAAAAGAACACTCTATTTGGGAGTGATTGGTGAACCTATACATTTTGTTCAGCCAGCATCATCGATTGCTTTTAGTTTAGATGAACCCATAAAGCTGACTTGGAATAATCAACACATCGAAACTCGAAGTTTATTACTCCCACCAGGCCATGTTATTACCGGAAACACGGGGAAGTCTCCCGTAGCAATTTGCATGCTTGACCCGCTTGGTTACGATTATGCAGCGATGTCTTGTTTAATGCAGAGAACGATTCAGCCAGTTAAACTCGATATTGAGAATGAAGAACGTTATATAAAGGAACTTACACAGCTTTATAATAATGATTTGTTTGCTGATGAAGCTTATACAAGGCTTGATGAATTGCTCATATGTAAAAGCCAAGTAGAGCATACCGTTGACCCTCGAATCTTGAGGGTGATTGAGTTGATACATGAACACGTGGAAGACAATATCTCGATCGATTGTTTTGCCAATGAGATTGGCGTATCTTCGTCAAGGCTTTTTCAGCTTTTCAAAGAGCAAGTTGGTGCACCTATACGGCGGTATCGACTGTGGCATCGACTTTTTTGCGCGACACGTGAAATAGCAAAAACAAGCAACCTTGCTGCTGGCGCACATTCCGCAGGTTTTTCTGACGCAGCGCATTTTCACCGTACTTTTAAACGTATGTTAGGTATGACACCTACTGACCTGTTAGCTCAACCGAATGGATTAAGAATATATACTTAGTCTTCTACGCTTACCTTAATCGACTATTGACGCTGATGCAGGAAGTTTATAGTTTACCGCTAAAAAAGTGTGTATTTACTAGCAGGTTATTTAGGCTCTTCCTTTGTAAGATTGCTTGAAGTAAACACCATATCAATGTTTATTCATAAAAAGGGGGCGAAAATATAATAGATTTAACTGACTTTGAAAATTAGTCACTTTGACAGATCTATATATATGTCCTACTTTTCATAGAATCGACAAGCAAGTTTTGGTTGCAGTAAAACCTCTAAGAAGATAAAAACTATTATTTATATTTAGGAGTCGAAGAGATGAAAGTTGCTCATAAGATTACACTGGTTTCATCTTCAGTTTTAATAGTCGCCATCACAGTCCTTTCCTTAGTTCAGTATTTTTCAATAAAAGATTCATTATTAAAACAGGCTGAAAGTAGTATTTCTGAATCTAGCAATGCGCTTTCGAACCAGATCTCTAATTGGCTCAATGGCAAACTAGGCTTAGTGGATTTTATTGCGGAGTCGGTAGATGCTGATTTCAACCCAGAAACAATTGATAGGCTCTTCAATCGCCCGTTGCTAAAGAAAGAGTTTCTTCTTATGTTTGGTGGCTTAGATACAGATGGTAAGGCGATAACGAATGATTCAACTTGGAATCCTGTTGGCTGGGATGCCCGTAAACGCCCTTGGTATCCTACAGCCAGAAATGCCTCTCGAGCAGTACTGACTGAACCTTACGCTGACGCTTCAACAGGAGAAATTTTGATATCAGTGGTCGCAAACTTTTCAGATAAGGGGGCGTTCAAGGGGGCCTTTGGGGGTGACTTGAGTCTTAAAACTGTTTCTGATGCAGTGAATACTCTCACTTTTGATGGTGCTGGTTATGCCTTTTTATTAACTGAAAAAGGGCAGGTTATTAGTCACCCTGATGGTGATCTCAATGGAAAACTTATTGCTGAGTTGTTTGTAGATGAACAACCTGCGCTTTTGCCTAAATTACAAACCATCATGTTAGCTGGAGAGCCTATTATGGTTTTCTTTACCCCACTGTCGACACTTGAGGGTATGGATTGGATGATTGGTGTGGTACTTGATGAAAATATTGTTATGTCTGAGGCGAGAGCGATTGGCATAACAGCAATTATCGGCGCCCTTTTAAGTGTTGTTGTGTCAATCTTTATCATCACGCTTCTGGCAAATACGATCACTAAAGCTTTGACTCAGGCAGTCAAATTTTCGAACGCTTTGGCTGAAGGTGACCTTAGTACCAGTATTGAAGTGAAAGGCAGTGATGAAACCGGGCAGTTACTTGCTTCGATGGATTCTATGAGTCATAAATTGATTGAGGTTGTACAGCAAATTAAGGGGAATTCCGATCAAATTTTTTCTGCTGCGGCTCAAGTTAGCGACACAGCAAACTCATTAAGTGAGGCTGCCAGTGAACAGGCCGCCAGTGTCGAAGAGACCAGTGCTTCAATGGAGGAAATGGGAGCCTCTATTAGTCAGAATAGTGAAAATGCACAAACAACTGATGAGATTGCTACCAAGTCAGCAAAAGCAGCTGCTGATGGTGGTGACGCGGTAACTGGAACAGTGAAAGCGATGATTCAAATTGCTGAAAAAATTTCTATTATTGAGGATATTTCGTACCAGACTAATATGTTAGCACTTAATGCCGCCATCGAAGCAGCGAGAGCTGGCGAGCATGGCAAAGGGTTTGCAGTCGTCGCGGCAGAAGTGAGAAAGTTGGCTGAACGTAGTCAGGTTTCGGCGTCTGAGATAAGTGCGCTTACGAGCGAGAGTGTAAAAGTAGCTGAAAGAGCGGGTATACTTTTGGATACGATGGTGCCCGACATAACACGGACAGCCGAGTTAGTGCAGGAAATAACGGCTGCATCAGAAGAACAGTCAAGTGGTGTGGGGCAGATTACTTCTGCGATGCAACAATTAGATAAAGTGACTCAGCAAAATGCGGCAGGATCTGAAGAGTTAGCCGCTACGGCAGAGCAGATGCAAGCTCAGTCTGAAAACTTGCAGCAAGTCGTTGGTTTTTTTCGTTTAGCGGACAATTCAAAGAACTTTAATTCGCAAAAGTCTTCATTGCCGTCAGGCACTAATACTCCTAACGTCACTATAGCAACGCCTAATGTAGTAGGGGGCGATAACAATATTGATGAATCTCAATTTAAGCGTTTTTAAACTCAAGGAGTGATGCTTTCAATCAGATGAAACCACCGATGAAATAGCACCAGCATATGGTGAATTTAATTTAGGAAAATAATGTCTTTACTGGTCGCAATGTTTTCGTTCTCTTTAGCTATGTCTATTTCACCGGGTCCCGTGAATATGGTTATTGTGTCATCGGGAGCAAGTTATGGTATTCGTAAAACTTTTTCTTTCGTTTCTGGTGCAACGATTGGCTTCACATTACTACTACTATTCATTGGCTTAGGTTTTTACAAAATTATCGAGCTGTACCCTTTTTTCCTTAAATACCTCGGAGTAGCTGGCTCTCTATTCATTATTTATATGGGGTATTTAATTGCTTCATCTAAGCCAGAATTAGATATAAAAGAACAAAAGCTACCAACTTTTATACAAGGTTTTCTATTGCAATGGTTAAACCCTAAAGCATGGGTTGCTTGTGTTGCGGGTGTTTCTTTGTTTTCAGAGTCAGGTAGTAATCAAGTATTCTTAACCTTTTCATTAATCTATTTTTTAGTTTGTTATTTATCACTATTTGCATGGTCTTTATTAGGAGGTAAAGTCACAATACTTCTGAATAGTGAGTTTAGATTAAAGCTTTTCAATCAATTGATGGGTAGCTTATTGATCGTTACTGCTGTTTTTTTACTTTATTCACAATTTAACTAATTTTATAAATACCTAACAAGGTTTTTAACGTCGACCTCATAACTGTTGACTAGTTTCCACCTGAGTATCGGGGTAGAGCGAATAATCTTAGACGTTCTTAACTTTGGTTGATATCGTATATTAAATAATAAAATCGATACCCAAATCTAATACCATAGCTTCGTTAAAGCTCAGAGAACTGATTATGTTAAGTTCTGATTCTAGGCAAGTCTTCCCAACGAGTAGTATAACTAGGTGATTTGAGGTTACGATTCATTTTCCAGTTTTGGTCTAAACCTTGGCTTGCAAATACGATCGGGCAATGTCGCTTATTTATCTCATCCATGACAACCATAAGCTCTTTTGATTTTATCGTTTGCGTTGGTGAAAACGCATCTAATTGCTCAGGTTTTTCCGGCACTAATTCTATAAGGCCAACGCCAGCACGAGCAAATCTGACCCCTTGACGGTATATCACGCTTCTTATGGCATGTCGTGCAACGGATATAATTTGTCGAGAGTCATTAGTTGGCATTGGTAATTTAATAACAACTGAGCGGCTGTATGGGTGTTCTACAAAATGACCAGAGGAAGCAAATACTGTAATCGTTTTTACTAGGTATTTTTGTTGTCGAAGTTTTACACAAGCTCTCGTTGCATACTGACTAACAGATTGTTCAAGCTCGGTGCAGTCAATTATTTTTTGTCCAAATGATCGGGTTGAAAAAATCTGTTTTTTAGGCTCTGGGGCTTGCTCCAAGCCATAACATTCAATACCGTTTAACTCATCAATTGTACGAGCTACATTGACGTTATAGCGTTTTCTCATTTGTCGAGAGTCTTGCTTCATCAAGTCGAAAACTGAGTATATCCGATTATCTGAAAGGTGCTTTGTAATACGCTTACCTATCCCCCAAACTTTATTAACGGGAATTTTTTTTAAGACGTCATGCCACCTTTTAATATCATCAATCACACAAACGTATTTACATTTAGCCGAATCCTTAGCAATTCTACTAGCCAGTTTTGCTAAGGTTTTAGTCGGCGCGATTCCAACGCCTACCGGCATACCCGTATTTTTCATAACCGTCTTCCGTATTAAATGACCGTATTTTGGAAGATCTATAGTCATACCTTTTAGAGACAAAAATCCCTCGTCGATCGAATATATTTCTATATCTGGCGAGAATTGCTCTAAAGTTGTCATTACTCTATTAGATAGATCACCGTACAACTCATAGTTACTTGAGAATACATGAACTCCATTTTTGTCTAGTTGCGATTTGAGTTTAAAGTATGGTTCCAAATCAGGGATGCCCAGCGCTTTTGCTTCCTTGGATCGAGCGACAATACAGCCGTCATTGTTAGATAAAATTACGACCGGTAAACCTCTTAGGTCAGGCCTGAATACTTGCTCACAACTTGCAAAAAACGAGTTGCAATCAATTAGTGCATACACTATTTATGCCTGCGTATTGATGAAATTACAACACCTTCAATGATTAAGTCTACTTCGGAATTGATGCTTATTGGGGGGAATCTTGGGTTTGCTGAGAGAAGTTGCTTTAATCTTAGGTTGAGAAATTTACATGTTAGTTCTCCATCAATGGCAGCAATAACAATGTCGCCGTGTACAGGGTTAACAGATCGATCAATTATTAGAATATCATCATTAAATATTCCACAACCTGTCATTGAATCGCCGTTAGCAGTAGCAAGGTATGTAGATGATGGGCGCTGTATTAACAATTCATCCAAACTTAGCCCATTTTGAACGTAATCGTCCGCAGGTGATGGAAAACCAGCGGCTACCTTGGAGCTAAAAAAAGGTAACTGTATTTTTGATGTGAGTAATTTAATAAGCATTTTTTACAACCTATAACTGTATATATGTACAGTATTATAGTTGTCGCTTTACTAATTTATCAAATTTATTATTGGCTAGTTACTGGATGCAATTTATTTTGGCTCGTTGTTTCTAAAATACTCCAACCCAAACTGAATAAAGGCTTGAATTCTAGCCGGTTGATATTTGTCTTGCTGGTATAGAAGGAAGAATGGTGTTGATGGAATTGTCCAATCTTCAAATACCGAGATTAGTTTTCTACTGTGAATCTCTTCAGGACAGTAAATAGTAGGTAGGCGAATAATACCATTTCCTGCTAACGCACTATTGAGCATTGCGCGCCCATTTTTACAGCGAAAAGACCCCTTGATAGGGATCTGAACCTTATGATCAGGTTCAGACACTTGACTAAATAACCAGTGATCAACAGAGCCAGTAATACATTGATGGTGATGCAGGTCTCTTGGGTGCTTTAAGAAACCATGTTTCTCTAAATACGCTGGGCTAGCAAGTGTATCAATAGGGATATTCATCAGCTTTCGAGCAATTAAGCCTGAGTCCTCAAGACTCCCCATTCGAAAAACAAGGTCAAACTCATCAACCACCAAATCAACTCGTTGACTACTAAAATCTAAATTAACACTAATATCGGGGTAGAGCTTTATAAAGTCATTGATAAGGTTAGTAATGATCTCTTCGCCTATGAATCCACCCACACTGTTGATATTGATATGACCTTTAAGGTTCTGTGCATCATCAATCGTTATCGTGACAGCCTGCTTTATGCCATCTAATGATATTTTGCAATGATCGAAGAACTGTTTTCCTTGCTCAGTGAGTCGTTGAGCTCGGGTTGTTCTAGCAATCAACTTGACGCCTAAGCTTGCTTCAAGGTTTGTTAGCTGCCGAGACAAATGAGATCGGGAACAGGAGAGGGTCTCAGCTGCCTTAGTGAAGCTGCCTTGCTCCGCGATCAAGACAAAGGCCTTGATATCAGCGAGATTGATTTCTTTTTCCATTTTGTATTCACAGTTTGAGAGTAATAATAAAAATATATTTTATTTGTACTATTTAGTAAACAAACTTTTGATTAGTAGCTTATATATAAACAATTTATCGTTCGGTAATATTATCTCAAGTAAGGGCAAATGCTCTTGAGTAAATATTTAAACAAGCATTAGAGGTAAATATGAAAAGGCTAATCGTAGTAACTGGAGCAAGTTCTGGAATTGGTGAGGCCATCGCAAAACTATTCAGTTCACAAGGGCACCCATTATTGTTACTAGCTCGGCGTGTAGAAAAACTAGAAGCCTTGGCTTTACCAAGGACTCTATGTGAAAAAGTAGACGTGACAGACAAAGCCTCTTTTGAACGTGCGATTGCCAAAGCAGAAGCACAATATGGCCCTACTGATTGTTTGGTAAATAACGCTGGTTTGATGTTGCTCGGGCAAGTGGATACTCAAGTATCTTCAGAATGGCAAAAGATGTTTGATGTTAACGTGATGGGTTTACTAAATGGTATGCAAGCAGTGTTAGTTCCAATGAAAGCCCGTAATAGCGGTACTATCATTAATATTAGTTCTATTGCAGGTCGTAAAACCTTTGGTGATCACGCGGCCTATTGCGGTACAAAATTTGCCGTTCATGCAATTTCGG
>Ga0209290_1000245_pt1 | contig 48027 bp, 42 predicted proteins | sample EN1Hudsemesocosm_2_FD_184632 | JGI IMG/M metagenome (GOLD analysis project Ga0209290, IMG submission 184632) | Methane-oxidizing microbial communities from mesocosms in the Hudson Canyon - EN10B Hudson Canyon (SPAdes) (version 2) | ecosystem: Environmental > Aquatic > Marine > Cold seeps... | reverse complement strand
ATATGTTCAAGCAGGGTAGTCAATGTGGTACTGGCGTTCTCAAAATCATAGTTATAGATTTGATTCGTTAACGTCATCATTTCAGGTAGCGACCGGATGTTGGTTGTTGCTTTCTGGTTAATGGTATCTATTACTTTCCTTGAGTCGGTATTACCTTCGGTTAGTAATTGTGCTAATTGTTGGAAGTCGGCTATCAATTCTTTTTCATCGTTAGCGAATGCCTTCTCAAGGGGGCTAGACTCTTTTACAGCGAATGACTTTAGCTCTTTTATCACGGGTTCCAAGATTGATTCAGTGAGCTTAAACTTTGTCTCGATTGCGTCATAACCTACACCTTGCTCATTCCATTGATTACAAGCTAGCTCAAGCTCTTTTGCGGCCTCTGCTAAGGCATCAATCCCCATTGTTCCTGCCACACTCTTGAGAGTATGCGCTTCAATAACTATCGCCTGATGATCTTGGTTATCCAAGGCCGCTCGAAATTTAGCGGTGAAGTGTTTTTGGTTGTTGTAAAATAGTATTAGCAGGTTTTGGTAATGGCTTCGGTCACCCTCTAAACGTGCGAGTCCTGACTTGATATCAATACTCGTAATATCAGGTAGGAATATTGATGTGTCTGGGTGAACATCGGATTCAGGTAAGGTTTGATGAACTTGTTTTTTAGAATCCAGAGGTGGATGTTTAACAGTGATCCACTGCGCCATAGTTGAAAACATTTCCATCACTTTAATGGGCTTTGAAATATAAGCATCCATACCAGCGGCTAAGCATTTTTCTTGGTCGCCGACCATCGCATTGGCTGTCATGGCTATAATTGGTAACTTTTTGAAACGTTTAATTTGTCGCATGGCTCGTGTGGCCTCATAACCATCCATGATTGGCATCTGAATATCCATCAATACGCCGTCATATTTTTCATCTAACATGCTTAGTGCTTCCTTGCCGTTGGCTGCGATATCTACATTTATGTGCGCATTTTCTAATAGATCTCGCGCTACTTCTTGGTTGAATTGATTATCTTCAACTAGCAAAATCCACGCGCCAGATAACTTGGCAGCGGTCTCAGAACGAGATATTTGTTTTAGCGCCGTACCTAGGTATGTATGTGTTGCGAAACCCATTCCTGTCATAATCGTATCGTGTAACGTGGAAGGGGTGATCGGTTTGGAAATAAACCCGTCTACCACGGCTTTGCTTTTATCGTCGAAGATCTCACTTGGTTGCAACGCGCTAACCATAATAATATTGGTTGACCGGGGGATGTTATCATCGGCTCTGACTTGGCTAGCCACTTGTAGGCCGTTCAGTCCTGGCATTTTATAATCCAGAATCAGTAAACGGAAAGGTGTGTCATTGTTGCTCGCAGCATCAATGATACCAAGGGCTTGCTCGCCACTATTTGCAGTTGATACCTCGCACCCGAAAGAGGTGATTGTCTCGCTAAGTATTTGTCGGGCAGCCGAGTTGTCATCTACCACTAATACTGGCATTCCTTTTAGTGTCTCAAGGCTCTTTTCCTTTGCTAATTTAGGCGTAGTCATTGCAGGGTCCAGCTCAAATAAGGCCGTAAATACAAATACACTGCCTTCATTTGCTTGACTACGGATGCTGATTTCACCCCCCATTAATTGTACTAGCTGTTTACATATAGCCAACCCTAAACCAGTACCTCCGTACTCGCGCGTCGTAGAACTATCGGCTTGTATGAAGGGTTTAAACAAGCCAGCTTGCTGAGACTGAGTTAGGCCAATACCGGTATCACGTAGAGAAAACTCAACCCTTACTTGTTCCGTTAAGAGGGTGGCATGCTTTATAGGTTCAGCACCATCATTATGCTTGCGTTCTAAAGGTAAAGATAAAGGGACCGGTTTGATCGATATTTCAATTTCGCCATGCTCAGTGAATTTGGTTGCATTGCCTGCTAAGTTGATTAGTATCTGGCTTAAACGAGAAGGATCACCTATCAACGATTTTGGGGTGAGTGGATCAATTCTAAACAGGAATTCTAAGCCTTTTTCCTGAGCTTTAATCGCGACAATGTTGGCTACTCTGGCCAATACCTCTTCTAATTGGAAAGGAATGTTTTCCATATCCAATTCTCCTGCTTCGACTTTAGAGAAATCAAGGATGTCGTTAATAATGTTGAGTAGTGACTTTGCTGAGCAATCTATTTTCTTAAGGTAATCTTGCTGCTTATTTGTCAGTTCTGATTGTTGCATTAACTGCGTCATGCCTATAACCGCATTCATCGGAGTACGAATTTCATGAGACATATTGGCTAGGAAAGTACTTTTTGCTTGATTGGCTGCTTCAGATACTTGTTCCGATTTAGCTGCTTTCTCTTGTGATACTTCTGCTAGGCGTTGCGATTTCTCAGCATTATTTTTTGCTTGTTCTTTTTCAGCAATTTCCAGTGCTAGTGTGTTATTTAGTGTGATGAGCTCTTCTGTATTAGGTATGGCTAATGCTTTTGGAATCAATGGCCAAACAATGACTGCGGTTGCCAAAGAGGCGACAGCCGTTATAGCCTTCATGGCACCACTTAACCAATAAGCCCCATTCCACACGTTGTAAATCGACATGGCATGCGTTGCGCTGCAAGCCAGAATAAATACCCCAAAAAGCAAGATGACATGGCTAAAAGCCAAGTCTTTACGCTTATAAACGAAATAAGCCAAAGCGACAGGGATAGAAAGGTAGGATAAAAAAATAACAGAATCGCTGATGACATGTAACAATACCAAGCCATCATTCCAAAGATAACAATGACCATGAGGTGGCATTGAAGGGTCAAACAACGTACTAAAAAAATCTGCAATTATTCCCATAATAATATTGGCCTATTTACGTTGCTTTATTGTAAGTAGTTATAGCAAATAAACTTATAAAAACCACTCTTGCTAATATTGATAGTTTATAAAGAAAGGTGTTTTAGTTTTATTCAGTTTTAGCGCGAATGCAGGCGGCGTTGAAGTTAACTGGTACGGCCTATCGTTGTGAATTATTTGTGATCTAAATATTTATTTTTGTTTTGCCGGTGTTTATAACACCTCGCGATAACGCTCTTTGATAGCCAGAATTTCGGGTAAGCAATTTCTAAATGCTTCAACTAAGCGTGGGTCAAAATGTTTACCTGCGCCTTCTTCTATAAGTGCCACCGCTTTTTCAGTGCTCCAGGCTTTTTTATAAGGGCGTTCAGAAGTAAGTGCGTCAAATACATCAGAGATCGCAACAATACGGCCCGATAGTGGAATGTTTTCGCCTATTAGGCTATTGGGATAACCTGTCCCATCAAACTTTTCGTGATGGTTCTTTGCTATTTCCTTTGCCATTATCAAGAGTTCTGACTCGTGACCTTCGAGAATTTCGACACCATAATCTACATGTTTCTTCATGATCTCCCATTCGTCACCATCTAGTTTTCCTGGTTTCAGCAGGATGTGATCAGGGATGCCAATTTTACCAATATCATGCATAGGGGCTGCGTTATATAGCATATCTACCCACTCGCTATTGAGATTAAGTGAGTTTGCTATTATTCGACTATAGTAGCTCATGCGAACAACATGCATGCCCGTTTCGTTATCTTTAAATTCAGCGGCACGTCCAAGACAGCTGATAACTTCAAGTTTTGCTTCTTTTAGTTGGCGTGTTCGCTCAGCCACTTTTTTTTCTAATTCACGGTTTTGGTTATATAAGGCTAGGTGTGTTTTGACGCGGGCGCGTACAATCGATGGACTTATGGGTTTTGTAATATAATCAACAGCCCCCAGTTTTAGGCCTTTTTCCTCGTCGGCAGCGTCTGATTTGCCGGTTATGAATATCACCGGAATATTAACCGTGGCAGGGTTAGACTGTAAACGGCTGATAACTTCATAGCCATCTATGTCAGGCATCATGATATCTAATAGGATCATGTCTGGCTGAGGGCTTGACTCTATTAGCTCTAACGCCCGTTCGCCACTTAGGGCAACTTTCACGCAGTATTGAGAGCTTAATATACTATCGAGTACTTCAATATTTTCTGGAGCATCATCTACCACAAGAATGGTGATTTTTTCAGCATCATATTTCATTGATTATCGCCCCCTTAACGAAGTATTTATTCAACAAAGCATTACTAGTACTCGACTTTCTCTCCTTATTATCATAAGTCACAATATTGAATGTCGCCACCATAGGCCTGCTGATATTCAATTTGTTGATCGTAGTATATTGCCTATATTAAGTTGTATAGATCCAATAAATTTTGGAAGCACTATTAACAGAGCTTTAAATTAAGACGCATTCAAAAGGTCTGAAGTCAAAACTAAAAATAGACAATACCTACTTATAAAATTATGTGGCTTAACTTTCCTATCCTAAAAAAAGTGGTGAATCAAATCATATTTTTAATGTCAGAAGAAAATGTCGGGTATGCGAACATATCGTCTTTTAATTGGCCGGCTAAAATGCCATAGCGCATTGCCATAGCAAACACATGAATTAAATCTTCACCTCTATGACCAACAATGTGCGCACCCAAAATTTTATCAGAATCCTTATCGACAATTACTTTAGCCCATGCCACCGTTTCGGCGTAGCTTTTGCCTGAAAACCAATCTTTCATATTATTAACGGTAACCGAAACATTTAATTTTTGCTCGTTTGCCTGAGCTTCGGTCAGGCCCACTGTTGCTAGTGCAGGGATCGTGTATACGCAGCTCGGTAACACACTAAAATCAGGCTTTATGCTGGGGCCATTGACAATGTTCTGACCGACAACTCGGCCTTCGAAAGTTGCAATGGGTGATAGCTGAGGTGACGTCACAATGGCGTCCCCACAAGCCCAAACAATTGGGTTTGAGGTAGACCGCAAATATTCATCAGTTTTTATGGCAAAACGATCATGCTCAATGTTGCCCGCTTCTAGATCCAACATATCGACATTAGCCACACGACCTGCTCCGTTAATAATTCTATCGGCTTCGATAACGCGTTCCTTCCCGTCTATTTCGGCCTTTACAGAAATTCTGGAACCCGTTTGATAGACCGACTTCACTTGCACACCTGTATGCACGGTAATGCCTATTCGTTCGCTTTCGGATTGAATCGCGGCAACCGCATCACTTTCGATCCTAGGCAATAAACTCGGCATGACTTCTAAAATGGTGACTTTTGTTCCCGCTCTGGCGTATACATGGCTGAACTCCATCGCAATTACACCACCACCAATGAATACGACTTCATTAGGCTGCTGTTCTTCTGACAATACGTCATCGGAAGTAATCATGAGTTCAGCGCCAGGGATCGGCAATGGTCGGGTTTTTGAGCCCGTTGCGATAACGATGTTGTCAGCTTGCAAAACAGTGTCGTTCACTTGGACTGAATTTGGCCCTACAAACTTAGCCGTGCCCCGGTAAATATCGCCGCGTTTTTCAGCTACGCCTGCCATCGCATCAGGAATAAAGCTGATCATATCCTTCTCGCGCTGAATCAACTGTTGCCAATTCAGTTTTGCAGGGCTAACGTCAATACAATGCACTCTTGCTTGGGCGATATCATGTAATGATTGAGCTGCTCCAACTAATACCTTTTTCGGAGTACAGCCACGATTCGGACAGGTACCACCAAAATCACGCTCTTCAATAAAGGCAATCTTTTTGCCCTCTGGGGCTGCAATGGCTGAAACACCTAAGCCAGCATTTCCGCCTCCAATAATGATAATGTCGTATTGAGTAGCCATAAAAACATCCTCCTTTTCGTAACGTCACATACTGTTCAATTGATAAATTAACCATAGTGGTGTTTTTCAAGATAGTTGGTAATTCTCATTTGAGCAAACAGTATTCATTCGGCTTTGACCCATTATAATTAGTAGCATTGTGGGGTCGGTGTCTACTGATGTTTTATCTGATCTTGCATTGTGCTCATATTACCCGCTATGCAAGATCAGATTGGACGCTATTGCTCTGTTACTAGTCTTGATAAATACGTTTGCTGACTCCAGCGTTGTTAACGACCTGAAAGGTGTCGATATCGTCAGCAATCAATGGATCGATAACCGAAGTCTCTCCTGTTCCATCCAGCTCAATTGGGTAAACTTTCCGCTGTACTCCGTCATCCCATAATGCATAAGCCATAAGCCAAGGCCTCGTAGGGTGAAAAACTGCCCCGGAAAAGCGGTCTGTGCTCATTCTGTTGGTTAGCTGTGTGCCTAGGATCATGGCAGGCAGCCTTAACTTAGTGGCATTCGGGCCAGACTCGATTGAAAGCAACATCAGTGAATAGTAGGCAAGGATAATATTTTCTGCATTCATCATGCCCGTTATCAGCGCCTAAACAGACGTTAAATTTTAAGCTTTATCAGGCTGGTAATTCGATTTTTAAAGCACCACAAATTTAATCACTTGATGTCGTATATGGAGGGCGTTTTATTCTCATGATTGTAGTACTTTTTTATAAATACCCGCTATCTCAAGCCTAATAACGTTCATGTCGGATATTACAGCCTGATATTAAACCTAGAATGACTTGGCCATTAACGCTTTTATTAAGCCGCTTACTCGGAAAATTGAGATCATACGCTTGAGGTTGTATGCCAGAACCCGGACCTTCATTTCAGTGCTTTCCCACTTAAATACCCTAGTCAAAAGGTGAGTGGCTCCCATCCAGAATTTGATCGTTCCAAAGGGATGCTCTACTGTTTGTTTTCTGGTGAGCATACTGCCAAGTTTAGACTCCAGAAGCTTAGTCATCATTTCAATTCGCTCTTCATGTACCCTGCGTCTAATATTATTCATTTGGTGAACTAATAGCACAGATAATTCGACTATACAGTGGTTAGATATTCCATTATCTAGCGTCTATACTGAAGAAACAGAACCTGAACTTTTATGAGTGCTCAGAGGTGATATGAAAGTTTTCAATATAAATATGATAATTTTATTTATACTCATTATTGCTCATCCAACTTTGGCCTGGAGCAGTGAGAGTCCACCTGAGAGAAAAAAGTTGGTCATCCTTAACTGGGGCAATTATATGGACCCCAGTGTCATCAATGATTTTGAAGCCAAATTCAATGTGACGGTTACTGAGTCTATCTATTCCAGCTCTGATGATCGCGATGAAAAAGTCGTGCAAAGCGAGGGTAGGGGTTACGATATAATTGTCATGGGATCTAAGGATCTTCGCCGCTATGTTCAACGTGATTGGATCATTCCTATTGATACCTCCAAAGTGCCAAACCTTAAATATGTAGGCGAACGCTTTAGAAAGGTTCTTCCTATTGTAGAAAAATATGCCGTTCCATATATGTGGGGTACGACAGGCATCATTTATCGAAACGATTTAGTCAAAGAAAAAATTACGAGTTGGAAACAGTTTTATCAACCCAAAGAGTACCTGAGAGGGAAAATTATGGTGCTTGGGGCCAACCGAAATGCCATTGGTTTCGCGCTGAAATCCTTGGGGTACTCATTCAATAGTGAAGACAGTCAAACTTTGGCGGAAGTGGAAAGTCTATTGTTAGCCCATAAACCTTATGTTCGCACTTATGGCAATCTGAAGGTGAAAAAAGAATCAGGTATTATTTCTGGTAAGGTATGGATGGGTATGACCTACAATGGTGATGCCCTCGGGCTTAAGAAGTTCCATCCAAACCTTACCTATATCGTACCGAAGGAAGGAGGCGTGTACTGGGTAGATCATTTGGCGGTAATGAAATATTCTCAGGAGCCACAATTGTCTCTGGATTTTGTGAACTTCCTTCATCAACCAGCGATAGCTGCTCGCTCGTCTATCTATCTCAATAGTGCGACTCCCAATTTGCGTGCTAAACAGTTTTTACCTAATAGCTTTTTGGAGAACTCTGTGATCTACCCGTCTGAGAAAGCGTTAGCTAATTCGGAAGTCGTGGTGCCATTACCGCCAAGGGTTCAAAAAAAATACAATACCATCTACTCGAAGTTAGTAGACTAGAATATTGTGAAACACTCTCTAACAGAACGTGAACCTAGCTCTACCATAGCTCTTTATGGTGATGTTAACTGCAGTAAGGTTTCAGCTATCTCAACAATCGATTCTCATGAACTTACAAAGTAAAATATTACTGATCTTGATCCCCATGGTAGTTTTGCCCCTTTTGGGGCTAGGCTGGATCGCTTATGATCGCCTTCGTATCATCGCTGAGATGAGTTCACACGATCAAATGAAAACGATGCTTGATCAAGTCGCCTTGAATATCGAGTCAAACCTAAATACGTCCCAAGCAAATGTCGAATTATTTTCTAGTTCCAATTTGATCAGAAACTATATGCTAGCACAAGAGGATGAACGGTATGGTTTGCTACAGCTCCCGCTACTAAAGCTCTTTTCCAGTTACCACAAAACGTATCCAGAATATTATGAAATTAGGGTGTTGCTGCCAGATGGCTACGAAGACACCAGGTACACAGAGGGCGTTTCACCTAATGCCACTGAAGAAGAGAAAGATACGCCTTATTTCCGACGATTACGCGATATTAATGCTCCCTCCTACAGTACATTATTTTGGAATCTGGATAACGAGGAATATGCCTTTCTAATTGCGCAAAAACTTATGCTTGTAGACACCGGTGTAGATGACTCCACAGAGGTTGCTCCTTCACTTAAAGGTTACTTGGCGATCACATTGCGCTTGGACTTTATAAAGCGTCAGGTTCAAAACAGTCGGTTTGGTAAAGCGGGGTCTATCTTTTTTACCAATGAACATGGCAAGATATTATTCGCTCGGAATGATCTGAAGCTGCCTCCTGCTTTAACCAATGTCCTTTTATCCTCCCTACGAAAGCAGATAAATACCGAGACTATTTTCACTCTACCGCTGGAGCAACAATCCTTTTTGTTTAAAGGAAAGCAGTTACACCCTCAACTGTTTGTATTTGCAGCGGTGCCTGAGCAAGAGTTACTTGCCGAGAGCCATTCTTTGGGATGGATTGTTACTGGAATAATTATCCTTGCGATTATCCTCACGATTAGCTTGCTTTTCTCCGTGCTGAATTACTTATTGATTCGACCAATCCACCAATTGAGTATTACTTCTGAAAAGATAGGCCGTGGGGATTTGGTGCATTTAAAGGATGGTTCCAGTGGCTCAGAAGAAGATTTACTACAAAATAACGATGAGCTGGGTGTGCTGGCCAGAAGTTTTCATAAGATGGGTCTGGCTATCCTCGAAAAGATGGAAACCATCGAAACATATAGCATCTCCATGGAAGAGAAAAATGAAACTCTGCGCCAAATGGATCAACTTAAGGATACATTTCTTGCCAATACCTCGCATGAACTAAGAACGCCGCTTCATGGAATCATAGGCTTGACCGAGTCATTGATCGACGGGGTCGCGGGTTCTTTGCCTCAGACAGCCAATGACAACCTCCTGATGATTGCTCAAAGCAGTAAACGACTAGCTAATCTCGTTAACGATATTTTAGATTTTTCTAAAATGAAGAATCATGACTTACAGCTAAAGCGGAAAGGAGTGGATGTAAAAAGTATTACGGATGTCGTTATCGCTATCTCGAAACCCCTAATCGGCCAAAAACCGGTGAACCTGATCAATGATCTTCCAAAGGATATTTCTTTGGTGGATGCAGATGAAGATCGTCTAGAGCAGATTTTGCTGAACCTTGTTTGCAATGGAATTAAATTTACAAATAAAGGGTCGGTAAGGGTTACTGCTGAGGTAATAAGTGAAAGCCTTATAAGTTCTTCACTATCTGGGGAAGGGGGGGCACAATTACTAAAGATTAAGATAATCGATACCGGCATAGGTATTCCAGCAGAAAAGCTAGGGAAGATTTTTGATCCCTTTGAGCAGGTAGATGGCTCGACGTCCAGGTTGTATGGGGGAACAGGACTGGGGTTGACGGTAACCAAACAGTTAGTCGAGCTACATGGAGGAAAGCTTGAAGTGGAAAGTTCTGAGGGCCTTGGCTCAGCATTTTCATTCACCCTTCCGATTAAGAAACATGCGATACAGATGCAACCCAGCGCTCAAGCTAAACAGCATCAATTTGTTCAAGTCAAAGGCAACAAGACTCCGATTTTTTTTGATAGGGTACATAAGGAGGAGGTTGTAAAAAAATCAAGAAAAGACAAGCTTGTTATTGATAATCAAAACGGTAAAACGATTTTGGTAGTGGACGATGAGCCGGTGAATGTTCAGGTATTGAAGAATCAGTTAACCTTGAAAGGTTATACAGTATTGACCGCTGATGACGGGTTTCAGGCGCTGGATATATTGGAATGTAGGGCTAAAGAAAATGAACCACTAGATCTGATTTTACTAGATTTAATGATGCCTCGAATGAGCGGGTATGAAGTGTGTCAAAAGGTAAGGGAGCAATTTGATATTGATACCTTGCCGATTGTAATGGTAACCGCGAGAAATCAAGTTGTTGACCTCACCAATGGGTTTGAAAATGGGGTCAATGATTACATGGTGAAACCTTTCAGAAAGGAAGAGCTTTTAGCGAGGGTATGCGTTCATATTAAAATTAAAGATGGTATTAAAGCGACCAAAGAAAAAGAACGATTACAGGTGGATATCATGTTTCGTAAGATCCGGGAGAAGCAGCAGGAACAGCACCATCAGGCGATGGAACAAAAAGCTCAGCAACTATCATCTATGAATACAGAATTACAGGCCGCCCTTATTGATTTAAAATCGACTCAGAATCAACTTGTGCAATCAGGAAAAATGTCGGCACTGGGGAGTTTAGTTGCTGGGGTGGCTCATGAAATCAATACGCCTATTGGCAATGGCATTATGATGTCTTCCAAATTGAAAGAGAGTGCTGAAGAGATTGAAAAGTTGTATGAAGACGGAGAAATGACTCGGAAAAATTTAGCAGATTATTTCGAATTAACCAGTGAAGGAAATAACCTTATCCTCAGTAATCTCATGCGGGCCGGGAAGTTAGTGCGAATTTTTAAACAAGTGGATGCGAATCAACTGGAGGAAAAGTCATTCATAATCAGGGTGAAGGAATATTTGGAAGGTATTCTAGTTAGCCTTGATCCCCAAAACCTTACTGTCACGGTGAACTGCGAGGAACCCTTAGAAATAGACACATATCCTCTGGCGTTTGTTCAAGTGGTCACGAATCTCATTCTGAATAGTGTTCTGCATGGCTTTGTAACAGGGGAGGAGGGGCATATCCAAATAAATGTCGAGCAGAAGGAGAGCCTAATCGATCTGCGAATCTCTGATGATGGGAAAGGGATTTCTAAAAAGGACTTGGAAAAAATTTTTGACCCATTTTTTACCACCAAACGTGGTATGGGGATGACAGGTTTAGGGTTACATATCGTGTTTAACATCATCACCCAGAAAATGAAGGGAACAATTCGATGCGAAAGCACAGAGGGACGGGGTACAACCTTTATTCTTCAGCTACCAATGTTTAAGGATTAGTCACAGTTCACGGGATTAATGGAACTCCAGTTATATGAAAAAATTGCACAACATAACTATTAATCAGCCGAACTACAGGAGCAAAGATAGTTTCAACCAATTGATTCCACCAGCCCCTAACCAGACTATTTCTGTATAAACAGGGGGGGGAGTTTATGGTGGGGAGCATAGGATATTAGAAAACCAAAACGGGTGGAGAATCGGTAAAGGTCGACTATTTATATAGCTGTGCAGGTTATGTGGGTTGAGTGACCAACCATAGAATTTTATTATATTTCCAGCCAAGCCAATGATATCCATTTTGGAGGCTAAATCAGGGTAGGGTAATTAAATCTATTATGATCAATTAACCCGATATTTTCCGATATTTACACTGACTATGTTAATGGCTTTCTTTCCCAATAGTTGACTGTGTTTTATCCATATACGAGTGAAGCTAATTGCGTTGTTAATGAAAGTTAAAAACTGATCTGAAGTGGAGTCAATATAACAAGCTATAAGAGGTCCATTAAATTTGTAATTCAAATAACGGCACGAGTTTATTTAGTCAGTACAACGAATTATTCTAAGGTTAATGGATTTAAAAATAACATCGTTTATAGGGCGAGCTTGAAATTAGTGCCGCACTGGAAGACTAAATAGAAGAAGTGGATGATTGTATGGGGTGTTCTAAATTTAATGAAATCGGACAGCATCTCAACTCACTATGGCGCTGTGTCGCTAAGCGAACTAGAATTATGGAAGTAACTCTACTACTCTTTCTTTATAGTTCTGACAATTGAATTAGTTACTTTTCCACTTAGGAATAAGAGGAGTTATGCAATATTTTTATAACGTAAGCTCTTGTTATTTAAAGTTAAGGCTATTCAAAAATAAACCGATAATTTGGTTCATTATTTTATTGTCTTTTCTCTCTTCTAGTTCTTATGCAAACAAAGAACAAATAACTATTTATGCCTACCATCTAAAACCACCCTATATCATTAGTGTTGAAGAAAAAACAGGCTTATATTTTGATTTTCCCAGGTATTTAAATAGTAAACCAGGCCCCTACCAATTCCAGACAAGTTTTATACCTCGTAAAAGAGTAGAAATATATCTTAATCTTGGTGAATTGAATGGCATTCTAATTGGAGTTAATCCAGTCTGGTTCAAGGATAAGGCAAAAACCAAGTATTTATGGACATCAACCATTTTTCAAGATCAAGATGAAGTGGTTTCTCGTGCGCAGGCTCCTTTTGAATACCTCGGTCCTAAATCTCTGGAGGGTTTAAATTTAGGAGGTGTTCTTGGTTTTTATTACTTTGGTATTAGCGAAGCTGTTGAAGCAGGGGAAATTAAGCAGATAGATTTAAATAATGAATCTTCTGTTTTACAAATGCTATTATATAAGCGGCTTGATGTCGGTATTGTTAGCCGCTCAACACTAGATTTTTTAGTGAAAAAGAATGAATGGCAAGGCCAATTCCATCGTTCATTAATTCCTCATGACAAATACTCTCGCCACATTTTATTACCCCTAAAGTACTCTAAACTATACAAGTACATTGAAAGTATCATTGTTAATATTAATGACGATCCTATGTGGCAAAAGATGCGACTTAAGTACGAATAAAATAACAAGTGCCAGAATAAGTTTGGCATGTTAGATTCGATAAAACACTAGGCTCAGTCTAATATATTGCTTCAATAGCGTTGGTGCAAAAAATAAAACTAATTCCTCCCCCCCCAATAATTTTAAACTTACCAGTTATTACTGTGTTTCTTATGTGTTAAGTATGAAATTGTGGAGAGCTTGGTTTAACTGTAGCAATCCAATTTGATGTTAAGTTTACTCCTCACCCTATTGAAACCGTAGAGGGTGCGGCTAGAATATTTAGAATCCATGATATTCGACATTCATTGGCATCTAAGTTAGCGCAAAATGGTATGTTGTTGCAGGAGGTGAGTGAAATGCATAATGTTTTACTGGGTTAATAGTGTAGTTCTATTGCTTTAATTTGATCAGAGTTAAAGTATTAGAAATTCTGAGTAACTAATATAATTAAACCATAATTCATCGTTTAACCACTCGATAGGTTCATCATAAAGCTTGATGTGCAGGCCGTTGATATCATTAATTGTAGCGTTATCGTATAAGGTTATTTCTGACCAAGGAATATCTATGGAAGTTTTTTGGTCTTGAATTATTGGCATGCTTTCAATACTGGGGCTATTTGATCCCACTTTTGCAATATTGCTTATATCTGATGTTGCATCATAGAAAGCAAAACTATAGTGAGTAGCGCGGTTATCCTTATTTTCAAATTCAATATGGAATGACTGTGAACCTGGGTTTGAGCTAAATACCAAACCGTTATTAGCGGTAGTCATTGCTTCCAGCGCAGCTATACCACTGTTAGTTGAATCGTTATATATACTTGAGTAAACAAACTGTTCGTCATTTACTAAATCCCCGTTAGGGAGTAAAAATTCAAAGTCTTTACGGCTACTTTTACCTTGTTTATTCTCGACGACAACTTCCCAATTACTTAGGTTTACCCGATCAAGATTAATGCTTGAGTAATACCTGCATTCAAATACATCGAAGTCAGAGTAGTAACATTCTTCCTTTGTTAGGTTATCTGGCCCCCCTAGCATATCGAAATATCTATCATTCACTTTATCGTGAAAATACAAATCGCTTAAATTATCTGTTCCTTTGGAATCGTTTATACTAACTGATACGGTGAAACGTATTGACCTATTTGGTGTGACATCCCATTTGCCGTAAAAACTCGGGTGATAGTGAACGATATCTGTAGAAATATTACCAACTTTAAGGGAGTCTGAAGACCCGCTGCCACTACAGCCAGTTAGAAGAAATGTAAGTGTGAATAAAAAAGCTAAAATATTGATTGGCTGCACGATATATCCCTATGAGTATATTTTCCGTTATTTCCAATGGGGACGATTATATGCATACGGTTTTGATAATACTAACCAATTTACTTCACCAAGTCCCTTATAGTAAGCGAAAGTACTAAGGGGGGAAACAATTGAGTTAACCTAATTGCTTAAGTTACGTGTAGTTTGAGAGCGGGGAGCATAGGATATTAGAAAACCAAAACGGGTAGAGAATCGGTAAAAGTCGATTATTTCTATAGCTGTGCAGGTTATGTGGGTTGAGGGACCAACCATAGGATTTTGTTATATTTCCGGCCCAGCCAATGAAAGTTAGTTTGTTGGGGTAAATCGGGCAGGGTAATCAAATAATTCAGGTTGAAACTGTGATGCAGCATGAATAGTGGCTCAAATCGCAGACATAAAAAAACCCGAACATTTTGCAATGTTCGGGTTTTTCGAATAGTGGTGCCCGGTCTCGGAATCGAACCAAGGACACGAGGATTTTCAATCCTCTGCTCTACCGACTGAGCTAACCGGGCGTATCTGATTTTATACAGTGTTTGATTTCACTGCTAAGTCATACTTAGCGTTACTGACTTGGTGTGCCTGCAACGGGGGCGTATTAAACCTGTTTCAAATAAATGAGTCAAGCATTAGTGCGCTTTTTTTATATTTTATTTGAGCTGATTTTAAAATACGTATTATTCATTAGGTTTTGAGGGTGGTACGTAGCCTTCTGCGTGTTCATATTCTTCATTTTGAAAGAATTTCTCCATTTGTTCTCTTAAAAATGCGCGGGCAGTGGTGTCCATCATATTGAGCTGTTTTTCGTTGATTAGCATTGTTTGCTGTGCTTGCCATTCTTTCCAAGCTTGTTCTGATACATGCTCATAAATGTCTTGGCCGATAGCGCCGGGCATTGGTACGAGGTCTAGGCCTTTGAGTTCTTTTTGATATTTACGACAGATGACGGTTCTGCTCATAAGTGTTTCTCGTTGTAGTTTAAAAAGTTGTAGGTTTTAAGTTTGTAAGTTAGCCAAGCTATTTCTCTGGATCGGCTATTTGAAATTGTTGGTGATTAAAATGTTTAGATTAGTTTATATCAATATGACCGCATCGTTTTAGATATTTTGCAATAGGGGTAGGCATGCCTAGTTGGCTGAGCTGGTCTTTTTTGACCCAAATAAAGCGTTCACTGTCATTAACCATTTGTTGTCTTTTTGAGCTTTTGAACTGAACAGGCCGTAGTTCAAGTTTGAAATGACTGAAAGTATGTTGAAATGCTTTGGTTTCAACAGGAGGGCTAAGCGAGCAACAAAAATGTGTCGAGCAGTGCTGGCTGATGTCATTCAGTGACTGTTCTATATTAAGTTCGGGAAGGCTATAAAGGCCGCCCCAGATGCCAGTCGGCGGTCTTTTTTCGAGTAAGATGTGTTCGTCGTTAGTTTCGATCAAAACAATGCGTGTGTGCCTGAGGGAGATGTTTTTTTTAGGTTTTGATTTTGGTAGCTCTGTTTGAATGTCGAGTTTAAAGGCTTGGCAGTCGTGAGTCATTGGGCAATGCTCGCAATCAGGTTTACTGCGAGTGCATAAAGTTGCCCCAAGATCCATAATGGCTTGAGTGTAATCGTCTGTGCGTGTGCTGGGAGTCAGTTGTTCTGCTAGGGTCCAGAGCTCATTTTCTGTTTTTCTCTCTCCTGACCAAGTGGTAATCGCTTTAAATCTGCATAATACGCGTTTGACGTTACCATCAAGTATGGTGGCTTGTTGCTTGAACGCGATACTCAGTATTGCGCCAGCAGTCGAGCGTCCAATACCGGGGAGTTCGACAATGCTATCTAAGGTGTCTGGGAATTTGCCGTGAAGGCCTAGATGAATGATTTTAGCTGTTTTATGTAGATTACGTGCCCTAGCATAGTAGCCTAGTCCGGCCCATAATTCTAAAACACGGTCTTCATCGGCGATGGCGAGCGACTCAAGTGTTGGAAAGCGTGTCATGAATCGTTGATAGTATTCAATCACGCTATTCACTTGCGTTTGTTGTAGCATGATTTCTGAAACCCACACGCGGTAAGGGGTTTTGTTTCGTTGCCACGGGAGGTCTTTGCGGCCCGATTGATCGAACCAGGTTAGCAGTTTACTTGCGAAATCTACGTTTATGTTTGTCATGATTGCTTAGGCTTAGGTGATTGAATGTTCGATCGTTTTATTGTTCAAAATTCTATTATTTTATCTTGAGAAAAGTATATCAGAGCTTAGTTCGCTATAGCGCTAATCCTTTGATAGATTTTTAGTGTTGAACTGTTTAGAATTCCTGTCCATATTGCTTTAGTTAAGATAAATGTAATCATTGAGTCTCTGACGGCTATTTGCATTAAGAGATAAACAAGCGACCATAAACGAGAGAATTGCTAATGACCGTTAAAGTAGATATTGAATTAGATCGTAACTTTACTGTACCAGCAGACGCAGCGACTGTGTTTGCATTACTTGCTGATGTGCCAAAGTCGGGCGCTCATTTTCCTAAAGTTGATACCTTAAGTGATACTGGAGAGGGTACCTTTAAATGGGAAATGGAAAAAATTGGTTTAGGCGGCAGCTCTATTCAGACCGTTTATGCGTGTAAGTATATTCCTGATGAGTCTGCGGGCACGATTGTTTGGGAGCCGGTGAAGGGTGTTGGTAATAGTGTTGTTGAAGGTTCATGGACAATCACTGCGGCAGATGGTGGAACGAATATAGCGTTTACAACCAATGCTAAATTGACCTTACCTTTACCTGGTTTATTAAAAATAGCGATCAGCCCTGTTGTGAAACACGAGTTTGCGGCAATGGTTGATGAATATATGGAAAACCTTCAAGGCGCGCTTTCTGCCTAGTAGTATTTAAGAATTAAGTTATTTGGAGTCATAAATGACAGAAAGAAAAGCCCAGGTTCAACGAGATACACTCGAAACGCAGATAAAAGTATCGATTAATCTAGATGGTACAGGAAAGGCTAAGTTTGATATTGGCATTCCTTTTCTTGAGCATATGTTAGATCAAATTTGTCGACATGGCTTAATTGATATTGATGCACATGCGGTTGGTGATTTGGATATTGATGACCATCATACGGTTGAAGACTTGGGTATTACCTTGGGTCAGGCATTTGCCAAGGCCATTGGGGATAAAAAAGGCATTCGTCGCTATGGCCATGCTTATGTACCGTTAGATGAAGCGCTATCTAGAGTGGTCATCGATTTTTCAGGTCGTCCGGGTCTTGAGATGGATATCCCATTTGTAAAAGGCAGTGTCGGTCGCTTTGACTGTGATCTTTTTTATGAGTTTTTCCATGGTTTTGTGAATCATGCAATGGTGTCATTGCATATTGATAATCTTAAAGGGAAAAATGCGCATCATCAAATTGAAACTGTTTTTAAAGCATTTGGTAGAGCTTTACGTATGGCGGTTGAATTAGATGAACGTATGGCAGGCATGATGCCTTCTACAAAGGGTACGTTGTAGAAAATACACGATAATCGCCTTCCAGAAATTAAACTATAACTGACCTGAATTGGGTCAGTTATTATTTGTGAGTACTGAAAATGAATTCTATTGCTATCATCGATTACGGAATGGGTAACTTACACTCTGTGTCTAAAGCGATTGAGCATGTTGCGCCTGACGCGCATGTGCTGGTGACGTCGGATGCAGCAAAAATTCGTGAAGCCGATCGGGTGATTCTTCCTGGTGTTGGCGCGATTAGGGATTGTATGCATGAAATTCACCGGCTAGGTTTTGATGAGCTTGTGAAAGAAGTGTCAAAAGACCGGCCTATGCTTGGTATTTGTGTGGGGATGCAAGCCTTACTTGAACATAGTGAAGAAAATAAAGGTGTTGACTGTATTGGTTTGTTTCCGGGAAATGTGAAGCACTTTGGTGAATCACTTTATGAAAATGAAGTGCGACTAAAAGTACCTCACATGGGTTGGAACCAGGTTCAACAGAGTGTTGTGCATCCTATGTGGCATGGTATCGAAGATCAGGCCCGTTTCTACTTTGTACATAGCTACTATGTGCCTGCAAGTACAAAAAATGTGGTCGGCCAGACACAGTATGGAAAAACATTGGCAGCAGCGATTGCACATGATTCTATTTTTGCAGTGCAGTTTCACCCAGAAAAAAGCCAGCATTCAGGGCTGCAATTATTGAAGAATTTTGCTAGTTGGTCTGGTAAATAGCATGTTAGTCATACCTTCGCTTAACTTGAAAGATGGTCGATGTGTTCAGCTTAGGCAAGGGAGCATGAGTGGTTCAGAAGTGTTCTCTGATGACCCTATTGATGTGGCAGGGCGTTGGTTTGATGCTGGCGCTCGTCGCCTTCATTTAATTGATTTGGATGGTGCTTTTTCAGGCGGTCCTATTAATGCTGCCCTGATAAAAGAGATTGCGCAGCGCTTTCCTAATTTTCCTATTCAGGTTGGTGGTGGAATTCGGAATATAGAAACCATTGAGGCGTATCTTACTGCTGGTGTGAATTATGTGATTATTGGCACTAAAGCTGTAACGGACTTTGAGTTTGTTTCTGATGCGTGTAAAGAGTTTGGCGGGAGTATTATGCTCGGACTTGATACCATGAATGGCAAGGTTACGACCGCGGGCAGAACTAGCGTGTCGGATGTTGATGCGATAGCGTTAGCAAAGCGCTTCGACGGAGAAGGTGTGTCAGCTATTGTGTGCACAGATATTGCTCGTGATGGCATGATGCAAGGCATGAATGTTAATAGCGTCGTGCGTCTTGCTCAGGCGTCTTCTATCCCTGTTATTGCAGCGGGAGGCATTGCTAATATGGATGATGTGCGAACTATTAAGGAGCTGGCTGTAACAGGTGTTTATGGTGTGGTAGCCGGTCGGGCTATTTATGAAAAAACACTCGATATAGTTGAAGCGCAGCGTTATTGTGATCACTAGTGTTTTTAATGCGCTGTCTATTTTTAAAAGATTTTATATCGCTCTTTTTATAGCTTCTTATATAATTATGAATAATCGTTAGTACAACGTTGAGGTTAGTTGAATGGGTTTAGCAAAGCGTATTATCCCTTGTTTAGATGTTGAGAATGGTCGTGTTGTGAAGGGTGTTCAGTTTTTGGATATTCGTGATGCGGGCGATCCTGTTGAGGTCGCTAAGAAATACGATGAACAAGGTGCTGATGAAATAACCTTTTTGGATATTACGGCGAGTCATGAGGGGCGTGATACGACGGTTCATACTGTTGAAAAAATGGCCAGTGAAGTGTTTATTCCTTTAACTGTTGGTGGAGGTATTCGAAAAATTGAAGATATCCGTAACATGTTAAATGCCGGAGCGGATAAAGTAGGTATTAACACCGCAGCGGTGTTTAATCCTGACTTTGTTGGTGAAGCGGCCTCGCGTTTTGGTAGTCAGTGTATTGTTGTGGCAATTGATGCGAAGTGCGTGAGTTTGCCAGGCGAAGTGGGTCGTTGGGAGATATTTACGCATGGTGGTCGGAAGCCGACAGGGCTAGATGCCGTTGAATGGGCTAAAAAAATGGCAGCTTATGGTGCGGGTGAAATTCTTCTGACGAGCATGGACCAAGATGGTATGAAAAACGGTTTTGACCTAGGTGTGACACGAGCAATTACTGATGCCGTGTCAATTCCTGTGATTGCGTCGGGTGGCGTGGGTAACCTTCAACATTTAGCCGATGGTGTATTAGACGGTGGCGCGGATGCGGTATTAGCCGCCAGTATTTTTCACTTTGGTGAATATACAGTACAGGAAGCTAAAGCTTATATGGCCGCTCAGGGTATTGAGATGCGCTTCTAAGTAGCTTGTTAGGTGCGCATGCGCGCACCAGTAGTTTCTAGAGGATTAGTTAAACAGCGCTTTCTGTGCTTTCAGTTTCTTTTGGTTGGCAGTTAATTAGCATGAGTGGAGCGCCATCTCCATCACGTAAAAAACCTTCAATTACGAAGTCTTCATTTTTACTTTTAAGAATGCCTTCAGCAGATTCATCTTTACAGAAGTTTCCTTGTTCGAAATTAACAATATCATTTATGTTATCTAACCTGAGTGCGGTCACTTTGCCATCATTATGTTCGACGAAAATAATGATTGGCCGAACGCTAGAGTGTGCGCGTTCTTTGGTGAGGTGAAATAAGTGTGTTAGCTCAGTAAGAGTGCTAAGACGCTCTTGGTCTAGTACTTTTATTGCCTCTTCATGGTTATCATTATTCATGTCGAGTAATATTTTTGCTAAGCCATGGAGTTTCTTGTGGGGTTCATCAAAGCGTTGCAATACTTCTGTTAGTTCTTCGTTGTCGGTTTGAAATTTACTATGCCATTGGCCAAACGTGCATTTATTCGGATCTAATGCTTCTGTGAAAGGGGTTTTGGTTTTTAGTGACTTTTCGAGCGAATCCACCCAATCTTTATGCTGTTGTTCCATTTCGTCTAATTTGTCGACGAGTGCTTTCATTGCTTGTTGGTGGTTTTTAGACCCTAACAATTTATTAAAATCAAAAAGCTGCACGGTATTGTTTTGGAAGGTGATGACGCCATGATTGAATTCTTCCAATGCATCAACCTGTAAGTTTCGTTGCACATCTTTTTCAATATATAGGACTTGCTCTAAAGGGATTGCAAAAGAGGCATCCGCAGTGCTGAACGTAATGGCGGTGAGTTTTTTGTCATTAAATAAGTTTGATATATCTTTGCCGGACATGGTTTTCTTTTGCCTCAAATTGGCTGAGTATGCATGTTAAGAGATAAGTTCGGGCTCGAAATTGATTCTAAAGGCCGTTTAAAGAGTATAGACAGGTATTCGAAACCTACCACCTGAGTAAGTGGTTTAAGGTTAAAAATTAAGATTGATTCTGTGACTCAATAATTTGAGTTAGTGGATATAGTTTACTTTAACGGAGTTTGTATTTTGTTTAGCAATTGTTTTTGAAGGGTTGATCCACTTGTTACGTGATATTTTTTGGTTCCGATGCATTTCTTTATCTGGGTGTTGAATTTTCCAAAGTGCGCTGATTGTTGCAATGCGTACGCCTTTTTCATCAAGCTTGGGTAGTGCCCAGCTTAAATAGTCGACGGTTACTTTGTGTGGGTGGGCGATGGCAACGGCAGTACCTTTCTCTTTAGCGATCTTAATTAGTTTCAAAAACTGTTTTTGTACAAATTTCCGTGTTTGTTTGTGGTCTAAAAACACATCTCTGCTTAAATTTGGAATATGGAACTCTTCTGCGATTTGGGCGGCGACAGAATCGGATGAAGTTCGGCTATCAACAAAATAAAAGGGATGTTGCTGCACTTGTTCCATGACCCATTTCATTATTACTGGTTTAGTCGTGAGCTTGCTTCCCATATGATTATTGATGCCAATCATATTCGGTATTGCTTTAAAGCTTTCTGATAAGGTGTATTTTATTTCTTGCTCAGACATTGTTTCAAGAAGACCTCCCTTACCCAATTTAAGGCCTAGTTGATTTTCCATTGGTGAATGCAGCATGATTTCTTTGTTGTATTGCTGTGCTAGCGAAGATAATGAGGGCGTGTGTGGGCGGTTTGGCAGAAAAGACAAAGTGAGCGGATAAGGCAGTAAAACCAAATCTAGGCCATTCTGGTATTGGTTTCCCATATCATCAATTATAATTGCAATGGTAGGCTGCTGAATTGATTCTGCGACAGAATATGATGAGGTTAGACAGCATAAAATGATAACAAAAACAGCCGTTACAGACTGTTTTTGTTGGTGAAAGCTGATCATTCAGATGTTTTGTCTTGGCTGCTTGTACCGTTATCGTTTTGAGAGACGCTTGCCGTTACTTCTTTTTCTGCTGTAGCTTCTTGTGTTTTGTTAGTACGATTTATAATATCAATCGCCTTTAGTAAGTTGAGAGCTTCTTGTAGCTGAAAATCTCGTTCTAGTTTTGCTCGTTTTTTATCTTCTTCACTATCGGGCACGTCTTTTTCTTCAGGCTCTTTGCCGTTATCATTACTTAAGTGTCCTGTTAAATCAGCTTCTCGGAAGAATGCCCCCTGTTTTTCATCACTCAACTTGGCGCGATTCACTTCAATGTCGGGAACAATGCCTTGTGCCTGTATTGAGCGACCATTTGGCGTGTAATAGCGAGCGGTTGTTAATTTCAAACCATGCGTATCGTCTAAAGCTAATACATTCTGAACAGAGCCCTTCCCAAAACTTTGGGTACCCATAATTACTGCACGATTATGGTCTTGCAGAGCTCCAGCAAGAATCTCAGAGGCTGAAGCGGAACCTCCGTCAATCAATACAATAATCGGTATACCGTTTGTGCTGTCACCAGGCGTTGCGCTAAAGCTTAATTCAGCGATGCTGGATCGGCCTTGAGTGTAGACAATTAGGCCTTCATTTAAAAGTTGGTCAGCCACCTTGACGGAAGCTTGTAATACGCCGCCAGGGTTGTTCCTAAGGTCAATAATAAGACCTGAAAGGGTATCAATTTCGGTATTTAACTTTTCAAGGCCTTTTGCAAAGTCTTCGCCTGTTTGAATCTGGAATTGAGTGATTCTTATGTAACCATAATTAGCATCCAGCGGTAGTGTTTTAACACTGGTAACCTTGATGGTGTCACGAACAAGGTCAATTTCGAGAGGGTCCCTCACACCTGAACGAACAATTGTTAGTTTAATTTTTGTGCCAATCTCTCCGCGCATAGTCTCAACGGCTTGGTTTAAGCCCATACCTTTCACAAATTTTTCATCGAGTTTGATAATTAAATCGCCTGCCTCAATTCCACCTTTTTGGGCCGGTGTATCGTCAATGGGGGCAATGACTTTCACAAAACCGTTTTCCATGCCGACTTCAATCCCCAAGCCTCCAAAAGAGCCCGAAGTGTTTTCGCGTAGATCGCTGAAAGCGCTCGGCTCAAGATAGGCAGAATGCGGGTCTAAGCCTGATAGCATACCGCGAATAGCGTATTTAAGCAGAGTTTCATCATCAATTTCTTCAACGTAATCTTTTTTAATCTTGCCAAAAATATCGGTGAACTTTCTCAATTCATTTAGTGGCAAGGGGAGTGTGTTCTCAACTGGTGCTAGTGTCGCTTCTGGACTGATTTCAGCCGTTTTACTGAATACAAAAGGCGATATTAGTGTGCTCAACAGCAATGAACTAAGTAATAACGGTAGGCTTGAAACTGATTTCATTAAATACGTCCTGAAGTATTATTTTCGTAGCCATTGGCTAGGATTTAGGGGCTTTCCATTCTTTCTTATTTCAAAGTATAGCCCTGATTCATTTTTTGTACTGCTTTCGTTCGAATAGGCAATCGTTTCACCTGCACTGACCCAGTCACCAGTGTCTTTTACTAAGCTTTTATTATTTCCATAAAGGCTCATGTAGTTATTGCCATGGTCAATAATGATCAGCAAGCCAAAGCCGCGTATCCAATTTGAAAATATGATTCGACCGTGATGTATGGCGGTTACCGTGCTGTTTTCTTTCGTTGCAATACGAATTCCGTTTAGTTTTAGCTTTCCTTGAGCAATGCGCGAACCAAAACGAGCAATCACTCTACCACGGCTTGGCCACGGAAGTTTATATTTTTGTAGTTTGAAGGGGGTGGCGTCAGCCGGAGTTGGGATGTTTGCAATGGTTCTTTCTAATTCGGTTAACAACTTACGTAAACGACTTTGATCCGCTTTCATTTTTTTGAGTCGTTGGGCATTATTTTTTATATTTTTACTTAATTTACTGAGTACTTTTTTACGTAGTTTCCTATTTTTTCTCAGGGTCTTACGATCATTCTCGAGTATATGACGATTTTTGTTGAGCTTGGATTGTTGCTTTAATATATTTGTTTCTGTCGCTTTGAGCAGTGCCAAGCTTGACTGAAATGCTGTGATTTTTTTATTTCTAGCGTCATTCATGTACGAAAAAAAATGCATATAACGGGCGATGTCTTGAGGGGCGTCATCGTCTAATAGCATTTTTAGAGCGGGCTGATTACCCCGCAAGTAGGCAGTTCTTAGTTGTTTGATTAAAAAAGCTTTTTGTTGATTAAGCGAAGATCTTTGTTGTTTGCCTTGTTTTTTTAATAACTGAATTTCTTTTACTTGTTTAGAGATTTTAAAGTTGATCGCGCGGATGTTCTTGCTCACACGATTAATTTCTTTTTCTTGTTGTTCAAGCTCTCTCGATAAACCACTCTTTTCTGTGTTAGCTTTAGATAGCCATTTGTTTACTTCTTTAATATTCTTTTTGAGTTGATTGAGTTTGTGCTGAGAGGCATCTTGGCTGTCTGCTAGCCCGGTAACTGGCTTACATAACCCGAAAAGTAAAATAAGAAAGAAAATGACACGAATAGAAATGTTAATGGGCATTGTCGATTTTCTTTCTTATTAAATGTGTGAGTTAAGGCTTCGCCGAAAAATTAAGCTCGTTCTATGAGGGAGCTTCCTGTCATTTCCTCCGGTATGGGGAGTTCCATTAAGTCTAGCAGTGAAGGGGCGATATCACTTAGTTTTCCATCATCTTTTAAATTAAGTTCAGTGTCGCCAATATAAACGAGAGGAACAGGTAGTGTGGTATGTGAAGTGTGAGCTTGACCTGTTTCTGTGTTTTGCATCTGTTCAACGTTACCATGGTCTGCAGTAACAAGGCAGTGTCCATTGATGTTGTTGATCGCCTGAGTAACTTGTTCTAGGCATTTGTCTAGGCATTCAGCTGCCTTTATTGCCGCATCTAGTTTGCCTGTATGGCCGACCATATCGCCATTAGCGAAATTACAAACGACTAAGTCATATTGCCGACTATTAATGGCGGATACCAATTTATCAGTTACCTCATAAGCACTCATTTCGGGCTTTAGGTCATAGGTCGCTACATCTGGAGAAGGAATTAGCTCGCGAGTTTCACCGTCAAATAGCGCTTCGCGCCCGCCACTAAAAAAGAATGTGACGTGAGCATATTTTTCTGTCTCAGCGATTCTTAGTTGTGTTTTCCCGAGATTTTCCATGTGCTCACCCAAGCAGTTTGGGAGTGAGAAAGGGCGGTAAGCACAATTAGCCTGTATATCTGCTGCGTATTCAGTCAGCATCACAAAGTCAGCCAGCGTAGGTTTTTTTTCCTGAGCGAACTCACTGAAGTCAGTATCAACAAAGCTTCGTGTCAGCTCTCGCGCCCGGTCAGCTCTAAAGTTCATAAAAATAACGGCATCGCCATCGTTGATGCAGGCGTTTGCTTGATTTGTATTGCCGATTGTTGTTGCCGAGACAAATTCGTCACTCTCATCACGCTCATAGGCCATACTTAAACCTTCTTTTGCATTTTTAGCATGATGTTCCGCCTTGCCTAAGGTTAGTAGGTTGTAAGCCATTTGGACTCGATTCCAGCGATTATCTCTGTCCATCGCGTAGTATCGTCCTATCAATGTCGCGATACGGCCTAGTCCCAGTGTTTTTAGCTGATTGTCAATTTTAGATAAGGATGGCTCTGCACTTCTTGGTGGGGTGTCTCTTCCATCTAGAAAAGCGTGTACATATATTTCCTTGGCGCCTTTTTTAGCTGCTAATGAAATTGCCGCTTCAATGTGGTCTTCGTGACTGTGTACACCGCCTGGTGAGACTAACCCTAATAGGTGGACTGCTTTATTCTGAGATACAGCGCTTTCAATTGCTTTGTTGAGTGCGGGATTTTGTTCAAAAGTATTGTCGGCAATATCTTTAGTGATACGCGTGAAGTTTTGATACACAATTCGACCAGCCCCTAAGTTCATGTGCCCGACTTCAGAATTGCCCATTTGTCCTTCAGGTAAACCAACAGCCATACCTGAAGTTTCAATAAGGTTATGAGGGCGCTCGCGCCATAGCTGATCCCAAAAAGGAGTGTTAGCTTGAAGGATTGCATTTGATTCGACTTTCTCACTATACCCCCACCCATCTAAAATTATTAAGGCGGTGGTCTTTTTTGTCAGGTTAGCTTGAGTCATGCTTAGATCGGTGTCCGTATTGAATAATATTAAAGCGATTTTAACGTGAATTCACGGTGATGGCGACTGTTATGGAAGGAGAGTCAGCTTGCATCTCTAACTGCGAGGCCTTTTTCGCTTAAGAACATCAAGCCACACCGCTATTAAGCGAGCGGTGCCTTGTGTATAATGCGCAGCATTTAAAATCTTGAGCATATAGAAGAATGGATCAATTAATTGAGTTTGTAACAAGGCACATCGAACTATCGGCTATCTTTATTGCGCTTTTAGTGGCTTTATGGTTTTCAGAAAAATCGCGCTCTGGCCGCTCGATTAGTCCGCAAGAAGCAACGCTTATGCTGAATAAAGAAGAAGCAGTGATTGTGGATGTGCGAGATAAAAAAGAATATAGCGAAGGGCGTATTTCTGGTTCCATTCATATCCCATTCGCAAATTTAAAAGAACGTAGCTCTGAGTTAGAAAAGTACAAAGACAAACACATCGTATTGGTTGATAAGATGGGGCAGCATTCAGGAATGGCAGGCAAGACGCTTCAGGCTGAAGGTTTTGAAAACGTGTGTCGGATGACGGGCGGTATTTCAGAATGGAAGAATAGCAATATGCCTCTAATTAAAAAATGAGTTTTATTATATGAGCCAGCCAGAAATAGTAATGTACTCTTCTCGTTTTTGCCCTTTTTGTGTGAGAGCGAAAGCACTGTTTACTAAAAAGAAACTTAATGTTGATGAAATTTTGGTGGACCAGAAACCTGATGTTCGTCGGAAAATGATGGTTGAAAGTGGGCGGCACACGGTGCCTCAAATATGGATCGGTGACCAACATATTGGTGGGTGCGATGAGCTATTAGCTTTAGAGCGTACAAATAAGTTAGAAATGCTTTTGGCTGTATGATTTTGATGTAGGTCAACTTTATTCACTCGGATTTAAAAAAAGAGTGGTAAGTCCTAGCAATTTTTAATGTCAAAGCCTAATATTTCGTTTTTATTTATATTGTTAATTTTTTTCACCCTCTTTTTTATTAATAACAAACATATCTATAGGATTAGTGATGGCTGACAACGAAGCACTTTCAGAAAGTACACAAGCAAATCAAGAGAAAAGCCAAGCAGGATTCGCGTTACAGCGTATTTACGTAAAAGACTTGTCTTTTGAGTCACCAAATTCGCCACAAGTATTTCAGAAGCAATGGAAACCTGAAGTAAAGATGGATTTGTCTACTAAGAATAAACAAGTTGCTGAAAATCTTTATGAAGTGGTTATCTCAGTTACCTTGACTGTCACTGTCGAAAGCATGACCGCTTATATTGTTGAAGTTCAGCAAGCAGGTATATTTGCTGTTCAAGGTGTTGAGGGGCCGCAATTAGCTCAAGCGTTGAATGCATTTTGTCCTAATTTATTGTTTCCATATTTGCGTGAAACAATTGATACAACTGTTATTAAGGGTAGCTTTCCAGCAATGATGTTAGCGCCTGTTAATTTTGATGCCATTTTTGCTCAAGCTGTGATGCAAAAGCAAAAAGAAGCGGCTGAAAAAGCAGATGAATCAACAGAGCACTAAGTTAATTGCTCTAAAATTTTGTAAAACAGCGCCATTGGCGCTGTTTTTTTATGTGTGTCTCAGAAAATATTAGTAGGGCATTAAGAGTTTGTTGTCTTCACCCTTTGTATTAATGGTAATAGGTATGAAATGTTAGATATTGCTTTATTTGAGCCTCAGATTGCCCCTAATACGGGGAATATAATTAGATTAGTGGCTAACAACGGCTTTCGACTGCACCTTATTGAGCCTTTAGGTTTTGATCTGGATGAGAAGAAGCTTCGCAGGGCGGGGCTGGATTACGCTGATATGGCTCACGTAACGGTACATTCCGACTACTGGTCTTTTAAGGAAAAATTTCAAGCAAGGAGAATTATTGCTTGTACGACAAAGGGAAGTGGTAGTCACGCTGCAATGAATTATCGGCCTGATGATGTGTTGTTGTTTGGAGCCGAAACTCATGGTCTATCGCCGGAGGTGATGGCTGACATTGCTGAAGAGAATCGAGTAAAAATTCCGATGAAACATGGTAGTCGTAGCTTGAATCTTTCAAATGCTGTGGCAATTATTAGCTATGAGGCTTGGCGGCAGCATGATTTTTTAGGCGCTGACTCGTAACTCAGCGGTTCGTGGGTGCTTATTTAGTTCCGTTTTGCTTGAAAGTTTACTGCATGTTTTGGAAAAAATGCTTTATGCGGGCTTTTCTTTCTAGGTCTATTTGGTTGCCAATTTCTTTGCCGTGAGTCTCTTTTGTAATAATTCCTTGTTGGATGAGCGACTTAGTGCTGACTAACTGAGCATGTTTGAGTGCTTCAAGAAATAATTTTGCTTGAGGGTATTCGGTGTCTTCAAAACCTGTTCTGCCCTTGGCATCAGCTTCGCAGCAAAGTACTACTTTTTTGAAGCGATCTGGTCTTCTAAAGGCATCGCATTGCTTTAAAACTTTTAAGATTGTTGCACTCTTTAGTTCCTTTGCTTTATGGATGTGGGTATGGAATTCACTAACGAGCAATGCCAAGTCATAGTAGTTGCTGGGAACTTTTAAACGTTGGCATAGTTTTTTGATTAATTTAAGACCTTTTTTTTCATGACCATAATGGTGGGGAAGGTTGTCTTGTGGGCTTAAAGCTTTACCAAGGTCATGTATTAGGCTGGCAAAACGAACGTCAGGTTCTTTGCTGAGTTTGCATGCTGCTTTTAATGACATGAGAGAGTGGATACCACAATCAATTTCAGGGTGGTGTTTAGGGGGTTGAGGGATGCCGAATAATGCGTCAATTTCTGGGAATAAAGTTCGTAAGCTTCCGGTATCTTTTAATGTTTCAAAAAAAATCCAAGCTGCGTCTTCTTTCAAGGCTCGGTCAGTTTCTTGCCAGACTCTTTCAGCCACTAGATGTCTGGTTTCTCCAGCTTTCTCCATTGATTGCATGAGTTTTCGTGTTTTGTTAGCAATATGAAACCCTAGTGGTTCAAACCTGGCGGCAAATCTAGCGACTCGCAAAATTCTGAGAGGGTCTTCTGCAAAAGCTTGAGATACATGTCGTAGCGTTTTAGAGTGTATATCTGCTTGCCCGTTAAAAGGGTCTATTATTTGATTGTCTGGCCCCATTGCCATGGCATTAATTGTAAGGTCCCGACGAAGTAAATCCTCTTCCAGGCTTACTTCAGGAGATGTGTGGCACTCAAAGCCTTGGTAGCCATGCCCTTTTTTGCGCTCGGTTCGGGCTAAAGCGTACTCTTCTTTGGTAGTGGGATGAAGAAAAACAGGAAAGTCTGCGCCAACTTGAGCATAGTTTAGCTCAATCATTTGTTTTGGGCTGGCGCCCACAACAACCCAGTCTCGGTCTTTAACAGTTAATCCGAGAAGTTGGTCTCGGACGGCTCCGCCTACAAGAAAGATTTCCATAAATGGTTAAAAAGTTAATCCAAAACCAAGAGTGGCGCCTGTTTCGACCTCATTACCCATTATTGCTGCCTCAATACTAAAGCCGTGTGGTTGATAAAGAAAACCTGCTGAAAGTGTGTCTGTGTCTTGGCCCGCGCCCTCTGTTTGAACAGTATTAATGCGGAGTCCTGCTCGAATATGGAAATCATCACGCCAATAATATTCTCCCCCTATTGATAGGAAGCGAGTCAGGCCTTCAAAATCGAATACTTCGTGTTCACTTAATTCGATATCCATTGTGACCATAAAGTTTTCACGGTAATGGGCTATGCCGATTTGGTATAAGGCTTGAATTGCACGCTTTTCTCCAGGCAGCTCAGGGTCTCCTCGGCCTGCACCAAAAGGCGTGAAATCGGTTGGGAATAAGTTCATGCCTGACATGCCAAAGACCCACTCACCTTCTAACCAAAAACCGTCTAAGCCGAGTTCTTGTTCAAGAAAATCATCGGTCAATAGCATGGCAAAACCAACATCAAGATTCAATTCAAGTAAGCCTGTGCTGATACGTTCCACAACAGGATTCGCAACATCGTAATCGCTGATCTTTTTAGAAATATGCGAGCCATTCATTTCTATTACTTTAGGGGTGAAACCCCAAGCGATCGGCATGTTGTAATCATAAACATTGGTCGTAGCAACAGTGGCGCCAAACTCTTTGATCTCAAAATAGGTGCTATCTACTCTTGGTTCTACTTGTTCGTTAATGTTTCCTCTTGGTAAGTCAACATTATTGGGGTCTTCAAAATGATTAATGGTTGTATCTATGAGGGAATCACTGACATTTAATATTGTGATTATTTCTCGAATTTCACGACGAGTAAAGAAGTTGATGGTAACAGGGTCGGTATCCACTAATAGGCTGAATGCACTGGTTTCATCTTCGCGGTAAGAGCTTAGATTTATAGCTTTCATTGCCTTTTTCAGGTTTGTTCCTGTTGTTCTCACAAGGTTAATATTTTCAGGGGTATTGTTTTCTGTTGCTTTTTCTACAGCGTCAAAGAAGTCTTGCTCTATATCTGATGCTTGGTAATCCCGGATGTCATCCTCCAAGTCATAGTTATGTAGCTCTCTTGTGCCTAGAGACGCACTGATATGAATCTTGTCAGGTTTATTACCACGGTTAAAGGCGATTAAAGCCGGGTTATGAGAGGAGGCATTAAATTTGGTTGAAGCGGCGACGCCTGTTCCTCCCATTGCCATAGAGCGGGGGTCAAGAAAAGTTCGGTATCCACTAAATGCAACGCTGCTATAGCATAGTCCTAGTAATAATAAACATAGTAGGCGGGCTAGGCCGGGTAATGCTCTAAATCTCATTGTGGGCATGTTCCTCAAACTTAAACATCCATGGCAGTATAAGCGCAATGCAAAAAAACGTTTCACAGTGTAACTGAAAGTTAAGTGACACAACGAAAGATACGTCACGCTTTTTTATATTAACTCGCTGCATTTGTTGATGACACATTATTTTATGCATAATGTTTTGATCACTGGGCGTTAAACGTGGTTTTCTATTGTACTTGGATAATGTTTGATTGAGTAAATGTTATGATTGTTGCCGCTTAATCGGAAGCACTACTTGTTAATGCGGCAATATTCCGCCTGATTTTATTTGAGAATAAGCTAATTGATTGAGATTCTAAATGTGGCACAACTTTTTCATGGTATTCCGTATAAGTTGTTAAATTTCTATGGCTAAATTTTTAATAAGGGTTAAATGAATGGATCGTTATTCTACTTTTCGTGCTGTGACATTACTCTGGGCTATGCTTGTTTTATTTGGCGCGAGCATGGGGACTTGGGCGTCAGGCTATAAAGCTGATAGTGATAATAAAGGTAGAAATATATCTAGTTACGTGAAAAGTAAGAAAGAAGGTAGCAATATGCCTAACTACGTGACAAGTAAGAAAGAAGCAAAGCTACCGCTTAACCCCATTGTCATTCGAGTAACCGGATATAGTGCGTATGAAAAAACAGAAGATATGACTTCTGAACCAAAACGATTGATGGCTTTGAGGGCTTCTAAATTAGATGCTTATCGGGCATTAGCTGAACGAATATATGGTACAGGCATCTCAGGCATGTCGACAGTTCAAGATTTTGTTTTAAAGCATGATGGCTTTGGAACGGTTGTTGACTCCGTTATTCGGGGGGCACGGGTGGTTTCGGTGAGTGAAAAGAAAGGGGCTGGGTTTGAAACGGTATTAGAGTTGCTGCTACCAGGAAACTTTCAAGACTGTCTAAATAAAACGAATAGTTTTAAATACGGCTCAAGTTGTTTGAGGCCTACTCCAAAAAATAACATCTATCGTGCAGGTAATGCAATGACAACGAATTCCAGCGGTAGGGCAAAAAAAGGAAGTAACTCTATGGATTCTATCTACTACCTACAATAAGTATATATATGATGAACAAAACGAATGTTGTTTTAATCTTGGTGTTGTTCTCTCAGTTTGTTTCTGCTGATTGGATTCAAGTAACGGGTAAGGCCCCTTATAAGGAAGGCTTGTATGAACAGGCGAGGGAAAAAGCAAGAGAAGATGCATTGCAGCAGGCCATTATGCAAATTGGTTCTCATGTTAAAAGTGAGCAGCGGGTTGTAAATGGAATTTTGAAACATGACCAAATTACTGTGTCTAGCCAGGCGCGGGTTAATAAATCACTTGTTTTGGATGAATATATCTTCAAAGGCGTATTACATCTTTCTATGAATGTTGATGTGGACGAAGTGCCTACCTGCTCAGGATCGCAGGCGAGTACTTATAAAAAGCAAGTTGTGGTGTTGGGTTTTGCTGTGGAATCACCTGATCAGACGCGTCATGGCGCGATTCATAATGTGAATAGAGGTTTGTCCAGCATACTAAATCAGGCCCTACATGAGGGAGGTGGTTTAGTTGTTTTTCAAAGTAGTCAGCATTCGCTTTATGAAGACCTAGTGAATGCACCGTCCAGCTATACCGAGCAGCAAACACTCACTAAGGCTGCAGAATTTGCTAAACAAACGGGAGCACAGTTTGTTGTATCCGGCGTGGTAAGGGACTTAGGCTTTGAGGACGAGGCTGCGCTAGGTACTTCGTATTGGGCTCGTTTAACGCGCTTTCAGGCAAATACAAATCGGAGGTTTTCCGTAGATGTTTTTGTTCATGACGGCTTTAGTGGTGCAATTATTTGGCAGAAAAATTTTGCTTTAAGTGCTAAATGGACCGTTGATCTAGACAAAAAGATTGGTTTTGGTAGCGCGGAGTTCTGGCAAGATGAGTATGGGTTAGCGGTTGGGGGTTTAGTGAATGGCATGGCTGCAATGATTGATGACCAGCTTCGCTGTCAACCATTCATGACCCGGATTTCGCGTGTGGAAGGTAAAACAATACACTTCCAATCGGGTGCAAGTTCTGGTGTTCGGCCGGGTGATAAATTATCACTATATCGAACTTATAATTTTTATGATGCTGACTTATTGAAAGGTGTTGAGCTGACGAATGTCAAAACTGCATTGACTGTTTCACAGGTTCATCCTGGATTTGCGAGTGGAAAAATATCAGTAGACCCCGGGCGCTTGAATATTCAAATGGATGATTTATTGGTCGCATGGTGATAGTTAGTTTGATTATAAGCTTAAGTTTTTTCTTTCCGCCATGTAACAATGATTGGTAGCTTAAAAGGAATGATGGCGAGATAGAGTTTTTTTAGATAAAAAGCCAGACGAACCCTTTTGTACCAAAACAGATTGTTAATCTTTTGTTTTGTGTGTTGGTAGCCTTCGTTGTATATCTCTTCAAATTGTTTGGAATTATCTAAGCGACTATATTTTTCTAAGTTCAGAGAGATAACAAAGTCTGCTTTTCGTAATTGATCCTTAGTTCTAAGGTCAATAGCAATATCAATAGCGTTACCCATTATTGTGATCATGTCATCGGGTGGCGGGTAGCTTTGGCTTCCATTTAGGTTAATACCAAGCGTAATGCCTGCTCCCATTTTATCGAGTAGGCTTATGGGTACATTTTCACTAATTCCGCCGTCTATTAAAGTGCGATTTTCAATTTCAATGGGTATGAAAACACCAGGAATTGCAGTGGAGGCACACACTGCTTTGGTTAATTTTCCGTGTGTTAAGGTTACTTGTTCTCCTGTTGAAATGTCCGTTGTGCAAATAGCGAGCGGGATATTTGCATCTTCTATATTCACATCCCCTAAGTCATCGAGAATCATACGCTCAAGGGATTTTGTCGAAAATAAACCCTTTTTATGTAATGAAAAGCCAATCACTGAGGTTAAATTCAAGGTTTTTCCGATTTCTTTGATATCGTTTATGTTTTTTCCAAAAGCATAATAACTGGCAACTAAAGCCCCAATACTTGTGCCTGAAATATAAGATACTTCGATATTATTTTCTTCTAAGGCTTTGAGGACGCCAATGTGTGCAATGCCTCTAGCCCCACCTCCGCCTAATGCGACACCGACTGTTGTGTTGAAAAGATTCCATTTCATCGCGTTATAGCCAATAAGAAAATAGTAATAAAATTAGTCCGCCCAAATAACGTTGCCAAGGCTTTTTTGTATTTAATTCAGTTTGGCTTAGTTCCTCGGATTTCTTTAAATCATTGAGAAAATCATGCGCTAATTGCTTGATGCTTTCGTTTGATTGCAGTGCGTAGTCAATCTCTAAATCATGCAGCAAACTTCGCTGGTTGAGGTTGCTGGAACCTATGCTGCCCCAGTTATCAATAATGAGCGTTTTTGCATGTAGTATGCCTGACTGATATTCATAGATTCGGACGTTTGCTTTTAATAACTGCTCATAAAAAAATGAGGTAACCCATGGCATAAAAAACACATCAGATTGATGAGGTAGTACGATGCGTACATCGACCCCTTTTTTGCTGGCTGAAATTAGAGCGCTGAGAAGTCTTGAATCAGGAACGAAATAGGCGTTAGTTATCCAGATAACGTTTTGCGAAGAAGAAATTCGTGATAGTAAATCTTTTCGCTTTAACCGGCGTAAGGTGCGGGTAAAGTTTAACAAGAAAGGTGTTGAGGGAAGTTGTTTAGTCAGGCGATTTTTAGTTTTTCGTTTTCTTTTGCTCCAGTTGAGATTATAAACGGATTGAACCGTGCTGGTATCAATGTTATGTAATGCAATAGCGGTATCACGCCAGTTTTCGCCACCTTGGTCTCGTGTAAAATGCCTCTGGCTGATGTTTATGCTACCTAACCATATTGCGCTATGGTCAACGATCAATAATTTACGATGATTTCGTTGGTTGATGTAAGTTAATAAATACCAAAACTTTTGCAGACCCTTGATGGAGGAGAGGGAGAGTGCCCATAATTTGAAATGCCAAGGAAGCGGGCGGTGTATTCGCACAAGGGCGCCAGCTGCTTTAAGTTGTTTTGCTACGGGGATGAAATCTAAACTTGATCCCATACCGTCCACTAATAGTCTGACATGAACGCCGCGTTGAGCGGCTTGTATGAGGGCTTGTGAAATGAGTGTGCCGATGGGGTCTATGTCAAAAATATAGACCTCCATATCGATGTGTGTTTTTGCCTTGTTTATTGCTTGAAGTACGCTGTCAAAATACGCGTCTGCTTGGCAGTAAATGCATTCTTTAGGCTTATTATTTTGCATAAATAATCCACCATAATGGCGCTCCTACCCCCGACCTCGTACATCCTATAGAGAATGCATCAACAATTTCACAGACAATTTAATGGTTTTGGGCAATTAGCTTAACGCGCTCAATCATTGATCTTAGTCCGTTACCCCGTGTTGGACTTATGTGGCGCATTAAATCCATTTTTTCAAACAAAACGTTTATATCTAAAGCGCTAATTTCATCGGGCGTTTTTGTATTCAGTGCGGCAAGTACAACAGCAGCGAGGCCTTTAACAATGATGGCATCACTATCAATTAATAAATAAACTTTATTATTGGTTTCGTCTACACGATGAATAAGCCAGACCTGGCTCTGGCAGCCATGAATGATATGCTGAGCTGTTTTTTCACTTTCGGGGAATGCTGGGAGTGATTTGCCTAAATCTATGATGTAGCTATATCGTTCTTCCCAGTCATCTAAAAACTCAAAGGCTTCTAAGATATCGGTTTGGCTGATTTCTGTACCGAAAGGGCTATCTTTAAATGTTGCTAACGTTATTTCACTCATAACAGACCTAATTCAAGTTTTGCTTCATCACTTAGCATATCGTTATTCCATGGTGGATCAAAGACTAGATCAACATCTATTCCATCTACGCCAGGAACTCGCGTGACGGATCGCTCTACATCAGCAATGATCGAAGGCCCCATGCCGCAAGCGGGTGCGGTTAACGTCATCTTGACCTGCACAATATGCTTGCCTTCATTATTTTGGGTGAGTTCTACACCATAAATTAAACCGAGTTCAACGATATTGACGGGTATTTCAGGGTCGTAACATTTACGCAGTGCAGACCAAACATGGTCTTCATTTACGCTGCCATCATCCATGACGTCAAAGTGCTCAACTTCGATGACTTTACCGAGTGCATCGGCATCTTTTTCGTCAATTCTTGCAAGGTTTCCATTTACGGCAACGCTAAAGGTACCACCTAAGGCTTGTGTAATGGTCACAAAGCTATTTTTGGGGATCATGATTTCAGTACCGACAGGTACTAAGCGAGCTTCACAGTCTCGCTTGGTTAATACAACTTCTCTTTCCATCTTATTTGTCCAAACTGTCATGCAGTACGCTTAATAGCCATACGCTTAATCAATGAAAATATTAATCTTCTGTGACAGAGAAACTTTCTCCGCAACCGCATTCGCCCGTGACATTGGGATTTCTAAATTGAAACAATGAATTTAGACCAACGGTAATAAAATCGATTTCAGTTCCATTTAACAATGCTAAATCTTTATTCGGTACATATAGATTTAATGCATCGTTGATGAAGAAAACTTTGTCTTCAGACTCGGGGCCTTCTGTTAAGGCTGTCTCATACATGAAACCAGAGCAGCCGCTGGTTTCTAAAAAGAAACGGAAGCCTTTCTTTTCAGGTTGTTTGCTGAGCTCTTTTTGTATATGGGCGGCCGCAGTGTCAGTCATTGAGATACTGACTTTTGGGTCGAAAGTAGCAATAGTCATAAGGTTTCCTATATTTATGTTGGCTTAATCGTTAAGCGAACATACGTTGTATCTTAGCGAGACCAGTAAACAGCTGGTCAACTTCTTCTAGGGTGTTGTAAAACGCAAAGGAAGCTCGGGCAGTGCCAGGAAGCTCGAAATACTCCATGAGAGGCATTGCACAATGGTGACCTGTACGAATTCCGATGCCTTGCTGGTCTAGAAGTGTGCCGATATCACTCGGATGAAGGCCTTTTATTTCAAAAGACATTACGGGTACTTTCTGCTCAGCAGTGCCGATAAGGCGCATACCGGGAATATCTTTCGCTAGCTCATGAGCGCGCGCTATAAGTGCTTGCTCGTGAGCTTCCACAGCGTCACGATCTAGTCGTGTAAAATACTTAATGGCTGCGGCTAAGCCAATTGCTTCGCTAATAGGAGGGGTGCCTGCTTCGAACTTATAGGGGAGTACATTGTAAGTTGTCCCCCCAAAGCTCACTCGTTCAATCATTTCACCACCACCTTGGTAAGGTGGCAGAGCTTCCAAGCGTTCCGTTTTACCGTAAAGTACGCCTAAACCTGTTGGGCCAAATAACTTGTGTGATGAAAACACATAAAAGTCGCAATCTAAGTCTTGAACATCAACTTGAAAATGAGGCACTGCTTGGGCACCATCAATCACCGTAATTAAACCGCGATCTTGCGCCTTTTTAATGAGTGACTTAACAGGGTTGATGGTTCCGAGCACGTTGGAAACATGTGTTACGGCAAGTACTTTGCTGCGTTCATTTAAAAGTAAATCAAGTTGGTCGACATCAAGTTCTCCTTGTTCATTAATATCAAGCACTCGAATGGTTGCGCCGCATCTTTCAGCAGCCATTTGCCAAGGAACTATATTGGCATGATGCTCCATACGGCTTACAATGATTTCATCGCCTTCTTTCAGGCTATCGCTTAGGCCACTCGCAATCAGGTTGACGGCTTCAGTGGTGCCTTTCGTCCAAATAATTTCCTGTCGTGACTTGGCGTTGATAAAATTTTGAACAGTATCGCGCGCCGCTTCAAAATTCAGAGTTGCCCGGTCACCTAGCGTATGTGCACCACGGTGGACGTTGGCATTATCGTTACGATAGTAATGATCCATTGAATCAAGTACGGCAAGTGGTTTTTGTGCACTGGCAGCACTATCTAAGTAGATTAACGGTTTGCCATGAACTTCTTGGTTTAGAATAGGGAATTGTTTCCTGATTTCTTCCAAGTTTAACGTGTGCTTACTCATCGTACTTTCATTACCTCGCCATAAAGACTCTATTAATTACAGTTGCTCAGTATTAGCTTGCTTGAAAACTAAGTATGTCTGTTAATTGTTGTTCCCAGTAATCAGCAATACTTTCAATGGGGACAGACCTTACAACTTCAAGCACAAAGCCAAGTGTTAGCATTAATTTGGCTTGTTCTGCTGATATGCCTCGTGTTTTAAGGTAATACACTTCTGTTTCGTCTAACTGACCCATCGTGGTGCCATGCGCACATTTTACATCATCTGCATAAATCTCTAACTCAGGTTTTGAGTTGATTTCTGCCTTTGACGAAAGTAGTAGATTCTTATTACTCATTGAGCCGAGTGACTTTTGCGCATCAGGATGAATATGGATGCGACCATTAAATACAATGGAAGATTGCTGGTCGGCAATGCAGCGATACGTCTCGTTGCTGGTGCAGTGAGGGGCAATATGTTCAATGCAGGTGTGGTTGTCGTAATGTTGGTTATCGCGTGTAATACATACGCCATTCAAGTCACACTCAGCACCAGGTTCCAACATTTGAACATGTAGATCGTGTCGCGCTAACGCGCTTCCTAAGGCCATGCAGTAACTGTTAAAACGTGCATTTCGAAGCAATTGTACGCCTGTCGCGCCGACGTGCTTGCAAGTGCCTTGATCTATATTCATTCGAATATAGCGAAGTTGGGCATTTTCAGAAACAGTGATATCGCAAACGCTATTAATGAACGCCTCAGAGGTTTCATCGGCTGTGATATTCAGCTCTTCGATCAATTCAAACGATGCATTTTTTCCAACAAACACGAATACTCGTGGAAAACTCATACCATGGCCCAAATGCTCTAAAACAACTTTGACCGGCTTGTCTATTTGGGCGTTATCTTCAACAGTGAGGAAAATACCGTTTTGAAATTGCGCAGCGTTAATATCAGCAAAGGGGAAGGCATTTGATTCAGCAATAACGCCTGACAGTACTTGTTTAGTTTCTGCTTCGCTTAAGTCTGAAAACTGCTTAATACTCAAACCTTGAATGTCTGAATCGTTGAGCGTTATACGACCATTACTGATTAGTATTTGATGGCAGTCTAAATCATAAGCGGTTTGGTAATTTGATGCCTGCTTAGAAAGCGCAGGGTATTGATCTGCTAACTTTAAACGCTTTGCTGAGTATTTCCACGATTCTGTTTTACGTGTTGGAATGCTCACTAGGGCAAGTTTTTCTTTTTTAATCTGGCTAAAACTTTGTAATGACGTGTTAAGGCTTGAAGTACTTTCATCAAAAGTAATTGAGCTTAACATTTGCGCGCCTGTACTTAAGTTAGACATAGGGGCTCCTTTTAAGCTTCTTCGTCATCAGAAAGACCTAACCAACCATAGCCTTTTTCTTCTAGCTCCAGCGCTAATTCTTTACCGCCAGACTTAATGATTTTTCCGTTTGCTAGTACATGAACATAATCAGGAATAATGTAGTCGAGCAGGCGCTGGTAGTGAGTGATCATAATGACTGCACGTTCAGGTGAACGTAGCGCATTGACACCTTCCGCGACAACCTTTAGCGCATCAATATCAAGGCCTGAGTCAGTTTCATCCAAAATAGCGAGCTTAGGTTCAAGCATCAGCATTTGCATAATTTCATTGCGCTTCTTTTCACCACCAGAGAAGCCCTCATTCACACCACGTTTTAAAAATGACGGATCAAGGTCTACTTGTTGGATTTTTGCTTTTGCAAGTTTCATAAATGTAGCGGCATTCATTTCGTCCAGACCTTGATGGCGACGAATATTGTTCATGGCCGTTTTCATGAACTGAAGGTTGCTTACACCAGGTATTTCGACCGGGTATTGAAAGGCAAGAAAAAGGCCTTCTCTTGCGCGGTCTTCTGTTGACATCTCGAGTAAGTTTTTACCCTCAAACGTCGCTTCGCCACCGGTTACTTCGTAAGCACTATTGCCTGCTAATACTTGAGATAATGTGCTTTTTCCTGAACCGTTTGGGCCCATGATTGCATGAACTTCACCGGCTTTTACTTCAAGATTTAAACCTTTTAGAATTTGTTTCTCATCAACACTTGCTTGTAAATTTTGAATAGTTAACATCATAATCTCTCTTAATCTGTGGCATCTGTTGTTTGGTAGAAGCCACCTTGCGCAATCTTGTAGTGTCCTCGCGTAACGTGAGGACTCAATATGTTAAGTCGTTCTGAATTCAGGGTTGACTGATTTAGCCGACAGAGCCTTCAAGGCTAACTTCTAATAACTTAGTTGCTTCAACAGCAAATTCCATAGGCAGCTCTTTAAAGACCTCTTTACAGAAACCGTTTACCACCATGGCAACCGCGCTTTCAGCATCAATACCACGCTGTTGGCATAAAAATAATTGGTCATCACTGACTTTTGACGTGGTTGCTTCATGTTCAACGACGGCCGTTTTATTTTTAGTTTCAATATAAGGGAAGGTGTGTGCGCCACATTTATCGCCAATTAACAGCGAATCACATTGGGTGTAATTGCGGGCATTGTCAGCGTTAGGGCCGATGCGCACTAAACCACGGTAGCTACTATCACTCTTACCTGCAGAAATGCCTTTTGCGATAATCGTACTGGAGGTATTTTTTCCAATATGGATCATCTTCGTGCCAGTGTCAGCTTGTTGAAAGTTGTTGGTCAGCGCGACGGAGTAGAACTCACCGACGCTGTTATCACCTTTTAAAATGCAGCTAGGGTATTTCCAAGTAATGGCAGAGCCAGTTTCGACTTGTGTCCAAGAAACTTTTGAATTTTTACCGATACATGCCGCGCGTTTCGTTACAAAGTTGTAGATGCCGCCTAAGCCATTCTCATCGCCTGGGTACCAATTTTGAACGGTTGAATACTTGATTTCAGCGTCATCTAATATTACTAATTCTACGACAGCAGCATGTAATTGGTTTTCATCACGCATCGGGGCAGTACACCCCTCAAGATAACTAACATGACTGCCTTCTTCGGCAATAATTAGTGTGCGTTCAAATTGGCCGGTATTGGCTTCGTTGATACGGAAGTAAGTAGATAATTCCATTGGGCAGCGTACGCCTTTAGGAATGTATACAAATGAACCATCACTAAATACAGCTGAATTGAGTGCCGAGTAAAAATTGTCTTTTTGTGCGACCACACTACCGAGGTATTTTTTAACGAGCTCCGGGTGGGAGTGAACCGCTTCTGAAATAGGACAGAAGATAACGCCAGCTTCAGCCAGTTTCGCTTTAAAGGTAACGCCAATCGATACGCTATCGAATACTACGTCAACCGCTACGCCTGCTAGGCGAGCGCGTTCATGTAGTGGGATACCTAACTTTTCGTAGGTTCTTAACAGCTCTGGATCGACGTCATCAAGACTTTTTGGTGCGTCGTCTTGTGACTTGGGAGCTGAGAAATAAGCGATATCATTAAAGTCTATTTCCGGATAATGAACTTGTGCCCATTCAGGGTTATCCATTTCTAACCAAGCATTGTACGCTTTTAAGCGCCAGTCCAAGAGCCATTGAGGTTCTTTTTTCTTTGCTGAAATACGGCGAATAACTGCTTCATTCAAGCCCGGCTCGAAAGTGTCAGTTTCAATGTCTGTGACAAACCCGTGTTCATACTCACGTTTAATTAGGTCTTTCACTGCTTTATCTGATTCAGACATGTGTTTAGCGTGCTCCCAATTGACAAGAAAAATTTAGTACTTGTACTGAAGTTTTAACAATTAAGATGTTTGTTTTAGACAACTTAATCAGTACCGATTTATTGAATTATATAATAACCAAGTAATTTAGTCAGGTATTAAATTGACGGAGGTCAAGTGCATTACGTTATTCAAGGTATAAATGCGCGGCATTGTATCTTTTTTTCAATAAAATATCAGATTAAGGATGAAAAAATGATCAATTTGCTTTGATCTGTACAGAATTCTGAATTCTTTGCTAGATTTAATAGAGGTACTCAAAAAAATAAGGTAAATATAATGGAAGCGTTGACCGCAAAAGATATTAAAACGGCAGACCAGGCAAAGGCGCTGATACAGCAGCGAGGTCTGAAGCACGTCAAGGTAGGGTTAACGGATATCGACGGTGTGATTCGTGGCAAGTATATGAGCAAAGCTAAATTTTTCTCAGCGCTTGAAAAAGGTTTTGCATTTTGCGACGTGGTATTAGGTTGGGATTCTAATGATCAACTTTATGAAAATGTAGGGGTTGAATACACAGGTTGGCAGACAGGTTACCCTGATGCACCGGTTAGAATTATACCTGAAAGTTGCCGAGAGCTGTACGATGAGCCGGGGATGTTATTTTTCTTAGCTGAATTTGCAGGCCAAGCAGAGGCGTTGTGTCCCCGAGGGTTATTGCGTCGGGTTTTACATAAAGCGGGCCGAATGGGCTTGCAGGTATTTTCGGCGTTTGAATATGAGTTTTTTCTGTTCGATGAAACACCTGATTCTGTACGAGAAAAAAATTATCAAAACTTAAAGCCTATTACGCCCGGTTTTTTTGGTTATTCGGTATTACGAAATTCTGTGCATTCAGAGCTTTACCAGTCACTGTTAGATCTTAGCGAAACGATGGACTTTCCGATAGAGGGCTTACATACCGAAACAGGGCCAGGAGTATTAGAAGCGGCTATTGACGTTGATGAAGCTAGTTTGTCTGCTGATAAAGCCATTCTATTTAAGACCTTTGTAAAAACATGGGCGCAACGTCGCGATATGATGGCAACTTTTATGGCGAAATGGTCAAATGACTTTCCTGGGCAAAGTGGCCATATTCATATTTCTTTACGCAATCAGTCTGACGGTCGCTCTGCATTTTATGATGAGCATGCAAAGCATGGAATGAGTGATGTTCAGCGACATTTTCTGGCAGGGCAGCAAAAATTTATGCCAGAGTTATGTGCAATGTATTCGCAAACAGTTAATGCCTATAGTCGTATGGTGCCCGGTTTTTGGGCGCCTATGGATGCAACATGGGGGGTTGAAAATCGAACCACAGCCTTACGCATTATTCCAGGCTCAGATTCCTCTCAACGTGTTGAATTTCGGTTAGGCTCTGCTGATGCGAACCCTTATTTGGCTTTGGCTGCCGCAATAGGCTCAGGGCTTGAAGGGATTGAACGTAAGTTAGAGCCTGAAGAACAAGTTAAAGGGAATGCCTATGAGCAGACGTTTCCTCCTCACTTGGCTTTGCCTCAAACGCTGGATGCCGCCGCGTATGCTTTACAGCACTCTGATGTCGCAAAAGACTTGTTTGGTGATGCGTTTGTAAAGCATTATGCTTCGACTCGGATATGGGAAAGTCAGCAGTATCGTAAGCATATCTCTGATTGGGAGCTAAAGCGCTATTTTGAAATTATATAGTCGGGAGGTTTGATGGCCGTTTATACCGCACTTTCAAGACCAGAAATTGAACAACTGCTAAACCAATACGATATTGGTGGCTTGGTTGATTTTCAAGAAATATCATCAGGTATTGAAAATACAAATTATTTTGTGACGACCTCGCTCCTAGGGCGGAAGGCTAAGCGTTGGGTGCTTACATTATTCGAAAATCTTAAACAGCGTGATTTACCCTATTTTTGTGACTTGACTCGACACCTTGAACAAGACGGTTTTGACGTGCCTGCGCCAGTCTTAAATCGTTTTGGGAGGAGTATATTTTGCTTAAAAGATAAAGCGGGCGTCATTGTACCTTGCCTGCTTGGCGCTTCATTAAATGACCCAAGTGCTCAAGCGTGTGCCTCTGTTGGCGCATATCTAGCCGGCATGCATTTGTCACTACGCTCTTTTTCTCAAAATCGTGCAGTACAAAGAGACATCGCATGGATGAAAGGACAATTAGATAAGCTAGAATCCAAAATGGATCTGTCTGAATTTGAGGTACTTCGGGGTTATTTTATACGTTACTGTGATTACCAGCCTCACTTGTTAGATTGTCCTCAAGGAACCATTCACGGAGATTTATTTAGAGATAATATTTTATTTGATAACGGGGTTATCTCTGGCGTATTCGATTTTTATCATGCGTGTGATGCAACGTTTATGTTTGACCTTGCTGTTGTGGCGAATGATTGGGCAATGGAGGCGAATGGTGTGTACGATAAAGCTAGGCTAGCTAGCTTATGTGAAGGCTATCAGTCTGAGAGGCCATGGACTGATAAGGAAAAAGTAATGTGGCCTTTTTGTTTGGAGTTAGCTGCGCTACGCTTTTGGTTGAGTCGACTAGTGAGTTGTTATTTACCGGGGTATCAGCAAACATCCTTGGCGGGAGATACGATTAAAGACCCCGATGAAATGAAAGCGATCTTATTAGGGTTGGCAGCTTGGGATGATGAAGTGGTGATTATTTAAATAACGAATTAATATCGTCGTTGATACTAACGTCAACTAATTTCCAACCTTGGTCAGGTTGATAATAATTCATACTCCAAATTAGCGCTACCGTTTCATATTTCAATAAGTAAGTGGTTTTGTAGAAATGTTCGCCTACAGATTGTGTTTCTAATAAAGCGAAAGACAGAGGTTTTCCAGAGCTTTTCTCTAATTGTTTCATGTCGTTGGCGACCTTTTTTCCTCGCTCAATAAATTGCTCAAGATCAATGCCAATATAAGCGGAGAGTAAAGAGTAGGCCGCCTCTACGTCACCATTTAATATTTGATCCATAAAATAATGACTGACTTTATCGACTTTTTCTTTGCTAGTAATAGGTTTTGCATCGCTTAGTGAAGAAAAAGAAAAGAGCAGAATAAATAGGCTGATGCTGATTTTAAGCAAGGTTTGAAGTCCTTTAAATTTAATGATCTGAGAATGATATGTAATTAGTGACTTAGGATAACTTAATTTTAGAACTAGAAGTTAAAATTCCATTTCTTCTGGCATGAACTCATTCACATTAATCTCAAAATTAGAAGGGTCTTCATAGCTAGTTATTTTTATATTCCCTACGCTGTCATGCATGAGGTTGCGCATTTCAGGGTTGATATAGGCATTGTTTTGGGTGTTAAACATAACGTTAACGAGAGGCTTAAGTGGGGATTGCGCATTTTGAGCAATCACGATAGCTAAGTAACCATTGTTTAATTTGACTAAACTGCCAGTCGGATAAATCCCCATACATTTAATAAATTGATGCACTAAACTTTCATCAAAATGTTTTTTGCCTAATTGAAGCAAGGTGCGCATGCCATCTGAAGAAGGAACGGCTTTTTTGTAATTTCGATTGTTTGTTACCGCGTCATAAGTATCTACAATTGAAAACATTCGACCATAAAGGGAGATTTCATCTCTTTTTAATCCGTTAGGGTAGCCCGATCCATCGAATCGTTCATGATGCTCTAATACGATATGCATAATGATATCTGAGATATCGTCGTCTCCCGCAAGAATTCGGAAGCCAAAATTGACATGCTCTTTAACTTGTTCAAACTCTTGTGGTGTCAATGGACCGGGTCGATGGAAGAACTCTTCTTCAATGTGGACCTGACCTAAGTCGTGCAACAACGCACCAGTAATGCATAACTCTATGTTTGCATTACTTAAGCCATGTGCGTGAGCAAAAATGCCCATTAAAATAGATGTGTTGACGGAGTGCTCGTAAAGGTAACTATGTTGATCTCTTATTTGCCCTAACCATGTTAAAGCATCTTTGTTACGCATGATTGAGCGTAAAATAGCCTTAGATGCTTGGTGGAAGTAGTCAGGATTAATCTTTTCATTGTTTTTTACGGCTTGCATTGATTCATGCAAAATAGATACGGATGTTTTAAAAATATCTTTTGCGCTTGCCCACTCTAATTCAAGTTCATGATTTTGAGTCGACATATTCTTATTGAGAGTTTTCAGGTTTTCTTCGATTTCTTTGCTGTAGAGTACGTTGGTATTGGCTTTAGTATCGGTTTCTGTATCAGTTGAAGGCGCTAAGCTGACAACATCTAAACCTTTCTCTGTATCAATGATTATTTCTTGGATGCCGATTTCTATAAATTTACTGATGATACGAGCATCGCGTATCATGCCTCGTTTCTTCTTCGGCATTGGTATGCCAACTGTTTCGATGATTTCAGAAATGTACATGTCGACGATTAGGTCAGAGATAGGTATTTGCTTAAGCACTAAATGCCTCTAATTCATTAAACGGTCGTGTTTTTATTAGGTTTTTTTATTCAGTATTCTTTTACTATAGCTGCTTTTTACCACAAACCAACTCCAGAAGGAAATAAGCAAGATTGTGCAGATTGTTATTTCTTTCGAATTTCTAAAAGCAAAGCGACGTAATCTAGATTAGAATTAGCAAAATTTATTAAAGGACAGCCTTCCATGGTACCGAGTCAAAAACCAAACAATCCTAATTTTTCTTCTGGCCCTTGTAGTAAACGTCCAGGTTATCAGATTAATCAATTAAATTTAGAAACGCTTGGTCGTTCTCATCGCGCTGCGATTGGAAAAAAGCCATTGGAGCTGTGCTGCACGGAAACCGCCAGGTTATTAGGTTTACCTGTAGGTTATCGTGTGGGAGTGGTCGCGGGCTCTGATACCGGTGCAATGGAAATGGCGATGTGGTCGTTGCTTGGTCAGCGGGCGGTTGATATTTTTGCATGGGAGTCGTTTGGTAAAGGTTGGATTACGGATATTACTAAGCAACTGAAGTTAGATGATATTTCAATTTACGAAGCCGATTATGGCTTATTGCCTGATTTTTCCCAAGCTAACTCTGACCACGATATCGTTTTTACATGGAACGGGACCACTTCAGGCGTAAAAGTACCTAATGGTGACTGGATTGCAGATGATCGTACGGGTTTAACCATCTGTGATGCGACTTCTTCAGTTTTTGCGATGGAGATGCCTTGGGAAAAGTTAGATGTAATTACATTCAGCTGGCAAAAAGTGTTAGGTGGTGAAGGGGCGCATGGCATGTTGATTTTAAGCCCAAAAGCCGTAGAGCGCTTGGAGTCATATACGCCTAGTTGGCCGATGCCTAAATTATTTAGAATGACGAAAGGCGGCAAGTTAATCGAAGGCATTTTTAAAGGGGCGACGATTAATACGCCTTCGATGTTATGCGTGGCTGATTATCTTGATGCGCTAGGATGGGTTGATAGTCTGGGCGGTGTTTCTGCTTTAATAGCGCGCTCACAAAGTAATTTGTCGGTCATCGAAAGTTTTGTTGCGCAGCATGAGTGGATTAATTTCCTTGCTGCATCAGAAGAAACTCGGTCAAATACCAGTGTTTGTTTGGTGCTTGATTTATCGCCTAATGCACTTAAATCGATGACGAAATTACTTGAAAATGAAGTTGTCGCTTATGATATTGGAGCCTATAGGGATGCCCCCGATGGTTTACGTATCTGGTGTGGTGGCACGGTTGAAGCAAGTGATTTAGAAGCGCTAATGCCTTGGTTAGCATGGGCTTACGAACAAGTTAAATAAAGGGCGTCATTAAAGGTGTAAACAGTCAATATTGTTTACACCTTCCTTCTATACCATTCTCACTTCCTTTCTCTTGAAACTCCTAAATGATAGATAAGTCTCCTCTGAGTGAAATAGACTAAAGATTTTAGTGTCTGGAATTAGCAAATTTTCTGAAGTTAATATTGATAAATAATTCAACTAGATCTAGGTTTATATAAGTAGAAAGGTTTGTAAAAAACTATTCATTGCGCTTTTTCAGCAGAAAATACATCTGAACGACGAGAATTGAGCGTAAATTGACTAAATTAACCTAAGTGAATATAGAGAACATGAATATGGAAATATCAACTTTAATCTCATGGCTCGTACTGGTTTTTGTTATTTTTTATATTATAAAAATTTTTAATACACTTATCGCTTTGAAAAATCGGTTTCA